>Ga0335083_10000978_pt1 | contig 40498 bp, 29 predicted proteins | sample Lox_Sample_42_FD_206716 | JGI IMG/M metagenome (GOLD analysis project Ga0335083, IMG submission 206716) | Soil microbial communities from Loxahatchee National Wildlife Refuge, Florida, United States - Lox_Sample_4.2 | ecosystem: Environmental > Terrestrial > Soil > Wetlands | place: USA...
GGACGGTGTTGTCGCCGAAAGTGTTCGGAAACAAGGGGCTTGAAACTCGAGATCGCATGTCCGGAGTGCGGGACATGCGCGACACAGCGTTCCATAAGGCCTCGCACCTCGGTGACAAGCCGCTTCGAACCACGACGTCCACGGGCGCTCGGTCGCGCGGCGCGACGGTGCGCACTGGTCAAACCGCGAAGCGGGCCGCCCCGTTCGGCGCGGCGAGCGGAGCCCTGCGCGCCGGCTGCCGTCACGGGCGGCTCCGGGCTCCGTGAATTCTCGCGATTTTCAGGCCAAAGCGCGCGGCTTGGGCGCGTTTTCCCCGCCGAACCTTGACGGCTTGGGGGGCAGGCGGTAAGAGCGCCGGCCCATGAACCAGCACCCCGGTGTGATCGGTAGGAAGCTCGGAATGACCCAGATCTTCGGCGAGGACGGCACCGTCACCGCCTGCACCGTGGTCGAAGCCGCGAGCATCGTCGTCGCGAAGCGCACCGTCGAGAAGGACGGCTACAGCGCGCTCGTCATCGGCCTCGGCGAGCTGCCCGAGAAGCGCGCGAACAAGCCGGGCGCTGCGTTCTTCAAGAAGGCGGGCGTCACGCCGAAGGAGACCCTGCGTGAGCTCCGCTGCTCGCCCGAGTTCGCGGCGGGCATCGACGTGGGCCAGCCGCTCAAGCTCGAGAACCTCTTCGAGGAGGGGCAGCTCGTGGACGTGCAGGGCATCACGCGCGGCCGCGGCTTCACGGGCGTCATGCGCCGTCACAACTTCAAGGGTTACCGCATGACGCACGGCACGCACGAGTATCGCCGTCACGGCGGCTCGATCGGTACCCGCATGACGCCGGGCCGCGTGAAGCTCGGCATGAAGATGCCGGGTCACTACGGCTCAGAGACCGTCAGCATCCTGAACCAGCGCGTCGCCAAGCTCCTGCCCGATCAGAACCTCGTGCTCGTCGCCGGCGCGATTCCGGGCGCGCGCGGGAGCCTCGTGGTCGTGCGCGGCGCCATCAAGCGCGCCGGCGGCAAGAAGAAGGCGGCGTAAGCCCCTTCGCCGGGCGGCGCCGGGGGCGCTGTCGAGGCGAGGCAGCCGCAGGGCTCTGGTCGCCGGCGAGTCCGCGAGTCGCTCCGGCCGGGGCCACGAGCGACGCCGCACTAGTCGCGCCGGCGCTTCAGCGCGCCCTTGTCGTCGAACTCGGCGGCCACATCGGGATCGACGTTCACGCCTGACGCGGTTTCTCCCCGTTCGTCGTCGTCCTCGTCGTCGTGATCATGGTCATGGTCGTGATCATGGTCATGGTCGTGATCATGGTCATGGTCGTGATCATGGTCATGGTCGTGATCATGGTCATGGTCGTGATCATGGTCATGGTCGTGATCGTCGGGCTCGTGGACGTGGTCGGCCTGTTCGAGCTCGGCCTCGGAGTCGTCGACGGCCGCGGCTTCGGCCTTGCGGCGGGCCTTCTTGCGCTTGCGCTTGCGCTTGCGCTTGCGCCGCTCGGCGGGATCTTCCTCGAGCTCGACGCCCCGCCCGCTCGGCCAGCCCACGGGGATGCGCTTCTGGAACGCGATCACGAGCCCCACGACGCCGATCAGAATGCCGGGAATGCTCAACACCTGCCCCATGTCGATCGGCAGCCCGAGCGGCTTGCCGCCGTTGCCCTCGAACTCCTTGTAGAACTCCACGGAGAAACGACCGATGAAGTAGAGCAGGAAGAAGAGGGAAATGAGCGCGCCGCGCGGCCGCTTCTCGCGGCCTAGCATGCGGTCGAAGACGTAGAGCGCGCCGAGCACGAACAGGCCGAGCAGCATTTCGGCGATCTGCGTCGGGTAACGCAGCGGGATTTGCTTGAATTGCCCGAGGTCGACGGCGCGCTGGTCCTCGCTGTAGCGAAGGAAGCGAAAGCCCCAGGATTGATCGGGCACCACGCGGCCGACGATCTCGGAGTTGAGGAGGTTTCCGAGGCGCACGAGCGAGGCGCCGAGCGCCGCCGAAAAGGCGAAGCGATCGGCGCCTTCGACGAAGGGAATGCCGCGCCGCCGCGTGAAGACGAACATCGCGAGAATGAGGCCGATCACGGCGCCGTGGCTCGCGAGCCCGCCCGTCCAAATCTTGAAGATCCACGCCGGATCGTCGATCGCCTTCTTCAAATCGTAGAAGAGGACGTGGCCGAGCCGCGCGCCGACGAGCACGCCGAGCACGCCGTAAACGATGAAATCCCCGGCGTCGTCGGCCGGGCCGCCGCCGCGCTCGATTTGCCACTTGAGGAGCGCGTAGCCGCCGAGGAAGACGGCGACGAAGAGCATGCTGTAGTAGCGAAGCTCGAGCCCCTTCTCCATGTACTTCCACGCCACGAACGCGAGCAGCGCGAAGAGCACGCCGGTCGAGTTGTGGTCGCCGCCCTTGTGGCGCATCCCCTGGAAAAAGCTGTAGAGGGCAATCGCGCTCGCCACGCCGATCACCGCTGCCTGCGGCACCACGAGGAAGATCGGATCGAGGTTCCAGTCTACGGACGGCAGAAGCGACATGGGGCCCGGGACTACATCAACGCCCGCGAGTTGGCGAGGATTCCGGCAAAAAGATGCCGGTTTGTCGCAGCTCCTCGGCGGCGAGGCGCTCCCAGCCCTGATTGGCCCGCGGGCTTGCCGGGCTCGGGTGCAAAATGCATCCGACACGGAGGTCCCGCTCGCCGAGAACCTGCCGCGCCCGTGCCTCCGCGAACGCGCCGACGCCGATCACGTACTCCGGCTCGAGCTCGTCCACGATGCGCGAGAGCGCGCGATCACACGCCGCGAAGAGCGGCGCCTGCTCCGCTTTCGGGAGCTTGTCGGGCGTCCGATTTTTCCCGGACTCTTCCATGAACGCGAGCGGACAATAGTTCACGACGAAGAAGCGCTCGAAGAAGCGCTCGGGCGTGCCGAAGGTCGCCCGCGCAAAACCCCAGAGCCTCCTGCCGCTCACCTCGCTCCGCGGGCAATCGAAGCCGAGCACGGGCCGCGCGGGGTGCTCGTGCGCGGGCCGCTTCACTTTCGCATGCACGCCGAGCCAATCCCGCACGAGCGCCACGTCGCCGAACGGCACGCCCGTTTGCACCATCCCGAACGGCCCGGGATTCATGCCGAGCAAAATCACCTGCTTCTTCCCGCGTCCCCAGCGCTCGAGGTACGCGGCGTGCGCGTCCCAGGCGTAGTCGAGCGGGTGGTAGACGTACGCGACGGGCGGCGCGAAGGAGAGCGCTCGCACCGCTTTCGCGAGCTCACGACTGATGGCGACGAGGGACACGGCGCGCGAAGCCTAGTAGAGACGCTCGCCGAGGTGCGCGTGGGGGCGGCGGAGTCGTCCAAACTGCTACTCGAGCGCACATCCTACGACCTCTGATCACCCTGATTTCGAGCCCTTTGACGTAAAGAGACCGCTCACGAAACCTGAGCGTGACGTGGTAGAAGGGTTTCCCCGATATTCTGTCAGTTAGTCTCGGATCGAGATCGTACGGGTCGGGTCGCTCGAGGTTGCCGCACGAGTAGGAGCTCGTGTTCGGCACCTGGTCTGGTAGCGCCGCGGAGCAGCGTCACGCTCCCCAGCGCGTCACGGGTCGCCACATTGCGTTCGTTTTAACGTTGCTCAGTCGTCCGCAACTCTCGACGAGAACCTGCGATGCTTTCGGCTGCCGGGGATCATGCACACCAAAAAGAAAACGAGTGAGAGCGGGGTCACCCGCATCGACATGGGCCTCGCGAGCGGTGGCGACGGCATCGCCATCGAGCACGGGGGCAAGCTCCACGTCGTCGGCACGCGGCCGTTCGTGATCGGCCGTTCGCCGGCCTCGGATCTCGTCATCGATCACGCTGCCGTCTCGCGCCGCCACGCGCGCATCGTGCGCGTGAAGGGCGGCTATTTGATCGAAGACATGGATAGCCGCAACGGCGTGTGCATCGACGCGCGCGCGGTGAACGGGTGCGCCCCCATCATTCCGGGCATGGTGCTCACGTTCGGGGACGTGTCGGTGGTCGTGCGGACCGCGCGGCGAAGTCTCACCCGGACGCCGGCCTTCGGCGTCGACGCCGACGCGTCGAGCGCGCGCAGCGAGGACACGAGTCCCGTCGACGGCTTGCTCCTCTTCATGACGAGCGTGGACGAAGCGCTCATCAAGGGCGAGACGCGCGAGGCCGAGCGAGCGTTCGCGCGCCACCTCGGTCGCGCGGCGGAGCGCGCCGCTCAGCGCGGCCAGCTCGATCCCGGCGTCGCGCAGACGGTGGCGCTGCTGTCGCTCCGGCTCGGGGAGGCCACGTCGAGCAGCGCCTGGCTCGATTTCGTGGTTCGGCTTTATTCCGCGACCGCGACCGTCGTGCCGCTCACCGTCGTGAACGCGATGCAGGCGCTCGCTCGCAAGCTCGGCGGCGTCGATCGCAGCGCGCTGCGCCAGTACGCCGGGATCCTCGAGGAGCGGGCCGGCGAGCTCACGATCGAGGAACGCTGCGTGCTCGACCGCCTTGCGGCGCTCGCCGCGTCTCGCTTCGCGAAGTACGAGCGCTCACGTGCCGCCGGCTGAGCGGGCGCGGGGCGGCACCGCCACGACGGCCGTCTCTCGACGTGCGTAGGCCCACCACGAACCTTCGTGGGCCTCGAGCTCGACGGGCGTGCCGGCGAAGAGCTCCTCGGTGCGGTCGAAGGCGCTCCGCACGAGGAAGTAATCGTAGTCGGGGATCTCTTCCTGCCTGAACCAATCGGGGCGCCACTCGGCGCCGCCCTGCATCGTCGCGACCACGCCCGGCCGATAACGCACGACCGAGAGCGGGTATTGCGCGAACGAGTAGCCCTGCGAACCGCCCTTATCGACGTAGTAGTACGCCGGATAATGCAGGAACGCGGGGACGCCCGGAAACGCGGCGCTCTGCCGATCGAAGACGAGCGGGCGCATGGCGAGCCCGGGCCGCAGCCGCGCTTCGAGCTTGTGGAACGACGCCGCCTCCGTTTGAAACACGGCGAGCCGCGTCGAAAACATCACGAGCCAGCCGAGCGTCACGCCGAGCACCGCGGCGCGCGCCGCGAGCTTTTGCCGGGCGTTCGCGGCCGGCGGCGCGAAGGCGAGCAGCGCGATGGGCAAGAGGAAATACGGGAGCCGCGTGTGCAAGAGCACGATGCCGCGGAACATCGTCGGGAACAGCATGTAGCCGCCGAGCAACAAGGCGAGCGGCAGCACGCGCTCGGGCCGGCGTTCGAGGCGAAAGCCGAGCGTCGCGAGCATGGCCGCGAGCAGCGCGAGGCCGAGCCACACCGACGCATGGTCGGCGGCGCCCATGCTGACGAGCAGCGCCGGGAAATCCGGCAAGCGCGTGAGCGACGGCGCCCACAGATCCCCGCCGATGCGGACCGAGACGGGCCCGGGCGCAATCCAGACGAGCGCGAGGAGCGCCGCGGGGACGAGCGGAGCGAGCCGCTCGAGCCAGGTGCCGCCGCCGCGCAGGAGCAAGAGCCCGGCCGTGCCGAAAGCGAGCACGAACGCGATGCCGTGCGCGGTGAGCACGAGCGACATCAGCACGGCGAGCCACGCTCCGTCGCGCAGGTTCGGCGCCCGCGCGTGGCCGATGGCGAGCGACAGCGCGCCGATGGCGAGCGGCATCGCGAGCACGAAGCTCACGAACCCGAAATAAAAACAGAGCCCCATCGCGGTCACGAAGCCCAAGAGGCCGAGCCACGGGTCGTGGCCGACGCGCCGGGCGAGCAACTCGACCGACACGAGGTTCAGCACGACCGACAGCCACACCACGAGCTTGAGCGCGACGACGGCGCCGCACGCCGGCGCGAGCAGGCGCGCGAGCGGGTACGCGAGCAGGTACGGCGTGCGAAAATTCAGCTCGAAGAGCTCGCGGATTTCCGGCACGCCCGCGTCCAAGCGCTGCCACGTCACGATCTGCGCCGCGTGCTGAGGCAAATCGACCATCGGCAAATCACGACACCCGAGAAACAGCGCGAGCAAAACGAGCGACAGCGCGACGCCGCAGGCATGGAGCCACGCGTCCTCGCTGAGCCAGCGCACGAACGGCGGCGTCGAAACGCGACTCGTCGTGAAATCGGGAGCGGCGTCGGTCAACGCCCGTGTCGTAACACCGCTCGAGCCCTCACCCAAGGGGCTCCAAAATTCACGATCGCTACGCGTGGTCTATCGTGGAATCGTCGGCGGCGCCTGCGTTCGCGCGCTCGGCGCGGGGGCGCGGGGGACGCGTGCGAATCAGCACCGTGAGCGAGCGTTCCGCCTCGTTCGCTTCGTAGGAAAAAGCGACGTTGGCGAGCAGCCATCCGAACACGAACATGACCGCGGGGGCGAGCACGGCGATGGCCGGGAGCCGGCCCGTGAGCGCGCCTCCGATCGTCACGAACTCACCGCCCACGGTCGCCAGCAGCCAGAAGCCCATGAAGAACTGCGTGAAGCTCTCGAGCCGCATGTCGAGCGCCACCCGCGTTTTCTCCCCCCGACCGTCGATGGTTCCGTGAATCCTCGGCAAGAAGGAGTTCCGGTACGCGATCACGCGCCGGAGCTCGAACCCGTGCTCGGCGACGGTCCCCCGAAAAAGTCGTCGTGAGTCGCGCGTTCCCTGCGGCGCGACGGCGCGCGACAGCGAGGCCACGACCTCCTCGACCGACAGCCGCGTGTCGAGCGCGACGTGACGTTGCGGGATGAAACCCCCCATCCTTATTCCGGGTCGTACCCCTCGTCCCAGCGAATCGCGACGACCATCAAACAGTGGTGGACGAGGTCGGCTTCGGAGTGCACTTCGCTCGTGTAGTTGAGCCCGTACGGCCAGAAATGCTGGGTGTCGGCGTTGAGTTGATCCGTGGCATTGCCGGTGATGGCGCGCAATTGGTCGGTCGCGTGCTGGCCGGTGAAGATGCCGTTCACGACCAGGCTCGGCCAGTGCGAGTCGGTGCCGATACCCACGGTGTGCGAGATTTCGTGCATCGCCGTGATGTATTCCATGTATTCGGTTTGACCGAAGCGGATGGTGCCGTTGATGTTGCCGTCCGCCGTCGCGACGCTCGGTTCGTAGACGACGGTCTCGGCTTTGGTGATGTTCGTGTAGCAGTTGTAGTACTGCACCGCGCGATCCATCGCCGTGGTGATGAGGTCGTACGCGTTCTGTTCGTCCGAGGTGGGGTTCGAATCTTTGCGCAACGTGTAGACGACTTGGCCGTGGCCGGGACACATGATCGCGCCCGCGAAACCGCCGTTCGGGTTCACCCCGCTCGAGTCGCCGCCGCTGCTCGCGCCGCCCAAACCGTCGCCCGCGCCGCCGCCGCTCGCGCTTTGGCCGCCCGCTCCGCTCCCGCCGCGACCCGTGGCGCGTCCGGCGCACCCCATGCCGCTCGCACAGACGGCGCCTGCGCCGCTCGCGCCGTTCATGCGACCGCCGCCGCTCGCGCCGGTGCTACCCGCCGCCGGCATGCCGCCGGAACCCGAATCCATCGCGCTCATGCCGGACGCGGCGCCCATGCTCGAGCCGCCCGTCGTGTCGGAGCCGCCTGCGCCGCTGGTCGTGCCGCCGGTGCTCGTCGAACCGCCCGCAGCGCCTTGTCCGATGTCGCTCGTCGTGCCGCCGGTCGTGTTCGCGCTCGTGCCGCCGGAGCTGTCCATCGCGCTCATCCCGGCCGCGCCGTGCCCACTGTCGTCGCTCGACGACGACGAGCCGCAGCCGCCCAGAACGAAGGCGACGAGCGCGGTGCCCGCGGTGAGGCGAAGTTGCATGCTGAGCACCGACCGTACGGAGCGTAACCGGATTTCGGCTGCATGTCCGTGAGGCGGCGCTCCCCGTGCGGCACTTCGTCACGCCTGCAAATCTCTTCGTTCGACAAAAAAGGGTTCGTGCTAGGCTCACCGCGTCGCTCGGGGCGCGGTCGCCCGGCAATGAACGCCGAACGATCGCTGAGAAGCACCCGCCGAACCTGATCCGGCTAATACCGGCGTAGGAAAGCGACCTCGCAGATTCGGCGGCGCTTTCTCGTCCCCCCGCGACGAACCACGGAGCGAAGCAGATGGCCGAAAGAATTCTCCCCTGGCGCGGTGCCGCGAACCCCTCGTCGCGCGCCGAAGGTACGAACCCCGGGTCGTTCGCGAACCCGTCCGACGTGGGCGGTCCGCTCATGTTCTCGTCGCCCGACGCGCCGGGGATGCCGACGCCGAGCTCGAAGACGGCGTGGGATTTCTTGCCGCCCGGCTGGCGCCGCCAGGGTGCGCGCGCCGTGCCGCCGGGCGACTTCGCGCCGGTGACGCAACTCGAGCACGCGCGCGCCGGCGCGATCACGCCCGCGATGCGGCGCGTGGCCGAGCGCGAGCCGCACCTCCGTCCCGAACAGGTGCGGGACGAGGTCGCCGCGGGTCGCCTGATCATTCCCGCCAATCGCGTGCACCTCGGTTACCGGCTCGATCCGGTGGCGATCGGTCGGGCGTCGAAGACGAAAATCAACGCGAACATGGGCGCTTCGCCCGTCGCGTCGAGCACCGACGAAGAAGTCGAGAAGCTCCACTTCGCCGAACGCTGGGGCGCCGACACGGTGATGGATCTCTCGACGGGCGGCGACCTCGACGCGTGCCGCGAAGCGATCGTGCGAAACTCGAGCGTGCCGATCGGCACCGTGCCGATTTATTCGATGATCATCGGACGGCGCATCGAGGACCTCACCGTCAAGGAGATCCTCGCGAGCGTCCTCCATCAAGCGAAGCAGGGCGTCGATTACTTCACGATTCACGCGGGCGTGCTGCGCGAGCACCTGCCGTTCGTGAAGAAGCGCCTCATCGGCATCGTGAGTCGCGGCGGCTCGCTGATCGCGAAGTGGATGCTGCAGCACGGCCAGCAGAACCCATTTTACGCGTACTTCGACGAGATTTGCGACATCATGCGCGAATACGACGTTTCGTTTTCGCTCGGTGACGGCTTGCGTCCCGGCGGCCTCGGCGACGCGACGGACGAAGCGCAGCTCCGCGAGCTCGAGACGCTCGGCGAGCTCACCGAGCGCGCGTGGCGCAAGGGTTGCCAGGTGATGGTCGAAGGGCCCGGCCACGTGCCGTTCGATCAGATCGAATACAACATGAAGCTCCAGCGGCGCCTGTGTCACGGCGCGCCGTTTTACGTGCTCGGGCCGCTCGTGACCGACGTGTTCCCCGGCTACGATCACCTGACGAGCGCGATCGGCGCGACGGCAGCGGCGTACCACGGCGCCGCGATGCTCTGCTACGTGACGCCCAAGGAGCACGTCGGGCTGCCGAAGAAAGAAGACGTGAAGCAGGGCTGCGTCGCGTACAAGATCGCGGCGCACGCGGCGGACGTGGCGCTCGGCATTCCCGGCAGCCGCGACTGGGACGATTCGCTCACGAAGGCGCGCGCCGCGCTCAACTGGGAAAAGCAGTTCGAGCTCGCGTTCGACGGCGACACGGCGCGCGCGTTCCACGACGAGGACCTCGACGTGGACACGGACTTTTGCGCGATGTGCGGGCACGACTGGTGCAGCGTGCGCATTTCCCGCGAAATTCAGGAGTTCGCGAGCGGCAAAGCCGAGGGCTTCGAGCGCGGTCCGGCGCGCCAATCGCCCGCCTTGAGCCCCGAGCAGCAGCGCATCCTCGAGCAGCGCGGCGTGCTCTCGCCCGACGAAATTCACCGCCTGGCGGGCAAGACGAAGCGCGCGGTCGGCGCGAGCGGCGGCGAGCGCGGGGAGTGCCACAGCGACTACGTCGAGCCCGCGGCCGCGCAGCGCATCCAAGACGAGCGGCTCGTGCAGATCCGCGTGCCGGAGCGCGCGGCCGACGCGCCGCCGCCCGGCGAGTGACGGCGCGCGCACGGGTGTCGGCTGGAACGGCGCGCGGCTTCGGTTTCCGACCGCGCGGAACCGTGCCCGCCTACAAACGATCCGCGTAATCGATCTTCATCTGATCGTAGAGCGCGAGATCGGGCTCAGCGGTGTAGGTGCTGCCGGAGCGGCGCAAGAGGTCGTGGCCGGTGTTCCAATCACCCTGCGTGGTCGGCTCCCAGTTGAAGGTGCCGATACCTTGGTCGTTCGCGAGGCCGTAGATGATGTCGTTCGCTTCGCGCTGCGCGGGGCCGTATTCGGCGATGAAGAGCTCGAGCGTCGGGAACGAGGTCGAGAGGCCGTCGAAAGTGTTTTGCCAGACGGACGGCTGGCCCTGGTACGCCGTGTAGCAAGACTCGCCGAACGCATCGAAGGCGACGCCCTGTTTTTGGGCGTTGGTGATGAAGCTCTTGCTCGTCGAGAGGCCGTCGCCTTGATCGATGTGGAGCGAGATCACGATGCCGGCGTCGACGTCCTTCACGCCTTGAACGCCCGCCTTGAGGAGCGCGCCGAGGTTCGACCAATCGTCGATGCTGCCGGTGACGGGGTTGCTGCCCGTCGGCATGCCGCCCGAATCACAGCGGTGCAGCAGCATGCCCGGGGTGATTTCGTTGCCGATTTGCACCATGTCCGGGCGCGCGCCGCCCGCGACGAGCTGGGTGATGGCGTCCTTCGTGTAGTCGTGCACGGCGGCGGCGAGGTCGTCGATGGTCGTGTAGCTTTGCCACGCGACGGGGACGCACTGCTTGCCCGGATCGGCCCAGTTGTCCGAGTAGTGAAAGTCGACGAGCAGCGCCATGCCGGCGTCTTTCACCTGTTTGCCGAAGGCGACGGTGTGCGTGATGTCGTCGTAGCCGTTCTGTTTGTCGTAACCGTCCGCCGCTTTCGGATCGACGAACGTGCGCAGGCGGATGGCGTTGAAGCCGTGGCTCTGCATGATGGTGAGGAGGTTTCCGCGGGTCGCGTCCGGTTGCGGTTCTTGATCGGTGACGTCCGCGCCGATCATGTAAGAGAACGGGAGCGTGGTGCCGCCGCCCGCGCCTGCTTTGCCGGCGCCGCCCGGCGCGCCGCCGCGACCGCCCGGCGCACCACCTGCGCCCGTGCGTCCGCCCGCGCTCCGGCCCGCGTTCGTGCTGCCGCCGTTTGCTGAGCCGCCGTTCATCGCGGTGCCGCCCGTGCCGCCGTTCGCGCCCGACGCGCCGCCCGCCGACGCGCCGCCCGTCGACGCGCCGCCCGCCGACGTGCCGCCCGTCGACGTGCCGCCCGCTGTCGTTCGCCCGCTCGAGCCAGCTTGATTAGCGGTCGCCCCACCGACGCCGCCCGTCGAGGTGCCTGCGCCGCCGGCGTTGCCGCCGCCGCCCGCGCTCGTGTTCGCGGCGCCGCCGTTTTGGGTCGCTCCCGTCGAGGCGCCGCTGCCCGAAGCGTCCCCGTGGTTGCCGTTGGTCCCGCACGCGCCGAGCACCGTGGCCGCACAGGCGAGCAACCAAGCTCGAGGCGGCCGGACGCTGGTTACTCCGTTCATGCTTCAGAATTCCGTGATTGCGGCTCGCTGCGCGCGGCTCGGGTCGTCTCCGACGTCGTTGCCCGACGCCTCGCGCGGCGTTCTTCGAAGAATCGTGACCGCTCGCAGCCGAACGGAGACAACATTGTAGAGCGCAGCGGTCCGCTCGGCGCTTTCATGGTTCGCCCCCTCGGTCTCGTCATCCTCACCGTCGCTTGGCTCTCCGCCTGCGGCAGCGGCAGCTCCGGGAACGACGACCACGCGACGAACGGCGGCGGGGCGGGTGGTCCGTCGAGCGGCGGCTCGAGTCGCGGCGGCGCAAACGGCTTCGCCGGCCGCAGCTCGGGCGGCGCGAACGCGGCGAGCGGGAGCGGAGCGACTGGTGGAACGTCGGCGGGCGCGAGCTCGGCGACCGGCGGCTCCGGCGGCAGCGCGACGGCCGGGACCTCGGCCGGCATGAGCGCGGCGGGCGGCACTTCGGGCACGGGCGCGGCAGGCCGCACGGCGATGGGCGGCGGAGCCGGACGCAGTGGCGGAACGAGCGGCAGCGCCGGTTCGAGCGGTCGCGGCGGCTCCGGGACGGGCGCGGGCGGTACGAGCGGCGGCTCGGGTTCGAGCGGCGCGTCCGGCGCGAGCGCCCAGGGCGGGAGCGCGGGCGCGAGTTGCTCGGGGCCGGTCGGCACGATCTCGGGCGACCTCGCGACGGGCGTCGCGTTCATGGACACCGACGGGCAGCGCGTGAACGCGCACGGCGGCGGCATCATCCGCGTGGGTGACACCTATTACATGCACGGCGAGATGTTCTCGAGCACGTCGACGGACAACGACTTCGTCGGCTTCTCGATGTACTCGTCGCAAGACCTCGCGACCTGGAAGAACGAGGGCGTGATTTTGCCGCAGCAGCCGAGCGGCGAGCTCGGACCGAATCGCAAGGGGGAGCGGCCGCACATCATCAAATGCCCGAGCAGCGGCGAGTTCGTGCTCTACGCGCACGCCGCGTCCGAGGACTACCAGACGGACAAGGAAGTCGTGTTCGCGACCTCGGCGACGGTGAACGGCACCTACGCGTATCAAGGGCCGCTCGAGAACGCGAGCGGGCAGAAGGCCGAGCACAGCGACATGAGCGCCTACGCCGACGACACCGGCGCGTACGTCGTGACGGAGAGCGGCGTCGTCTACACGCTCGCTTCGGATTGCCATAGCTGGGTCTCGAGCAAGAGTTTCTCGGCCGTGAACGGCGACTCCGGCGGCTCGGAAGCGCCCACGGTGTTCAAAGCCGGCAGCACTTATTACTGGATCGGCTCCTACAAAACCGGCTGGCGTGCGAACAACAACTTTTACTCGACCGCGCCGGCGATGAACGGTCCGTGGACGTACCAGGGCTTCGTCGCGCCCGTGACCGATCCGTCGAACGACATCTCCGATCAGCGCACCTGGTTGTCGCAGACGACGTGGGTGCAGCCCGTCACCGGCTGCCAGGGCACGGTGTACGTCTTCTGGGGCGATCACTGGGACGGCGATCAGGACACGACCGCGCCGGGAAAACACAATTACCTCGCGACGTACGTGTTTCAGCCGCTCGTCTTCAGCGGCACGCAGATTTCCATGCCCACGTACCTCGCGACGTGGAAGCTCGACGCCGGCGCCGGTACCTGGTCACAATAGCCGCGTGTTCGTGACCGAGCGACTCGCTCGCTTCGTGGAGCTACTCGCCAAGGCCGAGCGCGTGCTCGCGTTCACGGGCGCCGGCGTGTCGACCGGCAGCAACATCCCGGACTTTCGCGGGCCGAACGGCGTGTGGCGCACGCGCGCGCCGGTCGAGCTCCCCGAGTTCGTGCGGAGCGAGGAGGCGAGGGTCGATTATTGGCGCTACAAGCTCGAGGGCTACCCGGCCTTTCGCGACGCCAAGCCGAACCCCGCGCACCTCGCGCTCGTCGAGCTCGAACGACTCGGCAAGCTCGAAGCGGTCGTCACGCAAAACATCGACGGCTTGCACCGCGCCGCCGGCACGTCGCAGGAGCGGCTCGTGGAGCTCCACGGCACGAACGCCGAAGCCGAATGCATGGCTTGCCGCGTGCGCGAGCCCATCGAGCGCGCCCTCGACGACTTCGCGAAGACGGAGCGACCGCCGCGCTGCACGCGCTGCGACGGGCTCATGAAGCCGGGCGTGATCATGTTCGGCCAAATGCTCGTCGACGCGGATCTCGAGCGCGCTCGCAAAGCAGCGACCCGTGCCGATTTCGTGATGGCGCTCGGTTCGTCGCTGGTCGTGACACCCGCGGCGGACGTGCCGCTCGTCGCGCTCAGACGCCGCGTGCCGTACGTGATCGTCAATCGCGGCGCGACGCCGCACGACGTGCTCGCGACGCTCACGCTCGACGACGACGTGGGTCGCGTCCTGCCGCTCGTCGTCGCCGGCGCGTTCGCTGAGCAAAGAAGCCCCAGTTCCGGCGGCCCGGCGTAGGATTTTTGCTTCCTTCCGCGCGCGCCCTTCAAAGTTTTTCACGAGGCGCGCTCGGTCTGGCGTCCTTCGGCACAAATGCTTCTATTTGTCGAAGCAATGCCGTGAACGACGAGCGCGTCGCGACGCGACGAACACGGCGTGACGGAGCGTGACTCATGCGAATGCGAAATACCTCGGCGGCGTTCTTGATCCCGCTACTCGTGATCGCCCCGCTCGGCGGCGTGCCGCTCGCGGCGGCGCAACCGGCGCCTCCGATGGAGCCGCCGCCGAACGGCCCGCCTCCGCCTCGGTTCCGCTCCGCGCCGAGGACGGCTCCGGTCGAAGTCGAGTTCGCGCCGGACGAGCCCGATCTCGAGCTCCACAGCATGACCGGCGCCGAGCCATTCGAAGTCGTGCGCTACCGGCGACACTTTTGGGGCGGCTATTACGGAGTCGGTTACGGCTGGGCTCCCGTGTACTCGCCCGTGTGCGGCCAAGCGTGTCGCACCGAGTTCGTGCCCGGTCGGTATCGGCTCGCGTTGTCCAAAGGCGGCGGCTCCGTCGTCCCGGTCTGGGCCCCGACGATCATCCGTGGTCCGTCCGTGCTGCGCGCGTCGTACACGGATCACAGCGGGCTCCGCACGGCGGGCTGGGTCGTCGGACTGCTCGGTTTGGTCGGTGGCGTGGCGATGATCGTGAGCTCCGTGCACGGCCGCGAAGAATGCGACGCCGCCGGCTATTGCTTCGATCACGACACGACCGACGGCGGACTCCTCGCCGGCGGTATCGTCGTGATCGTCGCGTCGGGCATCGTCGGCAGCGTCCTCGTCGCGCAACACGACGAGGCGTTCGTCACCGTCGAGCCGTTGCGGCTTTCGAACTACGGGAGAGCGCGCGAATCCGTGGCCGCGCTCGGTGACTACCCGCGCCCCGAAGGGGCGACGCTCGCCTTGCACTTCTGAGCGACGGAGCTCGAACCGCGAGCGCGCGCCGCGCGAGCTTCAACGTCAGCGGAACACGAGCTGACAGGAATGTCGTGCTCCGTGAGCCGCTCATCGAGCGGATCCGGCTCGATTCGAGCGCTTTCGAAGTTGGCATGCGCGTTGCTGTTCTTGGCTTCGCTCCCTTGGTTTCTTCGAAGTTGCTGCGTTCGCTCCGCATTTCCGTTTCGGTGTCACTCCTCGGGCTGACGGGCTGCGGCGCGAGCGCGGGCAAGCTCGAACCCGGCAGCGATGCGGGCGCGCTCGAGGTGTGCGACGGGCAGACGCTCGCGGAGCTCGAACAGGCGAAGACGATCTCCGACGACTGCAAGACGACGCTCGCGACTTATCTGCCGGCGCCGTTCGACGACTTCGGCGACCGCGTGCTCGTGCTCGGGCAAGAGACGCTCGACGACGGCTCGCGGCGCGTCTTCGTGGCCGGGCTCGCCGCGGACGGCACGCCGCTCTCGAACGACGTGCTCGCCGCCGCGACGGTCGCGCCCCAGGCGAGCGCGACTGCCGGCGCCGCTTCGCCCGTCACCGTGACTCCGTTCGGCGACCTGTCCGAGGACGCGCTCTCGCTCGAGCTCGTGAACGATTACTCGGCGAGCATGAGCATCCCCGATCTCAAGGTCGTGCAGCACATCGAGGACGACCTTTTGGGCGCGCTCCCGCCCATCGTCGAGGGCGAAGTCACGCTGTTTTCGACCGACGTGCGCGTGAAGCAGCCGTTCACGACCGATCACGACGCGCTCGTCGCGGGCGTCGAATGCGACGAGTCGTTCGATCGCGAGCTCACCGCTCTTTACGACGGCGTGGGCAACGGGCTTCAGAGCCTCACGTCGCGCTCGCGTCCCGCGCGCGTGCTTCTCGTCTCGACGGACGGCCTCGAGAACGCGTCGGTCGCGTACAAGAAGAGCGACATCGTGAAAGGCGTGGCGCAAGATCACGTGTTCGTGGTCGTGCTCGGCGCGCTCTTCGCGAACCTGGACGAGCTCGAAACGCTGGCCGGCCCGAACGGCGTCTACTTCTACACGCCGCTCTATGCCGACATGCGCGCGCAGGTGTCGAACCTCGTCACCGCGCTCGCGCACGGCGCGGCCGTCGACATTCCGCCCGCCGTCGCGGCAGAGCCGCTCGTGCTTCGGATCGGCGACGCGAGCGTCGCGCTCGACTGAGTCACGCGCGCGATCCATTTTCGGCCGTTGCGCGCACGATTGACGGCGGCGTTGCCGCGCCCGGACGCACGCGAGCGTTCCGCCGTTCGCGAGCGTCCGCCGTTCTTGCGAAATTCGGCCGCGGCGCTGCGCGGGCCGTTCGACGTGTAACCTGTTGTGTGGCGCGCGGCAGCGCCCCCTCGGCTTCGCGGAGCCCTCCCCCTCGGCCCCTTCGCAGCCGCTAGAGCGGTTTTCATCATTTTCATCTGCCACGCGGCAATGAAAAACGCTCTAATGTAGCGTTTCGTGGTGAGGGTCGAGGTGGTCGATGTTCAAGTCGTGCTTTCTGGTCGGCGGAGCGGTCGCGTCGCTCGTGGTGGTCGTCGCGTGCGGCGGTTCGAGCAAACGGTCGGACACGGACGGCGCTGCGGGTAGCGCCGGGTTCGTCTCGGGCTCCGCGGGCGTGCGTGGGACGAGCACCGGCGGCGCCCCAGCGAGCAGCGGCGGTCAAGGCGGCGCGCTGACGGCCGGATCCGGCGGCGACGTCGCGGGCGGCACTGGCGGACTCGGCGCCGGCGGATCGAGCGCGGCCGGCACGACCGGCGGGAGTTCGGGCGGAGCGACGCCGCGCGCCGGCGCGGGCGGATCGGGAGCAGGCGGCGGCGCCGGGATGCGAGCGAGTGGCGGCACGGGAACGGGCGGGGCGGCAACGGGCGGCCGGAACGGCGCCGGCGGCTCGAACGCCGGCGGACGCGGCGGCAGCGCCGGTTCGAAGGGCGGCAACGGCGCCGGGGGCGAGGCCGGCGCGCCCGCTTTGACGCCCTGTGCGGGCACGAATTGCACCTGCGACGACAATGCTTGTGCCCTCGGCTGCAGCGGCACGGACGTCGCCGACGCCTGCGCGTTCGCTTGTGACAACGGCTCCTCGTGCGATCTCGCGTGCCCTGCCGGCTCGTGCACCGGGACGTGCGCCGATTCGTCGTGCAGCCTCGACTGCGACGGCGGGTGCGATCTCACCTGCCAGGGCGCCGTCACGACGTGCGACGTCGCGTGTGAGACGGGCGGCTGCGACGCCACGTGCGATTCCGGTTCGACGTGCGCCACCGCGTGCCCGACCGGCGGCTGCGACTCCACTTGCGACGGCACCGACACGAGCTGCAGCATGAGCTCCTGCATGGGCGGCTGCCGCCTGCTCTGCACCGACGGTGCGAGTTGCCACCTCGGACAATGCATCGGGGGCTGCGAGATGGAGTGCGACGGCCCGCTCTGCGAGCTCGACGAGTGCGGGGAAGGCTGCACCATCGCCTGCGCCGCCGGCCGCACGTGCGAAATCGCCGCGTGCCAGGACGGCGGCTGTCACATCGGCTCGAACGGCACGCTCGGCGGCGCGACGCTGGTCATCACCGATTGTCCGGGGGGCGAATGCACGATCGATTGCAGCTCCGACGACACCTGCACGATCGGTTCGTGCGCGGGCGGCGGCTGCGTCATCAGCTGCAGCTCGGCCGCCACGTGCACGTGCGGCTCGCCGGACGGCTGCAGCATCGTCGCCGATTGAAGCGGCGGGTCAGCTACGCTCGAGCAAGCCCGTCAAACGCGCGGGCGGAATGCGGTACTCGCGCTTGCAGTACTCGCAGGCAATCTCGAGCACTTCGCCGTCGGCGAGCAGGTGCTCGAGGTCGCTCTTGCTGAGCGTCGCGATGGCGGCGACGACGCGGAGTTCGTCGCACCAGCATTCGAAGCCGACCGCGCTTTCTTCCAGCCGCGTGAAGGGCATGCCGTAGAGCAACTGTTCGAGCAAGCTCTCAGGCGAAAAATCCCGCTCGCTCACGCGATCGTCGATGGTTTCGAAGTCGCGCAGGCGCTCGGTCATCACCATCAGCGGCCCGCGCCCGACCTCCGGCAAGAGCTGAACCATGTAGCCGCCGGCCGAGACCGCGCCGCGCTCGCCGACCACGGTCGAGACCGCGACCATCGAGACCACCTGCTCGGAGGTCTGCATGTACTCCATCAGCGCCTGCGAGATGCCCCCGCCGTTCGGCACCTCGACCAGGCCTTGCGCGATGCGACCGCTCGGCAGCGTGCGCATGAGCTGGATCACGGCGCCCTGCTCGAGGTCGAGCTCGCGCCCGCCCTTGACCTGAACGAGCCCGCGCGTGCGTCCGCTCGGGTGCGAGTCGGCGACCAGGCTGCCGCTTCCGCCCGAGCCTTTGAGCACGCCCTGGACGCGGAGCTGCGGCGCCATCGTCTCACGGTAGAGAATCGCCCCGGTGATGAGCTCACCGAAGGTGCGCGCCGTGTTGCCGGTCGCGCCTTGCGCTTCGATGGCTCCGCGCACGGTCTGCGACGTGCGCGCCGTGATCACGCGAAACGCGCCGTCGTCGGTCATGGCGCGGAGCACGCTGTCGGGAGGGGCCGGCATCAGAGCATCCTTCAGCTCAGCTTGAGCTCGTCGTCCTCGAGCTCACCCGGCCGAAGCGGCGTCGAGATGCGGTAGGCGTCGCTCAGCCAGTTGTGGAGATCCGCGAGCTTGCAGCGCTGCGAGCAGAACGGACTCGCCGGGAGCGCCTCGGGGGCGTCCTCGATGACCGTCTTGCAGATGGGGCAGCTGATGCGCACGCGGCTCGTTCAAACCTGCCACACTATCCGCGCGAACGCTCGAGAGCGGTCCGAACGACCCCGATCGTGCGATCGATGTCGGCCTCGGTGTGGGCGAGCGAGAGGAACGCCGCCTCGAACTGCGACGGCGGCCAATACACGCCGCCGGCGAGCAATGCCCCGTGAAACCGCGAAAAACGCGCCGTATCGGCCGCGCACGCGACGCGAAAATCCGTGACCGGACCGGGGTGGAAAAACAGGGTGAGCATGGAGCCCACGCGCTGCACGCAACCGGACGTGCCCGTTTCGCGGAGCGCGCTCGCCATGCCGGCTTCGAGCCGCGCGCCGAGCGCCTCCAAACGCTCGTAGCTGCCCGGCGCGTCGAGGCGTTCGAGCGTGACGAGCCCGGCGGTCACGGCGAGCGGATTGCCGCTCAACGTTCCCGCTTGGTAGACGGGGCCGAGCGGCGCCACGCACTGCATCACTTGCCTCGAACCGCCGTAGGCCGCGAGCGGCATGCCGCCTCCGATCACCTTGCCGAGGCACGTCATGTGCGGCCGCAAGCCGTAGAGTCCCTGGGCGCCGCCGCGCGAGAGGCGCGACCCGGTCATCACCTCGTCGAAAATGGCGAGCGCGCCGTGCGCCTCGCAGAGCTCGATGATCCCGGCGAGGAACCCCGGCGCCGGCGGCACGCAGCCCATGTTCCCCGCGACCGGCTCGACGATGACCGCCGCGATTTCGCGGCCGCGTGCGGAAAATAGCGATTTCAAAGCCGAAACGTCGTTGTACGGCAGCGTCGCCGTGGTCGCGACCATGCCCTCCGGCACGCCCGCCGAGTCGGGGTTGCCGAACGTCGCCGCGCCGCTCCCCGCTTTCACGAGCAGCGCGTCCGAGTGGCCGTGATAGCCGCCGTCGAACTTCACGATCACGCTACGCTTCGTGTAGCCGCGCGCGACGCGGAGCGCGCTCATCGTCGCTTCGGTGCCGCTCGAGACGCAACGGAGCATCTCGATGCTCGGGTAGCGCTCGATCACGGCCCGAGCGAAGCGCACCTCGCGCTCCGTCGGCGCGCCGAACGAGAGCCCCGACGCCGCCGCGCGTTGCACCGCTTCGACCACGTGCGGCTCGGCGTGCCCGAGGATGGCCGGCCCCCACGACCCGATGTAATCGATGTATTCGTGTCCGTCGGCTCCGAAAATCCGCGCCCCGAGCGCGCGTTCGACGAACACGGGGTGTCCGCCCACGGCGCGGAACGCACGCACCGGACTGTTCACGCCGCCGGGCAGGAGGACTTCGGCTTCTCGGAAGAGCGCGTCGCTTCGGGGGTCGGACATGCGGAAGTTCTAGAGCCGCGCGCCGGGCGGGGAAAGTCGACTTAGTTGCTCGCGCGCCCGCGGCCCTCGACGCGTTCGAGGCGCGTGTTCGCTTCGGCGCGAAATTCCGAGAGCTCGCGCAGGATGGTCTCGATGTTGACCTCGTTCTTCAGGTTCACGTTGAAGTCGGCGTCGGCGCGCGCGCGGTCCTTCAACGATTGGCGATTCTGGCTCATCACGATGAGCGGCCCCTGGAGCGCGACCAGCACGGCGAGCAAGAGGTTGAAGAAGACGAACGGGTAGGGATCGAATTCGGCCCGCAAGAGCGGCGTGTTCACGAGCATCCAGCCGCACGTGAGGCCGAGGAGCGCGATGATGAACGCCCAGCTGCCGTTGAGCTCGGCGACGCGATCGGCCAGGCGCTCGCTCCACGACAGGTTTTGCTCGATTTCCTGCACCGCGTTCTTCGTTGCGCGCGCCGAAAGCAGCGCGTTCGTCTCACGCAGCCGTTCCGACATCGTGCGCAGGATCGCCATCGCGGCGTGCGGCCGCGTCGCGAGGTAGCTCGAGAGCGTCTTGTGCGTGAGCTCGAGCAGGAGCGCGTCGGTCGTCGCGAGCGCGCTCGCGGAGCGCGGCTTGTCGTCGAAGAGCGCGAGCTCACCCAAAAACTCCCCGCGCGCGATGTCCTTGAGCGAGACGCGCCGTGAATTTTCGCCCGGCAAGAAAATGTTCACTTGCCCTTCGGCCACGACGTACATCTCGCTGCCTCGGTCGCCCTGATTCATGATCATTTCGCCGGCGACGAAACGTCGCTCGCTCATCTTCGCGGCGAGCGCGTCGAGGTCCTCGGGCGACAGCCCTTCGAAAAGGGGGATCGTCCGCAAGAGGCTGGCATGCTCCATGGCCTCTAGCTAACCGCCTGGGCGTTCGCCCGTCGACGGAAAACGGGGCGCTACTTGGTGACCGGCACGTCGATCTTGCAGTTCGAGCAGCCGTCGCCGCTCACGTCGTTGCCGTCGTCGCACTGCTCGTAGGGCACGTCCACGATGCCGTCCCCGCAGTGCGGACCGGGTTGACAGTTCGGGCCGCAGCCGCCGTAGGCGCCCGTGTTCATGCCGTCGTCGCACACCTCGCCGTCCTGCGTCTGGACGATGCCGTCGCCGCAGCGCGGACCCGGTTGGCAATCCGGGCCGCAGCCGCCGTAGTTGCCGGCGTTCACGCCGTCGTCGCAGACCTCGCCGTACTCGGTTTGCACGACGCCGTCGCCGCAGCGCGGCCCGAACACGCAGCCGGGCGCGCACTGGTTGTAGCCGCCTTTGTTGATGCCGTCGTCGCACTCTTCGGTGCCGCTCACCATGCCGTCGCCGCAATCGGTGACGCAGTCGCTCGGCCGCATGTTGAAGCCCGCGAGCGTGAGCTTGAACGTCGAGCCCTGCACTTCGCGTTCGGCGTTGAAGATCTGCACTTGATACACGTTGCCGTCGGCGAGGCCGTACGTCGTGGCCGTGCCGGGCTTGTTCACGCTCGGGCCGACGCCGTTGTCGTCAGCCATCGTCTGCGCGCTCGCGTTGATGGTCGCGCCGTTGATGGTGAGCGTGCCGTTCAGGGGCACGTGCCAGCCGCCCATGTCGACCGCGAGGTGGCCGTTCAAGAACACCCAGAGATCGTCGTCACCCGTGAAGTCGAGCGTCGCCTGCATGTTCGCGGTGTACTTGAACCAATACTTGACCTCGGTCGTGAAGCTGAAGTTGTGCATCTTCGACGGGAACACGGCGGTCGACGTCTGAATCGGCGCCACGATGCCGAGCGTCGTCGCGACGTCGCTCTCCCAAGGCCAGCCGATCCACCCGTATTGGGAGGGGACTTTGCCCTCCGAGCGCGGCTCGTTGAGGATGCCCTTGGCCGTGTCGAGCGGGAAAAACAGCGGGTTACCGTCGTAGCCGTTGTTCGTCGGGATGTCGGCGCAGCACGAGCTCGTCTGGTTCGCGCCCCACGGGGTGCACGGGTCGTAACACGCCTGACCGGGACCGAGCGCGCACGCGGTGCAGCCGCCGCCCGCCGGACCGCCGTACGTCGGCATGCCGTAGTCGGCCATCGTCGTCTGGCCCTTCCACTGCTCGCCGTTCGCGCCCCAGCGATTGACGTAACCGCCGTTGCCGTTGTCCCAGAGCACGATGCTGCCCGGGATGGGCCCGCTGCCGGGCGCACCGTCGCGATACCACTCCGCGAACGCCGCCTGCCCGTGCAGGTACGCGTTGCTGAGCTCCGTGGCCGTGAGATCCGCCCGCTCGACGGGCTTGCCGTCCGAGTCGAGCAGGTCCTCGACCAGGCCCTGCACGGCGCCGCTCGAATCGAATCCGGGCTGAAAATCCGGGTGTCCGCCCGTCACCATGCTCGAGTTGAAGTCACGGAAGATGGTGGGCACGGGCAGCACGCAGATGTCCTTCGTCATGCCGGTGCCGGGGTCCACGCCCGATTGCGTCGTGCAGGGGCCGTCGTTGCTGCAGGTGTAGCCCTGCTCGATCATGCACGTGCTCGAGCAGCCGTCGCCGTCGCGCAGGTTGCCGTCGTCGCACTGCTCGTTGCCGAAGACGATGCCGTCGCCGCAGACCGACGTGCACGCCATGCCGGTCGCGCACGCGGGCTCCGCCTGGCACGTCGGCGAGCAGCCGTCGAACGGGATGGTGTTGCCGTCGTCGCAGCTCTCCGCGCCTTCCTTCTTGCCGTCGCCGCAGACGGTGGGCGTGCACTTGCTCGGGCTGCCGTCGCACTTGTAGCCCTGCTCGATGCGGCAGTGCGCGCTGCAGCCGTCGCCGTCCGTGTTGTTGCCGTCGTCGCAGCCCTCGTTCGGGTCGACGTTGCCGTCGCCGCACACGTAGTGGTGAACGCACGGCTGTCCGGGCGTCGGGCACGAATACCCGGGTTCGATGGTGTGACAATCGGAGGAGCAGCCGTCGCCGCTCACCGTGTTGCCGTCGTCGCAGGCCTCGCCCGGGTCGCGCATGCCGTCGCCGCACACGAAGATGGAGTGGCAGTTTTGGCCGTTGGCGTCGCAGCTGCAGTTCGGTTCGATCTGGCACGTCCCCGAGCAACAATCGCCTGGCACCGTGTTGCCGTCGTCGCACTGTTCGCTCGCCTGATTGAGCATGCCGTCGCCGCAGGCGGGGGCGGGCTTCGTCATGCAACCTTCGGGCAGATTCGCCTGCGCGCACGGATCGACGGGGCCGCCGTCCATCATCACGATGTGCTGCTCCTGCGAGGCTCCCGACCCGCCGCTGCCGTCGGGTCCAATCGAGCCGCCGGAGCTCGCGCCGGAGCCCGGCGTCGTCCCGCCCGCGTCGGGGCCGAGCCCTTCGTTGTTCGTCTTGCCCACGCTGCAGCTACTCGCGGTCGCGACCAGCGCCAGCGAAACGATTACCCATGAGCGGACCCATGCACGGAGCATCAAGCACCTCGCTCGCGCCGAACGAGCGGCGTCGCGTAGAACGATTATGAACCTTCGAGTTTCCGAGCGCCGCCGCAAATGCGGCAAATTCTCCCGCGATCTTCTTTCATTCGGCTCGGGAGCGTCAGCGCCAATTCGTTTCATCGCGCCCTCCGTCGGTGCCAACGCGGTTGTCGTGCGCGGGTGTGCGCAGGGCGCCATTCAGGAATCTTCAACGTGTCACGAGCGCCACGCCGCTCACTGAAAGCGTGGCGGAAAATGATAGAAGTAGCGCTGTGACGAAACGGGTGCCTGATTGGGGTGAACCGGCACCGTGGTTCAAGGTGCGCGCCGACTGCGCTCGCGAATTTCATTTTCATACCGTCGCGGGGCGCTACGTCGTGCTCTGTTTCTTGGAGTCGGCGGCCCTCGCGGACTCGCGAGCCGTGCTCGACGCGCTCCTCGCCCGCGCGGCGACGTTCAACGGCGAGCACGCCGCGCTCCTCTTCGTGACCACGGACCCGCGCGACGAGGCGCTCGCCGAGCTCACCGTCCGCGCGCCGGGGATCCGGCTCTTTTTCGACTTCGAGCGCGAGGTGAGCAGACTCTACGGCGTCGCGGGCGAGGGGGCGGACGCGTACGAGCGTACGACGTTCTTGCTCGATACGCGGCTCCGGGTGCTCACGCGCGTCCCGTTCGCGAGCGCGCCCGAGGCGCACGTCGCGCGCGTCCTCGCGTCGCTCGCGCACGTGCCGCCGACGGCGCCGCTCGAGGCCCACGCCCCCGTGCTCTTCGTGCCGCGCCTGCTCGAACCGGAGCTCTGCCTCGAGCTCGTTCGGTTCCACGCGCTGCAAGGGGGCGAAGCGTCCGGCTTCATGCGCGACGTGAACGGGCGCACCGAGCTCGTTCACGACGTGAAACACAAAGTGCGCCGCGACGCGTCGATCCCCGAAGGCGAGCTCCGTTCGAGCCTGCTCCGGCGCATTCGCGAGCGGCTGGTTCCGGAGATCCAGCGCGCCTTTCAATTCGAGGTGACGCGCGTCGAGCGCCATCTCGTCGGCTGTTACGACGCGACGACGGGCGCCCATTTTCGCCGTCATCGTGACAACACGACGCTCGGCACGGCGCACCGTCGCTTCGCCGTCACCGTGAACCTGAACGCCGGCGAGTACGAAGGCGGCGAGCTCCGTTTCCCGGAGTTCGGGCCGAAAACCTACGTCCCGCCGACCGGCGCCGCGCTCGTCTTCTCGTGCTCGCTCTTGCACGAGGTGCGCAAGGTGACGCGCGGCGCGCGCTTCGCCTACCTGCCGTTCCTCTACGACGAGGCGGCCGCCGCGCTGCGTCGAGCGAGCGACGCGCGGGCGGCGACGCAGGCGGGCGACGACGAGTCGCGTTGATGCGGGGCGCGCGCTCACGATCATTCGGCGGAGTGCGGGGCGAGCGAAGAAACGGGGTCGAGGGCGTCTTCTTCGGGCACCGCGAACGGATTGGCGGGTAGACCGCGCCGCGTTCGCCACGCTTCCCACCAGCCGTGCGTGACGACGAGCAGCGGCGGCCGGATGACGCGCGTGCAGAGCGCGAGGATGAGCGAACCGCCGATGACGGCGATCGCGAGCGGCTTTTGCGTCTGCGCGCCGATGCCGTTCGAGAGCGCCGCCGGCATCAGGCCGAGCATGGCGACGAGCGTCGTCATGAGCACGGGCCGGAAGCGCTTGGCCGCCGCTCCGCGCGCCGCTTCGAGGAGCGAGAGGCCCTCGTCGTAGCGCATCTGCTGGAAATACGTGACGACCAGGATCGCGTCCTGAATCGCGATGCCGAAAATCGAGAGAAAGCCCATCGCCGCCGAGACCGAGAAGCTCGTGTGCGTGAGCAGCAGGGCGAGCAGGGCGCCCGTGCAGGCGAGCGGAATGTCGATGAGCACGATCAAGAGGTCTACCCACGTCTTGACCGCGCCGAACACGAAGGCCGAAATCAGGACCAGCGTCAGCGGCACGATCACGAGCAGCCTCCGTTGCGCTTCGCGGAGCTCGTTGATTTCGCCCGACCACTCGAGCCGTTTGCCGTAACCGAGCGAGAGCTTCGCCTGGACCTTCGCCTGCGCGTCCTTGATCGTGCTCTCGAGGTCGCGCCCGCGTACGGAGAACTTGACCGGCGTGTACCGCTGGCCGTCTTCACGGAAAATGTTCGAAGGGCCTTCGATGAGCTCGATTTTCGCGACCTGCCCGAGCGGAACCATCAGGCCGTCCGGCGTCGCGATCTGGATCTCGCGAATGGCCTCGAGCGATTCGCGATAGGGCGGGAGCCAGCGCACGACGACGTCGAAGGCTTTTTCGCGCTCGTAGAGCTGCGTCACGGCTTGGCCGCCGATGGCCGTCTGCACCACGCCGACGACGTCGCCGCTGTTCAAGCCGAAGCGCGCGCACGCCTTGCGATCCGGCGAAATCTTCACGTTCGGCTGGCCGAGCGTCGTCAGCTTGCCGAGGTCGGTGATGCCCGGGACGTGCGCGAGCGTTTCGACGATGGTGTCGGCGTTTCGCTCGTTCTCCTCGAGCTCGGGGCCGAACATCTTGATCGAATTTTCGCCCTTCACGCCCGCGACGGCTTCCTCGACGTTGTCGCCGATCACCTGCGAGAAGTTGAAGACCACGCCGGGAAACGCCGCGTTGAGCTCGTGGCTGAGCTCGTCCGTGAGCTTCTCCTTCGTCATGCCGCGCTTCCATTCGTCGAACGGCGCGAGGGGCGCGAAGAGCTCGATGTTGAAGAAGCCGGTCACGTCGGTGCCGTCGTCGGGTCGGCCGAGCTGCGAGGTGACGGACAGGACTTCGGGGTGCTTCTGATTGTCGCGCGTGCAAGCCGTGCCCGGCCGATCCGGACAGCCGCGCACGATGTCGCGCATCGAGCCGACGTATTTGGCGCTCTCCGTGAGCGAGATGCTCTTCGGCAACGTCGCGCGGATCCACAAGTTGCCCTCCTCGAGCTTCGGCATGAATTCGCCGCCGAGCAGGGGAAACAGCGCCGCGCACGTCGCGAGCACCAGAATGCGGAGCGGGATGGCGAGTCGCGGGAAGCGCAGGAAGAAATCGGCCACGGGCGTGTACACGCGGTGCAGGCCCCGCATGATCCAGGCGTCCTCTTCGCGGGTGCTCGCCGGGATGAGCTTCAGCGCGAGCACGGGGAGCAGCGTGAGCGCGAGCAGAATCGCGGTGCCGATGGCGAAGGCGTACGTGCGCGCCATCGGCGAGAAGATCACGCCCGAGACGCCCGTCATCGTGAAGAGCGGGATGAACGAGCTTGCGACGATGAGCGTCGAGAACGCCATCGGCGTGCCCACCTCCTTCGCCGCCGCCATGATGCGCTGCTTCATCGAGCCGCGGCCGTGCGGGCCGAGGTGACGGAAGATGTTCTCCATCATGATCACGGACGAATCGACGACGATGCCGAAGTCGACCGCGCCGATGGAGATGAGGTTCGCGGGCGTCTTCGTGAACACGATGCCGGTGAACGCCCCGAGCAAGGCGAGCGGGATCGTCACGGCGGTGATCAGCGCCGCCCGGACGTGCCCCAAAAACACGAGCAAAACCAGGCTCACGAGCACGATGCCGACCAGCACGTTCTCCATCACCGTCGAGGTCGTGAGGCCGACGAGCTCGCCGCGGTCGTAGATGGGCTCGATGTCCATCCCCGGCGGGAGCAGGTGATTCTTGCGGATGTAATCGATTTTTTCGTGGATGCCGGCGAGCGTCGGCTTCGTCTCGGAGCCGTAGCGCATGAGGATCGTGCCCTGCACCACGTCGGGGCGGTCGTTCACGCCGATCATCCCGAGCCGCGGCGCGGCGCCGATGCTCACGTCTGCCACGTCCTTCACGTGCACGGGCGCGCCCTGCACGTCCGTCACGACGATGTCCTCGATGTCGTGCGCGTTGCGCAAAAGGCCGATGCCGCGGATGTCGTAGGACTGCTCGCCCATCTCGAGACGCTGGCCGCCCGAGTTGACGTTCGCGTTCTGAATCGCCGCGAGCACCTGCTGCAGCGTCACGCCGTGTCCCTTCAGACGAAACGGGTCGACGCCCACGTGGTACTGCTTCGTCTCCCCGCCGAAGCTCACTACGTCGACCACCCCGGGAACCTGACGGAATTGCCGCTCGAGGATCCAATCCTCGGCCGTCTTCAGCTGTTCGACCGTGTAACCCTTGCCCTCGACCGTGTAGCGGAAAATCTCCCCGATCGCGTTCCACGGCGAGATCGTCGCCTGCACGCCGGGCGGAAGGGGCGTGAAGCCGAGTCGATTGATGACCTCCTGACGCGCGTCTTCGTAGCGCGTGCCCCACTTGAAGTAACATTTGACGTCCGCGAGCCCGAAGAGCGATTGCGAACGCACGTGATCGAGGCCCGGCATGCCGCTCAGGCCGACCTCGAGCGGAATCGTGACGTAGCGTTCCGTCTCTTCCGCGCTCCAGCCGGGCGGCTGCGCGATCACCTCGACGAGCGGCGGAACCGGATTCGGATACGCCTCGATGTTGAGCTCGCTGTACGAGTACGCTCCGATGGCGATGAGGGCGAGCGCGAGCAAGATCGCGAACGCCGGGACGCGCAAGACGAAGCGGATGACGCTTTCGACCATGACCCTCGAACCCCGCTAGAGCATGCCCGACAGCAGGATCGCGCCGTTCGTGACGACCCGTTCGCCGCGTTCGAGCAGCCCCTGTTCGACCGTGAGCCAGGGGCTTCCTTCGCCTTCGTCCACCGTGACGGGCAAGCGTTCGAAGCGCTCCTTGTCGCCGGTCGGCCCGCGATCGACGAAGACGACCGTCTGGTCGCCGAGGCGGAGCACCGCCGAGCGGGGCACGGCGAGCGCCTGCTTCGCGCTGACCGAGAGCTTCACGCTCGCGAACATTTCGGGCTTGAGCGCGCCGTCGCCGTTCTCGAACGTGCAGCGCACCTTGGTCGCGTGCGTGTTCGGATCGAGCGAGCTACTGATCCAATCGACCTTGCCGTCGAACGTGCGGTCCGGCCACGACGCGACGCTCACGCTGACTTTCGCGCCGAGCGCCACGCGTCCGATGTCGAGCTCGTAGACGTCGGCGAGCACCCACACCTGGTCGGTGCGGCCGATCGTGAAAAGCTCGATGGGATTGCCGCCGGTATACTGGCCCGAGATCTCCATGCCCGGCGTGACGGCCTTCATGAACACTTCGCCGTCGAGGTCCGAGCGCAGCGTGTAGGTCTGGCCCGTCACGTCGCTCTCGCGAAAGAGCTGTGCTTTCTGGGTCGCGCGCTCGACTTCCGCCTTGGCCTTCCGGAAGTTGTCGGCCGCCGTCTCGAGGTCTTTCTGTGAGGTGGCGTGCGTCTCCGACAGCTCGTTCTGACGCTGATATTCGTGGGTCGCGGCGATGAGGTCGGCGTTCGCCTTGCCGAGATCCGACGTCGCGACGCCGATGTCCGGCGACTCGATCAAGACGAGCGGCGCGCCCTTCTTCACGTGCGCGCCGAGCTGCACGAGCACCTTCACCGCCTTGCCCGTCACCGGCGAAAAGACGTGCTCGACGCGCTGGTCGTCGTACGCGACTTTACCCGTCGCGAGGATCGTGTCGTCGACGTTCTCCAGATCGACGGGCGCGGTCGCGATCTTCATCTTCTCGAGTTGGCTCTCGCTCGCGAGCACCACGTTCGGCGGCGGGGGCGGCGTCTCCTCGGCGTGCGAGGTTTGGCTGCAGGCCGGCAAGCCCGCGCAGAGCGTCGAGCAGAAGAAGAGAGCGAGCGGTGCGAGATGCGTGTCGAAGACTGCTTTCATGGCGTGACCGTGAGGGCCTGTGAGGGGTTGTCGTAACGAACGATGCGGGCGATCTTGTCGCCGCGGAGCTCCACGACGTCGGCGACGAAGAGCTTCAGGAGGTTGTTTCGCTGAGCCGGAATCAGGCCGAGCGGGCCGATCTGCTCGCCGACCACGTCGTATTCGACGACGACGAAGCGATCGGCGCCCCAGACGTTGTCGATCGACGTGTCGAGGTGGGCGATGGCCTTGTGCATGGCCTTGAAGTACGCGCGCGCGGCGGCCTTTCCGCGCTCGGGTTCGGCGCGCTCGAGCGTCACGAGCTCGAAGTCGTCGGTCACCGCGTTCGCGTAGGCGGACTCGTCGGTGCCCTCGAGCGCGTCGAGCTGGGCGCGCACGCGGTCCACGTTTTCGTGTTCGTCCAGATCGCCGTGCTGTTCGCTCACGACGGGCGGTCCGGACGGCAAGGGCGGCGGCGGCAGGTTCGCGAGCGCGAGCGGGCCGCGACCGAGCTCGGCGCGGACGACCGCCTCGTCGAAGTAGACGTGCACGTCGACGACGGAGCCGTCGTCCTTGGTCCAGAGCAGCGTGAGGCCGCGAAACGCGAGCGGCTTTTCGCTGCTCTTGGCCATGCCGGTGAGCGTCCACTCGATCGCCTGCGAGCGGTCGGTGAGCAAGATGCGATCGGCGGCGATCGTGCGCGGTTCGAACTCGCCGAACAGCGCCGCGTGCGCGCGGCTCACGTTCTCGAAGCCGTGGACGTCGTGGAAGCCGGCGAACGCGAAGTGGGCGTCGTCGTCCAGCACGTTGCTGAGCGCGCCGAGATCGGAGGCGGACAGCGCCGCGAGGTAAACGCCCGCGGCGTCGCGTTCCTTCGCCGTGGCGCTCCGCGCGACGGGCGCCGCGAGGCCCGTTCGCGTCGCGAACGACGCCCAGTCGATGGGCGCGACGGGTCGCTTCACGGTTTCCGGCGCGCAGCCGCACGCGAGCGAAAGAGCGAGCGCCAGGGCGTGCTTCACAGCGACCACCCGACCGCGAACAGAAATCGCGGGCTCACGCCGCGGTTCGCGTACACGCGCGCGGGAAACTGCTGTTCCGGCAGCGAGCTCGCGGCGAAGAGGTACTCGGCTCCGCCGCCGAGACTCAGCGCGACGCGTTCGCCGACGAGCGCTTCGTAGCCCACGTCCGCCGCCAGGCCCGCGTCCGTGAAATGCGTGTGGCTGCCGTCCGCGGCCGCCGCGTCGAACGCTCCGAACACGAACGAAGGTCCGGCGAAGAAGCCGCGCGGCCCGGCCTCGCCCGTGTAGTAGCGGTAGCCGAGCTCCGCGCCCAAACCGCGGAAGGTGAAGGTGCGCGTCGGCGAGGCATTTCCGGCCGAATCGTAGACGTCGATGGCCGCGGTGCTCGCGCTCACGCCGTACGGGCTCACGACCAGCGCGTGATGGGCGACGGGCGTGACGACGACGTTCAGGCTGAGCTTGTCGAGCACGAAGAGCGGCAACGGGTTCCACTCGAGCGCGACCACGCGCGCCGGCGGTTTCTCGTCGTGCACCGCCACGTCGACCGCCGGCCCGAGCTCCGCGGCGGCGGCCGCGCGCGAGAGCCCGACCGCGGCGCAGAACGCAGCGAACCCGAGCAGGCGCGTCACGTGAGCTCCCAGGCGACGGCCGCCTCGAGCTCGTAGACCGACGTCCAATAGCGGGTGAGCGCGTCGAAGTACTCGTTCTTGACGGCGATGTACGTCCGGAGCGCGTCCAGGTAATCGGTGAGACTCCCGGCGCCCTTCTCGTATTGCGTCGCGACGATTTCGAACGCGCCGCGCGAGCTCTGGAGCAAGCCGCCGCCGTCACGCCGCGGGCCTTCCATCCGCTCGACCAGCCGCCGCGCGCTCGCGAACGCGGCGAAAGACGTGGCGACGTCGCTCACGACTTCCGAGACAGCCTTCGCTTGGCCGAGCGCGCTCGCGTCGAGCTCGGCCTGCGCCTGTCGCTCCTCGCCCGCGAGCGCGTAAAAGACCGGAATCGGCCCGGAGACGCCGAAGGTGAGGGTCGGGCTCTGAATCGGGCCGTTCGTCGAGACGCCGCCGTAGCCGCCCCAGGCGTAGTTCACGCCGAGCGCGATGTCCGGGAAGCGCTGGCGCCGGACGAGGTCGAGGGCCGCCGCCGCCCGCTGCTTGTCGTAGCCGGAGCCCGCGAGATCGGGACGGTGCTCGAACGCGAGTCGCAAGAGACCGAGCTCGGTCGCGTCGCGGAGGCCGACCGGCACCGCGTAATCGAGCACGTGCGTCTCCACGTCGAAGTCGGGCACCGCGCCGCGCACGCCGAGTAAGAACGCGAGCGCCACGCGGGCCGAGCGCAACGCGTAGGTCGCGCCGTCGACGGCTTGGTCGGCTTCGAGCTTCTCCGCTTCGATGCGCTCGAGCTCGCCTTCGTTGATGGCGCCGCCGGTGTAACGATCGCGAGCGCGCGCGAGCGCCGTCTCTTCCGTGCCCGCCACGTCGCGGGAGAACTTGAGCGCCAGGGTCGCTTGCGCGATCTGCAGGTACGTCGTCTTGACGGAGAGCTCGAGCGTGCGCTTCGCGTCGGCGCGCGCCATCTTCGCCGCCGCGAGCGCGTTGCGCGCGACCGTGAGCCGCAGATCACGCTTGCCCGAGAGCGTGTCCTCGAGCGCTGCGGAATCGTTGATGCCGACGTTGTAGATCCAGGGGCTGCACGCCGCGCCGTTCGCGTGACAGTCGCTCGTGCTGAAGCGATTCGCCGTGTACGTGAAGGCGTTGCCGATGCTCGCCGAACCGACCGGGTTCGGCACCGCTCCCGCCGCGCGCACGCCGCCCTCCGCGGCGCGTGTCCCGGCGTCGGCGATCAGCACGTCGAGCCCGCGCTCGGAGAGCAGCCGCAGCGCCTCGTCGAGCGAGAGCTTCGGCGGCAGCTCGACGGCCGACGGGACGGCGTCGGCGCGCGCCGCGCGAGCCGAGAGCGAGAGTCCGAACGCGAGGACGAGACCCAGGATCGCCCCCCGTGCCCGCGCTCTCACCACAACGAACTTGCGGTCGAACCCGGCTAAACGCCGACGTCCGTCGCGCCGCGATTCCGCGGAAATTCCCTTGCAGGGCGTCCGTACAAGCAACTTTCAATCTCCAGACTCTGGCGATCGCCAACCCGTGTTTGCTGCAAACACCCTTCAGCGATGCTCCCCGGCGCCGCATTTTCGTCGGTGTGGCCGAGCACGACGTCCAAGTTTGCACGGCGCATAAGCGCGTGCCTCTTACGATTGCGTAAGCGAGCCTCTTACATTTCCGTAAGTGGGCGCGTGTGAGTTCGAGAGCGTGTGAGTTTGCGGTGCACGTTCTCGGCAGCGCGGTAGCTTTTGCTCATGAACGTGCTCGTGGTCGAAGACGACGTCGCTCTCGCCAGCTTGCTCGAGCGCGTCTTCGCGGAGGAGGGACACAACGTTTCGGTGTCGACGAGCCTCGCCAAAGCGGACGCCGCGCTCGCGAACTCGCCGTTCGACTTGGTCGTGCTCGACTGGATGCTGCCGGACGGCGACGGACTCGCGCTCTGCGCCCGGCTCCAGGGGCGCAAGCCTCCGCTCGCCGTGGTGATGCTGACGGCGCGCGGTGAAGTGCAAGATCGCGTCACCGGTCTGCGGGTCGGTGCGGACGACTACATCAAGAAGCCGTTCGAAATCGAGGAGCTGCTCGCCCGCGTCGAGGCCGTCTGCCGGCGCGTGAATCAGGGCTGGGTGAGCCGCTTCGGCTCGCTCGAGATCGATCGCCGGACGCAGCTCGTGCACGCCGACGGACGCCGCCTGAGCCTGACCGCGCGCGAGTACGCGCTCCTCGTGCGCCTCGCCGACGCGCCCGACGAATGCGTCACGCGCGCGCAACTCCTCGCCGACGTGTGGAACGTGTCGTTCGATCCCGGCTCGGGCGTGCTCGACGTGCACTTGAGCCGCCTGCGCGAGAAGCTCGAAGGTTGCTCTTGGATGATCGAGACCGTGCGCGGGCAGGGGTTGAAGCTGCGCACGGCGCGTTGAACCGAGCGCGCGTCAGCCGGCCGCCCCGAGCGAGGGCAGCGAAACCAAAAAGCGCGTGCCCGAGTCCGTGGGCGTGAGCACGAGCTCTCCGCCGTGCGCGCGCGCAATCTCGCGGGCGATGCCGAGACCGAGCCCGGCCCCCTCGCTGCGCCCGCTGCCGGGGCTCCGGAAGAACGGTTCGAAAATCGCGTCGCGGTCGCTCTCGTCGATCCCGGGGCCCTGATCGGACACCGCGACTTCCACCGACGCGCCGACCGTGCCGATATCGACTCTCACGACGCCGCCGGGCGGCGAGTAGCGAATGGCGTTCTCGAGCAGATTGCGAAAGAGCCGCGCCGTGTCGCCGTTGCGATCGTTCACCCGCGTCCCCTCGCCGTGGAGCTCGAGCACGACCCCGCGTTCCTTCGCGAACGCCTCCACGAACGCGCTCGCGTCGTGGAGCGCGGATTGCACCAAGATGGGCGTTTCGTCGTCCGCCCGTTCGCTCCGCGTGCGCGCGAGCGTCAAGAGATCCTCGGCGAGCACCTTCAGGCGGCGCGTGGCGGCGAGCGCCACGCCGATGGCGGCCCGGTAGCCCTCGGCGTCACGCTCCTTCCGGAGCGCTTGCTGCAATTCGCCGTAGAGCGCGGTGAGCGGCGAGCGCAGCTCGTGCGCCGCGTGCGCGATGAAGCGCTGATGCGACGCGAGGAGCTCACCGAGCTGAATCACCATGTCGTCGATGTCGTGGCCGAGCTGCGCCATCTCCGGATCGCCCGACTCGACGTGCACGCGCGCGCCGAGATTGCCCGCGGCGACCTCGCGCGCGACGGCCGCGATGGCCCGATGGTCGCGCGTGAGTCGCCCGCTCATCCAATACGCGACGGCCGCCACCCAGCCGAGCGCCACCAAAAACGCGACCAGCATCGCGTTGAACAAGAACGCTTCGTCGCCGTCCAAATCCTCGCGCGAGGTCGCGAGGAACAGCGTCTTACCCGGGTTCGCGGGCACATCGACCAAGATCCCGCGCAAGTGCTCGCGCTGAAACCAGAGATCGAACGCGCTCCCTCGGCGGTGCGCCATCGACTCGAGCGGCGGCGGCGCGCGGTCGAACGGCGTCGTCGCCGAGAGCACGCGCCCTTGCTCGTCGTAAATCACGCCGTATTTCGTGAGCGGGCCCACGTCGTTCGCCGCCGGTCCCGGCCGATCCGAAAAATTGAACCGGTGCGACGGCGCCTCACGTGCTTCCTGCTCCGCGACCTCGAGCAGTGACGCATCGAGCTGCTGCCGCTGCAGCCCATTGAACGCCGCCGACACCGCCGCGAACGCCGCCCCGAGCGCGAGCGCCGTCAAAATCGCAATCGTCAGCGCCGTCCTGACGCGAAAGCTCATCCGCACGACGGAAGCTTAGTGTGTTTGAGGGGGGAGGGTTGGAGGGTCCCGGAAGGTCTCCGTGGCGCGGCGGAACGGCTTGGCTGCCCCCGTTTTGGAGGAGCTTGGCTCCCCCGGGCTTCATCACCAATTACCCCTGCTTCCGCCGGGCCCTGTCGTTCAACTGGTGCCGCCAAGCGTCGATTCTCCCGCGTGCCTGCTCCGAGAAGCGATAGCGCAAGAGCCGAGTGAGCAACTGCGGCGAATGGTCGCCGGCGCGCGTGCGCGGGCCGAAGACGTCGGCGGCCGCTTCGACGGACTCGAGCGCTTGGTCGAGGTCGCCGTTTTCGGCTTCGAGCCAGGCGCGCGTGAGCAAGAAGTGCTGGCGCGGCTCCGCCTCTTCGACGGCGATGCGACTGCACTCTTCGAGCAGGGCGCGGCCGCGCGCGGTGTCGTGGTTGAAGAGGGCGATTTGGCAGAAGAGAAGCTTGGTCTCCATGACGCCCCACGGATCGTTCGTCTTGGCGTAGATTTTGTGGGCGCGCGCGGCGTGGAGATCCGCCATTTCCATGTCGTCGGTGTCGAGGCCGACCATGGCGAGCAAGCGGTCGCACGCGGCCTGACCGCGCGGCGTGCGCAGCGTTTCGAACACGACGAGGGCTTCGAGGGCGCCGGTCTCGGCGCCGTGGTAGTTCATGAGGCGGTGCTCGATGTGCGCGAGCGACACGTCGGCCTGCGCGGTGCCGAGGCGATAACCGGCACGTTCGAACTCGCCGCGCGCTTCTTGCGCGAAGCGGCGTGAGCGCTCGGTCGCGCCCTCGGAGTGCTCGATCCACGAGAGCAAGAGCAGGCACTGGCCGCGGCCGAGCGGTTGATCGAGCTCGGCGAACGCGCGCTCGGCCTGAACGATGGTGTCGCGCGCCTGTTCGTAGTCGCCGAGCTGATATTCGATCTCGCCGGCCGCGGATTGGCAGAGTGCCTTGCCGAGCACGTTGCCGAGACCGTCGAAGGTGCCGAACGCGCGACGCACCAAATCGAGCCCCTCGGCGGACGCGCCGGTTTCGCTCGCGAGTTGTCCGAGCAGGCGCTGGCAATGCGCGATGTTTTCGCCGTCGCCGAGCTCCTCGAAGCGCGCGCGCGCGAGCTCGGCGTACGTGTTCGCCTCCGCCATCCGACCGATGTGCCGGAGCGCCTCGGCCTGCCAGCGGTTCTTCAAGGCGAGCGTGCGGCCGCGGAGCTTGCCCTTCAAGAGCTCGAGATCGGCGAGCGTCGCGAGCGGCTCGCGCGCGCCGTTCCAACTCTGTTGCAGGAAGTCGAAGAGCAGCAGCGCCGCGGTGTCCGAATCGTTCGCCTCGATCAGGTTCACCATCCGCTGGCGCACGATGCGGCGCTGGCCGGCGAGCGGATGCAGCGTGAGGGCCGCGGCGGCGGCGCGATAAATCTTCTCGCGGTCGGCTCGCGTCTGCAGGCGCGCGAGCAGATGCTCCTGCAAGAGCTCGTGCGGCCAGCTGTAGCGACCGGGGCCGCGCGGAATCAACACTTCCGCGTTCGACAGGCTCAGCATCGCGCTGTCGGCGGGTTGACCGAGCGAGCTCAAGAGGGCGTGGAGCACGTTGCGGCGCACGTCGCCGCCGAGCGTCGCCGCGGCGAACGCAGCGACCCGATGCTGGTCGGGCACGGACGCGAGCCGGCTGTCCCAGAGCTCGGCCGTCGTCGACGGCCGCACGCTCAAGACGTCCGGCGGGACGCGGTAGACGTTGCCCGCGTACTCCATGTGTCCGGACAGGGCCCAGGCGTGGAGCTGCTGCAACGCGAACAGCGGATTGCCGCGGCTCCGGCGCGCGGCTTCTTCCACGGCCGCGTCGTCGAGCGGAATCGACGAGCGGATGAGCTCGACCGTGCGCTCGGGCGTGAGCGGCGGCACTTCGAGCACGGTGCCGTTCGTCGCCTCGCGCAGTTGCCGCAAGCGATCGGCCGCGGACGTGCCGAGCGCGACCTCTTCGGAACGCGCGGTGGCGAGCATCAAAATCCGCTGGTCGGGCTCGTCTTCGAGGATGCGGAGCAAGCCGTCGATCGTCGCCGGGCCGGTGTTGTGCAGATCGTCGAGCCAGAAGAGCAGCGGGCGCTTGTTCGCGATGCGCCGCAGCGTGTAACGGATGACCATCCGCCGCGTCTCGAGCGTGTCGAGCGTGAAGCGGATGCCCGACGGACCGATGGCTTGCTCGGAGCCCATCGGGCGCATCCATTCGGCCGCGCCGGCGACCCAGGCGCGCCCGTTCTTGTCGTCGCGCCGCACCTTCCAGCGATCGAGCAGCGAGCGCTCGATCGTGTGCCGGTCGACGCGCTCGAAGTTGTAATAGGTGAGCGCGGCGCCGAGCATGCCGTCGAGCGGGCTCCGGATCGCGCGGTAACGCGCGCGGAGCGGCACCATTTTGCCTTCCTCGTGCATCACCTCGCAGAGCCACTCGGCGATGCGGCTCTTGCCGGCGCCGGCGGGGCCGACCAAAAGCGCCAAGCGGTGCGGCGGTCCTTCGCCGTTCACGAGCTCGTTGCAGATGTCGCGCAAGGTGCGGCGCGTGTCCTCGCGGCCGACGAGCGGGCTCGGTCGGATGCTGAGCAAGCCCGGCGGGCGATCCGGCGCGGGTTCGAGATCGGGGTTCGGCGAGCGCGCGCCGCTCGGCCGCGTGACGGGGCCGGGCTCGCTCGTGCGCGTCGTCGTCTGGAAGCGCCAGACGCCGGTGTCGTTCACGCTCGGGCGAAACGTCGACCAAATGCGGCGCGCCTCGGCGGCGAACTCCCAGCGATCCCACGGGCGCTTCGCCAGCAGCTGGTGCACGAACGCGACCACGCCGTCGGGCAGATCGAGCACCGGCTTGAGCTCCGGCGGCTGATCGAACGCGTGCACGCGCAGGAGCTCCTTCGAGTTCCCGCTGAACGGCGCTTTGCCGCCGAGCAAACGGTAGAGGATGCAACCGAGCGAGTACAGATCGGTCGCACCGCACACGTGGTGCATCTCGTGCTGGATCTGCTCGGGCGCCATGTAGCCCGGCGTGCCCGCGCCCGCGTGCGGCGCGAACTCCATCGGCTTCGAGCCGCTCAGCCGCTCGTCCTGCGCGTCGACGCGCAGCCACGCGAGACCGAAGTCGAGCACGTGCACGACAGGCGGCTCGGCCTCGCGCCGCTCGACGAGCACGTTCGACGGCTTCAAATCGCCGTGGATGACGCCGCGCGCGTGGGCGTGGCCGAGTGCGTCGAGGATTTGATCGACGATCGACCAAATCACCGGAAATCCGAGCCGAGCGTGCGTGAGGTCGTGGAGCGACGCGCCCGAAACGAGCTCCATCGCGAGGAACGGCGAGCCGTCGCGCAGCTGGCCGAAGTCGTGCGCGCGCACGATGTTCGGGTGGTCCAAGGCGGCGAGCGCGCGCGCCTCCTTGTAAAACCACATCACGTATTCGTTCGCGAGATTGCCGGGCGGCGGGATGACGCGCTTGATCGCGACGAGCTGCCCCGACGACTTCTCGCGGCAGCGGTACACGATGCCCATGCCGCCTTCGCCGAGCACGCCGAGCACCTCGTAGCGGTTCGCGATGATGTGGCCGGGCAAGACGGGAACGCCCCCGCGCGTGCCGGCGTCGGCGGCCGCTGCCGCGGCGGACGGAATGCTCGGCGGGGCGCTGTCGGGAACCGCGACGCGCTCGACCGCTCGCGCCGCGGCGGGCTCCGGATCCGTCTTCGGCGGCTCGTCCGCGTCGGAAATGTCCTCTTCGGCGATCTCGCCGTCCACCGCGGGCAAGAGTGCCACGGCGTCGGGAACGGCGGCGGGCGCGGGCGGAGCCACGCTCGGCGAGCGCTTCGGCGGCGGCACGCTCGGCGCGCGCGCGGGCGGCACGCTCGGTGCGCGCGCGGGCGGCACGCTCGGCGCCGGCGGCTTCGGCTTGCGATCGGCGGTATCGACTTCGTCGCTGTTCAGATCGCTCGACAAGCGACGCGACGGCGCGGGCGCGGATCCCGTCCCTGGTGGCGGGCGAGGGTCCGAGCCCGTTCGCGCGACACCTTTGTCGCCGCTGGCACGCCGGGTGGTCGCCATGAAGTCTAAGCTGCCGATCTTAGTCTTCTGCCGGCGGAGGTCGAGACGGCGATCTTAAGGGGTGCGACCGGCCTTCCAGCCAGCCTGAACGATCGCCTTCGTGAGGTAACTCCGCGCGGCCGTCGCGCTCTTCCGGCGAGCGGCGCGTCCGCCGCGGGGGGTGCTAGCCTCCGCGCGCCATGCCGACCCGCGACCCCTCGCTTGCCGAACGTGACCCGGAGATTGCACGCCTGATTCGTGACGAGGCCGACCTCGAAGCGCGCACGCTGCGTCTCATCCCGAGCGAGAACTACGCGTCGCGCGCCGTGCTCGAGGCGTCCGGCTCGGTGCTCACGAACAAATACTCAGAGGGTTACGTCGGCAAACGTTACTACGAGGGCCAGGCCGTCATCGATCAGGTCGAGTCCCTCGCCGTCGCGCGACTCAAGCAACTTTTCGGTGCCGAGCACGTGAACGTGCAGCCGTACAGCGGAAGCCCAGCAAATCTGGCCGCCTACCTCGCTTTTTGCCAGCCGCACGACGCGATCATGGGGCTCGGCTTGCCGTTCGGCGGCCACCTCACGCACGGCTGGAACGTCAGCATCACCGGCCGCTACTTCAAGAGCGTCCCGTACGGCTTGAGCCAGAAGGACCACCGCATCGACCTCGACGAGGTGCGGCGGCTCGCGCGCGAGCACAAGCCGAAGCTCATCTGGTGCGGCACGAGCGCTTACCCGCGCACGCTCGATTTTCCAGCGTTCCGCGCCATCGCCGACGAGGTCGGCGCGAAGCTCTGCGCCGACATCGCGCACATCGCCGGGCTCGTCGCGGGCGGCGCGCATCCGTCGCCGATCGGCATCGCCGACGTCGTGACGACGACGACGCACAAATCGCTGCGCGGGCCGCGCGGCGCCGTCATCATGTGCAAGCAAGAGCACGCGAAGGACATCGATCGCGCCGTGTTCCCGGGCCTCCAGGGCGGCCCGCACAACCACACGACCGCCGCAATCGCCGTCGCCGCGAAAGAAGCGATGACGCCCGAATTCAAGACCTACGCCACGAACACCGTCGCGAACGCCAAAGCGCTCGCCGAGGGCCTGCTCGGCCGCGGCTTCACGCTCGTCACGGGCGGCACCGACAACCACCTCGTCCTCATCGACCTCACCTCGCGCGGCGTCACCGGCAAAATCGCGGCCAAAGCGCTCGATCGCGCCGGCATTTGCACGAACTACAACGCCGTGCCGTACGACACGCGCAAGCCCTTCGACCCGTCCGGCGTCCGCATCGGCACGCCCGCCGTCACCTCGCGCGGCATGGGCGCCGCCGAAATGAACAAAATCGCCGCGTGGATCGACGACGTCGTCAAAGCGCCCGCCGACGACGCCCTCATCACCAAAGTCGCGCGCGAAGTCGAAGAGCTCTGCAAGAGCTTCCCTGCGCCCGGCCTGCTCAACACCTGAACGAAGCGCGCACCCTCCGCGCAGCCGCAGCCTTTGCCGCCGTGCCGCACGGTGCGGCGCAGGCTGAAAAGCGTTACCGGTTCACCCGCGCGTCGAACGGCTCGAGCAACCCGTGCCGCCGCCAGCCTCGTCGCAACAAGAACGAGCGCGCCGGCACGACGCCGGACGCCAACCACGGACACGGGTCACGCTGCGCCCGCGGATCCGGCGGCGCGTGAAGCCACGCCGGATCCCAACCGTCGAACCAGAGTGCGGACGAGCACGCATCGACGAACGAGAGCGGCAGGTGCGGACCGCGCCGGTCGGCGTGCTTGCGATAATTGTTCAACACGTACGCGAGCGCGCGCCGCACCTCGAGCGGCGTCCGCAGCGAGCGCGCGTGAAAGCGATCCGCGAAGACGCTCCCCCTCCGCTCGAACGAGCGATTGAGCCGCTTCGCGAGCCGAATCGCCAACGCCTGCATCCCGCGCGCGAGACTCCGCTTGTCCGGCGCCTCGACGATGAGGTGCACGTGATTCGACTGCACCGAATAATGAACGACGCGCGCGCCGCCCGCCCGCGGATCACCGAGCGCCCTC
>Ga0335083_10000979_pt1 | contig 40485 bp, 48 predicted proteins | sample Lox_Sample_42_FD_206716 | JGI IMG/M metagenome (GOLD analysis project Ga0335083, IMG submission 206716) | Soil microbial communities from Loxahatchee National Wildlife Refuge, Florida, United States - Lox_Sample_4.2 | ecosystem: Environmental > Terrestrial > Soil > Wetlands | place: USA...
CTGTTGCGTCGCTGCACCTACGTCGTCTCCTAGACGGGAGCGCGTTCGGCGCGCCGCTCGACCAGGGGAGGCGAGAGCCAACTAGCCGCTGGTCGCGGCCGACTTCCGGTAGAGAGAGAGAGAGAGCGCGCGAGAGAGCGAGAGCGAGCGAGAGCGAGCGGATGATGGGACTCGAACCCACGACCTTCTGCATGGCAAGCGGGTCGTGGGTTCGGGCTTAGCCGCCCCCAAAGCCGCATATTTGGGCCGGATCCGGCGCTTTCCCAGCTCCCCGACACGTGTCTGATGACCGCCGTTTGTTCGCGATTTCCGGCTGTTTGGGCACTAGATTGTTTCCAGTGCCCAATAGCGTGCGGACTGCCGGCAACCGTTCGGGCCCCGTCTACACGAGCTGGACGAGTACCGTCGCGCCGAAGGCGACCATGAGCACTGCACATGCGGCCGTTCCTGCGGCCAACGTTGTTCTCCGGCGAACGACCGCAGAGGAAAACGGCGCCAGGAGAAGCGCGCTTGCCAGCCCGAAGACGATCCCGGCCGCGGTCTCCACCGCGTGGAAGGCGATCCCGGTCGTGAGCGCGGCGGTCAGGCCTACGCCGTGCGCGCGCAGCGCCATCGCGATCGCGCCGCTCGTGAGGCCGATGTTGCCGGGCGTGAGGGGCATCGTCCCGCTCAGCTCGAGCACCGGCACGACCAGCACCGCGGCGATCAGCGGAGAGGGGATCCCGAGCGCGGCGGCGATCGACGCGGCGGCGCCGAGCCGCGCCAGGGTCGAAAAGCCGATCCAGCCGACGATGCGCGCGCCACGCTTCGGCTCTCGCCCGAGGGCACGGAAGGCGTCTAGGGCATGCCCTACATGGGTGCGGGGTCGTCGGTTGCGCGTCGTAACAGCCGCGAGCGCGGCCACACCGGTCAGCCCGATCAGGACGAGCACCGGCCAGAGCGGGAGCGCACCGACGATCGAGCCGACGACCACGAGCAGCGCGAGCACGAGTCCGCGAGCGACGCCGATCACCGCGAACGACCCGCCCGCGCGCCAGAGCCGATCGTCGCTGTCGAGCGCGCGCGAGAAGAGGGCCAGCCGCACCAGGTCGCCGAGTCGCGCAGGTGCGAACGAGTTGATCAGCGAGCCCATCCCGTAGCGGGCGCCTGCGTCGACCCAGCCGATGCGGCCGCCGACGAGGCCGATCGCGGAGAGCCAGGCGCCAGCCGTCCCGACCAGCGAGCCAACGAAGCAGACGCTGGCGAGCCAGAGCCAGATCGGCTGCGCGCTCGAAAGTCCGCCAAGCGCTCGCCGTACCTCGGAGCCGAGTAGCTGAGGGACGAACGCGATGACGAGCAGCGCGAGTGTCAGGGCCGCGGCCGCGGCGAATATTCGGGGTGAGTTCTTGCTATGCACTCGGGACTACGCGCAAATTGGGGGCGACCATCGGTTGGTGCACCTCGCCCCCCCTTCGCTGTAAGCCGGCCCGGGCGTGCCTGAGAAGGTGAGCCCTTCTTCGTCGCCCGTCTGTTGCGCCAACCGCACGGCTGGCTCTGCCGATTCGACCGGCTTCGCCACCACCGCCGTCGGAGGCGTCATCGGGTCGCTCCGGGCCGGCTCAAGGATGCTCGTACGACCCTGCGAGCGCCACCCGCCGCGGTGAGGACGAGCTGCTTGGTCACGATCGACCGGCTTCTCTTCGGGCGTTGCCGATACGAGCCGTAGGCGCTGATCGCTTCTAGGTCGTGTCGAGGGCGCCCGGGGAAGCAGCGCGTCGAGAAGGCGTCCCAATTAAGCCCGTAGGGGCCAGGCTCGAGGCCCGCCGCAGCCCCTCGCCGATCGGAGGCAATGGGATGACGCTGCTTCGGCCAGCGCGAATCGAAGTGCCCATGCCTCCGCGACGCTTCGATTCTGCCCGTCATGACCGCGGTGTCTGCAGAAGCCCAGGCCGAGGCGTGCTCACGCCTCCGCCCTGCCGCCGATTCCAAGTCGGTGCCTCCAGGTGCGCCACCTGGTGTCGCTGGGCTTGCTCCGCCGGGTCAGCGTCGCGCCGACTCTGTTCGTCAGTTCCTGTTGGGCGCGCTGTTCGGCGACGCCCTCACCCTCGCGGGGTCCTGTGGCCTGACTCATCTTGCTCCTCTCTCGATCGAGGCAAGAGAACCGGACGGGTCCTCTCGGCACTCAGGCCCGTTGTGGCAGTCGGAGAGGAAGTTCGGAGCCTCGGCGGCTTCCGCGCTAGGTCTATGCGCTCAGCCAGCATACACCACATTTGTGCGACGAGTTACAATAACCTGCCGTGTGCACATGGCCACGCTCCCGGGGTCAGTACGCGAGGGCGTAGAATTTGGCAGAACGGAGATGTCAGCCGAAGAGGACACGGTGCTGATCGCTAGCCAGCTGGCAGATCTCACGGCGAGGGTCGAAGATTTGGCGCAGCAGCTCAAGGGGTTTCGCAAGCGCGCTGACGACGCGCAAGAGCGCGCAGACACTCAACAAGAGCGCATTGACCTGGCGGCGCGCGAACTAACCGAAGTGAGTGACCGTCTTCAAGCTGCGGCGAACGCTCTCCGAGAGACCGTCTAAGCCGCTTGTCGGTTGACGTGCCGGCGTACTGTTCGAGCTAGCAGCCTCATTTCGGGCGAATATCCCGCTACGAGCGGATGAGCAACGCTCAAAGCCGTCCGTGCCCGCACACGGTCCGCGTCGCCCTAGTGTCGTTACAAGCAGCGAGAAGAACCCCTCGCAACGCCGCAGCTGACCAAGGCGTTCGCTTCTGTCTTTCCTTGCTGCGAGAGCCCTCTCCTGAAGACTTTCGCACGTCCCTCCGGGCACCTCGAGGCCTACACCGGGAGAACCGATCCAACGTTTTCCACCCTGCACCGCGAAGTTGGGAGCACGATGATGCATGCGTCGATTGGCCTGTTCGAGACCTTGGCCCAGGCCCAGGAGTCGACTCGCGTCGCCGAGGGATGGGTGCGTGAGGAGAAGTTGGAGCGCGCCCTTCCCAATCGGCCGACGATCACGAGCGGCGAGGTGATCGCGCACAAGAAGCACGGAGTCACGATCGCCTTAGTACCTCGCAGCTCGGTCGAAGAGAAGGCCCCCGTAGCCAGGGGGCCTTCTCTCTGGTTCTAGGCGCGAGCCGGGGATAGCCGGGGCGCCCCGAGCCCGGCCCCGGCCGGTCTGTCCACGTGCTCTAGTCTTGCTGTCAAGCAAACAGGAGACAGCGTGATGGCACTGAGCGACGAGGTCGACGAAATCTTCCGGCGAGAGGTGAAGACCCTGCCGGCGTATGCGAAGGCGCAGGCTGCGGCTGGCTCCGGGATCGCGCCGCCCGTGGACGAGATGAATGCTCTGCTCATGGGGCTGGTCGTCGCCTCGCAGCGTGCGTTTCACTTGCTCGCCCGCCGCCTCGAGGGCATGGACGGCGCGTGACCCTCCCGCAGAAGTTCCGGCCGATTCCCGACGCAGCTCCGAGAAGGTAGGCTGTCTGGACTGGCCCTGTGGCCAGAACCCCGGCCGAAAGCCCGAAGGCAGCCAACGCGCGCTGTCGCGCGAGGCGAGTGAGCCTAGGCGAACAGAGTTCGGCGCGCAGGGCCAGCACTCTCGAGTCACGCACGAGTTGCTGGGGCGCCGCGCTGAGCACTCGACGAAAGGACTGCGGTGAACCAGGTCTCCCTCGAGCGATTTCCGCTCGGACAATTCCTTGAGATGGGTCTGGAGGATCTGCGCGATCTCTCGGCGGACTTCGCAAACATTCGTATCGAGCAGCGGTCGCTCCTCGACGTGGTCGCACTCAGAAGCCTGATCCGAGTCATGGACCGTCAGGGTTACAAGACGATCTCGCAGCTTGGGCGAGACGCCGCCAGAGTCTGGGCGACCCACATCGGTATCGGCTGACCTCCAGCGCGCCCTGCGCTTTCGGGGAGAGCCGGCGAGGACTTCAGGACCCCTCACCGAAGGGGCGCGAAGGTCGAGCTCGAGGCCGCCGAGGGCCAGAAAGGCCCCGAGGCCAAGAACATCGTGCCGGTGGGTTAACCGAGCGCAGGCGCGCGCCGCCTCTGAGGAAAGGACTCGCCGTGCGCGGGCAGACGATCTGGTTCAACCAGGTCCAAGGACCACGGATTCATCAGGACCGACGAGGGCGAGCGGCTTCGGATGAACGCGTCCGGCTTTCGCGGCCGGCGAGCGGCCCGAGGGGCGCTGTGCCGAGAAGGTCGTCACCTTCGAGGTCGAGGAGAGCGAGGAAGGACGTCGGGCGCAGAACGTCGTCTAGAGAGTCAGGTCGCAGCGCGGCAGACACGCCTCCGTGGCAGCGGCCCAGGGCGTCACGTGATAGGAAGGGGACAGATGGCCGGGAGAAGGCGACAGCAGACCCTTTCCAAGCACAACCGCGAGCGCGCGGTCGAGGAGAAGCTCAGGCCCAAGCGCGAGTGGAAGCAGGCCAACCGCGAGGCCGCCCGGAACGGCGGCTTCCCGCAGCCGGAGCCGGCGGACGATGGCGAGCAGTAACCCGGAGCGGAAGAACTACGCGGAGATCGAGCGCCTCGAGAAGCTCCTCGCCGAGCTGCGGAGCAGCCCGTCGACGGCTCGCGAGACCGAGGCGATCCGGGAGATCGGGCTCGAGCTCGCCCTCGCCATCCGAGAGGTCGGCGCCATGCTCGTCAACGTCGCCTGGGAGCAATCCTTCGCCAAAAGCGGCCGCGGCCGCGAAGACTGACACCGGCCGAGCCATCTCCGCTCCGCCCGCTCTTGGTGTCGCGTGGGGTTTCCAGCTGCTGGTCCTGCACATGGGGCAGGTGGGGAGTGCGCCGCTTACGACAATTCCGTAGCCGCATCTAGCGCACCGGAACTCATTAGCGGCCGCAGGTGACGACGAAACGGTCACGGACTTCCCTTCAGGGGCAGAGGCAGAACATGGACGGCCTCTGGACCCATTCCTGCTTGGCGCAAGTCGAACCCGACCCGCTCGCCCTCAGTCAGAGTCCTGGTACGCCAATCGCCCACGATGCTGCCCCGGTGGACGAACAGATCCGTGCCGCCCTCATCGGCGGTGATGAAGCCGTAGCCGTTCTCTTCGTTGAACCACTTGACCGTTCCACTCGCCACGAGAGAAGCACCTCCTCGCATTCCTTCTCTCTGCGATCAAAGGGAGCCCAAGGCGAACTTCCTGTGTGCACTCAGGCCAAATGTGACAGTCGAAGAGGGTACGAGCCTCCGGCGGCTTCCGCGCTAAGCCCAACGCGCTCAGGCAGTCTAGCCGCGATCCCAGCGACCCGTCGGTTTCCTGGGAGCCAGGTGTTACGTGATCTCCATCTCCTCGGTGCGGTTGGCGAGCACGTGAAGCAAGGGCTGCGCCGCAATCACGAGGCCCATGACGCGCTGGCCCCAGACGAAAACGGAGGATCGGATGGCAGGGCTTCTTTTCAGGCTCGAGACGGTCGACGGCGATCGCGTCGAGCCCTCGGCGGCGAGAGCGGGTAATTGCTGCAAAGAGCGAGAGCGCCGGAGGAGAGCGCCTTGAAATCCTCAGCCTGTATGAGTGAATAGGGATCTTTCGGACTGGGATTAATTCAGGGCTGCACCATGTCGGAGGCGTGCGACCTCACACCCAGTTGCAGTTTTCAGCCTTCGACCCCAGGCGATGGGTAGGTCGTTCCCCCGGGCCTGCCCATCGCCCTTTCCCTCTCTGAGCAGTTCTAGCAGCAGGGTCCGAAAAGCACCACGCACCTTGCAACGGGTAAGCCGCTCGTAGCGAATAAAACGATCTTTGGAGCCGGGGGGAACGCGGATGCAGCCGTCGACGACGATGCCGACCAGACTCCGGTGTTGGTCGTGGAGGACGAGGCCGAATGAGCCGCAAACCGAGGGCGAGCCTCGGGTCGTCGGCTCTCGGCACGGAGCCCGGGCGACTCATCTCCTGCCGTCCGGGGCCCCCTTCCCTCTCGCAGCGCTCCCCGAAGCTGACTAGGCTGACTGTCGGGCTCGCCAACAACAATCGGCGCGTACCAACGTGCAAAAACCCCGCCTGAGCGGGGCTTTCGTGAGGCGGAGGAGGAGGAGCGGATGATGGGACTCGAACCCACGACCTTCTGCATGGCAAGCAGACGCTCTAGCCAACTGAGCTACATCCGCGAGCGCGGCCAGTATAGCCGCCGCTACGACGAGTCCAAGGCTTCGTTCACGAGCCGGTCGGCGAGCTCGTTGTGCTCCCGGCGGACGGCCGTGTAGGTGACCTTCTCGAGCCGGTCGGCGAGGTCGTGCGCCTCGTCGACCAGTTCACGCAGGGTGTCCTTCTTGACCTTGTACTCGCCGCGCATCTGCTTGACGAGGAGCTCCGAGTCGGAGACGACCTCGAGCTCGGTGACGCCCGCCTCGAGCGCCCGTTCGAGGCCGGCGATCAGGCCGCGGTACTCGGCGACGTTGTTCGTGGCCACGCCGATCGTCTCGCCGTGCGCCGCGAGCACGTGCCCGTCCTCGCTCTCGAGCACGTAGCCGTACGCGGCCGGGCCCGGGTTCCCGCGCGAGCCCCCGTCCGTCGAGAGCGTCGCCTTCACAGGAGCGGGTAGAGGTCGAACGCCGGTTCCTCGTACGGGTGCGCCGCGCGGAGCGCCTCGACCACGTCGGCCTCGCGCTCCTCGGGGTAGACCGTCTCGAGACGCAGCTCCGGCACGCGCTCCTCGCGCCCCTTCTCCCCCACCGCCGGGTCGGTGCCCTCGCCGCCGAGGAACGTGCCCGTCCCCTCCGCGTACCACGAGCAGCGCTCGTACCCGCCGATCCGCCCCGCACCCGCCGCGAACACGGCATCGCGCACCGCGTCGAGCGCCCCGGCCGGGACGAAGACCACGAGCTTCCGGTTCACGAGGCGGGACCTTAGACGGGTCGACCGAGGTGAAGCTCGAGGTGAAGCTCGTCGCGGATCGGAAGCCCCTCCGAGTCGACGAGAGGGATCGACGGCTTGATCTTGCGCGCCTCGTCGATCGCGCCCGGAACGAGGGCGACCAGCCGGAAGCCACGCTTCTGGTAGAAGGCCAGCGCTCGCAGGTTGTTGTTCGTCGTGAGCAGCTGCACCCGGTCGCATCCGTGGGCACGCGCCGCCTCCTCCACCGCCTCGAGCAGCGCCGTCCCGACGCCTTCGCCCTCGACGAGGGCGTCGATCGTGACGATCTCGCAGGCCGGGCCGTCCAGCTCGTAGGTGACGAGGCCCACGCAGCGCTCGCCGTCGAACGCGGCGAACCCGGGAAGCCCGGCCGGCTCCCACGACCGCCCGCGGCCGGTCACCACGGAGGCGCCCCAGCGCTCGACCACGAGCTTCCCGACCCAGCCCCGGTCGCCCTCGGTCAGCGCCCGGATCTCCACCGTGCGCTACTCGGAGGTGTCGATCTGCGCCTTCTGCAGCTTCCCCGAGTAGTCGACGTAGATCGACTTCCACTCGGTGAAGACGTCGAGCGCGGCCTGCCCGGCCTCGCGGTGGCCGTTGCCGGTGCCCTTGACGCCGCCGAACGGCAGGTGCACCTCTGCGCCGATCGTGCCCGCGTTGATGTACGTGATCCCGGCCTCGAGGTCGCGCATCGCGCGGAAGGCCTTGTTCACATCGCGCGTGAAGATCGACGAGGACAGCCCGAACTCGATCCCGTTCGACACGCGCACGGCCTCGTCCAGGTCGCGCACGCGGAGCAGCGCGGTCGTCGGGCCGAAGATCTCCTCCTGCGCGATCCGCATCCCGGGCTCGACGTCGCCGAAGATCGTCGGGCGGTAGAAGAAGCCGTCGCCGAGCCCGTTGCCGCCCGCGACCTCGCCGCCGGTCAGGAGCTTCGCCCCCTCGTCCACGCCAATCCCCGTGTACGAGTGGATCTTGTCGAGCGCCGCCTGGTTGATCACCGGGCCGACGTCGACACCGTCCTCCCAGCCCGGCCCGAGCCGCAGCCTCTCCGCGGCGGCGACGAGCCGGGACTGCAGCTCCTCGTAGGCGCCCTCCTGGACGATCACCCGCGACGCGGCCGTGCACCGCTGGCCGGAGGTGCCGAAGGCAGACCAGACGATCCCCTCGACGGCCAGGTCGAGGTCGGCGTCGTCGAGGACGACGATCGCGTTCTTGCCGCCGAGCTCGAGGTGGATGTGCTTGAGGTTGTCCGCGGCGTTGCGCATCACCTCGACGCCGGTCTCGCGCGAGCCGGTCAGCGTGATGACGGGAACGCCGGGGTGGCGCACGAGCCGGTCGCCGACCGCGCCGCCTCCGCCGTGGACGATGTTGACGACGCCCGGTGGCACTCCCGCCTCCGCGAGCAGCTCGACGAAGCGTTCGCCGAGCAGCGGCGTGTCGGTCGCAGGCTTGAAGACGACCGTGTTCCCGCAGACGAGCGCGGGCGCGATCTTCCAGGACGGGATCGCGATCGGGAAGTTCCACGGCGTGATCACGCCGATCACGCCGATCGGCTGCCGCACGCTCATGTTGAACTTGTCCGGCAGCTCGGACGGCGTCGTCTGGCCGAACAGGCGCCGGCCCTCGCCGCCCATGTAGAAGCTCATGTCGATCGCTTCCTGGACGTCGCCCGCGGCCTCGGGGATCACCTTGCCCATCTCGCGGGCCATCAGGAGCGCGAGATCGTCCTTGCGCTCGGCGAGCAGCTGCCCGAACCGGAACAGGATCTCGCCGCGGCGCGGGGCCGGCACGAGCCGCCACTCCTCGAACGCCGCCTTCGCCGCCTCGACCGCGCGGTCGACGTCCTCGGCGCCCGAACGGGGGAAGACGCCCAGCGCCTCGCCCGTTGCCGGGATCGAGGTCTCGAACGTGTCGCCCGACGCGGCGTCGACCCACTCGCCGCCGATCAGGTTCTTGAACGTCTTCGTCGCCGTCGTCGCCACGGGTGGCGATTCTAGCTAGGCGTCTTCTTCGGGCGGATCCGTGTCCGGAAACGTCCCGGGGGCGCGCGGGCGACGCCGGTCGCGAATCTCGCGCTTGCCTCCGAACGAACGGCCCTTGCGCCGGTCCTCTCCCTCGCGTCGGTCGAGGATCACCGTCACGTGCGGGTTGTCCTTGTAGTACTCGACCATCTTGTCGAAGAGCTCGTCCTCGAGCTCGCGGGGGATCACGCAGTAGATCATCGTTGGACGGATTGTAGGGCGGCCCGGGAGGACCGCTAGACCGGAGAGATCTCCGGGACGATCCGGCCGTCGGGGCTCAGGCGTGCGTTCCAGGCGGTGAACATCGGCTCGACCTCGCCGGGATCGTGGCCGCGCTCCTCGAGGCGGACGGGCTGGCCCGACTCCGGGGTGATCCGGTACTGGTACCAGGAGATCTCCCAGGCGACGGTCAGCACGACCTCCGTGTTGACGCCCGAGAGCGGGACGATGCTCGCCCTCGGCTGGCCGAGGCTCTTCGCGAGCCCGGCGATCGTCCGCCGGAACGCGCTGCCGTTGAACAGCTCCGCAGCCTCGACCATCGCGAGCTCGGGGCCGGACAGACGGCGCAGGATCGGCTCGTCGACGACCGGCTCGGCGACGGGCCTGCGCGGCTCGAAGAACGCGGCCAGCGGGCCGAGCCGGCGACGGCGGCGCGCGTCGGAGACGACCGGCGTCGTCGGGCTTCCTTCTTTCAACCACCCGTGCTCGACTGCCGTCTCCTGGCAGAGCGGGCAGACGTCGAGGAACGTGTGCCCGTCGGGCGCGTAGCGCACGGAGCGCTCGCCGACGAGCAGCGTCCGCTCGCAGATCGCGCAGCTGCGCGAGGCCAGAACCGCCTGCCTCGTGATCCGCATGGAACGGACCCTAGCCCAACTCGAGGGCTAGACCTTCGCCTCCTCCGGCTCTTCCTTCGACTCGGCGATCACCTTCTGCGCGATGTGCGTCGGAACCTCCTCGTACCTGAGGAAGTGCATGTGGTAGTCGCCGCGGCCGCCCGTGAGCGAGGTCAGCGCCTGCGAGTAGGTGAGGATCTCTGCCATCGGCACCTCGGCCTTGATCGAGGTCATGCCGCCCCGCGGCTCCATCCCCTGCAGGCGCCCGCGACGCGAGTTGAGGTCGCCGTTCACCGCGCCGACGGCGTCCTCGGGGACTGCCACCTCCACCTCCATGATCGGCTCGAGCAAAACCGGGTCTGCCTTCGCATACGCGTCCTTGAACGCCATCGAGCCCGCGATCTTGAACGCCATTTCCGACGAGTCGACCGAGTGCTGCTGCCCGTCGACCAGGCGCACGCGGATCCCCTGCACCGGCGCGCCCGCGAGCTCGCCGTGCTCCATCGCCTCCTGGATGCCCTTGTCGACTGCCGGCCGGAAGCTCTGCTGGATGACCCCGCCCACGATCTCGTCGACGAACTCGTAGCCCGACCGTTCGGGCAGAGGCTCGAGCACGATCTCGCAGTCGCCGAATTGGCCGCGGCCGCCCGTCTGCTTCTTGTACCGGTGCCTCGCGCGCGCCTCCTTGCGGATCGTCTCCAGGTACGGAACGCGCGGCTGGTGCAGGTCGACGTCGACGCCGAAGCGGCCCCGGAGGCGGTCGACCGCGACCTCGACGTGCATCTGGCTCATCCCCGACAGAAGCTGCTCGCCGGTCTGGGGGTCGCGGCGGAGGACGAGCGTGGGGTCCTCCTCGGCGAGGCGGCGCAGCGAGGTGCCGACCTTCTCCTCGTCGCCCTTCGCCTTCGGCGTCACCGCGAAGCTCATCACCGGCTCCGGGAAGTCGATCTTCGGCAGCTCGATGTCGTGCTCGGCGTCGAGCAGCAGGTCGCCGGTGGTCGTCTCCTTCAGCTTCGCGACCGCGCCGATGTCGCCGGGGCCGAACTCGGTCGCCTGCTCGTGCTCCTTGCCCTGGAGCTCGAGCAGCTGGCCCACGCGCTCCTTCCCGCGCGAGCGGGCGTTGACGAGAGTCGAGTCGGACGTGAGCGTCCCTGCGAGGACGCGGAAGAGGTTGATCCGGCCAGCGAACGGGTCGGCGACGGTCTTGAAAACGAACACGGCGGTCCCGGCGCCGTCGACGTCCACCGCCGGCGGGCGCTTGGCCGGCGAAGGGACGCCCTCGACCAGCAGGTCGAGCAGCGCCGTCGTCCCGAGGTTCTTGGTCGCGACGCCGCAGGCGACCGGGAAGAGCTCGCCGCGCGTTACTGCGTCCTTCAGCGCGTGGGCGACCTCCTCGTCGCCGAGCTCCTCACCCTCGAGGTAGCGCTCCATCAGCGACTCGTCGGTCTCGACGACGGCGTCGAGCAGCTTCTCGCGGTACTCGGCCACGGTGTCCGCCATCGCGGCGGGGATCTCGCCGGGCGCGCCCTCGCGCTCGCCCTCGGGGCTCGTGTAGGCCTTCATGTGCAGCACGTCGACGATCCCGGTCAGCTCGTGCTCGCTCCCGATCGGGAGGTTGACGGCGACGCAGCGGTCGGAGAGCAGCGTCCGGAACTGCTCGAGCGCGCGGTAGAAGTCCGCCCGCTCGCGGTCGAGCATGTTGACGAAGACGACCCGCGGGAGGTCGAGCTCGTCGGAGCGCTCCCATACGCGCGTCGTCTGCACCTCCACGCCCATGACGGCGCTCGCGACGACGAGCGCGCCTTCGACCACGCGCACCGCGGCGACCGTGTCGCCCCCGAAGCCCGGGTCGCCCGGAGCGTCGATCAGGTTGATCTTGCGGCCCTGCCACTCGCAGTGGCAGAGCGACGAGGCCAGCGACATCTGCCGCCGCTGCTCGTCCTCGTCCCAGTCGGAGGTGGTCGTCCCCTGCTCGACGGTGCCGAGCCGGTTGATCGAGCCGGCCTGGAAGAGCATCGCCTCCACGAGCGAGGTCTTCCCGGTGCCGCGGTGGCCGACGACGGCGACGTTGCGGATCTTCCCTGGTTCGACTGCGGCCATGCGGCTGGCTCCTCCTTCGAGACGGGGACCGGAGGATCTTAGCCCGCGTTATTCAGCGGCCGAGGGGCTCGCGGGAGGGCGAGCCGGCCAACCGGGCCTTGAGGCGCAGGATCGCCTTCGTGTGCAGCTGCGAGACGCGAGACTCGGTCACGCCGAGCACCTCGCCGATCTCGCGCAGGGTCAGCTCCTCGTAGTAGTAGAGCGTGACGACGAGCTTCTCGCGCTCGGGCAGCCGGGCGATCGCCTCGCCGAGCGCCTCCTTCAGCTCGGTCTGCGCGAGCTCGGACTGCGGCTCCGGTCCCTGGGTGTCCTCGATCGTGTCGATCAGGGCCACCTGGTCGCCTCCGCCCGAGCCGGAGGAGATCGTCCAGAGCTCGTCGAGCGCGGCGATCGAGGAGCGGCCGATCTCGGAAAGGCTGTCGTCGAGCTCGTCGGTGGTGAGCCCGAGCTTCTCGGCGATCTCCTCGTCGGTCGGCGCGCGCATCAGCTTGCGCTCGAGCTCGGCGATCGCGCGCTCGATGTCGCGCGCACGGGAGCGCACCGAGCGCGGGACCCAGTCCATCGCGCGCAGCTCGTCGATGATCGACCCTTTGATGCGGGCGATCGCGTACGTCTCGAACTTGATGTCCCGGTCGGGATCGAAGCGCTCGATCGCCCCAATCAGTCCGAGCAGGCCGTACGAGACGAGGTCGTTCTCGTCGACGTGGGCGGGCAGCCCGCTGCCGAGCCTGCCGGCGACGTACTTGACGAGCGGCGCGTAGGTGAGGATCAGCCGGTCGCGGACGGCCTGGTCTTTGGTCTTCTTGTACTGGCGCCAGAGTGCCTGGGTGTCTTCGTCCGCCACGCGTATAGAGAATACGGCCTCGGCCTCCTGTTTCCTCAGGGGCCTGTTTTTCTGCGCAGGTTCCGGACTGCGAGCGTGAGCAGCCAAAGCGCGATCACGCCCGCCGCCAGGACCACGACGACGAGGCCCTTGTTGCTGTCGACGGCCTCCGCAGCAGCCGCGCCGATGCCGACGAACGCGACCGCCAGGAAGAGGAAGAGCGCGCCGAGCGCGGGCCTGGGCGGAGGCGGAGCCACGACAGGACTCTAGGAAAGCCGCGGCTACAATCGACCGCACAACCTCCAAGGGGCGTAGCTCAACTGGCAGAGCACCGGTCTCCAAAACCGGGGGTTGCAGGTTCGAGTCCTGCCGCCCCTGCTGGCTTGTTCAGGCGCTAATGCGCATGGCCCGCATCGGCGCCGAGCCGCCGATCGGCCATCCGGGTTGCGAGCACGGCCGCAAGGGCGGTCGTGAGCGGCATCGAGACGATCAGGGCGATCGCGCCGACCAGGGTGGCGACGACTTCACCCGCGACCGCCTCGCTGTTGATCGCATCGGTGAAGGAGCTACCCCCGACGGAGAAGATCAACAGCGTCGGGAGCGCCGCCCCTGCGTACGCGAACACGAGCGTGTTGACGGTGGCGGCGATGTGGTCGTGACCCACTCCGAGCGCTGCACGAAAGAGCCCGCCGAACCCAAGCGACCTGTTCGCCCGTCGTAACGCGATCACGGTCGAGGCCTGGCTGACGGTCAGGTCGACGAGCACCCCTAACGCACCGACGATCATTCCCGCGAGCAACAGCCCGTGGAGGGAGACCCTGTCGTCGCTCGTAGCCAGCGTGACTGCCTGCTCCGAGGTGGTTCCCGTGAGATGCGTCAGGTGCGTGAAGAGCGCCGCGAGGCCGACCGCAAAGAAGAGGCTCAGCGCCGTGCCCAGCCAGGCGGCGATCGCCTTTGGGCCGAGCCCGTAGGAGAGCGGAATCGTCACGAGCAGGACCGCGAGCGAGCCGACGAGCGCAACCGCAAGGGCCGAGTGAGCCGCGAGGATCGACGGGATCACGAAGAAGACGACGAGCGCGAGGCTTGCGCCGAGGCCGACCAGGGCGCGAACGCCGGCGAGGCGACTCCCGAGGATCAGCAGGATGACAAAGGCGGCGGCGAGCCAGGCCATGGGGATGCGCCGGTCGTAGTCGGAGAACGAGTAGCGTCCGACGCTCGGGCCGCTGTAGCCGGCGGGCGGCGGTGGGTTACGGAATACGCGGAGGTGATCGCCGACGCTGAAGCTGGTGTACCCGGTGCTCTTCCCGACCCAGACCGTCGTCGCGGTTCCCTTATCCGGCCCGTCGAGGAGCTTGACCCCTACGCGAAAGCAGGTGTCAAGGCCGAGATCGGAGCATCGTTTCGCGACGATGCTCTCCACCACAGCCCCGTTGGTTTTCACCGCCGTGATACCGCTGACACGCGGGGCGGGGCCGTGGGGCCACAGCTTGATGAGCCCGCCAACCGTTACGCCGGCCAGCAGCGCGGTCGCCCCAAGGACGAGCGGAACGAGAAGCGACGGCCGTGAACTCGCACGCGCCCCGCGAGTCCCTCCTGCCTCGTTGGCTCGGGCCTTCGTCGTCCCGAACGCGGCGGCAACGACATCGGAACCGTTCCCTCGGTTTGGGGAATCGAGGTCGAGACTCATGGCGGCACGCCCTTGATCGACAGGTCGCCCGCCACTCTTGAGCGGCCCCCGCGCTTCCGTCGAGGCTCAACCCGGCGTCCATGGGCGCCGATACCGGACGAGTGCGCGCGTCGCGTTTCTTCCTGCCTACCTTCGTCGCGTTGGCGATGGCCGCGCCGGCACACGCCTCCGGCCCGGTCTTCGTCGTCGTCCCAACGACGTCGGCCGAGGCCCGAGAGAGCTTTTCCACGCCGGTGTCGCCTGCGGCGGGAAGCCCCGATATCCAGGAAGAACTTCGAGCCGACCGGCGGGACCTCGCACGCGCCCGGCTCGCAGTTGTCCGCGTTAAGGCCGCGATGTCACACGCGCGACTCGCCACGATGTCTACCACCGCGCTGTCTGATTGGCTACAGGCAGAAAAACGGTCGGTCCAGCTTCGGCTCGCCGAGCAGTCCGCGGTAGCCCGCCGTGAGCGACTCGAGGAGCGGATCGCCCAACTCGAGAAGGAACTGCAACCCCTTCCGGCCCCGATGCTCGATTGGACGATGCCGTCTGTCGGTGCCCCGCTCGGTGTCGAGGCGGTCTCGATCGCGGAGCAGTACCTGGGAGTGCCCTATCGTTGGGGTGGGTCGAGTCCCAGCGGCGGCTTCGACTGCTCTGGTCTCACGATGTACGTCTACGCGCAGCTCGGCATCCAGCTGCCGCACTACGCCGCAGCCCAATGGAACGAGGGAGCCCAGATCGATCCGTCCGAGCTGGAACCGGGCGACCTCGTATTCTTCGAGCCTGGCTTGGACGGGCCGGGCCATGTCGCGATCTACGCCGGCGGAGATCAGATCATCGAGGCACCGCACGCAGGGGACGTGGTCAAGTTCGCAACACTTTCCGAGACCGCCGGCGCGCTCGGGTTCGTCGGTGCGGTCAGGCCTAGCGCCTTGTCAACCCTGTTCCCCTAGAGCACCGCTCTATCCTGCGTCGGTGGGCGCGGGTTTCGTTCTCTCCTATGCGGTGCTCTGCCTCGTACAGGCGGCACTTGCCGGGGCCCCGGTCCACAGGAACCGCCAAGGGCGATTCTCGGGGGGCGCCCTCCTTCCGGCCATCGCGCTCGGTCTCGGCGTCGGCTTGCTTCGTCTCTTCGCAGCCGGTCCGATCTCGCTCGCCCTGCTCGCGACCATCGGCGCCCCCGTGCTGGCGGCCTCATTGGGCTGGGTGCTGGGTTGGCGCCGGTCGTGGCCGATGCTCGCGACTGTCGCTGCGCTTTACCTCATCGCGTGGCAGGTCCACTCACCGGTTGGACAAGCAGCGGGCATGGCGATCATTGGCCTCGCCTGCCTAGCCATCGCCGCGGCCTTCGCCGCGATCACCCCGCGCAGAGCGATTCAGACGGGGCTCGTCCTTCTTGCCCTCGTCGACGTCATCCTGGTCTGGGGCACGCCCCAGGTAGGTCCGGCGGCGGTGTCTCTGGATCGGGCGAGCCTGCCGGCGCTCTCGCTTCCCTTCCTTGCGCCCCATCCGCTGCCGGCACTGCAGGATGCGACCTTTGGCTCGGCGTTGATGGGTTGGCTCGACCTGCTTGCCCCAGCCCTGCTGGCCACGACCCTGGTGCTCGGACAACGCACGCGCGCAGCGATTGCGGTCGGCGTCGCCGCGGGAGCTTGGGGCCTCCTTTTCGTTGTGACCCCTGTACTTCCGGCGACGGTCCCAATCGTCGTCGCGATGGTCGTACTGATCTCGCCCGCCGCCGATCGCCCCGAGCATCTCGCTTCGACTCGGCCTGTCCACCTCGCCCGGCCGCGGATTTGATCGCCGAGGAATCCGGCCGTGGCGGCAGAAGAGAGGCCACGGAACGCTCGTGGCCCGCAGACTCGTCGCCATCGGTGCGGCCTCGCTGCTGGGGCTCACGCTCGCGGCGGCCGCGCATCCAGCGAACCCCCAGATCGCGGGGCTCCAGGTCGCGCTGCGCGCATACGGCCTCTACACGGGTCCGATCGACGCGATCGCGGGGCCGCAGACGGTACGGGCGACCAAGGCGTTTCAGCAGCGGAAAGGATTGAGGGTCGACGGTCGTGCCGATCCTGCGACCCGGAGGGCGCTCGGGTCGCTTGGAGGCCCGTTCTTCGGAAGGCGAACGCTGCGACGAGGCCTGCTCGGCTGGGACGTCTCCGTACTCCAGTTCATGCTCGGCAGCCAGGGCTACGTCGTGCCGGTCTACGGCTACTTCGATGGCGCCACCGAGCGCGACCTCCGGCGCTATCAGCGATCACACCGGCTTACAGCCGATGGGATCGCAGGACCGCTGACGATCTCCGCCCTGGCCCGCGGCAGGCCGTCCGTCTCGCTCGTGCGACGCACCGCGCCCGCGCCGTCTCTCTCGGTGCGCGCGCTGCTCGGCCATTGGGCCCGCGTCTACCGGATGGACCCGGGCCTTGTGCGGGCAGTCGCCTGGATGGAGTCCGGGTACCAGCCGGGGCTCGTCTCGAAAGCAGGCGCGCGGGGTGTGTTGCAGATCCTCCCGATCACGCGCGACTACGTCGAGACCGTGCTCCTCCGGAGGCGCATTCAGAACACCGTCTCGGGGAACATCCAGATTGGGGTCGTCTACCTGCGGCAGCTGCTGCGCGAGTTCGGCCGCAGCGAGACGCTCGCGCTCGCCGCGTGGCAGCAGGGCCCGGCCTCGCTCAGGCGATACGGGCAGTTCCCGGCCACGCGGCAGTTCGTGGCGGACGTGCTGGCCTTACGACGACGCGGAGTCTGATCTGACTCCCTCCCGCGCGGCGGCTCATGTTCGGAAGCTCAGGTACGGGTGGGACGGCTCCGAGACGTGCACTATCCGATCGGCCACGACGACGAGCCGCTTCCCGCGATGCTCAAGCGATCCGGTCACCTGGAGCCACGAGTCGCGCCTGAACCGCCCCCGGTGAAGTGCGCTCCCGTCGATCGGCACCCCTACCGGCAGCGCATCGGCGACGCAGCAGGCGATGTAGAAGCGGGCGAGCTCGAACGTGCCGGCCGGGACGTACTTCGACCCGGTCACGAACCCGAGCAGGCGAACACGCAGGCCCGAGTGAATGCCGGCCTCGTCCGCGAAGTCTTCGCCTCCCTCTGCTTCCCGTATGTCGAGAAACGACACGTCCGCCGGACTTGCGGGTGGTGCCGGACGCATGCTCAGGAAGAAGGCCCCTCCGCCCTTGCGTGACGCCGCGAACGAGCCGAGCGCGGCGTGCGGGGCGAGGACGACGGCCGCCAGCGGGAGGAGCAGCGCGAACAAGCTGACCGCTTCCCGAAGCGTGAGGACGGAGGCGCTTCGTCGCGCGCGCAGGTAGCCGTAAGCGTAGGCGAGCACCGCCAGCGTCAGAACCACCGCTCCGAACGGCACCACCCACTGCGTCCGCGAGCCCAGGTACCGGCCGGTCGCTCCGGTCCCCCAGAGGACGACGAAGAACAGTGCCCAGGCCGCGAGCGCTCCACCGCGAGCGATGCGCGCGTCGACGCTCACCGGATCATCGCCTCGAAGATCAGCGAGCCGGCCACGATCACGGAACCGTCACCACCAGCAGTCGGAGCACGAACCAGCCGCGGAAGGTCGCCCCGTACAACACCGACAGCTTGATGTCGGTGATCGGGCCGAAGACGAGGAACGCGAGTTGGGCACCGAGCGAGAACGAGGTGAATGAGGCCGCGACGAACGCGTCGGCTTCCGAGCACAGCGAGAGCAGGTAGGCCACTGCCATCAGCGCCAGGGCGGAGAGGACGGGAGCGCCGCCGAGCGCGGACACGAATGACTCCGGCACCGCCGCCTGCACGAACGCCGAGAGCGCCGCGCCGAGCACGATGAACTTGCCCATGAAGAGAAAGTCGGCCACGAGATGGCCTGCGAAGGCGACGGCTCGGCCGGCGTGCTCGTCCGGATGAGCGTGTCCGTCTCCGTGATCGGAGGCCCGGCTCCTGAGCAGGTCACCGGCCCGTGTCCTCCCGATCGCCCAGCCCGCGGTCGTCGCCGCGATTAGCCCCAGGGTCGCTCGCCCGACGACCATCTCCGCGCCGCGCGTGTGGCCGCCGTACGCCACCCAGGTCGAGGTCAAGACGATGGGGTTCATCACCGGCGAGGCGAGCATGAAGGTGATCCCGGCGGCCGGATGGACGCCGCGCGCGATCAGCCGGCGGGCAACCGGGACGCCAAGCGTGAGCGCAGAGGTGTGCAGTCCTCCGGCTGCGATCATCCGAATTCCGTTCGTAAGGCAGCCGAACGATCGAGTGTCGTCTCGTCGCCCAGCTCGCCCCTGGTGTTGAGCCCCCGGCCGGGCGCGCCGCGAAGCCGTGATCGCGCTTGTCTGACCCGGCCCGCGGTGATGGCGCGGACGCCCGTGAGGCCGACGCCTTCGCGGGCCTGTTCCGGTCAACCCGGTCTCCGACGCCGAGCTGCCCGAATTGGTTCAGCCCCCAGCACTCGACCGGGCCGGCGTCGACGAGCAGGCACGTGTGGTCGGAGCCCGCGGCGATCGCGTGGGCCCCTGCTCGTCAGCTCCGCCACGCTCACGGCAGTGGGATTCGGGACGAAGGGTCCTCCGGTCGTTCGGTCCCGAGCTCGCCGAAATGGGTTGTTCCCCCAGCAATCCACCTTGCCGACCATGGTGAGCGCACACGTGTGCGCGCTGCCGACGATCGCGCCGGTCCGTCGCTCGACCGGCCGGCTTCGCCCGACCGGCCGAGATGCAACCGATCAGCTCGGGCGTGAACAGCGGCCGTCTCAGCTCGACCGCGAGGCGGTGCGCAACGTCACAGCCGAGGCCCATGATCTGGAGGCCCGAATCGCCCGGAGAGCCCATCAGGCGAGGTCTGGTAAGGACCGTCGGCCGACCGTAGACGTGTCCGTCGACCTCGAATGCGAACGCCTGGGGAGCACGAGCCTGGGCGCCTCGCTCCACGAGCTCGCGGGTGAGCAGATGGAACTTGTGCGCCGCCTCCGGCGTGAAGTGGAGCTCAGGCCGAGTTCTCGAACGATCCGAGGACCTCGACCGAAGAAGGCACGATGTCGCTGGTCGTCACCTTGTCCTTGATCTAGCCGGTGGGATCGTAGATCTGTACGCGCGGGTGCTCGTCAGAGCGGGCGAGGAGGACGACTGCTGCCGCTGCTGCCGCTCCGGCGAGTCGCCAGCGGCCGATCAGGAGCAACAGTCTGCGGTGACGCCGACCCGCCCTCGGCGAGGACGCCTTCGGCATCAGGCGAGCGTAGCGACGCTGTCGGGCCTCGCGCCCCCAGCGGCCAGCGGCCAGCCTGCGCGCGACCCTCGGTCGAACGTTGGATACCTTTGCCGCATGGTGGACTCGCTGGACCTCGCGCATAGGGCTTCCGCGCGCGGCGCGTGGCGTGAGGCGTACGAGGCCTACTCGGGGTCCGACGAGCTCGAGCTGACGCCCGTCGACCTGGAGCGCTTCGCGGACTCGGCGTGGTGGACCGGCAAGCTCGACGAGGCCATCGGCTTGAGGGAGCGCTCGTACGCCGGGTTCTCGACCGCAGGCGACAAGCGCGGCGCGGGACGCCTCGCGCTGACGCTCTCCTGGGACCACATGAACCGGGGCGCATTCGCGGTCTCGCGTGGGTGGTTCGCCAACGCGGAGCGCCTGCTCGACGGGCTGCCCGAGAGCGCCGAGCACGGATACCTCGCGCTCTCGCGGGGAATCACGGCTCTCCTGGCCGAGGGGAACGTCGGGCTCGCCCTCCCCGAGCTCGAGCAGGCCCACGAGATCGCGGTGCGCGCCGGCGACCGCGACACCCAAGTCCTCGCCCTCGTCGGCAAGGGCAAGGCGCTCGTCCAGAGCGGAGAGGTCGAGAACGGGCTTGCGATCCTCGACGAGGCGAGCACGTCGGCGGTCTCGGGGGAGCTGCGGCCGTTCGCGACGGGCCTCGTCTACTGCGTCACGATCTCGTCGTGCCAGGCCGTCGGTGACTTCCGCAGGGCTGCCGAATGGACGGAGGCGGCAAGCCGGTGGTGCGAGCAGGAGGGCATGAACGGCTTCCCGGGTGCCTGTCGCATCCACCGCGCGGAGATCATGCGGCTCCGCGGCGACTGGCCCCAGGCCGAGAAGACGGCGCTCGCCGCGTGTGAGGAGCTCCAGGACTTCGACCGCATCATCACCGCGGGCGGCTACTACGAGATCGGCGAGATCCGCCGCCGCCGCGGCGAGTTCGCGGCCGCTCACGACGCCTTCCGGACCGCGAACGAGTTCGGCCGTCCACCCCAGCCCGGCCTCGCGCTCCTGCAGCTCGCGGAGGGCAACCTCGAAGGCGCGACCGCGGGGATCACGCGCGCGCTCGAGGAGTTCCGGGAGCCGTTGCAGCGTGTCCGCGCGCTTCCGGCGCGGATCGAGATCGCGCTCGCGGCCGCCGACGTCGAGACGGCGCGAGCCTCCGCGGCGGAGCTCGAGGGGATCGTCGACTCCTACAAGATCGGCGACCGGCGGGCGCCGGCCTTCGACGCCACCGTCCACCTCGCCCGCGGGCAGATCGGGCTCTTCGACAAGGACTGGAAGGGAGCCATCCGAGAGCTCCAGCAGGCGCGGGACGAGTGGCAGGAGGTCGGAGCGCCGTACGAGACGGCCCAGGCGAGGATGCTGCTCGGCCTCGTCTTGCGCCACGAGGGAGACGACCACGGCGCGACGGCCGAGCTGCAGGCCGCGCTCGCGGCGTTCGAGCGGCTCGGTGCGAAGCTCGACGAGGAACGCGTCAAGGAGCTGCTCGGCCGGGTCGAGGGGCAGCGCACGTTTCTGTTCACCGACATCGTCGACTCGACGAGGCTGGTCGAGACGCTCGGCGACGAGCGCTGGCGGGAGCTGCTCGTCCTGCACGACGATCTCGTGCAGGCGCGGATCCGCGAGAGCGGCGGCAGCGTCATCAAGCAGACGGGCGACGGGTTCTTCGCGTCGTTCGACGAGCCGAAGGCCGCGATCGACGCCGCAGTGGCGATCCAGCGCGCGCTCGAGGCGGAGGAGTCTGCTCCGGACGTCCGGATCGGCGCACATGCGGGCGGCGCGTTCAAGACAGGCGCGAACCTGACCGACTACGGCGGCCAGAGCGTGCACATCGCGGCGCGGATCGGGGCCACCGCGGGCGCGGGCGAGATCCTCGTCAGTCGCGAGACGCTCGACGGGGTCGGGACGGCGTTCGACCTGTCCGAGCCCCGCGCGACCGTGCTGAAGGGCTTCGAGCGGCCGATCGAGGTCGTCTCGGTCGACTGGCGCTAGCGAAGCTCGATCCCCTCGTGCGTCAGCTCGAGGGTTTCGATCACGACGTCGTTGCCGAGGGCGTTCAGGTCGCTCGACGCGTACTTGGTGGGCCAGGCGCGGCGGAGGTGCCAGCGGGCGACCGGCTCCCCGGTCTCGTCGAGCAGGGTGACGACGACGTCGCGGCGGTCGAGGCTCCCCTGGGACACGGAGTGCCACCAGTCGTAGAGCGTCGTGTCGCCGGTGAACCCGCGGCGGAGCACGAGCGGCCCGAACTCGACGCGCCCTGGAAGCAGGCGGGCATTCGAGGTCTTGTCCGAGCCGTCGCGGTAGGCGACGACGTCGATCCGGCCTTCGGGCAGCTCGACCTCGCTGAAACCCGCCACCTGGTCGCCGTCGAGCTCGACCAGGAAGTTGAAGTTCAGGTACGGATCATCACGGACGGTGGGCATCGCCGGGCACCTCCAGGTAGGGGAAGTCGCGGTACGCGTCGAGGTCGTGGGTGATGCTGCGCGAGCGGCGGACGCCCTCGTCGGTCCGCCAGGCGACCCTGGCCGAAAGCGTCCGCGGCTCGTCGCGCGCGAAATAGAGCGACGAGCGATCGAGGAACACGCGGAGCCGGCGCCGCGGGCCGAGGAACTCGAGCCGCCGGAAGACGCCCAGCCGGTCGATCCGCCGGTCGCCGCCGAGCCCGTGGAACGGCTGTGCGAAGCGGACGCGCACCGAGTGCGCCGGGCTCTCGCCGAGGTTCCTGAGCACGAGGAAGAGCAGGCCGTGGTCGAGCTCGACGTCCAGGATGACGTCGGCCTCTCGCGGCGGGCGCGCGTGCTCCGAAGGCACGCGCCGAGTCTACGCCGAGTGCGGAGAGGCCCCCGCGACTGCGAGGGCCCCTCCGGTTCGTGCTCCTACCAGTGGTGCTGCTGTGCCACCGCCGCCAGGGCCGGGGCGAACTTCGAGACGTCGACGGTGCCGACGCCGCTCGCCAGGTCGTAGCCGGGGACGGCGTCGAAGCCGTCGACGGTGTACGTGTTGCCGTCCGAGTTCTCGAACGTGATCGAGTTGTTCCCCTGCGTCACGTCGACGATCCCGTTGTGCGGCCTTCCGTTCAGGTCGTAGATCGCCTGGTTCAGGTCGCCGATCCGTCCGTGCTTGATCTGGTCGGCGAGCGCGACGACGCCGGCGAACTCCGGCGACGACTCGCTCGTCCCGCCGAAGATGTGGTACCCCGGCGTGGCCGAGTCGGACACGAACGAGTAGTAGACGACCACCCCGCCGTCGACCGCGGCGCTCATGCTGATGTCCGGGACGCCCCGGCTGTGGTGGACGGCGTAGCGGACCGGGTCCTGGAAGTCCGGCCGTGAGAAGAAGATCGAGCGGCCGCCGCCGCCCGCTCCGTACGGGTCGTTCCAGACGACGTCGGGCGTGAGCCGGTTGCCGTTCTCGTCGAGCGTCAGCTGCGTGCCGCCGATCGACGTGACGAGCGGGTCGCTCGTGGGCCAGCTCGTGACCCGGAACGGATAGAGATCTTCCAGGTTCAGCTCGTAGTCGGTCGCCCCCGCGTCACCGCTCGACGAGAGGAGTGCGACGTGGTGCCTGGCGGCGTTGATGAACGCGCTGCGCAGGTTGTAGACCGACTGGGCGTTCGGGAACGTCTGCTCGGTTGCGCCGAAGCTCATCGAGATGACGTCGCCGATGCCGTTGTTGATCGCCCAGTTCTCGGCCTTGACGATCTCCGGGAACCCGGTCACGCCCTCGGTCTCCGAGACCGGGGTCTCCAGCAGGACGATGTTCGCGCCGGGTGCGAAGACGTGCGACCACTCGACATCGAGGGTCGTCTCCTCGGCCCAGCCGGCCATGTCGTCGTCGGTCGGGTCGAACGGCGGAACCGGGCCTGCAGGCTGGTAGATCTTCAGGCTCGGCGGGTCCGGCAGGCCGAACGTCTGGTCGAACACGTGCAGGTCGTTCTTGATCGTCGGCGAGCCGAACGAGTCGACGATCACGATCGTCTGGCCGTGGCCGTCGATGTGGTGCGCGAACAGCGGCCCCACGTCGTAGGCCTTCTGCAGCTGCGCCGGCTGGTAGCAGCGGATGCCGAAGTTGGCCAGGCAGTAGTCGGTATCAGGCGGGAAACTCAGCGCCTTGATGCCGGCAGGGACCCGGTGGAACGGCGCAGGTGCGACGAGCGCGGGCTTCTTGCCCGCCGCGGCTCCGCCGGCCAGTAGCACGGCGGCCGCGAGCGCGAGCAGAAGCGCGAGCAGCCCCAGCGTCGTCCGGCCCACCGGACGGCTGTCGGTTGCGAACGGGTGCATCGGTCTCCTTTCCTTTCCCCTTCCCCTGGCGGCCGTGCCTGCACACGTTCGTCGACCGGTGCCGATGGCTCTCCCCCGACGATCGACAGCCGCCTTTCTCGCGCGCAGTCTAGTTCCAAATATCCAGGCTGTGGGCTGCGAGGTTCCACGTCGCGGGCGCGGGTCTCCCGGCCCTTCGCCCACGCGCTCCGCCAGCGCGGCCAACCGGTCCGCGCCGTATCACCCGGTAGGCTCAGCCCGTGGCGGTGCTGACGTCGCAGGTCGAACTTTCCGAGGCGTTCGAGCAGCGCCGTGCCCGGATGGAAGCGCTCGTCGTAGAGCTGCGCGAGCGCACCGAGCAGGTTGCCCGCGGCGGGGGCCCGGCGGCACTCGAGAAGCACCGCTCGCGCGGGAAGCTGACCGCGCGGGAGCGGATCGACCGGCTGCTCGACCCCGACACCGCCTTCCTCGAGCTCTCGGCGCTGGCCGCGTGGGACATGTACGGGGGTCAGGCCCCGGCAGCCGGGATCGTGACCGGGATCGGCGTGATCGAGGGCATGCAGTGCGTCGTCGTCGCCAACGACGCGACCGTCAAGGGCGGCACCTACTTCCCGATCACGGTCAAGAAGCACCTGCGGGCGCAGGAGATCGCCGAGCAGAACCGCCTCCCGTGCATCTACCTCGTCGACTCGGGCGGCGCGTTCCTGCCGCTCCAGGCCGAGGTCTTCCCCGACCGGGAGCACTTCGGGCGGATCTTCTACAACCAGGCCCGGCTCTCGGCCGCCGGGATCCCGCAGATCGCCTCGGTGATGGGCTCGTGCACGGCCGGGGGCGCGTACGTGCCGGCGATGAGCGACGAGACGATCATCGTCAAGGGCACCGGCACGATCTTCATCGGCGGCCCTCCGCTCGTGAAGGCGGCGACCGGCCAGGAGGTGAGCGCCGAGGAACTCGGCGGCGCCGACGTCCACGCGCGGCTCTCCGGAGTGGCCGACCACTACGCGACCTCGGACGAGCACGCGCTCGCGCTCGTCCGCGAGATCGTGCGGAACCTGAGCCCGCCCGAAGTGGACCTGCCCTGGGGTCAGACCCCAGCCATGGCCCCGGAGGCCGACCCGGGCGAGCTGTACGGCTTGATCCCGACCGACTTCCGCCAGCAGGTCGACGCCCGCGAGCTGATCGCGCGAATCGTCGACGGCTCGCGCTTCCACGAGTTCAAGGCGCTCTACGGCGAGACGCTCGTCTGCGGCTTCGCCCGGATCGAGGGCTATCCGGTCGGGATCCTGGCCAACAACGGTGTCCTCTTCGGCCAGTCCGCCGCCAAGGGCGCCCACTTCATCGAGCTCGCCTGCAAGCGCCGGGTACCGCTCGTCTTCCTCCAGAACATCACCGGATTCATGGTCGGCAAGGAGTACGAGGCGGGCGGGATCGCGCGCGACGGCGCCAAGCTCGTGACCGCGGTCGCCTGCGCCGAGGTGCCGAAGTTCACGGTCATCGTCGGCGGCTCGTTCGGGGCCGGCAACTACGGCATGTGCGGCCGCGCGTACGGCCCGCGTCAGCTCTGGATGTGGCCGAACGCGCGCATCTCCGTGATGGGCGGCGAGCAGGCCGCGACGGTCCTGACGATGGTCGGCGACGCGGATCCGGACGAGATCCGCGCCAAGTACGAGGCCGAGGGGAACCCGTACTACTCGACCGCACGGCTCTGGGACGACGGGATCATCGACCCGCTCGACACCCGCCGGGTCCTGGCTCTCGGCATCTCGGCGGCGCTCAACGCGCCGATCCCCGAGACGACCTTCGGCGTGTTCCGGATGTAGCGACAGGAGGCAGCGCATGGGCTATTCGATGGTGAACGTGGACGAGATCGAGGGCGGCGGGCCGACGGGCGCATTTCACTTCGTGCGCCGGGAGCTGGGCGTCGAGGCCTTCGGCATCAACTGGATCGACCTCCCGCCCGGCGCGGAGGGGTTCGAGCACGACGAGGCAGACTCGGAGCAGGAGGAGGTCAACGTCGTCGTGCGCGGGTCCGGCGTCTACCGGGTCGACGGCAAGGACATCCCGGTCCAGGCGGGCACGTTCATGCGCTTCGATCCCGAGACGACCCGCGTGCCAGTCGCGGGACCGGAGGGGATGACGCTGGTGGCCGTCGGCGCACGCCGCGGAAGCTACGAGCCGAGGGGGCCGTTTTGAACCACACGCTGGAGCTGACCGACGACGACCTCCGCCTCCTGCGGGCGGCGTTGCACGCGTACCTGAACGACTTCGGGCACGAGGAGGCGGACGTGCTGCGCAGGCTCAAGGAGCTGATCGCACGCCTGCCCACGCCCGGCGTGCCCGACGAGTGACGGTCAAGCTCCTGCTCTGGAACCTCGCCGATTCGAAGACGACCCTCGACGAGCTGCAGGCAAAGCTCCCGGAGCTCCCGGAGGGCGACCGGTGGATCTCCGACCCGGCGACGGACCGCTTCGGGCTGGTCTCGGTCTCGGGCTCGCTCAGGGGCATCGAGCAGATCCGGGACCTGATCGGCAAGGACCCGGAGATCGGCGAGGAGTTCGAGACCCTGGGCTAGCTCACGGCGCTACGAGGACTCGAGCCAGTGGGCCAGCTGGTGTTGCTCGTCCCCGGTCAGGCGCCGCAGCGGCGCGCGCACGTCCTCGCGGACGGGCACGCCTCGGAGGCCGAGGATGAACTTCGCGGCGGCCTGGAACGGGTAGCGGTCGAGCACGGCCCGCAGCTCGCCCACCTCCTCGGCGCCGTCGCGGACGAGCGCCACGACCCGCTCCGGGAAGACGGACGCGAGCCCGGACACGGTTCCGGCGGCCCCTTTCTCCAGGCCGGACAGGACGAGCTCCTCGGCGCCTACGAAGACGTCGAGCCCTTCGATCAGGTACGGCTCGACCGCGCCGAACGGCCGGTCGGAGACCTTGACGCCGGCGAGGTTCGGCGCGCGCTCGCGGAGCTGGGAGAGCACGGCGAGCGGGACCGCGTATCCGCTCCTGGCCTGGAACTCGTAGACGTAGAACGGCACAGGCGCGCAGGCCCGGGCGGCCGCCTCGAAGTGCGCGAGCAGCGCCGCGTCGTCGAGCGCGTAATAGGGCGGGCCGATCACCGCGACACCCACGGCACCGGAGGAAGCGGCGTGCTCCGCGAGCGCAACGGTCTCCGCGGTGGTCTGGGCGCCGCAGTGGACGATCGCCGGCAGCGGGCCGTCGACGAACAGCTCGGCCGCGCGCCGCCGCTCGGCCGCGGAGAGCAGGATCCCCTCCCCCGTCGTGCCCAGCGCGAGGATTCCGTCCAGGCCCCCGGCCTTGAGGAAGTCGAGATATGGCCGGACGGCCTCCTCGTCGAGAGCGGCGCCTTCGTCGCGGAGAGGCGTGACGGCGGCCGCGAGAGCTCCGCGCAGCATGGAACAACTTTACGATGCGCGCGCATGGCTGCGTTGCGCATCGAGCAGGTCGCCGACACGCTGCGGGTGACGATGGCGCGGCCGGACCGGCACAACGCGTTCGACGCCGAGCTGATCGAGGAGCTCACGACGGCCTTCGCCGACGTCGACGGCGTGCGGGCCGTCGTGCTCGCCGGGGAGGGGCCGAGCTTCTCCGCAGGAGCCGACGTCGACTGGATGCGAGCCTCCGTGGAGCTGAGCTACGAGGAGAACGTCGCCGACGCGCGCCGGCTCCGGAAAATGCTCGAGACGATCGACCAGTGCCCGGCGCCCGTCATCGCCCGCATCCAGGGGCACGCGCTCGGCGGCGGCTGCGGGCTCGTCGCCTGCACGGACGTCGCGATCGCCGCGCCCGAGGCGCAGTTCGCGTTCTCCGAGGTCAAGCTCGGGATCATCCCGTCCGTGATCTCGCCCTACGCGCTGGCCAAGATCGGCGCGGGCGCGGCGCGGCGCTACTTCGTCACCGGCGAGCGCTTCGACGCGGCCACCGCCCTCCGGATCGGGCTCGTCCAGGAGGTGGCGGGCGACCTCGACGGCGCGGTCGAGCGGGTGCTCGGAGAGCTCAGGACCGCCGGCCCCGAGGCGGCGAGGCACGCCAAGCAGCTGGTGCAGGATCGGCCCGACTCGCTCGGCACCGAGCGGCGGATCGCGCAGCGCAGGACGAGCGTCGAGGGCCAGGAGGGCCTCCGCGCCTTCCTCGAGAAGCGTCGGCCCGAGTGGGCATCCGGAAGCTCCTCGTAGCGAACCGCGGCGAGATCGCGCTGCGCGTCTTCCGGGCCTGCCGGGAGCTCGGGATCTCCACCGTCGCCGTGTTCACCCCGGACGATCGTGCACTGGCGCACAAGCGGGCCGCGGACGAGGCGGTCGAGATCGACTCGTACCTCCACTCGGAAGAGCACATTCGCGCGGCGAAGAAGAGCGGCGCCGAGGCGATCCACCCCGGGTACGGGTTCCTGTCGGAGAGCCCGCGCTTCGCGGCAGCGGTCGAGGCCGCCGGGCTCGTCTGGGTCGGCCCGCCCGCGGACGCGCTGGAGGCCGGAGGAGACAAGCAGCGCGCCAAGCGGATCGCGCGCCGGGCAGGCGTGCCTGTCGTGCGCGAGGGCGAGCCGGAGGAGCTCGGGTTCCCGCTGCTGGTCAAGGCCGCGGCGGGCGGTGGCGGGCGCGGGATGCGGGTCGTGCGCGAGCCCGGCGAGCTGGAGGACTCGCTTGCCGCCGCGCGGCGCGAGGCGCAGGCCGCCTTCGGCGACGACCGCGTCTTCTGCGAGCGCTACGTCGAGCGGCCGAGGCACGTCGAGATCCAGCTCCTGGCCGACTCGCGCGGCGTGGTCGTCGCGCTCGGCGAGCGCGAGTGCTCCGTCCAGCGGCGTCACCAGAAGGTGCTGGAGGAGTCGCCGTCCCCGGCCCTCGACCCCGGCCTGCGCGCCCGCATGAGCGAGGCCGCGGTCGCGTTCGCCGAGGCAGTCGGTTACCGCGGCGCGGGGACGGCCGAGTTCATGCTCGACGGCCGCGACTTCTGGTTCCTCGAGCTGAACGGGCGGATCCAGGTCGAGCACCCGGTGACCGAGGCCGTGACCGGGATCGACCTCGTCCAGGAGCAGATCCGCATCGCGCAGGGCGAGCCGCTCCACGCGCCGCAGGAGTACCTCGAAGGCCACGCGGTCGAGGTGCGTCTGTACGCGGAGGACCCGCAGACGTTCCTGCCCCAGACCGGCCGCGTCTCGCGGTTGCGCCTGCCGTCGAGGATCCGGGTCGACGCTGGGGTCGAGGAGGGCGACGAGGTCGGCACCGCCTACGACCCGCTCCTCGCCAAGCTCATCGCCCACGGCGCCACCCGCGCGGACGCGCTCGACCGCCTCGCCGCGGCGCTCGACGAGACCGAGGTCGACGGGGTCGTCACGAACCTCCCGTTCCTGCGCTGGCTCGTCGCGCATCCTGCGCTGCGGGCGGGGCGCACTTCGACCTCCTTCCTGACCGACTACACGCCGCTCTCGCAGCCGCCAGCGCGCATCGCGGACGGCTCCTGGGCGGGAAGCTTCCGCCTCAACCTGGCGCCGCCGCCGGCCGCGCCGTCGCCGGACGTCGCCCTCGCCTCACATCACGACGGCACGGGCAGCGAGCAGAGCGCCTTGACCGCGCCGATGCCCGGGACCGTCATCCGCTTGCTCGTGCAGGAGGGCGACCGCGTGGAGCCGCGCCAGCCGCTCGTGGTGCTCGAGGCGATGAAAATGGAGACGCCGGTCGTCTCGCCGTACGAGGCGGTCGTCCGCGCCGTTCACGTGAGCGAGGGTGCGCAGGTTGCCGGCGGCCAGCTGCTCGTCGAGCTCGAAGAGTGACTCAGAAAAGCTTCTGAAGCTTCATCGCCTGGCCCATGTCCCCGGCGACCTTGAGCTTGCCGGACATGTAGGCGGCCGTCGCGTTCTGCTCCCCGCTCGCGATCTTCATGAACGTGTCGGAGGAGGTCGAGATCGTGCAGTCGGCGTCGCCGCCGTCCTCGGTGACCGTGACCTTCCCGTCGTCGACGTCGACGAGCCAGTTGCCGGCACCCTCGATCTCGAACAGGTAGCTCGCGGTGAGACCTGCCGCCTTCGACGCGTCGACCCGCGACTCCAACGACTCGAAGAACTCTCTCGGCTCGTCCATTGATTTGAGCCTACAGCGTCCCTGACTGGAACGTCCACGTGTGTCGACCGGTCATTTCCGACGGACGCACGAGCGGAGCCCGCGCGTCCTGAGGGCGGCACCGCAAGCGGCGCCTCAGAGCACGGGCTCGGGCGCGAGCGGGCGGCGGGCCCTGCTCGCCGGCAACATCGTCGCGAGCACGAACCCGGGCACGGCGGCCGCAGCGGCCGCGTACATCGCGGCCTGCAGGTCGATCGAGTCCGCGAGCGCCCCGAGCGCCACCGCCGCGATCCCGCCGAGACCGATCGACAGGCCGATAGCCAGGCCGGAGGCCATCCCGATCCGGGTCGGCAGGTACTCCTGGCTGAGCACCATCGTGACGCCGAACGTGCCAATCACGCAGATCCCGACACAGGCAAGCGCGACCGCCCCGATCACGCCGCCCACCAGGACGTAGACGACGATCAACGGGCAGACGAGGAACATGCTCGTGATCACCACGGGCCGCCGCCCCACGCGGTCGGCGATGGGGCCCGCGGCGATCGTCCCGAGTCCTCCGGCGAGCAGCATCAGCGAGAGCAGGTGGTTGCCGTGCGCAGCCGAGTTGCCGATCGAGACCTCCCAGAGCGGGACGAACGTGATCAGGCCGAACCAGGCGACGCTCCGGAACGCGATCACGGCGAGGAGCAGCACGAGCGCGCCCACGCGGTCACGTTCGCCGGAGGCGGCCATGACCCGACCTGACTCCGGTGCGAAGCCCGACAGGAACGGCACCACCCGAAGCAGCATCGCCGCGACGAGCAGGCACGGGAGCGCAACCAAGAGCCCCCCGGTCAGCCCGAACGCGATCACGAGCGGCGTGGTCACGATCGGCCCGAGCGCGTAGCCGAGATTGCCGCCGATCGAGAAGAAGCTCATGCCGCTCGCGCGGCGGTTGCCGCTCGCGTATGCGGCGAACTTCGAGCCCTCGGGATGGAACGCGGCCACGCCGAGCCCCGAGATGAGGACGAACAGCAGCACGAGCCAGTACGAGGGCGAGGCGGCGGCTAGCGCGATCCCGACCCCGGCGATCGCGACCCCGGTCGGAAGCAGCCAGATCGCGCCGCGCCGGTCCGACCAGAGCCCGAACAGCGGCTGGATCAGCGACGAGGACGCGGCCGAGGCGAGCATCGCCAGGGCAGCCATCGCGTAGTTGAGGTCGAAGCGGTCGACGAGGAACGGAAGCAGCGCCGGCAACGCTCCTCCGGCGAAGTCCGTGGCGAGATGACCGGCGGAGAGCGCCGTCATCGCGCGCTTGTCCAGCTCGGCTCGCACGAGCCGAGCGTACTCAAGCGCTACGCGGCCGTGCGACTAGGACTCGGCAGGTAGCGCTCGATCAGCGCATGCGACAAGTCCCACTGCGCCCGCGCGATCTCGAGGCGGTTGCGCTCGATGGCGGGGAGCGAGGCATCGCTGCGCCTCAGCTCCTGGCGCTTCGCGACGAGCTCGGAGATGCGCTCAGTGAGCGCTTCGACCGAGCGCAGGTTTGCACGAGAGCCGCCGCAGGCCATCACCTTCAGCGTCGGTGCGCGGACCCGGTTGCGCAATCCCTCGATCGCGTGGCGTCGCCGGGTCGTCGAGTCGGCTAGCATCGCGCGGCGATGGACGTCGTCCTCAAGTCGACCGCGCCGGCCGGGATCGAGGCAGACGTCCTCGCCGTCCCGCTGCTCGAGGACGAGGGCCTGACGAAGGCCGGCTCCGAGCTCGACTCTTCGCTGGACGGCCTCCTGGAGCGCCTGGTGCGGGAGGGCGAGCTGCGCGGAGAGGCCGGCACCGCATCTGTCGTCCACGTCGACGACATGCCCTTCCGGCGCGTCGTCGCCGCGGGCCTCGGAGAGCCGGAGTGGCTCGACGCCGACTCGTTCCGGACCGCCGCCTCGGCCGTCGCCCACCAGGTGCGCGGCTTCGCGGAGACCGTCGCGTGGACGCTCGATCCCTCGCTCCCCGTGCCGCTCGCTGAGCAGGCGCGCGCGGTCGTCGAGGGCATGCTGCTCGGCGACTACGACCAGGCCCGCTGGAAGCACGACGAGCCGAGGTCGAAGCTCGCGCAGCTCACGATCCTCGCGCCCGACAAGGCCAAGGGGCTGAAGAAGCTCGTCGAGCGCAGCGCGGTCGTGACGGGCTGGGTGAACCGCGCGCGCGATCTCGTCAACAGCCCGCCGAACGAGACGAACCCCGAGGCGCTGGCCGCGCGCGCGGCCGAGATCGCCGCGGCGCAGGAGCACGTGGAGGCGATGGCGCTCGGGCCCAAGGAGATCGAGAAGCTGGGCATGGGAGCTTTTCGTGCCGTCTCGCAGGGGAGCGACACCGAGCCACGGCTGATCGTGCTCCGCTACGAGCCGCCGAGGCCGAGGAAGAAGGGCCTCGTGCTCGGGCTCGTCGGCAAGGCGATCACGTTCGACACCGGTGGGATCTCGCTCAAGCCCGCGCTGAGGATGGAGGACATGAAGGGCGACATGGCCGGCGGCGCGGCCGTGATCGAGGCCACTGGTGCGATCGCCGACCTCGGCCTCCCGATCCGGGTGCTGACCGTGGTCGCGTCGTGCGAGAACATGCCCGGCGGTCACGCCTACCGGCCCGGCGACATCCTGACCGCGATGAACGGCAAGACGATCGAGGTCACGAACACCGACGCCGAAGGCCGCCTCGTCCTCGCCGACGCGCTCTGGTACGCGCGCCAGAACGGAGCCACGCACCTGCTCGACCTGGCCACGCTCACCGGAGCGATGGAGATCGCGCTCGGCGACCTCTACGCAGGCATCTTCGCGAACGACGACGCGTGGCGCGACGAGGTCGTCGCCGCCGGCGAGGCGAGCGGAGACCACGCGTGGGGCTTCCCCATGCACCCGCGCTACCGCCGCTACGTCGACTCGTCCTTCGCCGACCTGAAGAACTCCTCCGACCTGCGCCAGGCGGGCGCCGTGTACGCCGCGGAGTTCCTCAAGGAGTTCGCCGGCGAGGGCCCCTGGGCGCACGCCGACATCGCAGGCCCGGCCTTCCTCGAGCGCTCGCGGGGCGACTACCTCAGCCAGCGCGGCGGCACCGGGTACGGCGTCAGGCTCATCGTCGAGCTGGCTTCCCGCCTCACGTGAACTTCGATCTCGCGCCCGAGCACGAGCTCGTGCGCAAGACCGTCCGGGAGTTCGCGGAGGAGCGGGTGGCGCCCCTGGCTGCCGAGCTCGACCGCGAGCAGCGCTTTCCCTACGACCTGGTCGCCGAGCTGGCCGACCTCGGGCTGATGGGGATGCCCGTCCCGGAGGAGTACGGCGGCGCCGGCGCGGACACGGTCTCGTATGCGATCGCGGTCGAGGAGCTGACGCGCGTCGACTCGTCGGTCGCGATCACCCTGGCCGCGCACACCTCGCTCGGGGCGATGCCGATCTTGCTCTTCGGCACCGACGAGCAGAGGCAGCGATGGCTGCCCGATCTCGCGACGGGCAGGAAGCTGGCCGCGTTCGGGCTGACCGAGCCCGGCGCCGGCTCCGATGCTGCAGCGACCCGTACCACGGCCGAGCTGCGCGACGGGCAGTGGGTGGTCAACGGCTCGAAGACGTTCATCACGAACGCGGGCACGGACATCACCGCCTGCGTGACGATCACCGCCCGCACCGGCGAGGACGAGATCTCGAACCTGATCGTCCCGAACGGAGCTCCCGGCTACGGGATCTCGGCCCCGATGCACAAGCTCGGCTGGCGCGCGTCGGACACCCGGGAGCTCTCGTTCGAGGACTGCGCCGTTCCCGAGGAGAACCTGCTCGGCGAGCGCGGAAAGGGCTTCAACCAGTTCCTCGAGATCCTCGACGGCGGCCGGATCTCGGTCGCGGCTATGGGAGTCGGGCTCGCGCAGGGCGCGTACGACCTCGCGTTCGGCTACGCGAAGGAGCGCGAGCAGTTCGGCCGCCCGATCGCGCGCTTCCAGGCCGTGCAATTCGCGCTCGCAGACATGGCCGTGGAGATCGAGGCCGGGCGGGTGCTGACCTACAAGGCCGCGTGGCTCAAGGACCAGGGCCGCCCGTTCGCGCTCCAGGCGGCGATGGCGAAGCTCTACACGGGCGAGCTCTCACACCGCGTGGCCAACGCGGCGCTCCAGATCCACGGCGGCTACGGCTTCATGGAGGAGTCTCCGATCGCGCGGCTCTACCGCGACCAGAAGATCCTCGAGATCGGCGAGGGGACTAACGAGGTTCAGCGGATGGTGATCGCCCGCCACCTCGGGCTCGTCTCCTGACGAACCAGACGGGTATCGCCACCAGAAGCGCGAGCACGACCAGGCCCGCGGCGAGGATCAGGCGGTCGTGCGTGGCGCTGCTGCCGAAGCTCTTCGGCACCGAGACGCCGTCCGCGGCGGCCAGCGCGCGCACCGCGTCGGAGGCGGAGTTGGCGAGGTCGGTCGGCGTCTGCCCGGGCTGGATCGGCTTCAGAGCCGCGACCTCGTTCGTCACGGGTTTGCCGCCGTTGTAGAGCCCGAAGCCCGACGGCATCGCGATCAGCGTCCGCCCCGTGTACGAGAACGCGATCTCCTTGCCCAGGAACTCCGAGTACAGCTGCGGCTTCTTCCAGAGGACGACGGCGGTGCCCAGGTCGCCGGTGAACGGGATCAGGGCGACCCGGATCTTGTAGCCCTTCTCGTTGGCGGCGGCGACGGTCTTCTTCAAGCGGGTCGCCGCGGAGGCCGAGACCGGCGCTTCGTAGGGCAGGAACACCTGCTGGAACGGGAGCGTGTCGCTGGCCGGGTCGCCGTTTCCGAGCGCGCCCCCGGGCAGGAGGAGGGCGAGCGCCAGCGCCGCCGCCAGGAACGCGAGGCGCCTCACTGGCCCTCGAGCGCCCGCTGCGCCTCTTCCTCCTCGCCGAGCAGGCGGAGCAGGAAGTAGGTCAGCGCGGAGAAGAAGACGATCATCTGCTCCCCGTTCATCAGGATCCCCCCGAGGTTCTGGTCCTTGGTCGCGGTGAAGCCCCAGAGCCGTGGCGCGTCCTCATAGAACGCGTAGAACACCCGCACGGAGAAGATGAACGCGAGCGAGAGGAACGCCGAGCCGATGTAGGCCGCGCCCAGGTACGCGAGGCGGATCGCCGTCGGCACGCGGTTGGGCTCGTTCGAGAAGACCGGCCACCAGAAGACGAGCCCGGCGAGCAGCAGCAGCCCGTGCTCGATGTTGAGCGGCCAGGTGTCGCGCAGCGCCCAGTTGTAGAACGCGGGCAGGTGGACGCCGTACCAGACGCCCAGCCAGAACGGCAGTGCCACGACCGGCCTGGTCATGATCGCGAGCGGCCTCCCGCCCGCGGCCGCGACCGTGTCGCGCATCGCAGGCGTCAGGCCGAGGATCAGAAGCGGAGGCGCCCAGTCGGCGACCATCACGTTCTGCAGCAGGTGGATCACGAGCAGGTAGTGGATCGCGATCGTCTCGAGCGGCGAGTTGAGCGAGAACGCGACGAGCGCGATCCCGGTCCCGAAGACCGCGGCGCGCCAGCCGCTCGGTCGCTCGACCGTCCGGGCGAGACGCACGTAGCCGTACACGGCAGCCGCTGCGAGGACGAGGAAGAGAGGCTCGAAGCTGAACGAGCTGGCGGCGGGCGGTGTCACGGGTCGGCGCTCCGCACGGCCGACGCAGCGTACCGACACCTCTCGTTTGACACCGGCGGTCCGGGGTCGCGATTCTGCCTGCTGATGCGCCCCGCCCTGCTCCTCTTCTGCGCTGCGCTCGTCGTCGCCGGCTGCTCGTCCTCACGGCCGAGCATCGGCCCGGTCGGGCCCGCCCGGACGTTCGCGCTCTCGGGCTTCCAGCCCGTCCGGATGGCGAGGCCCGGGGTCCACCGCCTCTCGTTCACGATCCGCCAGCCGTCGGGTGCGCCGCTGACCACCTATCGCACCGGGCCCGGGCCACATGTCGGGGTGCACCTGATCGTCGTTCGCCGCGACCTCGGGGCGATCATCCACCGCCACCCGCCTGTCGGCGCGAACGGCCGCATCGTCCAGGCGGTCGACTTCCCGACGCCCGGCCCGTACCGCGTGCTCGTCGACGCGTACCCCGCCGTGAAGGGCGGCCCGCGCAACTTCCAGCTCCACCAGGACGTGCGCGTCGCCGGCCCGTACCGGCCGCAGCCCCTCCCGCCGTTCTCCCGCACGGTGGACGTCGACGGCTACCGCGTCGTGCTCTCGGGCCCGCGCACGCTGCACGCGATCGAGCCCGCGTACCTGGTCGCGCGGGTCACCGATCCGCGCGGGCGTCCGGTGACGTTCCGGCCCTGGTACGGTGCCCTCGCGCACGCGATCTTCTTCCGGAACGGCACGCTTGACTATTTCCATACGCACGTCTGCGGGCCCTCGACGCCGGGCTGCACGAGCGTGCTCGGGGGAACGAGCATCAAGGGGCTCTCCACCAAGCCCGGCAAGCTCCAGGTCGGCGTCCTGCTGCCGGTGGCCGGGACGTGGCGCCTGTTCCTCCAGTTCCAAGGAGGCGGACGCATTCTCACGGCGCCGTTTACGCTGACCGTCAGATGAGGCGCCGGACAGCCCACGCGCTCGGCTGGCTCGGCCTGGTGGCCCTGCTCGTGCTCGTCGCGCGCTGGCTGTGCTACGCGCTCGCGCCGCCTACCCTGCTCTCGACCCGTCTGCAGGCCTCGGCGGGCGGGCCGCGCCTCGTCGTCGTGACGCTCGTCTCGCTCGGCCTCGCCGCGCTCGTCTCGACGGCCACCGTCTCGATCGCCGCCCTTGGCGTCCGGGAGCGACAGCGGCTGCGGCCGGAGCGCGTACCGCCGCGTCTCCGCGTCGGACGATTCGCAGCCAGTGCGCTCTTCCTCTTCGTCGCGAGCTCGTTCACGTTCGCGATGTTCGAGTCGTACCTCCACTGGCGAGCCGGGATCGGCTTCCACGGGCTCAAGTGCCTGGTCGGTCCCGTTCACCGGAACGCGATCCCGCTGCTCGCGGCGCTCGCGCTCGCCGCCGCAGCGCTCGTGGAGGCCGGCGCGCACGTCCTCGCCTGGATGCGCGCCGTCGTCCGCGAGCTGCGCCGCCGCAGGCTGACCGGCGTGTTCCCGCTCTACGCGCCGCCCTGGCGCTTCCTGCCCGTCGCGCGCACGGCCGTCGTCCGGGCCCGCCCGCGGGCACCGCCGCTGCCGGCCTAGGCCGGCATTCAAAGACGGAAAGGAGAACACGTGAGAACGGCTCTGCTTACCGCCGTAGTGGCGGTGGTTGCGCTCGTCTTCGCCGACGTGGCGTTCGCGCACGCGGTCGTGAGCCCACCGGTGGCGAAAGCGAAGACCCTGCAGCTGTACACCCTCTCGGTCCCGACCGAGGAGGAGAACGCGACGACGACAGAGATCGAGCTGACCGTGCCGAACGGCTTCTCGATCGACTCGTTCGCGCCTTCTCCCGGCTGGAAGCGCGAGGTGCAGTCGACCGGCTCGGGTGAGGAGGCGGTCGTCCAGAAGGTGACCTGGACGGGAGGGAACGTTCCGACCGAAGAGGACTCCGTCTTCCAGTTCAACGCCGACGCCACCTCCGACAAGACCTACACGTTCAAGGTGCTCCAGACGTACTCGAACGGCAAGGTCGTCGACTGGAGCGGGCCCGAGAGCTCCGACACACCGGCGCCGACGGTGAAGGCCGTCTCGTCGATCGGAGGGAGCTCCACCTCGACGCTGACGATCGTCGCACTCGTCCTCGGCGCCGCAGGCGTCGTGCTCGGGATCATCGCGCTCGTCACGAGGGGGCGCGAGCTCGGTTGAGACGACGCGCCCTGCTCGGGCTCGCGGCGGCCACGGCGGCGGCGCTGGCCGTGCCCGCGTCCGTCTGGGCCCACGCGGCGCTGCTGCACACCGTTCCGACGGCGAGCGGGACCGTGAACCGCCCGCCGCCCAACGTGCAGCTCACCTACAGCGAGCCGATCGAGCCGCGCTTCGCGATCGTCTCGGTGACGAACGCGCAGGGTCGACAGGTGACCTCGGGTGCTCCCCGGACCGCGCCCGGGCAGCCCCAGACCCTCGTGACCCCGCTGCGGCGGGTGCCCGAGGGCTGGTACCTCGTCTTCTGGCGGGTGATCTCCGCGGACGGGCACCCGGTGCGAGGCGCGTTCACCTTCGCGGTGGGCCCGAACCCGGGCCCACCGCCCCAGTTCAAGGTGCCGTCGCTGAGCGAGACGGCGACGACCCCTCAGCTCCTGGTCGCACGCTGGGTCGTCTTCCTCTCGGCCATGACGGCGGTCGGGTTGTTCGTGCTCCGGGCCCTCATCGCGCGCCCGGTGGCCCGCCGGGTGCGCGGTGTCTCTCTCAACCTCCTCACGTGGGCGTTCGGCGTCGCGCTCGCCGTCGCGCTCGTGGCGACCCCGCTCTACGTGCTGATCGCGACCGCGCAGTTCTCGCTCCGCTCGGTCTTCGACCTCGGCGCGATCCTCCCGGTCGTCCGCGCGTCCTCCTTCGGGCGCGACTTCCTCGATCTCGAGCTCGTCCTCGCGCTGTTCGGCGTGGCCGCGGCCGCCGCGCTTGCGGTCGACCGGCCGGAGCGCCCCGAGCGCTCGGTTTCAGAGGTGCTCTCTCTGTCGTCCGCGCTCGCAGCCGCGGCCGCAGCGCTCGTGATGCCCGGGCTCGCGGGCCACGCGGGCCAGAAGTCGCCGCGCGGGCTCTCGCTGCCACTCGACGCGCTCCACCTCGCGGCGGGCTCGATCTGGCTCGGGGGGCTGATCGGGCTGATCGTCTTCTGGTTCGCGGTGGGAGCGGCGCGGCGCGTGGCCGCTCTCGGCGTCGTCGTCCCGCGGTTCTCGAACGTCGCGCTCGTCTCGGTGCTCGCCCTCATCGGCTCCGGGATCGGCCAGTCGCTGCTCGAGGTCCCGACGCTCGCGTCGCTCTGGCAGACCTCCTACGGACAGGCGCTGCTCTGGAAGATCGGCCTGTTGACGGCGGCGCTCGTGCTCGCCTCGGTCAATCTCGCGCGCACGAAGCCCCGGCTCGAGGCTGCGCAGCCGGGCGCCGCGTTCGAGCTTCGCCGGTTCGTCTCGGGCGAGATCGTCCTCGTCGTGGGCGCGCTCTTCGCCGCGGCCGTGCTCACCAGCCTGCCTCCCCCCTCGAGCGCCCTCGCGAGCGTGAAGAACATCGCGGCGCGCGTCGGCCCGGGCCCGGTCTCGACGGTCGTGACGAAGGGCCCGTACAAGGTGCGCGTCAGGGTGACGCCGAACCGGGCCGCCGTCCAGAACGACTTCTCCGTCACGGTCACGAAGAACGGGAAGCCGGTTCCGGGCGCGCAGGTGATCACGCAGTTCGACATGCTGGACATGCAGATGGGCCAGCAGAGCTACAAGTTCGACGAGCGCGCGCCGGGCACGTTCTCGAAGGCAGCGCCCGCGCTCGTGATGGTCGGCCACTGGGCGCTCCAGTTCCAGGTGACCCCGCCCGGGGCACAGCCGTTCATCGTCACCCTGCTCGACAAGGCGGGCGGATGAGCGTTCGCATGCGCCTGCTCGTCGCGTTCGTGGCCCTCGCGGCCGCGGCGGTCGCCTGGATCGTGGTGATCGAGCAGATCCGCCGGACCGTCTAGGTGCGACGCGCACTCCTCGCCGCCGTCGCGGCCGCTCTCGTGGCGCCGGGAACGGCGGCGGCGCACCTCAAGACCGGCCGGGTCGCGGTCGACTACCGGGCAGACGTCATGGCGCTCCAGCCGCCGCTCTTCGGTGCGGTCAAGGCACGCGTGTACCGGTCCGACCTCGCGCTCGGGCTGCGGGCGCTCGACGGCCACAGCGTGATCGTGCTCGGCTACTTCGGCGAGCCGTTCCTCCGGCTCGGCCCGGCCGGCGTGTTCGTCAACGATGCGTCGCTGACCGCGGCCGGAACGGGGCTCGCGGTTGCCCGCGCGCGCTCAGGGAAGACCCCCCGCTGGCGGCTGCGCTCGAGGAAGCCGAGCGTGATCTGGCACGACGCACGCCTGCGCGGCCTCCCACAGGGCGAGCGTGTCGGCGCCTGGACGGTGCCACTCCTCGTCGACGGCCGGCCGACGCGGATCGGAGGCGAGATCCACCGCGTGAGCGCTCCGTCCGCCTGGCCCTGGATCGCTGTCGGCGCGATGTTCGCGGTTGTGACGGGCGTGGTCCTCGCCCGCCGCTCGGCCGGGCGGCTGCGAGGCGCCTGTGTCGTGCTCGGCTGGATCGCGGGCCTCGCGACGATCCTGGCCGCGGTCGGGTTCGCAACTGCTTCGACGGCGTCCGAGGGCATGGTCGTCCAGTCCGTCAGCGAGATCGTCCTCGCGCTGGTCGGGATCGTCTTCCTGATCCGCGGCTCCCGCGAAACAAGAGCCGTGACGGGCGGCCTGCTGGGCCTGCTCGCGCTCGCCGCCGGGCTGACGAAGCTCCAGGCTCTGACGCACGGGATCGTCCTCTCGGCGCTTCCCGGCCAGCTCGCCCGCCTGGCGGTGGTCGTCGCGATCTCCGCAGGCGCGGCGGCCGCGATCCTCGCCGTCCTCGTCGTCCTCGACCTGCTCCGGAGCTACGAGGAGCCCGAGGCGCTCCAGCGCTACCTCTAGGGCGGCGGCACGATCTTCAGCGGCTGGTCGAACGCGACGTAGCGGTGGAACATGAAGTGC
>Ga0335083_10000980_pt1 | contig 40456 bp, 33 predicted proteins | sample Lox_Sample_42_FD_206716 | JGI IMG/M metagenome (GOLD analysis project Ga0335083, IMG submission 206716) | Soil microbial communities from Loxahatchee National Wildlife Refuge, Florida, United States - Lox_Sample_4.2 | ecosystem: Environmental > Terrestrial > Soil > Wetlands | place: USA...
CGAACGCCATCGCTGCGGCTCAGGGGGCCGTGAGACGTCTCGCCGACGGCGACAGCGTGAGCGTCGTCGACTACTCGAACACGGCGCACGTGCTCGTGGCGCCGACCGAGCTCGGGCCGGACACGCGCGACCGCGTGAGCGGCGAGATCGCCGCGATCAGCGCGGGCGGCGAGACGTGCATCTCGTGCGGTCTCCAAACGACGCTCGGCCTGCTCGGTCAACACGCCGACGCGGTCGAGCGCGTGCTCCTGCTCTCCGACGGGCAGGCGACGACCGGCATCCTCGACGTGGCCGGCATGCAGCGCCTCGCCGATTCGGTGCGCGCGACGGGCGCGACGGTGACGACCATCGGCGTCGACGTCGATTACAACGAACGCATGATGACGGCCATCGCGCAGGCGACCAACGGCCGGCATTACTTCGTGGCAAGTCCCGAAGGCTTGCCCGCGATTTTCGACCGCGAGCTCTCCGGGCTCGAGCGCTCGGTCGCGCGCGAGGCGAAGGTCGAGCTCGAGTTCGCGCCCGGCGTCGAGCTCGTCGAGGTGCTCGACCGCGGATTTTCGCGTGACGGCTCGCGCGTGACGGTGCCGCTCGGCTCGTTCGCCGCGGGCGAAGCGCGCAGCGTGCTCGCGCGCGTTCGGGTCACGCCCGGCGGCGGCGACACCCAAGCCGTCGCGACCGCGCGCGTGCGCTACGACGATCTCGCGCTCGGCAAGCCGGCCGAGAGCGACGGCGAGCTCGTCGCGCTCGTCACCGACGACGGCTCGCGCTCGCCGCTCGACCCCGAGGTCGCCGAGCACGTCGAGCGGAGCGACACCGCTTCCGCCCTGAACGACGCGAACGGCCTCTTCGAGGCCGGCGACAGCGCGGGCGCGCGCGACCGCATCGCGAAAAAGCTCGACGAAGTGCAGCGCGGGCGTGCGTTCGCCGTGGCGGCCGCCCCCGCGCCGAAGAAGGCCGCGCTGAGCGAGGCGTTCGACAAGGAAGAAGCCGCGCTCGGCGCCGCCGCGACCGCGTTCGCCGAACCGCCGCCCGCCGCCGCGGCTTCGGCCGCCGACATCCGCCGGAGCAAAGCCGCGCTCAAAGAGAACGCCGAGCGCGCCGCCGATCTCGCGTTTTGACGCGAGCGCGGAGCGGGTCCGCCCGCGTCACTTCGAACGACCGAGCACGAAGCTCCGGCTCACGTCGACCACAAAACGACCGGCGAGCGCGCTGCGTCCGAGGATCATGCGGTAGTGCATCTCGCCGCGATCGACCAGGCCGAGCTCGACGCGCGCATCGACCGGCCCGAGCCGGAGCAGCGCCGTCACGAAGACGCGACCCGTGAGCGCGCCGCTCGTCGAGCGGACGCGGCCGCGGCGCTTCACGCTCGCTTCGAGCACGCGCCGTTCGGCGCCCTCGCCGAGCTCGAAGCGGACACGGCCGTCGCCGAGCTCCGTCAGCGCCTCGACGTGGAGCGCGCTCGTGCGCGCGCCCGTGTCCACGCGCGCCGGCAGCCGCTCGACGCCCCACGCGGGCAGCGCGACGAGCTCGACGGCGCCGAGCGTCAGCCGTTCCCCCGAACCCACGCGCTCGAGCTTCTTCACCGCGCGGCCCGACCGCACGCTCACGTGCTCGCGCGCTGCGCGAGCCGCTCGCGAAAGTTTTCGATCGTCCGCTCGAGCCCCTGCCTGAGCTCGACCTTCGGCTGAAAGTGAAGCAAGCGCTGCGCCTTCGAGATGTCCGGGCGCCGCTGCTTCGGATCGTCGGCGGGGAGCGGCCGGTATTCGAGGGTGGAGCTCGAGCGCGTGAGCTCGATCACCTGCTTGGCGAGCTCCGCGATCGTGAACTCGCCGGGGTTGCCGAGGTTCAGCGGGCCCTCGAGCTTTTCGAGGCGTGAGACGCGCATGAAGCCTTCGACGAGGTCGTCGACGAAGCAGAACGAGCGGCTCTGGTTGCCCTCACCGAACAGCGTGACGGGGCGACCTTCGAGCGCTTGCACGATGAAGTTCGAGACGACCCGTCCGTCGTTGAACGCCATGCGCGGGCCGTACGTGTTGAAGATACGCACGAGACGCACGTCGAGGCCCCACGAGCGCCCGGCGTCGGAGAGCAGCGTTTCGGCACCGCGCTTGCCTTCGTCGTAGCAGGAGCGCTCGCCCACCGGATTCACGTTGCCCCAATAGGTTTCGGGCTGCGGGTGCACGGTCGGATCGCCGTACACCTCGGAGGTGGACGCGTGAATGATGCGACACGAGCTCCGGCCGCGCGCGAGGTCGATCAGCCGCTGCGCGCCGACGACGCTGGTCGTGAAGGTCGCGTACGGATCGTGTTGATAGTGGCTCGGTGACGCGGGGCACGCGAGGTTGAAGACGAGCTCCGCATAGACGTGCAGCGGATCGCGTACGTCACCGGCTTGAAAATGGAAGTGAGGGTCACGCGCCGCGCTCGCGAGGTTCACGAGATCGCCCGTCATCAGGTTGTCGAGACCGACGACCTCGTACCCTTCGGCGAGCAGGCGATCGACGAGGTGCGATCCGAGAAACCCCGCTGCGCCCGTCACGAGAACCGTCTGCCGTGCCGCTCCGAGACCCATGCCCCATGAACTACCCTTGCTCACCCCGGACCGCAACGCCGGCGCTTTCGAGCAGCCCGCGTGCTGGAACCGTTCCCACATGCACGAACAGCGCGTCGTACGGAAGCGAGCGGACGCCGCCGAGCACTTCGATTTCGAGACTCGCGACGCCGAGCGCGCGCACGCTCGCGCCGAGCACCAAGCGCAGGCGACCGCGAGCCAAGAGGCGGCCGACGGCGTCGATGTTCCGCCGCGCGCCGCGGCTGAAGCCCGCGCCGCGATGAACGATCGTGACGTGCGTGTCGGGCTGCGCCGCGAGCGCGAGGGCGCTCTCCATCGCCACGTCGCCGAGACCGATCACGACGACGCGCTTGCCGGCGAAGGCGCGCGCGTCGCTGAGCTCGTAATGCACGCGCGCGACGCATGCTTCGGGGACCGGCACGGCGAGCGGTCGCGGTGTGCCGCGCGTGCCGATCGCGATGAGCACGTGGCGAGCGCGAAAGCCGGCGCGAGCGCCGTCCGCGAGCTCGGCCTCGATCCGAAAGGGTCCGGAGCCCTCGACGCCGGTGACGCGCACGCCCTCGCGCACCTCGAGCCGAGCACCCCGGAGCGTGCGTTGCCAGCGCTCGAGGAGCTCTTCTTTCGGGGCGTCGCCGAGCCAGAGCGGCAACGCTTCGTCCTCGCGTGAAGCCGCGTCGAGCACGAGCTTTTGCCGAGAAAAACGCCGAATGCTCGCCGCGACGCCGGCCTGGTCGAGCACCACGACGGAGAGCCCGAGCGAGCGCGCGGTGAGGCCCGCGGCGAGACCCGCCGGCCCGGCGCCGACGACCAGGAGGTCCACTCGCTCGCTCCCGGGCGAGTCGTCGCCGTGCGTCGAGCCCGCGAGCCGCGCGTGCACCGCGCGCGCCACCGCGACGCCTTGCCGCGCGGCGTTTCGGATCAAGGTAGACCCGGTCACGTCCCCGGCGAGAAACAGGCCCGGGCGCCCGGACACTTCGAGCTCGTTCGAGAGGCGCGGGCCGGCGAGAGGCAGAGCGCCCTCGAGCAACGTGAGCGAACCGTTCGGGCACGCATCGGCGCAGGGACCGGCGCCGCAGCAAGCCTCCGGTCGCTCCAGCACGGCCACGTAACGTCGAATTCCGAGCGCGTCGTAGGGGCAGGCATCGACGCAGGCGTGACAGCCGAGACAGCGCGCGGCGTCGATGACCGGCAGTCTGCGCACGCCGGGCACGACAGCGCGACCGGACGGCTCGGTCGGGCGAGCGAGGCTGCGACGGCGTAGAACCAGGCCGAAAACCAGCGCTCCGCCGCACGCGAGCGCCACCGGCATGCCGGCGGCGAGGAGCCGGCGTGGCGCGCCGAGGGGCGCCGTCACGGAGCGACTTCGCACGAGGAAGCGCGCGCGCTCGAGCGCCGCGTCGCGGGCGGTGGCAGCGCTCGCGGTTTTCGTGGCCGGACGGCGGTGTTCGTCGAAGCAGAGCGAGAAGGAGTCCGCGCCGCCCGTGACGCACGATCGGGCGGGGTCGCGCGCTCCGTCGAGATCGTGACACTCGGCGCACGCGCCGGCACGGACGAGCGGAACGAGCGTCGCACTCGACAGGCGGCTCGGAGTGAGCTCGCGGTCGTTCGCGGCGCGCGCGGAGACGCTCGCGATGGGCGGGGGCGGCGGCACGACGACTTGGTCGAAACCCGTATCGAAAATGCTCACGCTGCCGTCCGGCTCGAAGGCGATGCCCGCTTCCGAACGGTGCACGGCGTGGCACGTGCCGCAGGTGAGCGTGCCCTCGACGGCGAGGCTCCGGTGCGCCGAGCGACTCGAAGGGTGCGGCCCGTGGCAGCCACCGCAGGTGATTTGCGCGGTGTTTTCGGCGTGGCAGCTCGTGCAAGTGAACCCCGCGTGCGGGCGCGCGAGCGGCCCCGGCGCGACGAGCTCGCGCGCGCCGTGACGCCACGCGAGGAGCGCGACGAGCAAGAGGGCACCGAAAACGGCGCCGCCGAGGAGGCCGCGCGAGCGCGCCTGATCCGAGCTCGAGCGGAGAGAGCGCGCGCGGCGTGGCTTTTCGCTCGTGCTCACCGCATGACCCCGACGACGTGGACGACGAGGAGCACCGCGAGGAACACCGCGAGGACGAGGTGGAACGGCAGCCACCACGCGAGTGCGCGCTCGACCAAGCGCCGCGCCGCGAGCGCACGGAGTGCGACCGACGTTTTTACGAGCACCTCCGCGCCGGCGAGGCGCTCGCTCCGTCTACCGCCGAGCAAGCGCTCGACACGGCGAGTGAGCGCGGCTTCTTCGGCCGCGAGCCCGCGCCCCGAAGCGAGCAGCGCGAGCGGGCCGAACGGCGCGCCCGCGTAGGGGATCAACACGCGGCGCGCGAGCCCCTTCACGGCGCCGTTCTGCGACGAAAGCGCGCCGAAGAGCCGCTGTTCGAGCTCGTCGCGCTCGGCGGGCCCGTCTTCGGGCAGCGAGCCCTCCCGCTCGAGCCGGCGGAGACGGCCGGGGAGCGAGCGGTACGCGACGGCGCCGAACCCGCCGCTCAGCGCGACCACCCAAAACACGAGCTCTAACGCACCGGCGAGCCCGCGGGACGGCACCGCGCCGGCGTGGGCCACGACGGCGCCGCACGCCGCGAACCCCGCCAACGAATGCGCGCCGACGAAGAGCGAGAGTCCGCGCCGTCCGGCGCGCGCGCCGACCTTCGCGCAGGCGACGCGCAGCGGCCGCACGCGTTTCACGAGGGCCTGGGCGACGAGCAGACCAGAGAGGCACCCGGCGACGACGCCGGTCGTTCCGCGAGCTCGCATGGAGAGCGAACCGACGCGGGCGAGCGCCACGAGCGGGGGCAAGAGACCCGCGAGCGCGAGCCAACGAACGAGCGTTTTCGACGCCGAGGGGGCTCGTTCGGCGCTGTCGGACCGGCCGAGCACGCCGCGCGCTTCGGCGACGTCGCGCCGCGGATCGAGCCGAACGATCGCTCCCGTCGGGCACGCGCTCACGCATTCGGGGGCGCTCGCTCCGTGGCAAAGATCGCACTTCGCGGCGACGAGCGGGCTCGCCCCGGGCGGCGCCCCGTGGCTCCGCGGCGCCATCCGAATCGCGTCCCACGGACACGCCTTCGCGCACGCCCCGCAGCCGGTGCACGCCTCCTCGCGTACGAGCACGGCGCCGTCCGGTTCCCGCGAGATCGCGCCGGTCGGGCAGTCGACGAGGCAGGCCGGATCGCGGCAGTGCTGGCAAGCGTGCGGGAACAGGAGCGCGCGACGCACGGGCTCGGCTTCGGTCCCGACGAGCACGAGCGCGGCGTGCTCACCCCGTCGCTCGAAGCGCGGGGTCCCGTGAGATTCGGCGCACGCCACCGTGCAGTGACCGCAGCGCACGCACGCGTCGAGCTCGATCGCCAGCAACGACCGCGCGCTCTCGAGCCGCTCGAGCTCGGAAAAGCCGTCGCGTGCGGCACCCGGCGCCGCGCCGCGCACGCGCCGTTGCCGCGCTCGACGCGCCTCGGCGGCTTCGCGCTCACGCGCGAGCTCGGCCGGGTGCCGCCTGGCGAGCTCGCGGAGAGCGCTCGCCGGCAACGTGAGGACCCGGGTATCGCCGAGCGCGGTCGCGGTCTCCACGTGCGGCGAGTCCGCGAGGGCCGCCTCGAGCGCGACCCAGTCGCCGCGGACGGCGAACGTCGTGCCGGGGGAGGCCGCGAGCTCGAGCACGCCGCCCGTCACGAAGAGCGCATGGCGAGCGGGCTCACCGCTCGAAAAGTAGCGCTCGCCGCGCCCGCGTGATGCCTCGCCGAGCACGCTCACGAGCCCGGCGAGCGCGGCTTCGTCGAGCGCGCGACCGAGCGCGGATTCCGCGAGCAAGAGCGCGAACGCTTCCCTGCGTGCCGCCGTTTCCGCGCGCGCGAGGGCGCTGTCCGCGTCGGCTCGCGCGAGGATGCGGCGCACGGCGCTCACGGGCAATTCGAGGAGTGAGCTCTCTTCTTCCGCGTACGCGCGGACGGCGCGCACCGCGCCGCGGACGAGCGCCTCCGTGCCGAAGTGACCGGCCGGACCGACGCGCACGACGCCGCGCCCCGAGGCGAGCGCGACGGCACCGCTGCCCACGAACCAGAGCGTGTCGGCGGCGTCCCCCGGCGCGAACGCGAGGGCGCCCGCGCCGAGCGCGTGGAGCCGCGCCGCCGCGCGCACGTCGGCACGGCCGCGAGCGTCGAGCCCGCGCAAGAGCGGCGAGCGAAACCAGGCGTCAGCCGCCATGGCCTTCGGCGCGAGCGAGCTCGACGATCTCGAGCCGGTCGAGCGCCGCTTCCGTCACGAGCGGTCCACCCGGGCGCGCGCCGCGAGCGGCCATCGCCGCTTCGTAAGCCGCGAACGCGCGAATGAGATACGGCGGAAAGGCGCGAAACAGGAGCCGGGCCGTGACCGCCACGCGCGAGCTCGGGAGCGCGAGCTCGTAGACGTAGGTGACCGGAGTCGCCGGCGCGAGCGAACGGGTGTCGATGATGGCGTCGGGGGCCTTGATGACGCCGCGTGACGCGTCGAGCGCTCCGACCGGAAAATAGGTCTCGAAGAGCGCGGCGCGACCGCTCAGGTTCGAACGACAGACGCCCGTGTCCGGGTCGTAGTCACCGTCGGTGAAGCGCGCGGCGCGCGAGCGGTCGCTGCGCTCCGGCGACGCGACGCAGCGCCCGTTCGCGTCGATGCCGTCGATGCAGCTCACGCACCGCAAGAAGCCGTTTTGGAAATTGACGAGCCCCGAGCCGCGAAAGAGCCGGCCGCCGAGGTCGGGCGGCGGTTCCCAGCGGGGCACGTCGGGACCGTCGCTCACGTCCGCGCCGAAGAGCCCGACGGGACGACCGTTCGCGTCGACCGCGTCCGGATCGGTGGTGACGCGCAAGAAGCGCTTGTCGGCCAGATCCGCATCCGGGCGCTCGACGTGTCCGACCGAATAGAGCAAGCGCCCGCGCTCGTCGCGCACGCTGAGCTCGACCCAGAGCTCGCGTTCCTGACTGAACCCAGCCGGCACGCGATGCCCGGCGCCGACGTTCTCGACCGTCACCGGGATCTGCCAGCTCCCGTTTTGGCGGGCGATGGCGCCGAGCGAAAGCCGAACGCTCGACGCCAGCAAGAGATCGCGGCGCGCACGGACGCCGAGCGGCCGCCCCGCGTCGTCGAGCGCGCGCTCCCCTGCGAGCTCCGGCTCGAAATCGCGCGTGAGCGGGAGCTCGACGCCCGTGAAATCATGCGCATGAAGCGGACGCTCGTCGCCGAGCGCGGCCGCTGCGAATCCGAGCGACACGGCGCCGGGATCGCGCGGCTCGAAGTGAGTGCCGGGTGGGCACGCGCGCTCGAGCGCCGTACTGCTCGGCGTCGCGCCGGCGCGCGTACCCGCTTCGTCCGCGGCACAGACGCCGGGGAAGCTCGAGGCGTGACAGTTCTGGCAGGTCGGCGCCGTGAGTCCGCGCGCCGAGCGAGCGCGCGCGTAATCGAGCCATTCGCTGTAGGCGTTCCGGAGACGCTTGAAGTGTTCGCCGCGCGCGCTGCCGAGCACGTCCGTGCCGAAGAGGCGTACGTCGTGACAACTGCCGCAAAATTCGCTCGAGCGGAGGTACGCGCGCTGCTCGGGCGCGAGCGCGCGGTGGGCCCCGCCCGCCACGAGCGGCGCACCGTCGTCGGCGCCCGGCAGCAGCGTGTCGCGAGCGAGGCCGTAACCGGAATTACCGATGCTGAACGCTCGATCGTGCGCCGTCGGACGCGCCGAAAACGTGTTGCCCGTCGCGAGCGACGACCACGTCGCGTTGCCTTCGTAGCTCGACCCGACGCCGAGGTGCGCGGGGCCGCGCACCTGATGACAGAACGTGCAGCCGATGCCGTCCGCCGCGGCTCCGCCGAGGAGCTCGCCGAGCGGCGCGTCGTCGCCCCGCCGCGCGCGGGCGTCCCAAGTCGGCAGGCGCCCGCCGAGATTCACGCCCGGCGCGTGACAGTTGACGCACCAGCCCTCGCCCCCGGCGCCCGTGATCGGCAGTCCCGTCGTGGCGTCGCGACACTCCGTGGCGGGGTCGCGGCGGCGCAGGATGCCGGCGCCGAGCGGACACTCGTTCGAGCGTCCGACTTCTTCCTCGATCAAGAGCTCGAGCGCTTGAAAGAGCGGCGAGCGCGACGCGTGGGCGATCACCGAGCGGCGCCACTCAGCGCTCTCGCGCGGATGGCACGTCTCGCAGCGCGCCGCGGAATCGGAGAAAGCGAGCGGGGCCGGCGGGGCCGGCGGCCGTTGCCGTGGCGGCGCCGAGAGCCGCACGACGGCGAGCGTGAGTGCGATCGACGCGAGCACGGCGCCGAGAGCGCCCGCTGCCTCGCGTCGCGCCGCGCTCACCGAACGCCCCGACTCGCCGCCGCGCGCGGTGCCTCGACGCGCCCGACGGCGCGCAGGGCGTACGTGGCCACGCCCGACAGCACCGAACACGCCGCGATCACGGCGAGCGCCCGCTGCCACGAGACGGTCGGCGCGCGCGTGGCACGCTCGATGAGCGCGATGGTGTCGAGCTTCGTCCGCGTCGGCGTGACGGCGGGCACGGCGGGCGGCGCAACCGCGGCCTCGGGAGCCTTGGCGGAGACGGCGGGGGTCGTGTCGGAGGCGCGTCGCTGCTCCGCTTTCGCCCTGCGGCTCGAGACGGGTGCATCGCCGGGTAGCGCGGCGGGCGCGAAGGCTTCGAGCGCCTCGAGCACGTCGGCCGCGGACGCCGGGCGCCGGTCGGGCGCCTTCTCGAGGAGCTCGAACACGAGCCGCTCGACGCCGCGCGGCAGGTGGCGGCGAACTTCGGCCGAAAACGGCGGCGGCGCGGCCGTGCACTGCAGGTTCAAGAGCTCGCGCGGCGAGCTCGATTCGAACGGCGGCCGTCCGGCAAGGAGCTCGTAAAAGACGAGCCCGAGCGCGTAGAGATCGCTGCGCGGGTCGATGGGGCCCGCGTCGATCTGCTCGGGACTCATGTACGCGAGCGTGCCCACGCTGTGCGTCGTCGCCGTGCCGAGCGCCGCGAGCATCTTCGCCACGCCGAAATCCATCACCTTCAAGCTGCCGTCCGCCTGCAGCATCACGTTCTCGGGCTTGAGGTCGCGGTGCACGATCGCGGGCTCGTGTTCGTGCGCGGCCGAAAGCGCCCGGGCCATCTGTTGAACGAGACCGACCGCGCGCGACCACTCGAGCGCCCCCTCCGCCGCGAGCACCTCACGCAACGTGCGACCCTCGAGGAGCTCGAGCACCATCACGAGCTCGCCCTCCACCTCGGTGCAGCACAGGCAACGAACGACGTTCGGATGATCGAGCCCCGCCAAGATCGCCATTTCGTTTTCGAAGAGCCGCCGCCCCGGCTCCGATCGCGCAAGCTCCGGCCGGAGCACCTTGAGCGCAACCCGGCGACCGGAAAGGCGTTCTTCGGCCTCGAACACCTTGCCCATCCCACCTTCGCCCACCTGCCGCACAACCCGATATTCGCCCAACGTCACCATGGCGCTCCTTCTACGAACGAGTCCCGAAAAGGCTCTCGACCTCGTGAACGCAGCCGGGCCCCCGGAGCTTTCAGTGTCTCGGGCGAGGCGCTCGCCGCGGCGACCGAACCGTCGCCGCGAGGCGGCCCGCGTCCCCTTTTGCGCCACTCGGCGCGCCGGCCGGGGGCGCGCTTCGGGGGCGTCTTCCGCGACGCACGGGCGCGCGTTATGGATCCGCGGACATGCCCGACGAGTTTCCGACCTTCGACGTCGTCGCCCTGATCGGCGTGGTGGCGGCGTTCGCGGGGATGCTGCAGCTCCGGCGCGGGCTCGGGGAAATTCCGAAACTTTCGAGCGACGTTCAGGCGGCGCTGCGCGCGGGCGACCTCGCTCGAGCGCGCGCGCTCTGCGGACACGCCGAGGGCGCCGCGTTCGCACGCATCGGTTCGGCGCTGATCGACGCGCTCGGACGTGAGCCGCGACCGACCGCGAAGGCGCTCGAGAGCGTGCTCGCCGGGGCGCGCAAGCGCGCCAACGCCGCGGCTCAGCGCGGACGTGCGCGCGACCTCGTCGTCGCGGCCGTGTTGATCGGGGCGGGCGCGTACGCGATCCGGGCGTCGCTCGGCGTCGGCAGCGCGTTCTACGCGATGATCGCGGCGGCGCTCGTCGTCACCGCGCTCGGGCCGATCTTGCGGCGCTCGATGCTCGACCGGCTCGTGCGCGCGAGCGACGGCTTGCTCCAGGCCGCCGTCGATTACCTCGCGCACGCCTCGGCGCCGGACGCGATTTGCCCGGAATGCCGCTCGCGCGACGCCGCTCGGCTCGGCGCGCCCGCGCTCGACGGCCTGCGGGACCTCGGCATCACGGAGCTCATCGTCTGCAAAAGCTGCGGCTTCGTGCGCGGCCGCGTCGAGCGTCCGGAAGCGATCCTCGAAGACGACGCGCGCGGGGTGCACCTCACGCCGCTCGCGCCGCCGCTCGAATCGAGCGCCGAGCCCGAAAGCGAGCACGAAGGGTGAGCGCCGAGCTCAAGTCCCCGAGCGCTCGCGACACGGCCTGGTGGCTCGCCGTCCTGCGCCGGCGCGCGCTCAAGATGGCCGAGGAGCCCGCCGGCGCCCCCGAGCCGCCACGCTTCGCGAACGAGACGGCGCGCCGCGCGGCGATCGCCTTCTTCAACGCCGCGTTCCGCGCCGAAGAATCGGGCCTGCGCCAAGCCCACGAGCTCGCGAGCGAGGTCGCGGATTGGGATCCCGAGCTCGGCGAGGTGCTGCGCCTCTACGGCGACGAAGAGGGCTGGCACCGCGAGCTCCTCGAGGACTTTCTCCGGCGTATCGGCGGCGGCGTCGCGCCGATGGGCCGCGTGACGAGCCTGCTTTACCGCGCGTACGCCCGCGCCGAGCGCATGGAAACCATCGTGCTCACGAACCTGATGTTCGAGACGATCGGCGCGACCACTTACCGCATGGCGCTCCGCAACGTCCGCGAACCGGCCGTCCGTCGCATGCTCACGATCCTCACGCGCGACGAGTCGTTTCACGTGCCGCTCAACGTGCACTTCTTGCGCGCGGTGCTCACGCGACGTCCCGCCGCGCTCGCGCGTGCCCGCGTGATTTATCGACTCACCTTCCTCGGGCTCGTGCTCTTGCCGCTCGCGAGCCGACCGAAGGCTCGGGCCTTCGATCGCATCGGGACGCTCGAGCTTGCACGCGCCTACGCGCGCGAGCTCGCCGGCTTGTTCGACGACCACCCCGAGCTCGGCTTCGCGCCGCCGCCGCTCGTCCTCCGGCTCCTCGGCGTGAAGCACGAGCGCGGTGACGGCCAGGGTCCGACGAGCCTCGCCGCGGCCGAACGCGCCGCCGAGCGCGAGCGCGTCGTGGTCGAGGAGCTCTGACGGCCGCCGTCCGGCGAGCGCGTCCGGCGAGCAATCAGCGGCGCCGAGCGCGACGCGAGACGCTGCAGCTCGGGTAAGCGACGCCGCGCACGCGCACGTCGGACACTTCCTTCTCGTCGCCGTCGGTCGTGAGCGTGAAGCTGCCGATGCCCGCGGCGCCGCCGTAACCCGCGGGCGTGACACCGCTCGCGAGGCTCACCCAGCTCGTCTTGCCGCGTTCGGTGACGAGCGCCGACACGTCGTAGCTGTCGAACGCGGCGGGGATCGTGATGTCGAAGCTGATGCTGCCCGCCCCCGGTCCGAGCACGAAGCCGCACGAGTCGTCGGTGATGCCCGTCGTGCGCACGGCGCTCCCTTGGAGTTGGTACGCGTCGTTGGCGCAGAGCTGGTCGAGGTAGCGCGGCGCCGTCACGCCGACTTCGTCCTCGGGCCCGCTGACGCACGCCGTCGCGAGCACGAGCGCGAAGAGCGCACGCCGCCTCGGGTTGCGCGCGGCACGCTCAGCCGGCATCGAGCCCCACGATCAGCGAGAAAAAGTAGGAGCCGAGATCGTTGTGCCCGCCCGTGCGTCCCGGAGGCGGCAGCGGCAAGAAATAGGCGCCGAGCGCCGCGCCGAGGTACGCGCGCGGAGCGAAGATCTGCAGCGAGCCGCCGAAGAGCGGCCCGCCGTGCCACGGCCCGCTCCGGTACAAGCCGACCCCGCCCGAGCCGAGTCCCGCGAACGGCACGAGCGAAACCTCGGCTGAACGGCGCGGTCCGAGGTCGAACACGATCGGCACTTCGAGCGCCGCGCCGGCGAATTGCTCGGCGTACACCGGCGGCTGGGAGAGCGTCGTCGTGTGATCGCTGCCCACGTCGACGCCGGCTTCGCGCCAGCCGTACATGCCGAGCACGCCGAGACCGACTCGCTCCGTGAGCATGCGCGCGACCTCCGCGCTCACGTGGAAGCGCGGTCCGCCGAAGCTCTCGGCGCTCACGAGCGCTTCCTGCTGACTCTGAGTGGCGAAACCGAGACCCACGCCGGCCCGCGCCAGCCAGACGCGCGAAGGTTTTTCGGGAGGCGGAGGAGCGTCCGGCGACGCGTCGGCGTCGGCGGCCACGGCGTGACCGCTCCACGCGAGCAGCGAGCCCGCGCCGACCCACACCAGAAGCAAGCGCACGGCGCGGCGGAAGCAACGCGCGTACCACCGAGTCGAAAAGGCCCTATCTCACCGAGTTTCGGCGCCTACCCCGGCGCGCCGCCCTGACAACGCGTGCGGCAGCGCAGCCCCTCGTGCACTTTTTTCACAGCGCCTTGCCGCGCGGGCGACGCGCACGAGCGCCGATCACTCCGCGTGCGCCGACGCGCTCGGAGGCGCGTGAGGGGGAGCGCTCGGCGAAGTGGCGGTAGCCGGAGTCTCGTCGTCGTCGTCGTCGTGCTCGAGCTGCACGACGTTCTTGGCCGCGTCGTCGATCTTCTTGTCGGCGAGCGTGAGCGCTTGCGCGGTGCGCACGTAAGTCACCGCGAGCGCGCCGGTGCAGGTCACCGCGAGCAGGATGGACACCGCCCACACCTTGCGGCTTCCGAGCAAGAGCGCGATCGAAGCGATCACGATGCCGATTTCGGCCGAAAGCTGCGCCCACTCGTAACGCTCGGCGGCTTCTTGATGCGCCTCGATGCTGAGATCGTAGGCGTCGGCGTCCTCTTTGGCCTCGCGCATGTCGCGCTCGAACTCGCGTGACATCTTGCGAAAGCGCGTGAGCTCACTCGCGTCGGGCGTGAGCAGATCGGCCATGTCCTCGGTCGCGGAGGCGATGAGATCCTTGAGCTCGGCCGTGTCTTCGTCGTCCTTCGTGCCGCGCGGACCGCGCTTCGTGCGGAGCGTCGTCTCCACCTTCTCGATCTCGTCCTTCTTCGGCGAGATGCTCTTCAGGAGCTCGAAGTCCGCCTGCAGCACGCGAAACTTCATCGTCTCGGCCTGGTAGAAGCCCCACTTGCTCGACTGGAGCACCATCGACTTGATGAGCTCGGTGCGTTGCGAGCCGACCATCGCCGCCGAGAACGCCAAGAGCACGCCGAGCAGCGCCATCGTGATGCCGATCTGCTTGCTCGGCCCGCCCGCCCCGTGACCGCCGCCCGGATGCTCCGAGCTGTGGTGGGCGTGCTCAATTTTCTCGGCGAGCTCGTGCAAACTCATTGAAACCCTCCTGCCGGCGCGCATCCTAGAGCGGTTTTCACCATCGCGTGGCACGTGAAAGTGATGAAAACCGCTCCAACGGCCGCGAAGCGGCCGAGGGGGATGGCTCCGCGAAGCGGGGCCGCTGCACACGATTGAAACGCGGGTCTGGTGCAGGGCACGGCCAAGCGCTGCCCCTGAAGATTAATTTCAGCGCGTGAGGCGCGGCAATTTTGGCAGTCCGTGTCGATCGGGTCGCATGATGCTCGCGCTGGCGCTCCGAGCGCCGGCACCGATCTTGCGACAAACTCGGCATGACCAGCGTGACGACACGAGGCCAGCGCACCCACCGTAGAACGCCGCCGAGGCGCGCGCACCGGTTCGTGCCGCGCCCGCTGCTCGCGCTCGCCTCGGTGTCGCTCGCGTGCGCGCTCGGGCTCGGCTGTTCGTCGAGCGACGACGACAAAGGGCCGTGCAAGGACTGCGTGTACCCGGCGACGGGCGGCTCGTCCTCGCCGAACCCTCCGCAAATGCCGATCGGCACCGGCATGCCGTCGGCGGGCGGGAGCGGCAACACGGGCGGCACCGACGCGACGGGCGGCGACACCTCGACCGGCGGTAGCGTCGCGACGACCGGCGGCGCGGGCGGTACCGGCGGCACCGTCGGCGGTGCGTTCGGCGGCGCGGGCGGCACCGACTCGCCGATCCCGGTGGGCGGCACGCTCGGGTTCGGCGGCAACACGAGCTTCGGCGGCAGCTTCCCGACGGGCGGCACGATCGGGGCCGGTCTCACCGGCGGCACGATCGACACCGGCGCGACCGGCGGCCTCTGATCAGAACGCGCCGCTCACGCCGATCGTCACGTCGTGCGGGCCGACGGCGACGTCCGGCAGGACACTCACCCGATCGATGATTTTCGGGAGCGGCCGCTCGCGAATGCGCTTCACCTCGGGCACGAACGACGCTTCGGCCTCGACCATCCCGAGCGCGGCCACGCCGAGCAGCGCGTAGGTCGTCCCCGTGAGCGCGAGGTGCCAATTCGTGAGGCGATCGTTCACGTTCTTCGACGGCTGCTGGCCGCGGGCTTCGTAGCGGGCCGCCTGGATGTTCAAGGTGCTGAACACGCTGAGCGAGGTGAGCGCCGTCGCGCCGAGCATGGTTTCCGCGACGAGGAAGGTCCACCCGAGCGTCTTGTTGCCGTTCTGAAATTGCCCGACGCCGAACGGGAGGAGCGCGACGTAGCGGCTGTTCTTCTCGACGACGACTTCCTGCCGCGCGAGGCGCTCGAGCATCAGGGTGTGGGCCCATTGCTCGTTGTCGCGTTTCTGTTTCGCTGCGGCTTCCTGCTTGGCACGCTCGATCGCTTTCTGCTCGGTCGCGCGGAGCTCGGTGTAGAGCTGCTCGCGCACCTTGAGGAAGTGGTCGACGACGCGCGCGGGGAAGGTCAAGCTGTCGGGCGGCCGCATCTGCGGATTTTTCCGAATCGCGGCGCGGAGCACCTCGTCGGCCTGCTCGTCCTTGCCGAGGCCCATGAGACAGGTCGCGTAGTAAATGCGCGAGGTCTCGACGATCTGCGGCTGCGCGAGCGGATGCGCGCTCTGCGGATCGAGCAGGCGGGAGAGGCGCGCGGCGCATTCCTCGTACTTGGCCGCATCGACCAGACCGACGATGCGCGCGAGCTCGGCTTCGTCGCTCAGCCGGTCCTCTTCGACGGGTGCGTGCTCGGGCGACTCCGTGGCGCTCGCGACGCGCGTCGGGTCCGTTCGTCCGGCGCTTTCGTCCGCGGCCGCGCGGGCCACGAACCAGAAGGTTCCAGCGAAGGTCGCCACCGTGACCAACCGTAGACGTGACGACTGCATGCAGAGCCCCCGGCGGGGATGTCAGGGGCCGGGGGGGACGCTCGAGACTCGACCGGGGCTCAGGGTCACGTCAAATGCTTTTACGGGGAGCCCAGTGCCTTCCGGCGGGATCATGGTGCAGCTCCCCCGCCGGACCGCCGTCGTCATGCCGAAAGAGTGGTGGCTCGGAACGTCGAATTCGCCGAGCTCGGAACAGCTAGCCCGCGAGCCGGGCGGGCCGTGAAACTCGATCACGGCATCCTTAAAGGCGATGCGCCCCCTCACCTTCTGTAAGTCGTCCGGGCCCGCCGGCGCGTGAATATCGACCGTAACGCGATCTCCCGTGTCGCAGCATTCCGTGTTCGGGGGGATGAACTCGAACACATGGGTCCCGACGGGGATCTGCTGGGTCCCGAACCAATCCGAAAGCTCTTTGCCGTCCACGCGCACGGTGGCGTTGGCGGGGCCGTCCACCGCGATACGCACGCTCGCCGTCGCGGGCTCGGGAGCGGCAGAAGCGGCGCTCCGCGCGGGCAGGACGACCGAGGGGCGCATCGGCGGCTTGCGCGGCAGGACGCGCGGCTTGTCGTCCGCATCGGATCCCGCGGCGGACGCGCTCGCGACGGGCGCGCGGGCGCGCGCACTCGCCGGCGGCGCCGCCGAGGGCGAGGGCTTGGCCGTCTCGGTCAGGTGCCGCCTCACGTCGAAGCGCGTGACCGCGAACGCGAGCCCGCCGAGCAGCATGCTGCCCCCGAGCGCCGCGCTCACGAGGCGCACGTTGCGCCGGAGCCGCTCGGCGCGACCGAGGCTCGCGACCTCGGCGAGCAGCGACGCGTCGTCGGGGCGGAGGGCGAGCGCACGGTTCAAGTCCGCGGCCGAGGCGGGAATGTCCTTCTTCGCGCGCGCCGCCGCCGCGAGCGAGACGAGCCGCTCGACGAGCCGCGGCTCGTAGGCCGTGCGGTACGCTTTCGGATCGAGCAAGAACGCGCGGAGCTCACCGCGCAAATCGACGAAGCCTAGGCGGGCGAGCTCCTCGCGCAGGGCGCGCGCGAAGTCTTCGGCGGACGCGTAGCGGGCGTTCGGTTCGTGCTCGAGCGCCTTGCCGACGACGGCGCCGAAGTTGCGGCCGACCGCGGGACGCGCCTTCTCGGCGGGCGTGAAGGCGCCGTCGAGCACGCGGCGCAGCACCTGCGCCGGGTTCTTCCCGTCGAACGGCAGCCGCCCGACCATGGCCTCGTAGAGCATCACGCCGAGGCCGAAGACGTCGGAACGAGCGTTCACGTCGCCGCCCTCGATTTGCTCGGGCGCCATGTGGGCGGGCGAGCCGAGCACCTGGCCCGTCGAGGTGACGCCCTGCGCGTCGAGCAGCTTCGCGATGCCGAAATCGGTGATTTTGACCAGCGTTTCGTCCGGGTTGCTCGCGCGCAGATCGGGCGCGCCCGGGATCGGCAACGCGACGAGCACGTTCTCCGGCTTCACGTCGCGATGGATGACGCCGAATTGGTGCGCGTGATCGAGCGCGCTCGCGACTTCGACGGCGATGATCGCCGCGATCTCCGGCGGCAGACGCTCGTGCTCGGTCAGTAACGCGCGGAGCGTGGTGCCGCGCACCAACTCCACCACCAAATAACGCTCGGCTTCCGTGTCGTCGGAGACGTCGTAGACCTCGACGATGTTCGGATGCTTGAGCTTCGCGACGGCGCGCGCCTCGCTCGCGAAGCGGGCCGCGACCTCCGTGTTCTCACGCAGGTGCCGGTGGATGATCTTGACGGCGACGTCGCGGCCGAGACGCTTGTCGCGGGCGAGGTAGACGGTGGCCATGCCACCGTGGCCGATTTCCTCGCGAATCTCGAATTTCGCGAGGTCGGGTTTGGATTCCGCCGTCGCGATCACCCGGAGCCTCTCAGGCGAGCTGTTCGACTCGCACGGCGTTCGTCGCGCCGCGCACGCCGACGCGCGCACCGTACACCATCACGTATCTCTCTCCCGACCGGACGAGGTTACTCTCCATCAACGCCTGGCTCAAGTCGCGGATTTGGTCCTCGAGCGTCGCTTTGGCGACGAGCGAACGGGGAGTCACCCCCCAATAGAGAGCGAGGCGCCGGAGGACGGGCTCCTCGGTCGAGAAGGCGAGGATCGGCACCATCGGCCGCGCCTTCGAGACCAGGCGCGCGGTGTCGCCGCGCTCGGTGAGAGCGACGACGAGCTTCGCGCCGACTTCGCGCGCGATGGAGACGGCCGCGTGGGCGATGGCGTCGGGCGTCGTGTGGTCGGGCTCGGACGCGGAGAGGTTCAAGAAGCGGCTCGCCTCGGCCTGACGGATGATGCGATCCATCATGCGGCAGGCGTGAATCGGGAATTTGCCGGTAGCCGTCTCGGCCGACAGCATCACGGCATCGGTTCCACCGAACACGGCGTGCGCCACGTCGCTCGCCTCGGCGCGCGTGGGCCGCGGCGAATCGACCATCGACTGGAGCATCTCGGTCGCGACGATCACCGGCTTTCGGTGAATGCGGCAGGTGCCGATGATCTGCTTCTGAATCACCGGCACGGTTTCCGGCGGCAGCTCCACCCCGAGGTCGCCGCGCGCGACCATGGCGGCGTCGGCGGCGCGCACGATCGAGTCGAGGCGCTCGACCGCGTTCGGCGTCTCGATCTTCGCGACGATGGGCGTCGGCTTGCCTTTGCGCTCGCAGATCTCGCGGAGCTCCTGCACCTCTTCGGCGCGGCGCACGAACGAGAGCGCGACGAAATCGACGCCGATCGAGAGGCCGAACTCGAGGTCGTGCTTGTCCTTCTCGGTGAGCGCGCCGAGGCGCAGGCTGCCGGACGGGAGGTTCACGCCCATTTTCGCGCGCATCGGACCGCCGTGCTCGACCCGGGCTTCGACGCGGTTGCCCTTGATGCCGAGCACGCGGAGCTCGACCTGGCCGTCCGAGAGCAAGATGCGATCCTCGGGGCGCACGTCGTGCTCGAGCCCCTCGTACGAGATGGCAATCGTGCGATCGTCGCCGGCTTCGCCCGAGATGAGATCGACGGTGTCGCCCGCGGCGAGCGCGGCGGGGCCGACTTTGCCGGTGCGGATCTTCGGACCGCAGAGGTCCTGCAGGATGGCGACCGGCTTGCCCATCGCGGCGCTTTCCACCCGAATCATCTCGGCGCGCCGGCCGTGCTCGGAGTGCTCACCGTGCGAGAAGTTCAAGCGGGCGACGTCCATGCCCGCCGCGATGAGCTCCCGAATTTGCTCACGGGACTCGACAGCAGGGCCGATGGTACAGACGATCTTTGCGCGACGAGAAATCATGGGAGGACGGGCCAGCATGCCACACGGCGCCCCAGAATGGGGTAGGTTCTCCTCGCACCCAAATGGCCGACCGTGAACTTGGCTTTCGACGCAATGCGCAAGGCGCCCTCACCATCTCGGGCACTCCGCTCGGCGCGCTGCTCGCTCCCCTGATCGAGGCGTCCCGCATCGGTACGCCCGCCTACGTGTACGACCTCGACGGGCTCAGCGCCGGAGCGCGGGCGCTCGAGGCAAGTTTCGGGACGGCGCCGCACCTCACCGCGTACGCCGTGAAGGCCAACACGGCCGGCACCGTCGTCCGCGCCCTCGCCGCGGCCGGTACCGGCGCCGACGTGGTTTCCGGCGGCGAGCTCGAAGTCGCCCTCGGCGCGGGGATCGCCCCGCGCAACATCGTGATGAGCGGCGTCGGCAAGACCGACGCGGAGCTCGACCAGGCGATCGGCCGCGACATTTTCGCGGTGCAGGTCGAGAGCGTCGAGGAAATCGAGCGGCTCGCGGCGCGCGCTCGAGCCGCCGGCAAGCGCGCCCGGCTCGGCCTGCGGGTCAAACCGGGCGTCCTGATCGACTCGCACGCCCACGTCGCGACGGGTCACGACCAGGCGAAGTTCGGCATCGCGCGGAGCGAGCTCGGCGCGGCGTGGGAGCGCGTCGATGCGCACCCCGAGCTCGTCGGCGTCGGTGTTTCGGCGCACGTCGGCTCGATGTTGCGCGAGGTAGAGCCGTACCTCGCCTCCGCGCGCGTCGTGGTCGACGTGGTGAAGACGCGCCTCGCGAGCGGCCGCGCCCTCGAGTACCTGGATTTCGGCGGCGGCTACGGCATCGACTACGGCGACGCCCCCGCACCCGCGCCGCCCTCCTTCGTGAGCCGCTCGCTCGCGCTCCTGGCGGCGGAAGGGCTCGAAAAGCTGCGCTTCGTGATCGAGCCCGGGCGCTCGCTCGTCGGGGCCTACGGCGTGCTCGTCGCGCGCGTCGTGCAGACGAAACAGAGCGAAGGCAGGCGCTGGACGATGCTCGACGCCGGGATGAACGACCTCGTGCGACCCGCGCTCTACGGAGCGAAGCACCGGGTCGAGCTCTTGGACGCGGCGCCGGCGGAGCCGGAATGGCGCGTCGTCGGCCCGGTGTGCGAGAGCTCGGACGACTTCGGCGCGCATCCGCTCGGGCCCTCGCCGTCGGGTCTCGTGGCGATCCGTGACGCGGGCGCTTACGGCTTCGTGCTCGCGAGCGAGTACAACGGGCGCGCGCTGCCGGCCGAAGTGTTCGTGAGCGGCGGCGCCGTCACGCACGTGAGCGCGAGCCCGGGACGCGACGCGTGGGTGAAGCGCCGGCTCGAGGCTTGAGCCGGGCGCCCCACCCCGAGCGCGCGTGAGCGCGGGCTACTGTGTCGGGCAAGCGCCGTTCGCGGCGACCGACACTTGTGCTTTGAGCGCAAAGCAGGAGTTTTGGTACGTCTGGCCGTCGCAGCCGCAGACCTGCATCACCGTCTCGGAGCAGTCGACTCCGCCCGACAGCGTGCACGTGCCGGTTTGGGTTCCGGTGCCGCACATCGCTTCGATCGGGAAGTTGCAAAACTGAAGGCTCGGGCAGGTCGCGCCCGAGGAACCGCCGCAGGTGTCGCCGCCCATGCACGCGCCCGTCGAGGCGACGGAGGTACCCACCATGTCCGCCTCGCACTCATTCGAGTGCGTCATGCCGTCGCAGCCGCAGACCGGCTGAAACAGCGTGTCGCACGCTTGGGGGATGGCGGTGCACGTCCCCGTGTCGCCCCGGTAGCTGCACTGCGCGCTGATCGGGTATTTGCAAAAGCTCTGCGCGTCGCACGTGACGCCCGTGTCGCCGCCGCACGTGGTGCCGGTGATCGGCATGCACGCGCCGGTCGAGGCCACCGAAATGCCCATCATGGCCGCGGTGCACGCGTTCGAGTAAGTGTTCCCGTCGCAGCCGCACACGGGGCTGTAGTCGGTCGTGCACCCGCCCGGTTTCGGCTGGCAGGTGCCGGGAATGTCCGTGGCGCCGCACCCGGCGTCCGCCGCGTAGTCGCAGTATTGGCCGTCGGGGCACGCGAGCACCTGAAGTCCTCCGCACGTGGTGCCCGCGCCGGCGGCACCCGCGCTTCCGGCTTCGCCGGCGCTTCCCACCGTCCCGCCCGTCGACGGCGCACCGCCCGTCGCGCTCGAGCCGCCCTTCGCTCCGGCACCACTCGAGCCGCCGGTCGCGCTCGAGCCGCCGGTCGCGCTCGAGCCGCCCGTCGCGCTCGAGCCGCCGCTCGCGCTCGAACCGCCTTTGCCCGCGCTCCCGCTCGAGCCGCCGGTGGCGTTCGAGCCGCCCGTCGCGCTCGCACCGCCGGTCGCGCTCGCACCGCCGCTGCCGGACGCGCCGCTCGTCGTACCGCCGGTGTCGGCGCCGGCCTCCCCGGGCGTGCAATTTCGAGTGCAGTGCGTGTCGTCACCGACGACGGCCGTGTCGCACCCTTTCGCGCCGACCACGAGCGGCGCAGCGAGCAGCACGAGCCCGAACGCAAAGCGATCCACCCTGACGTTCTCGATCCTCATCGTTCCGTCTCCTTCTCCCGTACCCGCTCGAGCGCGCGGTCGCGCTCGGGCGCCAAGTGCCCATCCGGAAATGTTCGCGCATGTTCGGCGAGCTTTCGCTTCGCCCTCGCCAAGTCACCGCGCCCGAGCGCGCCGAGCGCCTGCTCCATGAGCGCGGTCTCGGCGCGCAGCGTGCCCTCGTCTTCGGGCGCCGCCGCGACGGGAAACGAGCCCGCGGCGGGCCGCGAAGCACTCGCGCCGTCCGGCCCTGCCGCCGCCGAATCACGCGCATGCGACAGCCGATTCACGACCGGGGACGCCGGCCCGACGAACGCCGACGCGGACGCCGCGTTCGCCGCCGCGCTCTCGCTCGTAACGTCCGCCGCCACACCAACCGTCGAGCTCGCCGGCGGCGCCAGAGCCACGTCCGCCGCCGCCGCTCGGGTGCCGGCCGCCGGCACGCTGCCAGGCTCCGCTTGGCTCACGCCCGACGGCAGGGCCGAGTGCGACCGCGCCGGTGCTGCGCTCGGCACTGACGCGCGCGCGCTCTCGTGAGCGAGCCACTTCGTCCGCACGATCGGCACGCTGATGGCGCCGACCAGCACCGCGGTTGCGCCCACCTTCGCCGCGAGCGGCAAGCCGAGCGCCTTGGCGAGCACGCTCGTCGATGCCGTGCCCGTCGTCGCGGCCGTCGCTCCGGGCGCGACCGCGCCGACACCCGCGAGCACGCCGGCCGCCGCGAGCCGCGCCCGCACGCGTGCCTCGTCCGCCGCGCTCGGCCAATCGTCCCGCAGCGCTTCCGTGAACGGATCCGGATCGAATTCGGCGCTCATTTCGCTGCTCCTCGGGTGACGAGCTCGAGGCGGGCCACCTCGGCTTGAAAGGCGAGCCGCGCGGCGCGGACGCGCGAATACACGGTGTTCAGCGGCAGGCCCGTGATCTCGGCGATCTCCGGCGCGGCGCGCTGTTCGATCTGCGAGAGCACGAACGCTTCGCGCTTGTCGTCGTCGAGTCGCTCGAGAGCACGCCGCGCGAGCGAGAGACGCTCGCCGCGTTCGAACGCGTGGTCGGGGCGTTCGCTCGCGCCGGGCGCGGTCGGGACGTCGCTCAGAGCGTCCTCGAGTGCGTCCACCGGCTCGAAGCGCCAGCCGTCTTTGCGCGCGGCAGCGCGAGCACGGCGCGCGACGCGGAGCGCGATCGCGTAGAGCCACGTCGTGAGCGCCGCCTGGCCGTCGAAGGCGGCGAGCTTCTGCTGCACGACGAGGAAGACGTCGTGCACGGCGTCGTCGAGCGCGGCGTCGCGCACGCCGAGCGCGCGCAGGCAACGCCACACGTAGCGGAAGTGCTCGGCGTAGACCCGATCGACGTCGGGCACTTCGGCCGGGCGAGCGTCCGCTCGGCCGGGTGCGAAGGGCGTCGGCTCGAGAGTCCCGGCGGCCATGCCGGGTTCATCCCGCGAGGCGCCCCGATCCGTCACGGAAAGTGCCAGGCACCGCGAAGAACGAGCACCATCCCCCAGCTTGGCACCCGGTAAAGATCTTGAAAGCCCGTGACGACGAACACCGGGCGAACCAGCGCGAGCCGCCCCTCGGCCGCGACCTCGAGCGATAAGTGCCGGTTTCTAATCGGGATTATTGCGAGCTCCGCCGAGGGCGCGAGCGTCCACGCCGAATCGCGCTCGGGTTTGGTGACGCCGCTGCCGCGCCCGCTCAGGCGGTCGGCGTCGAGGCCGAGCGAGAGGTTGAGCGCCGGGACGGGCCGGACGACGGCGGCGCCGCGCAGCCCGACACCCCAAACGTCGGCGCGCCTTCCTTCGACGGCCGCGGAGCGCGTCGGAAAATAACGGACGCCGAGCGACGCGCCCGCGAGCTCGCCGAGCACTTCGCCGCGCACCTCGAACGCGGCCGTGACGTCCGGGACGACGCCCGCGGCGAGACCGACACCGGCCGCGACGTTGCCTCGCCACTCGCGGTCGCGCGTGCCGTGCTCGGCGCGCTGCGTGGCGTCGCGCTCGAGTGGCGCCGTGGCAGGCGCAGGAGCCGCGGCGGCGCGGGGCGTCACCGGTGTCGAGACCGCCGCGGGCGCGGGGACCGCTTCCGCCTTCAATGACGCGGCGGCGATCACGGCCGCGCTGCGCAAAAGGACACGACAGTCGGCGTGCTCGAGCTCACGCGTTCGGCCTCCGACGTCGAGCGTCAGCCGATACGTCCCGCGTTCGGCTTCGTGCGTGATGCGGAGGCGCGACGGCCGCGCGCGGGCCGCGTCGTTGCCCGTGAGGCGCACGAGCTCGCTGCGAAATGCGAGCTCGTCGCCGCATTCCGGGGGGACGTCGAAAGTCGCCGTTTGCGCGAAGCAGCGCTCCGCCGGCAGCCACGCGAGCAGAGCGCTCGCCGCGAGAGCCATCGTCGTCCTCATCGCCCGGGCCGAGAGCTTACACGATGCGTCGCGCGCCGATTCGCGCGAAGAGCGGCGCGCGGCACGCGCTTATTCGCCGGCGCCGCGCTTGCCCTCGGTGTCGTCCTCACCGAGGCTTCGTTGGCCGGACTCGCCGCTCGCCGGAACGCGCGTGGCCGGGTGGCGGGCGCTCGAGGTGGCGCGAACGGCGGCTTGCCGCGCGCTCGACGGCACGCGCGCCGCGCGGAGCGACGGCAAGGTGCCGCTCGATTCGAGCCGGCGCGCGCCGCTTCCGGTCTTGCCGGGCGGGACCGACCGCGTGCGGTACGGCTGGCCGTCGACGATGAGCTCCACGCCGAGCGAGCGGCAGCGGCGCGCGATGCGCTCGAGATCGACCCCCGCCTGCACGAGCAAGCCCGAGGGCGGCGACGGATCGACGAACAGATCGGCCGTTTGACGGCGGGTGCGCAAGAGCTCGCGCACCTCCGGATCTTCGACCCAGATGAACCCGGCGGTCGCGACGAACTCCGCGCGACCGACCACGGCGCTCGCCTGCGCGAACGAGCGCGCGATCGGATCGGGCAACTGCGCGAGCGCTTCGAGCCTCGACTGCAGCACTTCGGCGTCGAACCCGGCGCTCAGCGCGCGCGAGAGCGCCGGCTGCGTGACGAGCACGTCGAGCGCGCCGCTCACCGCGCCGATTTCGACGAGCGGCGCGAGCGCGATGACGGTGCCGGTCTGCGCGGCGGAACCGATGCGCAGCGCCTGGTGATCCAGGAAGCGGCTCGGCTCGCCCGGCGGACGCGACTCGGCGCTGTCGGAGAGGTACGCGCGGCCGCGCGGGGTGATGCGCAGCGTGGGCCCCATCGCTTCTTCGTCGTCGGGGTCGCCGAGATCGACCACGCCGAGCAGGTGCAGACTGCCGAGCGCGACGCGACGCGCGATCTCCTCGGGCAGGAGCGGCTCGATCGCCGAGCGTTGCGCCCAGCGTTCGACCAGGCGCCGCACGCCCGGCGTTCGCGAGTCGGAGCGGACGTACGCCGCGACCGCCTCCCACGGCACCCAGCGCCCGTCGGACAGCTCGTGCAGCGCTTCGAGCACGAGCTCGCGCACGACGCCGCACGCGCTCGATTCGCGCGCTTCGGGCGGCGCGCGCAGCACCTCGCCGTCGGGACGCGCTTCGTCCCACGCGCCGCCGCGACGCCACGCTTGGAAGAGCGCGCGGGCGAGCTCCGACACGGGCAGCGCGCCGGGCGGTGCCGCGACGCCGATGGCCGACGGATCCCAGAGACCGATAGCGCGACTCAGCGCCGCGACGAACGCCACGCGCTCGGGGTCCTTGCCGAAGCGGGACGCGAGCTTGGTCACGAGCGAGCGCGGCGTGCCGACGCCCGGCTTCACCTCGACGCCCGGCTCACGCACCGCGAGACCGAGCGCGAGCGCGAGCGGCGCCGGATCCTCCGCGAAGCGCGCGCGGCGCGGCGCATGGTCGTCCCCCAGCACGAAGGTGCGGATCTCGCGCCGCTGCGCCTCGCGCTCGGCGTGGCGCTGCGCGCCGACGATGCTCGCGACCTCGGTCGGAATCATGTGCCGGTTCGGATGCACCGGGACGAGGAAGCCGCGCCGCTCGAGCGCGAAGCCGACGCCGCGCCGTGAGGGAGTCGCGCCCATCGCGCCGCGCAAGCGCAAGGGTTCCCGCTCGAGATCGAGGAGCTCTTCGGTATCGACCTCGCCCCCGACTTGTTCGACGGCGGAGAGGAGCTTCCGCTCGAGCGGCGCGAGCTCCTCGACTTCGCGCGCGAGCCGAGCCGGATCCGACAGCACCTCCCACGCCGGCTCGAGACCGAGCGAGAGCGGCGGCGTCGCGGGGCGGCCGAGGTAGTGCGACGCGATGCTGCTCGCCACGTCGGGGTGCGCCTGCCAGAGCATGGCGCGCACGCCGCGCGGGTCCTCACCCTCCCACGGCTTCAGGTGCAAGAGAAACGCGATCGGCAGCAGGAGCTCGACGCCGCTCCCGCGACCGCGCACGTACACGACGCCGCGGGCGACGAGCGGCTCCACCGCCGACGGGAGGCTCCGCGCGCCGAGGATGCCTCCGGCCTCGGCGACGCGGTAAAGGAGCTCCCGCGTCGGCCCGGGCAGGATCGAGGGGTCACGGAGCTCCGGGAGCTGAAGGAGGAGTCTTGCCACCTGCGACGGCACGTCGATGCGCTTGGCCTCGTCGACGCGGATCTTCAGGCGCGTGATGAGCGAGCCGAGCTCCGCGTCCGGCAGCTGGCGCAGCACATCGACCAGCCGGATGGGCCGAGGAGGAGGAGATGCGCTGGGACGGGCCATGGGATCGCCAACCGCCCGTGCCCCGGGGCCTCGAACGGTTATCTGTCTAAAGTTACGCGCCCTTTTGGGCCGTGTCGAGATAACTATATTGCGGCGACCCCGATGATCCTCCGCGACCCCGTGCACGGACTCGTCTCTTTCGAGCGAAAAGAAGAGGAAATCATCGTCAAACTCTTAGAAGCACGGGAAGTTCAGCGGCTTCGGCGCATCCGGCAACTCGGACTTGCGTCTTTCGCTTACCCCGGCGCCGACCACACGCGCTTCTCGCACGCCATCGGCGCGGCCTTCGTGATGACCCGCTTGCTCGAGCGGCTCCGGCACATCGACCAAACCTTGCCCTATTGGCAACGCGTCACGACCGAGCGTGCCCGCGAGGCGCTCGCCGCGGCATTGCTCCACGACGTGGGCCACGGCCCCTTTTCGCATCTCTTCGAGCAGGTGCTCGGCGGTCAGCTCCACGAGACGTGGACGCGGCGCATGCTGCTCGACGACGGCACGGACGTGCACCGCGTACTCGCAGAGCTCGACCCGCTCTTGCCCGAGCGCGTCGCCGAGCTCGTCGCCGGCCGGCACGAGCTCCCGTATCTCGCGCGCGCGGTGAGCGGCACCTTCGACGTCGACCGCTGCGATTACCTCCTGCGCGACGCGCACGCGACGGGCGTGAACTACGGCAGCTTCGACCTCGCGTGGCTGCTCCGGAGCCTCACCTTCGGAGTCGCGAGCAGCGAGGGAAAGGCGCCGCCCATCGCCATCGACGGACGCAAGGGCATCCCCGCGATCGAGTCGTTCTTGCTCGCGCGGCTCTTCATGTTCCAGCAGGTGTACTTCCACAAGACCGAGCGCTCCTGCGAGTGGATGCTCACGAAGATCCTCGATCGCGCGCGCGCGCTCTTGAGCGACGGCACGCGGCTCGCGGGCACGCCGCCCGGCATCGCCGCGCTCGCGCGCGACGGCGCGATTTCGCTCGGCGAGTATCTCGACCTCGACGATCCCGCGCTCTGGGTCGCGCTCGCAGCGTGGCGGAGCGCGCCGGACCCGACGCTCGCGGGGCTCGTCACGCGCCTGCAGGCGCGCCGCTTGTTCAAGACGTACGAGCTCTTCGGTGAGCAAGCGACGCCGCGCGGCCGCCTCGACGCGCTCGACGTGGCCCGTGACGTCGCGAAAACGGAGGGATTCGACCCGGAAATCTACGTCGGGCTCGACGTGGCCTCGACCATCGCGCTCGACGACGCCGACGATCCGCTCACCGTCGTCTTCCCCGACGGCGCGGTGCGCGCGCTCGCGGAGGTGTCGTTCCTGCTCGGGCGCCTGCGCGGCGAGCGGATGGAGCGGGTTCGGCTCGTGTTCGCCCCCGAGCTCCGGGAACCCATCAAGCGCGCGCTCAAATCATGACGCCGCTGTTCGTCCTCGCCGCTCTCAGCGGGCGGCCGCAGCCGGACGACGGCGCCTTCGGTCGCCGGACGAGCGGCGAGGTGCGCTCGCTCGACCCGGACGCGTACTCGCACCAGGGCGACGGCGCCTACGGCCGCTTCGACGGCGACCTCGATCTCGGCCTCGGCGTGGGGCCGACGCTCACCTTCGCCGACGGCGACGCCGGCATCGGCGTGCGCGGAGTCGCGCGCTGGTATTCGACCATCGCGCTCTACGGCCTCTACGACGAAACGCTCTCGGAGCATCGCGCCCTCGAGCGGCGCACGGGCTTCGGCATCGAGCTCACGCCGCTCTTTTTGCTGCGCTGGCAACGCGCGCTCGAGAGCGGGCCGCCCGTGCTCGATCTCGCGCTCGATTCGCTCGCGCTCGGCTTCGGCGCGAGCTTCGCGACCCCCGCGGGGCACGCCTTCGGCAGCCACCGTTCCCTCGACGCGACGCTCGGCTTCGGCGTGCCGTTCACCGCGAGCGCGGTCGGGCCGTGGCTCGAGTTTCGCGGCGACGTGACGTTCCCGAAGCCCGCGCGCGGCGAAGCCGGCGTGGTGTTGCTCTTCTCGTGGCACTTCGCGCTCGTGACGCCGCTCGTCCGCGGGCAGTAGCGCGCCGCTCGGGCCGCGTCAGCGTTTGAGCACCGGCTCGGCTTCGGACACGTGCTCGTCCACCGCGGTGCGCTCCGCGACGAGATGGCGCGCGACGGCTTCGTAGAGTCGCCGATCGGCGAGGTAGTGGCTGCTGTAGGTCACCGTCGGTTCGAAGCCGCGCGCGACCTTGTGCTCGCCGCCGGCGCCGGGCTCGAAGCCGCCGAGTTTCCGCTCGATGGCTTCCTCGATGCCCTTGTAGAAGCAGACGTTGAAGTGCAGAAACGGCACCTCGGCGAGCGCGCCCCAATAACGCCCGAACAGCCGCTGCCGTCCGAGTAGATTGAACGCGCCGCCGAGCCGCTTCCGGCTCCCGCGCTCGCTCGCCGCGACCACGTGCAGGTGCTCCGGCATGCTCGAGAGCACCTGCTCGAAGAAAGCGCGGTTCAGGTAGCGGCGCCCCCACGGAAACTTGTCGACCGTCGCGACGTAGAAATCGTAGACGAAGTCGGCGTGCTCGGGGCCGAGCGTCTTGTCGGAGAGCACGTCGAGCACGATGCCGCGGTCGGCGAGCTCGCGGCGCTCGCGCCGGATCTGGTTGCGCTTCTTCGAAGCGAAGCGCGCGAGGAAGTCGTCGAAGCTCGCGTAGCCCGGGTTCTGCCAGTGAAATTGCACGCCGTGGCGCGCGAGCAAGCCGTGCTCGACGTGGAGCGCCGCTTCTTCGGCCGACGGAAACAGGACGTGCGCCGACGAGAGCTCGGCCTGCCGGCACACGCCCGCGAGCGCTCGACACAGCACGCCGACGAGCGGCTCTTTCGGCAGGTCCGGGCGCGTGACGAGCCGCGGTCCGGTCGCGGGCGTGAACGGCACCGCGACGATGAGCTTCGGGTAGTACGCGACGCCGAGCTCGGCTTCGGCGAAGCGCGCCCACGAGTGATCGAAGACGAACTCCCCTTCGCTGTTGCCCTTCACGTAGGCCGGAGCGGCCGCGACGAGCGCGCCGCCCCGGTAGATGCCGAGGTGCATCGGCAACCAGCCGCGCTTCGGCGCCACGCAGCCCGTACGCTCGAGCGCGTCGAGCCACTCGAAGCGCAAGAAGGGCGGCGTCCCCGCGTCGAGCAGCGCGCGGTACGCCTCCTCGCCGAGCTCGCGCATCGAGCCGTGCGTGCGCACTTCGTAGGCGGCCTCACCGAATTCCTGCGCCGAGCTCATAAGAACTTCCTGAAGCGATATGCCACGAGCTCGAACAAGCGCTCGCCGAGCGGCCGGTAGCGAAAAGCGTTTTGGTCGATTTCGCGGCTTGCTTCCAGATCGCGCAAAAAAGACCCCTCCATGGTGGCGCCGAACACTTCGTCGTCCACCGAAACGTTGATCTCGAGGTTCGAACGCAAGGACAGGTAGTCGAGGTTGAAGGTGCCGATGGTGCTGAAGCGGCCGTCGATGACCGCGCTCTTCGCGTGCAAGATGCGCGACTCGAACTCGAAGATCCGCACGCCGTGCCGGAGGAGGTAGCCCCAGGTCGCGCGGCTCGCGTGCCGCACGACTTCGACGTCGCTCTCGCCCGGGACGAGCACGCGCACGTCGACGCCGCGCCCGGCCGCGTGCCCGAGCGCTCGCCGCACGGCGCGATCGGGGACGAAATACGCGTTCCGGATCCAGGCGCGCTGCCTCGCGCGGTAGAGCTCGCGCACGTACGCGCGCGAAATCTCGCGTTGCTCGCGCAAAAAGCTCGCCTCGCCGAGCACGTTGACGCGCATGCCGCCGGCCGGATCGAGCCCGGGCTCGCTGCGCCGGATGCGGAGGAGCGGCGGGCCCCCGACGCGGCGCCAAATGCCGAGCGCCGACAGCAGCAAGCCGCGGACCGCGGGGCCTCGGACCGACACCATGTCGTCGCGCCAGGCGGCGCCGCCGTCTTCGAGCGAGAGCCATGCGTTCGCGATGTTGCAGCCGCCCGTGAAGCCAATCTCGCCGTCCACGACCAGGATTTTCCGGTGATCGCGGCGCGTCAGCCGCTCCAAGCGAAAGCGGCGCCGCCACGGCGCGACCGGACCGAACTCGACCACCTGGACGCCGGCCCGCCGGAGCTCGGTCCACATGGCCGGATCCGCGCCGATGCTGCCGACGGCGTCGTAGAGCACCGCCACTTCGACGCCGCGTGCGGCCGCCGCCGCGAGCGCGTCCGCGAAGCGACGTCCGGCGCGGTCGGACGCGAACCAATACATCTCGAGGAGGATTTGTTCGCGCGCGCCGTAGATCGCCTCGAGCATCGCCGGGTACGCCTCGGCGCCGTCACGGTGCAGCAGAACTTCATTCCCGCCGACGAAGGGTTGTTCGACCCTCCTGAAGCGGCGGGGGATGACGTCGCTCGGCACGGGGTCTATCCTGCGACACCCTGCCGCGCGCTGCATAGGCCGGCATGCAACCTTTTTTTATGAAATCCAAAACGCTCTTCGGTTCGGTCGTGGCAATTTTCTGCGTCGGCGCGGTCGCGTGCCAGCACGACGATCAACAGACCGCGCAGTATCCGCAACAGCCCTACCCGCAGCAGTACCCGTACCCGGCGCAGCAGTCTCCGTATCCCGCGCAACCCGGAGCGCCCGCGCCGCAGCCCGGCATGCAGGCGCCGCAGCCCGGCATGCCCGTGGCGCCCGGAGCCGTCGCGACCATCGCGCCGCAGCTGCCGGCCGGCCCCGACCCCATCAACACGACGAACCTCCCGTTCTTGCGCGCGGAGGCGTCGAGCGTCATGCGCGAGCTCATCTCGAACCTGCCGCCGCTCCAGCAGGGTCGCGTCGCGAACGTGCCGATCGTCGTGGACAGCACGCCCGGAGACGTGAACGCGTTCGCCACGTGCACGCAGGACGGCAAAGCCGCGATGGCCGTCACCGACGGGCTCTTCGACATTCAGGCGCACCTCGCGCGCGCCAAGGCGTACGACGAAGCCGCGGGCACGAACAAAGTCGCCGACTACATCCAGCTCATCGCGCACGGCCAGCAGCCGAACCAGCCGATCGTGCAGCCGCCCGTGAACTTCTTCGATCCGAACATCGACAACCAGCCGAACAAGCTCCTGCGGCAGCGTGAGGTGCTCGACGAAGAGATCGCGTTCGTGCTCGGGCACGAGCTCGCGCATCACTACCTCGGCCACCTGCCGTGCACCGGCGCCGGCAACCTGCCGCCGCAAGAGATCGCGCGCATGCTCGCCAACACCGTGCCCCTCTTCAACCAACCGAACGAGGTCGCCGCCGACACGTACGGTCTCACCGACACGCTGACGACCGGTTCGCGCCGGAACGGCTATCACTTCACCGAGGGCGGCGCGCTCCTCACGATGCAGTTTTTCGCGGGGCTCGATCAGTTTTCGGCCTCGGACATCCTGTTCGCCTTCGAACGCGACCATCCGCCGCCCACGCTCCGGAGCCCGATCATCCAGCAGACGGCGAACCTCTGGCGCGCGACCGGCGGCCGCCTGCCCGCCTACCCGCCGATTTAGTCGCTCCTTCCGGGATCGCCCACGTCGAGGCCAACGCATGAAGGTGATTCTCTTCGGGGCGACGGGCATGGTCGGGCAAGGCGTGCTGCGCGAGTGTTTGCTCGACGCCGGCGTCGAGCGCGTGCTCGCCGTCGGCCGGCGTCCGACCGGACGCACCGAGCCGAAGCTCGAGGAGCTCGTCGTCGCGGAGATGCAGGATTTCACGCCGGTCGCCGACCGGCTCGCGGGCTACGACGCGTGCTTCTTCTGTCTCGGCGTCACGTCGGTCGGCATGACCGAAGCCGACTACCGCAAGGTCACGCGCGACATCCCCGCCGCGGCCGCGCGCGTGCTCGCGCAAAAGAACCCGGGCATGACGTTCATTCTGGTCACCGGCGCGGGCACCGACGGCACCGGCACGAGCAAGACGATGTGGGCGCGCGTCAAAGGCGAGGCCGAAAATGCCATTTTCGAGCAGCCGTTCCACGGCAAGTACGCGTTTCGCCCCGGCGCGATCCAGCCGCTCCACGGCATCACGTCGCGCACGAAATCCTATCGCGTGCTGCTCGCGCTCTTCGGCTGGATTTTCCCCGTGCTCCGCGCGCTCTCGCCGAACTCCGTGACGACGACCGAACGCGTCGGCCTCGCCATGCTCAACGTCGCGCGCCGCGGCTACCCGAAGCGCATTCTCGAAGCGAGCGACATCAACGTCGCCGCCGGCGCCGCGTGAGCCGAAACGGCGACGCACGCTGACAATTGCCTCGGCGGGGCGAAAGCGCGGGCCTCGCCGCGCCACGCGACCGGGCACGACTCGAACGGCTGGTCCGCGCCTTGCTCAGCGCCTGCTCACCGAACCCGTGAGCAAGGAGATCATCCCATGAAAGCAGTGCTTCTCACCGACTACGGCGACGTCGACAAGCTCGTCGTCGAGGACGTGCCCGAGCCCGCGCCCGGCCTCCGCGAAGTCAAGGTCCAGGTCGAGGGCGCGAGCATCAATCCGATCGACGTGAAGCTCCGCCGCGGCGACCTCCGCGCCATGAGAAAGCTCGAGTTTCCGGCGATCCTCGGCCGCGACGTGGCCGGCACGGTGCGCGAGGTCGGCGCGGACGTGAAGGAGTTCCGGGTCGGCGATCGCGTGATGGGCCTCGTCGATCACGCGTACGCGGAGATGGTGGTGGCGCCGGTCGAGGCGTTCGCCAAAGTGCCGGACGAGGTCGGCGCCGAAGAGGCTTCCGTGTTGCCGCTCGCCGGACTCACCGGCGCGCAGCTCGTGGAAGAAGCGGTCGGGGTGAAGCCGGGCGACGTCGTGCTCGTCACCGGAGCGCTCGGCAGCGTCGGGCGTGTCGCCGTGTTCGCGGCGAAACAGCGCGGGGCGCGCGTGCTCGCGGGCGTGCGGAAGTCGCAGCGCGAAGAGGCGGAGACGCTCGAAGCGGACGGCATCGTGGCGCTCGACGAACCGAGCGAGCTCGACGCGCTGCCCCTCCTCGACGCCATCGCCGACACGGTCAACGGAAGCGTGCTCGAGTCGTTGCTCCCGAAGGTGAAGCGCGGCGGCGTGGTCGGGACGGTCCTCGGCAAACCGAAGTCGAACGCGGGCGAGCTCGAAGTCCGCACGATGATGACGCACCCGGACGCCGAGCGCCTCACCGAGCTCGGCGAAGCGGTCGCGGACGGCGAGCTCGAGCTGCCCGTCGCGCAACGATTTCCGCTCGGCGAGGTGCGGCGAGCCCAGCGCGTCGCCGAACAGCACGGCGTGGGCAAGGTCGTGCTCGTGCCCTGAAGCGAAGAAAAACACGACGCCGCCCGCAACCCGGGCCCGCTCCGGCCGAAGTCCTCTTAGACTCGCCGCGCGGGCGCCATGAAGACCGAAGAGCCGACCCCAAGACGCTTGCGCCGCGCGCGCGAGCTCGGCGACGCCCCCGTGTCGAGCGCGCTCGGGCAAGCGCTCTCCCTCATGACGGTGGTGTTGCTCGCGCCCGCCGCGCTCCTCGCCTGTGGCGCACGCGCGGCCGCTCTCCTGCGCGCCGCGCTCGCCGGGACGCCGGCCGCCGATCCGGCGCGCACGCTCGTCGTCGAGGTCGTTTCGCTCTCGGCTCCGCTGCTGCTCGCCGTCGCGGCGACCGCCGCCGCCGTCGGCCTCTGGCAAACCGGCGCCGTGCTGAGCGCGACGCGCCTGACTCCGGATTTCGGGCGGCTCGATCCCGTCGCGGGCGCCCGCAATCTATTCAAGGCCGATCGGCTGTTCGCGCTCGTGCGGGCCCTGGTCGCGGCGGGGGCGGCGGGCTGCGTCGCGCTCCTGCTCCTGCGCGCGCACGCCGCCGATTTCGCGGAGACGACCGGCAACGAGCTCGCGGTCGGCGCGCTCGCCCTGTCGCTCGGGCGCACGCTCGGCACCGTCGTGGCGCTCGTCGGCGTCGCGCTCGGCCTCGTCGATCTCGTGATCGTGCACCGGCTCTGGCGCTCGCGGCACCGCATGAGCAAGGACGAAGTGCGGCGTGAGTTCCGTGAAGCCGAAGGCGACCCGGAGCTCCGCGCCAAGCGCCGCCGCGCGCACCAAGAGGCGCTCGCCGGCTCGATCGTGAACGCCGTGCGCGACGCGACCGTCGTGGTCGTGAACCCGACTCACCTCGCGAGCGCCCTCCGTTACGTGGAAGAAGAAGACGCCGCGCCGCGCGTGGTCGCGCAGGGCGAAGGCGATCTGGCGCGCTACATCGTGGAGGCGGCGCGGGCTTACGGCATCCCGTGCGTGCGCGACGTCCCGGTCGCGCGCGCGCTCCGTGAGCTCGAGATCGGCGACGAAATCCCCGAGGCGCTCTACGAGGCCGTCGCCGAAATCTTGCGCGAGCTCACCGAGCACCGCGACGCGAACGAGTGAGCGCGCGCCTCCAGGCGGCGCGGTCGCGCACGGTTCGGGCGCGAATCAGCCGGGCTTCTTGAACCGAAGCACGAAGCGGTCGGAGGTGCCGCGGCGTTCACCGGCGGCGCGCGGCGACGCGCTCCAGTCGCGCGTGTCGGCCGGATTTTTCAGAAACGTCGCCTCCGCGTCGAGCACGAACCCGGCGCGCTCGACCTCGTCCTTGACCACCTTTTCCTCGATACGGTGCAGGGTCTGCGTCTCGGTCGCGTCGGTGCCGTCACGGCCGCTGTGGTCGACGATGCCGTAAACGCCGCCCGGCTTGAGCGCGTCGAAAATGGCGCGATTCATGCGATCGCGATTGGCGCCGAGCCAGACGGTGTCGTGATAGATGAGCACCGAGAGGACGGCGTCGAGGTTCTTCGCTTCGGGCGGCAACGGGTCGTCGACTTCGCGATCGACGCGCACGACGTTCGCCATGACGGGTTTGGCGAGCCGTTCGCTCCAGGGCTTTTCCGCGAAGCGCTCCAAGAAGAGCTTGATGTTCTGGCCGTACACTTTGCCGCTCGGACCGACGACGCGCGCGAGAAGCTCGCTCGTGTAGCCGCCGCCCGCGGCGATCTCGGCGACGCGCATGCCGGGCGCGATGCCGAAAAACGACAGCATTTGATCGGGCTTTCGTCCGGCGTCGAGGGCGCGATCTTCCGGCGTGCGATCGGGCGCCGCGACGGCTGCGGCGACGGCGGGCGAGACGGGCACCGAGCTCGGCGCGGCGGCGGACGCGGGAACGGCGCTCGCCGCGACGCTCGCCGACGCGCTCGCCGCGGGCGCGACGGGCGGGGGCGGAAACGGCTCTTTCGGCGGCGGTGACGCCGTTTGATCGCACGCAGCAAAGAGGAGCGACGCGAGCGTGAAATTTTTCAAACCCCAGTGATTCAGCATGACCCGCCGCATACCACGCCTTCTACTCGACACGTCGTGACGAGCGGCGAATACTCGTCGTGTGATGAACACGCGCGCCGTGAGGGCGCTCTCAACGCTCACCCTCGCCGGCTTGTTCCTCGCGGGGTGCAGTTCCAAGACGAGCGACGAGCCCAACCCCGGCGCGAGCGGAGGCGCCGGCGGTTCGACGTCGAGCGCCGGCTCGACCTCGAGCGGCGCCGGCACGAACGCCACGAGCGCGGGGACGACCGGGAGCTCCGGTGCGGCGAATGTCGCCGGACAAGGTGCAGCGGGCGCGGGCGCCGGAAGCGGCGGAGCGGCCGGCACCGGCAACGACAATGGCGGGAGCCCCGCGGCGGGCGGGGGCGCGGGCGGCCGCGGCGGCGCGAGCGGGGGACGCAGCGCGGGTGCGGCGGGCAGCGGCGCCGGTGCCTCCGCGGGCGCAGCCGGCATGACGGCGGGGATCGCCTCGTGCCCGATGCCGCCGGACGGCACGCCGGCCGCGGCGATCACGGCGATCAACACCGAGAACACGCTGCGCGTCGCCATGGGCATCGACTGCGCGGACATCGCGCTCGCGCTCTGCACCTCCGCCCAAAACCACTGCAACTACTACACCGAGAATCAAGGCACGATGTGCCAGGCCGACAGCCCGCACGACGAGATCAGCGGCTGTCCCGGCTTCACCGGCGCGAGCCTCGGCGATCGCTTCAAGGCCGCGGGCTACACCCTGCGCATGGCGGGGGCCGAAGACATGGCGTTTCTCGACGACCCCGCGGGCGCCGTGATGACGTTCGTGAACTCGGTGTATCACCGCACGTCGATCCTCGATCCGTGGATGCGCGACTTCGGCTACGGCGGCAGCATGGGCTGCGACACGATCGATTTCGGGACGGGCACGATGTCGTCGGCGACGATCACGGCCGTCTACCCCTACGCCGACGAGACGGGGATCCCGACCTCGTTCAACGGCGCGCAAGAAGGCCCGACGCCGCCCGCACCCGCGAGCGGTTGGCCGAGCGGCTATCCCGTCACGGTGTACGCGCAGAAATTCACGGTCTCGAGCCACGTGATCACCGTGGACGGCGACGACACCCCGCTCGACCACGAGTACATCGACTCGACGAGCGACCCGGCGATGGATCTCCCGAGCTACGCGAAGTTTCTCTATACGGACGCGCCGATGATGGCGAACACGACGTACCACGTGGTCGTGAGCGGCAGCTTGAACGGCAGCGACAAGACGTTCGACTGGAAATTCACGACCGGCGCGGCGACCAGCGGGGGCGGTCGCCGTCCGATGCAATAGTCGCGACGAACAGCGGGGAGCGCGGGCGTTCCGCCGCCGGGCGGTCGTCCGTTGCCTCCATTTAGACCGTCGGTCTAGACTGGTGGTCCAAATGCCTCGCGCCCGCTTCTCGAAGCTCCCGCGCGCCGCTCGCGAGGAGCTCCTCGCCGTGGCCGCGCGACATTTCGCCGAAGAGGGCTGCGAGCGCGCTTCGCTGAACGCCATCCTCGGCGAGGCCGGGCTGAGCAAGGGCTCGTACTACTACTACTTCGAGGACAAGGACGACCTCTTCGCGACCGTGCTCGAGAGTGCGTTCGACGTCTGGCTCGCGCGAAGTCCGCTGCCGACCTTCGAGGGCGTGCGCGCGCGCGACTTTTGGTCCACGCTGGAGCGCTTCGTCTGGCGCTGGACGCACTCGTTCGACATCGCCGACGACGCCTTCCAAGCGGCGCTGAAGATCACCGACGCGCAGCGCAAGAGCCCGCGTTTCGCGGCGATGCTCGCCAAGAGCAAGAGCCTGTACGAGAGCCTCATCGTGCCGGGTCAGCGCCTCGGCTGCATTCGCCGCGACTTGCCGCTCGAGACGTTGGTGCGCCTGCTCGAGGCCAACGATCTGGTGCTCGACGGGCTGCTCGCCGAGCGGAGCGGGAGGCTCACGCAGAAGGATCTCGACGCGCACGTCGCGCTCGTCTTCGACACGTTCAAGCGGCTACTCCTCGCCGCGCCTCGGCGCCGAACCGAACGGAGACGGGCGCATGGCTGAGACGCCGGTCCTGAGCGCCCGCGGACTCACGAAGACCTACCGGATGGGCGACGTCGACGTGCACGCGCTCCGCGGCGTCGACTTCGACCTCCACGCGCGAGAGTTCGTCGTTTTGCTCGGGCCTTCCGGCAGCGGCAAGTCCACGTTGCTCAACATCCTCGGCGGCCTCGACGTGCCTTCGACCGGCGAGCTCGCCTACGCGGGGGTCGCGCTCGCGCGCGCGGACGAGGAGGCGCTCACGGCCTACCGCCGCCGCCACATCGGCTTCATTTTCCAGTTCTACAACCTGATCCCGAGCCTCACGGCGCGCGAGAACGTGATGCTCGTCGCCGACATCGCGAAGCAGCCGATGTCGGCGGACGCGGCGCTCGCCCTGGTGAACCTCGGCGCGCGCAGCGAGCACTATCCGGCGCAAATGTCGGGTGGCGAGCAACAGCGCGTCGCGATCGCGCGGGCCATCGTCAAGCGTCCCGAGCTCTTGCTCTGCGACGAACCGACGGGCGCGCTCGACGCGGGGACCGGGCGTCTGGTGCTCGAGGTGCTCGAACGCGTCAACCGCGAGCTCGGCACCGCCATCGCCGTGGTGACTCACAACGCGCCCATCGCGCGCATGGCCGATCGCGTCGTCACGCTGGTCGACGGCGCGATCGCGAGCGAGGAGCGCAACGCGACGCGCCTCCACCCGAGCGAGGTGACGTGGTGAAGACGCTGCGAAAGAAGCTCGTGCGCGACCTCGTGAGGCTCCGCTATCAATGCTTCACGATCGCGCTCCTCGTCGGCTGCGGCATCGCGAGCTTCGTGTCGGCCGTCGCCGCCTCGGCGTCCATGCAGGCTTCGCGCGACGCGTTTTACGCCGACACGGAGTTCGCCGACGTGTTCGATCGCGTGAAGCGCGCGCCGCGGTCCGTGCTCGACCGCCTGGGCGATCTTCCGGGCGTCGCGGCGGTGGACGGCCAGCTCGTGGACGACTATCGCGTCGAGCTCGAGGACAGCACCGATCCGGTCACGGCGCGCTTCGTTTCGCTCGCGCCGCGCCAGGAAGACCACCTCGATCAGGTGCGCCTTCGCGCGGGCCGTCTGGTCGAGCCGGGGAGCGCGGACGAAATCGTGCTCGGCGAGGCCTTCGCCGAAGCGTGGGGGCTCGGGCCGGGGGCGACGCTCACCGCCGTCATCAACGAGCGGCGCGCGAAGCTCCGCGTCGTCGGCGTCGCGGTCTCGCCCGAATTCGCGTTCGTGCTCGGCCAAGCCGGCCTGCCGGATCCCAAGCACTTCGGCATCATCTGGATGGACGAAGCGGCGCTCGCGAAGGCCATGGGCGCGGTCGGCGCGGTGAGCGAGGTCGCGCTGCGGCTCGGCCCGAAGACGGACGCGGGCGAGATCTTACGCCGGGTCGATCAGCTGCTCGAACCGTACGGCGGGCTCGGCGCGATCCTCCGCGCCGATCAGATCTCGGCCAAGCTCGTCGATCAGAAGATCGAGCAGCTCGCGAAGCTCGCGCGCACGCTGCCGGTCATTTTCCTGGGCGTCGCGGCGTTTCTCCTGCACGTGCTGCTCTCCCGCATCGTCGGCACGCAGCGCGAGCAGATCGCGACCTTGAAGGCGCTCGGCTATCGCGCGCGCGAGCTCATGCGGCACTACCTCGAGTTCGCCGTGAGCATTTGCGCGCTCGGCATCGCCGCGGGGGTCGGGCTCGGCGTCGTCGGCGCTCGCGCGCTGCTCCACATGTACGCGCTCTACTTCAAGTTCCCCGCTTTCATTTTCCGCTTCGACGGCTGGGCCATCCTCTTCGCCGCGGCGTTCGCGCTCGCCGCCGGCGTCGCCGGCACGCTCTCCGCCGTGCGCGCGGCCGTGTCGATCCCCGCCGCCGAAGCCATGCGCCCCGAAGCGCCGCCCGTCTATCACCGCACCGTCCTGGATCGTTTTTACGCGCTGCTCTCGCCGATCGTGCGGATGGTCCTGCGCGACGCGCAGCGCCGTCCCTTTCGCCTCTTGCTCTCGGCCGGCTCGATCGCCCTCGCGACCTCGATCGTCCTCGCCGGCGGCGTCTTCGGCGACTCGATCGATCGCGTCCTCGCGCTCGAGTTCGAGGTCTCCCACCGCGAGGCCGTGACGGTGACGCTCGACGCGGCGAAGCCCTGGCGCGCCGTGCGCGAGCTAGCCCACGTGCCGGGGGTGCTGAACGCGGAGGGCGAACGGGTGGTGCCGGTGAGGCTCCGCGCCGGGACGCGCTTCCGCACGACCTCGCTCGCCGGGCTGCCGCCGAAACCCGACCTTTATCGCCTGCTCGACGCGCAGCAGCGGCCGCTCGCCCTTCCGCCGGGTCTGTCGCTCTCGCGCGTGCTCGCCGACTCCCTCGGCGTTCGGAGCGGCGACGTGCTCGACATCGAGGTGCTCGACGGCGAGCGCCAGAAGCTCAGCGTGCCCGTGGCGTCGCTCGTGGACGACCTGCTCGGTCTCTCCGCGTACATGAATGCCGGCGAGCTTTCGCGCCTGCTCGGCGAGGAGACGCGCGCGAACGTCGTGCATCTCGCCGTGCCGGACGCGGACATCGACGAGGTGATCGAGCGCTTGAAGGCGCTGCCCGCCGCCGCCGGCGTGAGCCGCCCCGCGCTCGATCGCGGCCTCGTGCAGGCGGAGGTCGCGGACG
>Ga0335083_10000981_pt1 | contig 40453 bp, 27 predicted proteins | sample Lox_Sample_42_FD_206716 | JGI IMG/M metagenome (GOLD analysis project Ga0335083, IMG submission 206716) | Soil microbial communities from Loxahatchee National Wildlife Refuge, Florida, United States - Lox_Sample_4.2 | ecosystem: Environmental > Terrestrial > Soil > Wetlands | place: USA...
AGCCATCCCGCCGTCAACCCCATGTCCGTGCTCGCCGCGAAATACAGCGACTTTCCGTTCTTGTCGAACACCGGATACTGCGAGTCTGCCGTCCCATCGGTGATCTGTGTCTCTTTTCCTGTTTCCAGCGAATATACGAAAATCGTATGCAGATGGTTCTCCAGGAACTTCGCGTACGTCAGCCACTTGCTGTCCGGAGACCACGCCCCCGTCGCGAACCCGAACGGCACCTCATACCGGTCCGTCGTGACCTTCACCGGTGTTCCCTTGTCCACGTCCACGTACCACATGTTCAATCGCTTGTCCGTGTAGGCGATCTTCTTGCTGTCCGGCGACCACGCCAGCCCGTAAAAAAACGACGGCGGATTGCCCAGGCTGATCTTTTTCACCTCTCCCAACCCGCTCTGGTCCTCCAGGTGCAACGCGTACTCACCCGATTCGTCCGAAAAATACGCGATCCACTTTCCATCCGGAGACCATGCCGGATTCCGTTCCTCCACCGACGTGGTCCTCGTCAGGTCCCGGATGTCTCCCTTTTCTGCCGGAACCGACAATATCTCTCCCCTGGCTTCAAAAACCGCGCGCTGTCCCGTGGGTGAAATCGCTGCGTTCTCGATCTTGTCCGCGATTTTCTCCCAATGCGCACGGGTCGCCGGCAGGTCTCCGCTTACTTGCACATCCACGCGCTTCGACTTCCCCGTCTTCGGATCAAATACAAAGAGCCCACCGAACTGTTCGTACACCAGCGCGTCCGGCCCCGCAGACACATTCTTCAGATCGAATCCCTTGTTCTCCACCACTTGTTTCACGTTCTTCGTCTTCGTGTCGTAGGCAAACAGCGTCACCGGCCCGTTCCGGTCCGAAAGAAAGTACACCGTGTCCCCAAACCACGCCGGGCTCGAATCGTTTGAATTCTCTCGCGGCACTTTCTCGAGTTGCAGGTCCTTCAGTCTCACGATGTAAATCGGCGTTGTCTGTCCGCCCCGATACCTCTTCCACGCCGCCTGCCACTGAATATTCGGCACGTACGCGATCCGCGCCGCATCCGGCGAGTACGAGCCCTCGAACGAACGCCACATCGGCAGCACCTCCGGCACGCCCCCTCCCACCGGCACCGTGTAGAGCCTCGTGAAATCCGCGTACGCGTCGCGGTCAGAAAGAAACAGCACATTCTTTCCGTCCGGAGTCCAACCCGCGGCCCCGTCCTGTCCCGGGTGCCACGTTAGCCGCCTCGGCGTCCCGCCTTCCGCCGGCATCACGTAGACATCCGTATTTCCGTCGTAGTGGCCCGTGAACGCCAGCCACCTTCCGTCCGGAGAGAACTGCGGATGCGATTCATGTCCTCCCGTCGTCAACTGCCGCGCTTCTCCGCCGTCGCGCGGCACGCTCCACAAATATCCCCCGTAAACAAACACAATGTCGGTCTTCGACATTGTCGGTTCCTGCAGCAACAGATGCGTCTCCGCCGCCTTCACGCCGAGCGCACCGGCGCACACCATGACCAACGCCAGCACTACCCATCCCCCCAGTTTCTTCATCTCATCCCCCATCCTCTAGTCTCACCCCAAACCTCAAAGCTCTTCTCTGCAAGCTGTAAACTGTTGACTGTCAGATGTGAACTTGCCACTTCCCAATTTCGATTTTCTAGTTTCTATTTTTGACTCACTTCGTCCCACTCCAGAATCCCGGCGCAGAAATCTCCTTCGTATCCTCCGTCTCCGCAAACTTTCTCACTTGAGCTCCGATCTCCGCCGACTTCCCCACGAGCGCGAACGTCAGGTTCTCCAGCGGGAAATGCTTCGCGATCGCTCGCTTGGCCACCTCCGGCGTCACTGCGTCAATCCGCTCGTCCCGCTCGTTCACTTCGTCATCACCCAATCCGTAAAACTCGTGCCGCGCGATCACACTTGCTAGTTGCGCCGATGTCTCGATCGACGGCGGAAATTGCCCCTTCAGGTAGTTCTTCGCCGACGCCAGTTGCGCCTCGCTCACCCCGTCCGTGTGCAGTTTCTTCAGCACGTCCAGCATCATCTGGATCGCCTTCTCCGTCGTCTCGTTCCGCGTGAAACTATACATCGCAAACGGCCCTGGCTCCTTCTCCGGTGAAAAAAATGAAGTCGCCCCGTAGGTCAGCCCCGATTCCACGCGCAGCGCCTCATTCAGCATCGACGTGAAACTCGAACCGAAAATCGTATTCACCACGTTGACCGCCACCCGGTCCGGATCCGTTGCCGAAATCCCCACGTTCCCCACCACAAAAAATGTTTGCGTCGCGTCGCTCTTATTCACCAGCAGCAGCCGTTTACCCTTCACCTGCCCCTCGGCCTCCACTTTAACCGCCGGGGCCTCCTTCCCCGGCCACTCGCCGAACACCGCTTCGATCTTCTTCTTCATCTCCTCGGTCTTGAAATCCCCCGCCACCGCCAGGATCGTGTTTCCGGGCGTGTAATACGTCTCGTAAAATTTTACGATCGCGTCCCGCTGGATCTTCTTCAGAGAAATCTCGTCTCCCGCTGTCGGCCGCCCGTATCCCTTTCCGCTGTATAAGTACCCCTGGTAATAGTCGAAAATCACGTCCTGCGCGCTGTCTTTCGCCGCCTTCACCCCGTCCACCGATTGCGCCAGCAGTTTCTCCACTTCGCTTTGCGGAAAGATCGGATGCAGCACCGCGTCCGCCACTAGGTTCAGTCCCTTGTCCGTGTCCTTCGCCAGATATTCTGCCCCAAAACTCGAATAGTCGGAGCCTGCATCCGCCCCGAAGTTCCCGCCGATAAAATCAATCTCCTCCGAAAATTGCTGTGCAGTCCGCGTCTTCGTTCCCTTGCGCAGCAACCCGGCGGTCGTGGATGCCAATCCCTCGATCCCCGCTGGGTCCGCCAGGCTCCCCGTCTTCACAATTCCCGTGACATCCACCAGCGGCACGCTGTGCTTCTCCAGCAGCAATACCGTCAGCCCGTTCGGCAGCACCACCTTCTCATGGGGAGGCAACTTCACTCCCTGCGCCCTCACTCCGCTGGCAAACAGCAAGATAACCAAGATCAGGCCAATCACCGCCTGGTAGCGCGTGCTTCTAGCAGGCAAGCGGAATTCTTTGCCATCCCGAATGCCCGCGGTATTTGCGGCGGGAAAGATCTGTATTCTTCTCCGTCCTGATCTTGTGCCCACCCCCCTCATGGCTTCCCCTTCCCTTCTTTCTCCGGCAGGAGCGTCGCCACCGTGCGGTTATTCGCCCCAAAATACGTCTTCGCCACCCGCTGCACGTCATCCTTCGTCACCGCGCTGTAATTCTTCGCCGCGTCAAACAGCTTCCGGTAATCGCCAAAGAACACTTCGTACGTCCCGATCGTGTTCGCTCTGCCGCTGATCGTTCGCACCTGTCGGTAAAATTCCGCCAGCCGGAAATTCTTGGCCTTCTCCAGCTCCTGGTCAGATACCTGTGTGTCGGCCACCTTTTGCAGCTCTTCGTAGATCTCTTTCTCGCACTTTTCCGGATCGACATCCGCCTTTGGCTGCGCGCTGATGATTAGCAGCGTCGGGTCGAACGCGCTGCTCGATTCCGATTCCACGTCCAGCGCGATCTGATCCTTGTCCACCAGCCGCTGGTACATCCGCGAGCTCTCTCCCTGAAACAAGATCGACCGCAGCACGTTCAGCGCGTAAAAATCCGCATTGTTCGTCTGCGGCACGTGATACGCAATCATCAGCAGCGGCAGTTCCGCCGGTTTGTGCACCACCAGTCGCCGCTCGCCGATTTGGGCCGGTTCCACGGTTGTCACCGGAGGCGGCGATGCGTGCGCCGGTATCGGCTCCAAATACTTCTCCGCCAATCCGAACACCTCTTCCGGCGTCACGTCTCCTACAATTACCATCGTCGCATTGTTCGGCGAATATCCCATCTCGAAGTGGTGCTTCAAATCCGCCATCGTCCAGTGCTCGATGTCGCTCATCCACCCCACCACCGGCCATTCGTAAGGATGCGCCAGGAACGCCGTCGCCCACAGCTGTTCGCCAAGCAGTCCTTCGTTGTCTCCATCCACCCGCATCCGCCGTTCGCTCGCCACCACTTCCCGCTCGCTGGCAATCTTCTTCGGATCGAAACTCAGGTTCTCGATCCGGTCGGACTCGATGTCGAAAATCAATCCCAGCGCCGTCCGCGGAAACCAGTCCTGGTACACCGTCACGTCCCGCGTGGTATACGCGTTGTTCGACCCGCCGTTCGACTCCATCGCCTTGTCCAGCTCGCCCGGGCCGTACTTCTTTGCTCCGTTGAACATCATGTGCTCGAAAAAGTGCGACAGCCCGGTCGTCCCCGGCCGCTCGTTCCGTGAACCGATCTTGTAAAACGTGTACAGCGCCACGTTCGGGATGCTGTGGTCCGGCTGCACCAGGATCTTCATCCCGTTCTTCAGCGTCTTCGTCGCTACGGGATATTCCTGCGCTCTCGCCGCGCACGCGCACACCAGCACCGCCGCCAGTGCCGCCAGCGGTGCACATCGTCTCCAGCCTGTTTTCATGGGTTTGTTCCTTGACACGCCACGGAATCTTGGACGCACGCAACCGCGTTTTTGTTCAATATTTTCGCGCCGTTTTCTGTGCGGGGACTCACGCCTGTGGAATTGAACCAGCTCTGGACTACCCCACTGGCCGGCGCATCTTGACCAGTCACCTATCCCCAGTCACTGGTCGCCCCTTCAGGGCAGCGGCACTCCCGGCGTGGCCACGATCCCGGCCATCCGCAGAATCTCCTGGTACTCCGCCTCGCTGATCGCCGAAATAATCAGCCGCACATTCTTCAACAGCTTCGCTTTTCTCAGCGCCGGATTCGCTCGCATCTCCGCCAGCGCCACCGGCCTCGGCAGCTTTTCAAATGCGCGCAGGTCCGCCACCAGATTTTTCCCTTTGGGGTCGTGCGGATCCGGATACGGGTCTCGTGTCACTTCGGCGATCGAATAGAGCGAGCGTTCCGGAAAGGAGTGATAGCACAGCACGCGATCCCCGCGCTTCACCTGCTTGAGCGCGCGTATCGCGTCCGGTCTCGCACCGGCACCGTGCCACATCTCTTTCCCCTTCACGAAAAGTGTGTCCCAGTGATAGTGGTGCGGGTCCGTGCTGAAGATCCAATAATGTCGTGTCTGAGGAGTTGCAGTCGCCATCTTCACCCAAAGTCGCGTGCACTATACACGGTCGAGCCATCAAAACCAAATGAAATGTGCAGGATAGCCGCCACTCTGTGCAAAAACCCCCGCCCCGGCCCCGTCGAGTCCCTAAATCCAAATAACTCAATAATTTTCAATGTTTTATCTAGAAGAAGTCCGCCCAGGGGTAGCCCCGGCTTCCAGTCGGCAAGCAATCCGCTCCAACTCTCGCCAATCTCCGCAACTCCTGTAGTGGCTGGGCTTCAGACCGGCCTTCTTCTCGATTGGGGGCCACGACTTGTTTACCTTAGGAGAAATCCGGCGGCGGTGTTAAGTCTACGGGTTCTCTCCCTGTCTTCCTGTTCCCAATGAAAAAACCGTCCTGTCCCTCCTTCACCCAATATCAACAAAAATATCCTCGCCCCGCACTTCGATCGCATAACAATCCAGCCCCGCCACCGGGTTCTGCACCGATTTCCCGTTCGTCACGTCGAACTGCCATCCATGCCAAGGGCAGGTCACCACCTTCCCTTCCAGTATTCCCTCACCCAACGGCCCGCCGCGATGCAAACATGTATTGTTGATCGCGTAGATCTTCCCGCCCACATTCGCCACCGCTACTGCCTTCCCTTCCACCTGCAATTCGCGGATCCCTCCCGCCGGCACCTCCGCCACCTTCACCGTCCTCACAAACGCCATCTTCTCTCCTCTTCTTTCCTACTCTCTTTCTCCTACCCTCCCGCAAGAACTGCCCACCGCGGCAATTCAAAGTCGGCAGCATTGTGTCATTCCAACCGGAGGTAGCGCCCTATGCTGGCCATTTTTCTTTTTCCAATTTCTATTTTCGCCTCACCTGGGTTCGGCTACCTGCGCAATCATCACGCTCTTCTTGAACTCTTCCACCATCTCCGGCCGCAGCCTCACGTCCGTTGGCCGCTTCGCCAGGCTCATGTTGTCAATCTTGTCCTGCAGCTTCAGCAACGCGTAAAACAGCGCTTCCGGCCTCGGCGGGCATCCCACCACATAGACATCCACCGGCACAATCCGGTCCACGCCTTGCAGCACCGAATACGTATTGAACGGCCCGCCCACTCCCGAGCACGCTCCCATCGAGATGCACCACTTCGGGTCCGGCATCTGCTGCCAGATTCGCTGGATCACCTGCCCCATCTTCAGCGTCACTGTTCCCGAAACAATCATCAAATCCGCTTGCCGCGGCGACGGCCGAAACACCTCCGCCCCGAACCGCGCCATATCAAAACGCGCCGTCGTCGAAGCAATCATCTCGATCGCGCAGCACGCCAGCCCAAACGTCAACGGCCACAGCGAACTCTTCCTCGCCCAGTTGAACACGTAGTCCACTGAACTGATCAGCACATTCTTCTCAAATCTCTGGTCAATTACTCCCACGTTGCTTCTCCGCTATTCTCTGCGTCTCAGCGTTATCCTGATACCTTTTTCGCAAAACGGCCCGGCCCAATGTAGCACTGGCTTTTGTGTCGGCCCGCCCTGAGCGCGGCGAGGGGCCTCTTGCTTTTCTCTGTCATCAGGGCCGAAGCAGCCCGATTATTTCTTCGCGCTGCTTGCTGGCGCGTCGGGCCGCGAGGCGGAGGGACCCTGGCTACCAGCAATCCCCTAATCCACACTGAGTGAACCAGCAAAGCTGGTGCACGATACGTCTTCTTCCGCTTCCTTTGCGCAGTATATTCCCCGCTCTCCCCTCCGTCAAAACCTCTCCCGCGCTCAGGCACACGCCAATTCTATCCTTTCGCCACATCAATTCTGTGACTCTCAACCCTGTCCGTCCCTGCCCGATTTCTGTACCACCGGCCACTAGTGAACCTTCCCGGTCCGCCGATAAGCTAATAGCTGTGGATACTTTGGAGTCCTAATGATTAGCACCCTCAACTGGTTCCTCAAACGCATCGCGGTCGTCTGGCTCATCCTGACCATCGCCGTCGTCGCGAGCGTCCTCCACTCCATCCACCAATCCGCCGTCTTCCGCTGATTGCTCGAGACCTCGCCCCCGTCTACAAATCCTTGCCTCCCGTTCTCTGGTTCTCCCTCACCCAGACCACTTCGGGCCCTCTGCTTATCCGCAGCGTATTCGGCAAGGGGCGCTCTTCCTCCGCAGCCCTTGCGTTAATTCTTTCCTTTTCCTTTCCCCACTAGATTTCCACTTGAACCGCTTAACCTGCCACCCGTATAGTCACCCCGAGGTGCTCTCGTGATCCGTTCCCACTTCCTTTTACCCCTTATCTGCCTCGCCCTTCTGACAGCTCCCTCTCTCCTCGCTTCCGATGCTCCCAGATTGGTCCAAAAAGACGGCCGCTGGGCCTTCCTCGTTGACGGTCAGCCCTATCTTATTCTTGGAGGCCAGATCCACAACTCCAGCGCCTGGCCCGCTGAACTCCCCGAAGTTTGGCAAAGCATCGCCTCCCTCCACGCCAACACGCTCGCAGCTCCCGTCTACTGGGAACAGTTCGAGCCCCAGCCCGGAAAATTCGATTACACCAATGTCGATGCGCTAATTAACGGTGCCCGCGAACACCATCTCCATTTAATCCTCCTCTGGTTCGGCACCTGGAAAAACGGAAACATGCACTACGCTCCCGAGTGGATCAAAACCAATCCCCAAAAATATCCTCGCATGCTCAATCCCTACGGCGAACCTCTCGACGTCCTCTCCGCCAATTCCCGCACCAATCTCGAAGCCGACAAGTCCGCCTTCGCCGCCCTCATGCGCCATCTCAAATCCCTCGACGCTGATCAACACACCGTCCTCATGGTCCAGGTCGAAAACGAATCCGGGGCCATCGGCACCGTCCGCGATTTTTCTCCCGAAGCCGACGCTGCCTTCGCCGCACAAGTTCCCTCCGATCTACTCAAAATCGTCAGCAAGCAGCCCGGCACCTGGTCCCAGGTCTTCGGGGCCGATGCCGACGAAACTTTTCAGGTCTATCACGTCGCTCGCTATCTCAACGAACTCGCCAGCACCGGCAAAGCCGAATTCACCATTCCTCTCTATGCCAACGTCTGGCTCAGCTATCCTCCCGCCGAACTCCCCGAGCGCCGCATCCCCATTCCCGGCATTCAATATCCCAGTGGCGGCGCGGTCCAGAAATACGTCGCCCTCTGGCGCGCCCTCGCGCCTTCTCTCGACGCCATCGGCCCGGACATCTACGCCAGCGATTCCAGCTTCTTCCAGGAAATCCTCAACACCTACAATCGCCCCGACAACCCTCTCTGGGTCCCCGAAATGGGCCGCAGCGATGACTTCGCCAAACTGATCTTCTACGCATTGGGCGACGGCGCCATCGGCGTCTCTCCCTTCGGCGTGGATCAAAAAGGCTGGAACATCCTCGGCGACGAACTGCCCAAATCCCAGGCGCACGTCTTCGAGCTTCTCGGCTCGCTCGATCGCGAACTCGCCAAACTGAACTTCGAGGGGAAACTCAAGACTTCCGTCGAGGAACCCGGCAAAGCCGAGCAGGAACTCGATTTCGGCTCCTGGCACGCCCGCATCGCCTACGGCTATCCGCAATATGACGGCCGGCGTCCTCCCGGCACCAAGGACTCCCACGGCGCCGCCGTCGTCGCTCAACTCAGCCCGGACGAATTTCTCGTCACCGGCATTGACGCCGCCGTCTCGTTCCACCTGCCAGGCAAACTCCCTGGCATCCGCATGCAGATCCTCGCAGCCCAGGAAGGCACGTACGAAAACGGCGTCTGGAAACCCATCCGTCTCTGGAACGGCGACGAAACCGACCGCGGCCTCCAGTTCCACCAGGGCCTCGAAACCATCCGCATCCGCCTCTCCCGCTTCTAGATCTGAGCGAGCCTGCTGATTTGCATTCCTTGGACGCCCGGCGAATATCGGCGTCTTCGGCCAGCACACTCCTTGTCGAATCCGCGATCTACGGTCCTTGAACATCTCCCGACGTCTCTGTGCCCTCTCTGTTCTTTCTCTACGGCCTCTGTATTAAGTCTTTCTTTTCACGATTTCTAGATCTGTATTTTCCAAGTCCCATTTTCCAATTTCAATTTTCTATTTTCTATCCTCTAAGCCACTTTAGCCGCTCGCATCGTCAACTCCTCCGGCATCCGCGTGTAATCCGGAAAATTCCCATACAATCGCTCCCCCGGCTCTCCGGTCGTCACCGCCAGCGCCAGATACCGTCCGCCCACAAAGCAGCCCTTCCACGATTGCCCCACGCCGCCAAACACCTCTTCCCGGTCCCCGCGCGACTTCACCGAATTAATCCCCACCTTGAACGCCCGCAATTCTTCCGCCACCCGTCGCGCAATCTTCGGGTCATCACACGCGATCGACGAAACCAGCGCCCCGTTCGACACGTTCATCTCCGAAACCAGCTCCTCCAGGTGATCCACCACCACAATCGTGTCCACCGGTCCGAACGGCTCGCTGTGGTATAGCCGGCAGTTTTTCGGAATGTTCAGCAACGCCGCCGGGCCCACGTACGCCGACGTATCCTGATTCGGAAAAATCATGCTCTCCTGCACGCTGCCCTCGTACAAACTGATCGCTCCCTTTCCCAGCGCCTCCACGTACAACACTCGCAGTTCTTCCACCTTCTTGCTGTTGATCAACGGGCCGAAATCCAGTTTCGGCAGCGCATCCGTCTCCGTCTCCACCATCACTGGATTCCCAAATCGCAATCCCCGCAGCACCGGCAGATACATCTCCAGAAATTGCGGAAACTGTTCCCGCTGCACCACGTACCGTACGTACGCCGTGCATCGCTGCTTCCCGTAATCGAATCCTTTCTTCAACTGCTGAGCCAGCCCGGCCCAGTCCGAAATCTTCCACACGCCGTACGTGTTCACTCCCTCCATCTCGAGCATGTACCTCTTGTTTTCATCGTAGAGCGTCGAAGCAATCACGCCGCCGTTCGTCTTCCCGCCCACAAACGCCAGGCAATCCACAGACTCGTTCCGCACCAGCGCCTCGCTCAATTGCCCGCCCGACCCGCTCACCAGCGAAACCGGCAGCCCGCATCGCCGCGCCACCGCGTGCGCCAGTGTCAGCGCATACAATCCGCCGTCCGTCGGAGTCTTCGAAATCGTCGCGTTCCCCGCCAGCGCCTGCACCAGCACCGAGTGCATCAAGACGGACATTGGGTAGTTCCACGACGCAATATTCGAAATCAGGCCCAGTGGCTGCCGCTTCCCCAGCATTCCTTCAATGTTTTCGACGTACCACTCCACGCCGCTGATGCACCGCTCGATGTCCGTCATCGCCTGCGCGTGCGGCTTCCCGATCTCCCACATCAGCAGCAGCGCAATCAGCTCTTTCTGCTTCTTCAGCCCGGCCATGCACTCACTCACCCGCCTCCGCCGTTCCTCCAGATCGATCCTCGCCCACCTCGCCGCCTCGGACTTCGCGAACTTTACCGCCGCGCGCGCGGTATCCAGATCGATCATCGGGATCCGGCCAAGGCTCCGCCCATCGATTGGCGATTCGTAATGCCGCCCGAATCCCGGCTCCTTCCACTCTTCTTCCATTAGGTTGAGAACGCGGCCCTCGGAATCAAACGCCTCGGGCGCTTCGGCTTTCAATCGTGAGGACAGACTTTTCCATTCGGCTGCAGGCGCGATTATCGGCATGCTCGGCCTCCCACATTCTGAACCAAAGTGGCCGCATTATAGCCCCACGCCTTCCTGCCCATATTGAGTTTTTCTTATCCCCGCCAGAAGCAATGCCCGTAGCCCCTCACGCACGGATGCGCGTCGTTCATTTCTTCCTCCGACTCTTCTCTGCTCCCTCTGCGCTCTTCCTCGGTGTCCTCTGCGTTAATTCTTCTTCCCGATTTTCCATTGTCTAATTTCCCTTTACCGCTTCGTGGCTCCCGGGTCCTCAATCTTCTTTGCTAAAGTTCCCCAATAACTCGCCGGCTTCAACCGCTGCAAAAAGTCCACCTGCTTGCAATCCTTCCCGATCAGCACCCGCCCCTCGCGCTTCTCCACGCCCTGCAAAATCCGCGCCGCCGCATCCTCCGGAGTCGTAATCGCCACCCGGTCGAACCGCGCCACGCTATTCTTGTACAAATCCTTTCCCACTTTCGCCCCCGGCCGCGCATGCCGTGCAATGTCTGTACGGATCCCTCCCGGATGCACGCTGGTCACGAAAATATTCGTCCCGTCCAGTTCATGCCGCAGCGACTCTGTAAATCCCCGCACCGCAAACTTGCTCGCGCAATACGCCGTCTGCCCCACCACACCCACCAGCCCGAATACGCTCGACAAATTCACGATGTGTGCCCGCTTCTCCCGCTTCAGCAGCGGCAGAAAATAGTGCGTCCCATAAATCACGCCCCAGAAATTGATGTCCATCAGCCAGCGGATGTCCGCGATCGAAATTTCCTCGAAATTCCCCAGCAGCGCCACCCCCGCGTTATTGAAAAGCGTCGTCGCGCGCCCGTGTTGCGCTTCCACCTCCTCGGCGAACGCCTTCATGCGGGCCTCCTCCGCCACGTTCACCACATGCTGCGTCACCTTTCCCTTCGCTGCCCCAAGCATTCCCGCCGTTTCGGCCAACGCCTTCCCATTCACATCCGAAATCGCCAGCGACGTGCCCATTGCTGCCAGTTGCTGCGCCAGGCATCGCCCCATGCCCGACCCCGCCCCGGTAATCACCGCCACCCCTTCGCTCAGAAATCCCATGCTTCCTCCGTCTCGCCTGACAGCAACTCAGGTGCAATGCTACCGACCACTTTTTACCCTGATCAGGACGGCTGGTCCAGTCCGCCAGCGCTTTCAGCCGCCCAGCCTCTGCTCGCACCTGTCTGTTTTCTGCTCGCTGAAGTTACAGCGCGGCCACCGCCGCCGTCAGCCCCGGCTGGGCTCGGTAGGATACGAAATGCGCACGGCGTTCCGCCCCGCACGTTTTGCTTCATAGAGCATCTGGTCCGCTCGCCGTACCATTCCGCTGAAATCCGGCAAGTCTCTTCCCGCGCATCCGGCCACGCCGAAGCTCGCCGTCACGCTCACGCTTTGCCCCTTGAACGGAAACGACAGCGCAGCGAACTCTTCCCGGAACCGCCCCACAGTCGTCTGGATCTGTTCCGGCCCCACGTGCGTCACCACCAGCAGAAACTCGTCGCCTCCGAGCCTCCCGCAAATATCCGAAGCGCGCGTCACCCGCTTCAACAATTCCGCGAACGTCTTGATCACCGTGTCCCCGGCGTCGTGCCCGAACGAATCGTTGATCGCTTTGAACGAGTCAATGTCCCCCACCATGATCCACAGTGAAAACCCGTGCCGCTCCGCGCCCCGCAACTGCTTGAACGCCCATTCCTCGATCGCCCGCCGGTTCGGCAGCCCCGTCAGTGGATCGGTCCGCGCCGCCTCTTCCAGCTTCAGGCTTTTCGCCGCCAATTCCCGATTCAGGTCAATAATCCGCCGTCCCACTCCGATCCGCGCCAGCATCTCTCCCGGATCGAACGGCTTGGTCAAGTAATCGTCCGCGCCCGCCTGCAGACCCCTCACCACGTTTCCCTTTTCCGTGTTGCTGGTCATCACCACAATGTACGTGTACGGCTTTGACTTGTCCGCGCGAATCTTCTTGCACAATTCCAATCCCGAAAAATCCGGCAGCATCAAATCCGTCAACACGATGCACGGAACGTGCTTCTCGAACTGCTCCATGGCTTCTTGCCCATTATTCGCAAAGTGCAGCCGGTACGTTCCACCTTCCAGCACCTGCTCCACCAGTTTCCGGTACACCGGGGAATCTTCCACCACCAGCAGGTCATAGTTGGACGCTTGCATGTTCATACGGTTCGCCTGTGCTTGTTCGCTTGGATCCGCTCGATCTGTCTGCTTTGGTGTGCTTCCTATCAACTTACCAAACGCCTTGGTCCCCGGCGTTTCGCAACCCGTCTCCTGCACCAAAACGCCAATCCGCTTCCCATAAACAAAAGTTACTCCGACCTAACCCGTCACCAACCCGCTTCCTCCTCTCTGCGCTTCCTCCGGGCTCTCTGCGTCTCTGCGTTCGGTCTTCTTCTCTGCGGCTGTCGACTCCTGACTCTCAGCTCCCCCATTTGCGGTACTCTATATCCCACCGTGATCGTCAACCTCGCTGGCCGCGCCCACAATCACAACTGGGACCTCGATCCCATCACCCGCTCCCTGCTCGACACCGACTTCTACAAGCTCCTCATGCTCCAATTCATCTGGAAGCACTTCCCCACGACGCGGGCCTCCTTCTCTTTCGTCAACCGCTCCTCTCAGGTTCGCCTCGCCGAAATCATCCCCATTGAGGAGCTTCGCGCCCAGCTCGAGCAGACTCGCACCCGCCGCTTCCACAAATCCGAACTCATCTGGCTCGCCGGTAACACCTTCTATGGCCGCAAGGGCATCTTCGAACCCGCTTTCCTCGAATGGCTCGAAAACGGCTTCCAGCTCTCCGACTACGAACTCTCCATCCAGAACGGCCAGTTCTTGCTCACCTTCCGCGGCCTCTGGACCGAAACCACCCTATGGGAGATTTACGCCCTTTCCACCATCAGCGAACTCAAAACCCGCGCCAGCCTCAAACTCCTCAGCGAATTCGAGCTCGACATCCTGTACGCCCGCGCCAAAACGCGTCTTTGGGAAAAAATGGCTCGCCTGCGCGGCACTCCCGATCTCAGTGTCAGCGACTTTGGCACTCGCCGCCGCCACAGTTTTCTCTGGCAGGAATACGTCGTGAAAGCTATGAGCGATGTCGTCGGCCCCGCCTTCCGCGGCACCTCCAACACCTATCTCGCCTACAAGCACGACCTCGAAGCCATCGGCACCAACGCCCACGAACTCCCCATGGCTCTCGCCGCCCTCGCCAATAACGACGCCGAACTCCACTCCGCCCAATACCGTCTCCTCGAACTCTGGCAGCAGACTTATCACGGCGAACTTCTCATCGTCCTCCCGGACACCTTCGGCTCCACGCAATTTTTCCAGAATGCGCCCGACTGGGTCGCCGACTGGACCGGCCAGCGCGCCGACAGCAAGGATCCCTTCCTCGCCGGCGACGAGTACATCGCCTGGCTCAAAAGCCGCGGCCACGATCCCTGCCAGAAGCGCTTCATCGCCTCAGACGCGCTCGACGCGGACACTATCCTTGCGCTTCACGCGCACTTCGCCGGCACGCCGATCAATGGCGCGGTCCCCTCCGATTTCCGCCGCTCCGAGGATTTCCTCGATGCGACAAAATGGAAGTCCGGCCGCTGCATCCGGTTCAGCGCCGGCTGGGGCACGCTCCTCACCAATGATTTTCGCGATTGTAATCCGCAGGGAAATTCCGGCTTCGATCCGCTCAGCCTGGTCTGCAAATTAAACGATGTCGACGGCCACCCTGCCGTCAAACTCTCTGACAACTTCCAGAAGGCCCTCGGCAATCCCGCCGAGGTCGAACGCTACCGCCGCGTCTTCGGCCTCGCCGGCGTCGCCGACGTCCCTGTCCTCATGTGACCCTTCTTTTCTCTCTTCCCCGTGGCGCGGGCCTTCCTCCCAGCCTCCGCTCCCCTCTGCTTCCCCTTTGGTAAATCTTCTCTTCGTCAAACTGCTGACTATGAACTGTAAACGGACGGTTTCATTCTTATCTCCCCGCCCCCTGCACCTTCACCAGCAACTCCGCGAATTTCTGCTTCCGCTCTTCCTGATCCTTCCCGCTCTCGGCCTCGGCCAGTTGCGTAATGTTCATCGAGCAGAACTTCGGCCCGCACATCGAACAGAACTTCGCCTCTTTGTAAAAATCGTCCGGCAGATTCTCGTCATGCATGGCCTTCGCCGTCTCCGGATCGAGCGACAGCTCAAACTGCTTGTTCCAGTCGAATAAAAACCGCGCGTAGCTCAGCGCGTCGTCCCGGTCCCGCGCTCCCGGACGGTGCCGTGCCACGTCCGCGGCATGCGCCGCGATCTTGTACGCGATCACTCCCTGCTTCACGTCCTCCGGATTCGGCAGTCCCAGGTGCTCCTTTGGCGTCACGTAACACAGCATCGACGCGCCATACCACCCGATCATCGCCGCCCCAATTGCGCTCGTGATGTGGTCGTACCCCGGCGCGATGTCCGTCACCAGCGGCCCCAGTGTGTAGAACGGCGCTTCGTGGCACCACTCCACTTCCTTGTCCACCTGCTCCTTGATCTTGTCCATCGGAATATGGCCCGGGCCTTCGATCATCACCTGCACGTCGTGTTCCCACGCCTTCTTCGTCAGTTCCCCAAGCACCTTCAATTCCGCAAACTGCGCCTCGTCGCTCGCATCCGCCAGGCACCCCGGCCGCATCCCGTCGCCCAGCGAAAAACTGACGTCGTGTTTCTTGAAAATCTTGCAGATGTCGTCGAAATTTTCGTACAAGAAATTCTGCTTCTTGTGGTGCTCCATCCAGTGCGCCATCAGCGATCCGCCGCGCGAGACGATTCCCGTGATCCGTTTCCGCACCAGCGGCACCTGCTCGCGCAGCACGCCCGCGTGGATCGTCATGTAGTCCACGCCCTGTTCCGCCTGCTCCTCGATCACCTCGAGCATCAGCCCGATCGTCAAATCTTCCGGCCGCCGCACCCGCGCTATCGCTTCATACACCGGCACCGTCCCGATCGGCACCGGCGACGCGTTGATAATCGCCTTCCGGATCTCCGGAATATTCCCTCCGGTCGAAAGATCCATCACCGTGTCCGCGCCGTGGTGCACCGCGTGGTGCAGCTTTTTCAACTCTTCCTGAATCTCCGAGGTCGTCGCCGAATTCCCGATGTTCGCGTTGATCTTGCAGTGAAACGCCACCCCGATTCCCATCGGCTCCAGGTTGCGGTGGTGGATGTTCGCCGGAATGATTGCTCGCCCCCGCGCCACTTCGCTCCGCACCGTCTCCGGGTCCAGCTTTTCCCGCGTTGCGACGTACTGCATTTCCTCGGTAATCACGCCCAGCCGCGCCAAATGCATCTGCGACATGTTCCGCGAACCGTTTGCTTGCCCTGAGCTGCGAAGGGCATCCGCTTGTGTCGCTTCCCGCTTTTCCACCCATCCATCTCTCATCGCCATGGGACCCCTCCGTACAACCGCTGGTTAGAAACCTGCGAACCATCTCCTGGGTGCATCTCCCGGGGGTCGGAACTCTAGCTCCGACATTAGGCTCAGCAGAAACTCGGCTTTAGCCCTTGAGGAAATGTCTGCCTATGAGATCGCCCGATCACATACCGAGATTTGCGTCGGATCGCTGCATCCGCTTCCGCGTAAATCCCCAAACTGGAAACTCAAATTATGTCACCCTGCGCCTGTCCCGCCAACTCCACCCCACCCGCCTCTCTTAGTGGCACAGGCATTCTTGCCTGTGTTCCGACGACCTCCCCTCTCAGCAAGCACTCTCACCCCAATCGGCCCGCCCAACCATCCAGCTTGCTCCGTGCCTCTTCTCTGTCGGCGGTTAGCCCCCTTTACCTCTCTCCTCCAGCTCCCCCCACCTTTCATACATTCCGTCGATCCTCTTCTGCGCCGACTCCAGCTCCAGCGAAAGCTCCCGCAGCCTCGCCCCATCCCCCATCACCTTCGGATCAAGCAGCGTCTCGTGCTTCGCTTGCAACTCCCTCTCCGCCTCCGCGATCCGTTCCTCCATCCCTTCCAGTTCCCGCGACTCTTTGTAACTCAACTTTTTCTTCACCGCGTTCGCCGTCGCGGTCCCAGCGTTCGGCGCTGCCATGGCCGCCCCCGTCCGTGCCTCGCTCTTCTTCGCCGGCGACCTCTGCTCTTGCTGCCAGATCTCCCACTGCGCGAAATCCGCAAACCGCTCCGCCCCGCCCCTCCCATCCAGTCCCAGCACCACCGTCGACACCCGGTCCAGCATGTACCGGTCGTGCGTCACCAGCACCAGCGCCCCACGGTACTCCAGCAAACTCTCCTCCAGTATTTCCAGTGTCGGAATGTCCAGATCGTTCGTCGGCTCGTCCAGCAGCAGCACGTCCGCCGGCTGCAGCATCAACTGCGCAATCAGCACGCGGGCTCGTTCTCCCCCCGAAAGCCGCCCCACCTTTTGATTCAACGCCTCTCCCGTAAACAGGAATCGCGCCGCCCACGACGCCACATGGATCACGCGTTCCTGGTAAATCACCGAATCGCTATCCGGGGCCAGCGCCCGCCGCAGGGTCACCTCCGGATCCAGCTCCCGGTTCTGGTCGAAATACACGACCTTCAGGTTCTCGGCCTTTTTGATCGTTCCCGCTTCCGGTTTGATCTCTTCTGCCAGCAGGCGCAATAGCGTCGTCTTTCCGCTCCCGTTCGGTCCCACGAGCCCCACGCGCATACCCGAGGTAATCACGAAATGAATGTCGCGGAACAGCGTCCGTCCGCCCATCCCGTGCGTCACGCCGTCCAGCGTCATCAGCTGTTTCGTCTTTCGGTCGCTCGATGTGAAGTCGATCTTTGCCGCCGTTGTCCGTGTCCGTGCGTTCATCTCCGCCAGTTCGCCGATCATCGCGTGCGCCTTGTCGATCCGCGCTTTCGACTTCGTCGTCCGCGCTTTCGGCCCCCGCCGCAGCCACTCAATCTCCGTGTGTACGCGGTTCTCCAGCGCCTCCTGCCGGTTCTTCTGCGCGTGCAGGTACTCCTCTTTCTTCTCCAGAAACGTGCTGTAGTTCCCCTCCACGCGCAGCGCCCCGTCCTCGTACGCCGGATTCAGCTCCACCACCGCCGTCGCCACGTTTTCCAGGAAATACCGGTCGTGGCTCACCACCACACATGCGAACGCCGCATTTTGCAGCACGCCTTCCAGCCATTGGATCCCCGCCAGGTCCAGATGGTTCGTCGGCTCGTCCAGCAGCAGCACGTCCGGTTGCTGCACCAGTGCCTCCACAATTGCCAACCGCTTTCTCCATCCTCCCGAAAGCGAGGCCGCTTGCGCCTCAAGCTCTCCGAACCCCGCTCGCCCCAGAATCTCCGCCGTCCACTTGGCCCTTTCTTCCTCCGCTGCCTTCACGCGATCCAGCGCCACATCGATCACCGACCGCACCGTATCCCCTTCCGCAAACTCGGAAATTTGCAGCACCGTGCGCACGCGCACGCCCTTCCGCGCTGCCACCTCTCCACTGTCCGGAGCTGTGCGCCCGTCCAGCATCGCCAGCAGCGTGGATTTCCCCGACCCGTTCGGTCCTACGATTCCGATCCGGTCGCCCTCCGAAACCGTGAACGAAATCTCCCGGAACAACGGTGTCGCCCCAAACCGCCTCCCCAGACTCTGCGCGCTAAGTATCGGTGCCAAGTTTCGCCATCCCCTCTCTCTCCGTGCCCTCTCTAATCCTTCCTCTGTAAACTCTGTGTTAAATCCGGGCTCTGCGTGGCTTTGCGTCCTCCGCGGCTCTGCGTTATCTTTCTCCCAGTCAATCAGCATATCAGCCCGGCGCAATCTTCATTGGCACCCGCAATCGGCCGGGGCTAATGTAGCGCCTGGTCTGTGGAGGCACTCGTGAAAAAGCTTCTTCTCGCCCCAATCTGTCTCGTCCTCTTTGGTCTCGTCGCTGTGGCGCAGGAAGTGTCCGATCAGCCCGTCGTCAGCAAGACCGCCAATCAGAAATATGCTCCCCTCCCCAATGTTCCCGGTTGCGCCACACTCGCCGTCCTTCGCGGCGATCCTTCCAAGGGAGCTTCCGTCGTCGAAATCAAATTCACGCCCGGCTGCATCGTTCCCTGGCACTGGCACACCGCCGCCGAAAGCACGATTCCCCTCTCCGGCCTTCTCGAAATCACCATGAAAGACGCCAGACCCTTCATTCTCGCCAACGGCGACTTCGGTTACCTGCCCGCCAATCACATTCACCAAGCCAAGTGCACCGGCTCCCGTCCCTGCGCCGCCGTCTTCCTCATCGACGCCGCCTTCGACATCCACTATGTTGACAAATCCGGCGCCGAAATTCCCGCCGACACCGCTCTAGCCGAAGCCGAAAAACTCATGAACAAGAAATCCTCCAAACCCACCCGCTAGCCAAGCCGGCGTGGCATAGCCCTCCGGCCCCTCTTAGTGGCACGGGCATTCCTGCCTGTGCTCCGACGACCTCCCCTCTCAATCTGCGCCCCGCCTCCTGCTTCTGTCATCCCGCTTGTCCCGAGCGAAGCTGAGAAAACCGGAGTGGCTGGCTTTTTCTTCCGCGCCCGGCTTTGGCTTGCCCTAAGCGAAGACGAAGGGCGCGCCGGCCACGCAGCGGAGACCCCGGCTACCAACCCTCCCCACCTCATCCGATGGAAAACGGAAAGACTTCATCGTCTTCCCTCCGCTCTCTTCGGGCCACAACGATTCACCTTCTCCTTGCTTCCCTTTCCTCTCCCCCTCCGTCCAACAATCCAAACGTCGCCGTTCGTGTCCCGGCGCTTTTCGATCCTTATGCTTTCACGCAACATCCGGCGCCTCGCCATAAAGAAAGTTCATTGACACTCATCCTCCGGGCAGACTAACGTACCGCCCCGACATCGGGAGGCATTCATGAAATCGTTGCTGATGGGCATTCTCCTCGCCGGTGTTCTCGCCGTTCCCGCGCACGCGTCGCCCGCCGACGACGCCAAGGACTCCAAAAAAGATTCGCCTCTCCCCCTCAAGCCCGCGCGTAACGTGGAATTCAGCACCGATCAGGGCACTTGGCTCTCGCTCGACGTCTCTCCCGACGGCAAATCCCTCATCCTCGAACTCGTCGGTGATCTCTACACCGTCCCCTTCTCCGGCGGCGAAGCCCGCAAAATCACCTCTGGCATGGGCTTCAACTCCATGCCTCGCTTCTCGCCCGACGGCCAGAAAATCGCCTTCATCAGCGATCGCGGCGGCGCCGAAAACCTCTGGATTGCCAACGCCAACGGCTCCAACGCCAAACAGCTCAGCCAGGACGACCAATCCGAATTCTGCTCGCCCGTCTGGACCCCCGACGGCAACTACGTCATCGTCTCCCGCTTCACCCAATTCCCCATCGGCGCCGCGGAACTCTGGATGTACCACATCCGTGGCGGCGCCGGCATTCAAGTCACTAAATCCAAGGGCAAGCCGGACACCTCTCCCCGCCGCTGGGTCAACGCTCTCGGCGCCTCGCCTTCCAAAGACGGCCGCTATCTCTATTACGCCGCCCGCGTCAATCCCGACGGCTTCTATAACGTCATCTTCCCGCTCTCCCAGATCGTCCGCCGCAACCTCGTCACCGGTGAAGAAGACACCGTCACCGACGCGCCCGGCAGCGCCATGCGCCCCGAAATCTCCCCAGATGGCAAGCTCCTCGTCTACGCCACGCGCACCGAAACTGAAACCGGCCTCCGCATCCGCGATCTCAATAGCGGCGAAGAGCATTGGCTCAAATATCCCGTCCAGCGCGACGACCAGGAATCGCTCTTCACCCGCGACTTCCTCCCCAACTACGCCTTCACTCCCGACGGCAAGGAAGTCGTCATCGCCTACGGCGGGAAAATTCATCGCATCTCCGTCGCGGACAGCTCCGACACCGAAATCCCCTTCACCGCCAAAATCTCCCGCGAACTAGGCCCCGACCTCAATCTCGCCATGCGTGTCGACGAAGGCCCCGTCAAGCTCCGCCTCATCCAGCAGCCCGTGCAATCGCCCGACGGCAAGCGCCTCGCCTTCTCCGCCCTCACCCACATTTACGTAATGGAGATTCCCGGCGGCACGCCGCACCGCCTCACCACCGCCACCGAGCGCGAATTCATGCCCGCTTGGTCGCCCGACGGCCAGTGGATCGCTTACGTCACCTGGAACTCGCACGACGGCGGCCAGATCTGGAAGTTTCGCTCCGACGGCAGCGCCGCTCCGCAGCAACTCACGCACGTCGCCGGCTATTATCGCGATCTCAACTTCTCGCCCGACGGCTCCCGTATCGTCGCCCTCCGCGGCCCGCGCCAGGGCCACGTCGAGCAGTTCGACGAGTGGGATGCCAAGCCCGTCAACTGGGACCTCATCTGGCTGCCCGCCGCCGGCGGCGACGCCAGTCTCATCCTCCCCGCGCGCGGCGCCGCTCATCCCCACTTGGGGCCCGAGCCCGATCGCGTCTACGTCTCCTCCGACGCCGGACTTATCTCGCTGCGTTACGACGGCACCGACCGCCGCACCGTGATCAAGGTCGTCGGCAAGGTCTGGTTCCCCTCGCCCGAAACCGCCGACGGCGCGCCCGCCGACGACATCCGCATCAGCCCCGACGGCAAATGGGCTCTCGCGCAAGTCACCAATCAGGTTTACCTCCTCGCCGTGCCGCGCACCGGAGGCGAAACCGTCACCGTCGACGTCTCCAAATCTCCCGTGCCGCTGCGCAAGATCACCACGGTGGGCGGCGATTACATGGACTTCGCCGACGGCGGCAAAACGCTGACCTGGGCCGAAGGCGCCACGTTTTTCCGTTTGCCCATTGATAAGGTGGAATTCTCGACTCCGAAATCCGATGAGGAATCCAAACCTGAAGCGAAGCCCGAGGAAAAACCGAAGACCGCCGCAAAATCGAAAGAAAAAGACAAAAAGAAAGATCAGGAGAAAGCTTCAGCCGAAGAAGCCAAATCCGACGACGACTCCGCCGACAAGAAGAAACTTCCCAAGCTCAATCCCGAAGCCATCGCCGTCACTCTCACGTTCCCGCGCTACACGCCCTTCGGCACCATCGCGCTGCGCGGCGCCCGCGTCATCACCATGAAAGGCGACGAAGTCCTCGAAGATGCCGACATCGTCGTCAAAGACAATCGCATCGTCGCCGTCGGCAAATCCGGCACCGTCGCCATCCCCGAGGGCGCGCGCACCATCGAAGTCTCCGGCCAGACCATCGTCCCCGGCTTTATCGACATCCATCCGCACTGGACCGAAATCCGCCGCGGCGTCCTCGACCTCCAGAACTGGAGCTTCCTCGCCAATCTCGCCTATGGCGTCACCGCCGGCCGCGACCCGCAAACCGCCACAAACGACATGTTCGCTTACCAGGATCTCGTCGATACCGGCGAAATCCTCGGCCCGCGCCCCTATTCCACTGGCCCCGGCGTTTTCCCCGACAACGATTTCCAGTCGCTCGATGATGCCGACGAGGTCGTTCGCCGCTACAAGGATTTCTATCGCACCTCGTATCTCAAGTCCTATATGGTCGGCAATCGCAAGCAGCGCCAGTGGATGGTCATGGCCTGCAAAAAAGAAGGCGTCATGCCCACCACCGAAGGCGGCCTGGACATGAAGATGGATCTCACCCACGCCATCGACGGCTTCTCCGGCAACGAGCACAGCCTGCCCATCACGCCGCTCTTTGATGACACCGTGCAATTCTGGTCCCGCTCCGGCATCTTCTATACCCCCACGCTCATCGTCGCCTATGGCGGCCCCTGGGCGGAAAACTATTTCTACGAAAACACCGAAGTCCACGACGATCCCAAGGTCCGCCGCTTCCTGCCGCACAACATCGTCGACGACCACACGCGCCGCCGCCGCATCTGGACCCGCAAGGACGAACTCGTCTTCCCGCGCCTCGCCGCGCAGGACGCCAAGCTCATCAAGGCCGGCGGCAAGGTCTGCATCGGCAGCCACGGCCAGTTCCAGGGACTCGGCTATCACTGGGAAATGTGGGCGCTCGCTTCTGGCGGCGCTTCCAATATGGACGTGCTCCGCTCCGCCACGATCACCGGCGCACAGGCCCTCGGCCTCGCCCAGGATCTCGGCTCCATCGAGCCTGGCAAGCTCGCCGATCTCGTCGTCCTCAACAAAAATCCCCTCGACGACATTCACAACACCAACACCATTCATTACGTCATGAAAAACGGCGAACTCTTCGACGGCAACACTCTCGACGAAATCTACCCCGAACAAAAACCTCTTCCCCCACTCTGGTGGTGGAACGAAAAACCATAACCGGCGCTCACGCGATTCCCGCTTCTCCCTTGTATGGGCCGGGCTTGCCCGGCCCTCCTCGATGGAAGTCATACCCGATGGGTAAGCCGGTCCTTGCCAATTCCGGGGGGAGTAAGCTCCGCCCCTACGAACTGATTTGCAGTGAATTCTCTATCGTGCCCGTCAGATTCCGCCGATCGTCGTGTGCGGCGGCAGCGGGGTGTTCATCGGCGCCATCGGCACGGACGGAATGTTGGGTGCCAGCGACGGCTGCAACCGGCGATAAATCGTGAGAGCAATCGCACCCATGCCCCAGATCGCCACGGCCAGGCCCGCCCAGAAGCCGATAAAGGGCACGCTGGTGACGACGCGCACGGCAACAACTCCCACAATCACCCGCAAAAAGAAGGGCCAGAATTCATCGTCGCGCCCCATGATCCACTGCCCGACGATGCCGCCCACAACCAGTTCGGAGGCGAAAAGCATCACGAACCACAGCATCAGAGAGGAAATTCCGATCAGCATACCCACGATGGTGATGCACGCGATGATCGACGCGATAAACACGCCGAAAAACACCAGCACACCGAGCCCAAACGAAGCGCCGAGATGTCCGGCCGATTCCACGGCCTCGGACGCAAATTTCGGCATCACCCCGGCAAGCACCAGCCCAAAGAGGATGAACGCTCCGGTCCAGATGATCCGCCAGATGTAGTAGCCCGCGTCGCGTTCCTTCGCATGGTGCTGCGCCTTGGTAAAGTCCGGCGGCGAAGCCAGCTTGGCCTCCGGAGAGACGCTCGGCGGCTGTTCGCCCTCAAACACGGTCTTCCCGTCGATCTCCGCGCCGGAAACGATGGAAAGCGATTTGCCGCGGCCTTTAAAGTTTCCGCCAATCAACCCGGAGATGGTCGTGCTCTCGGAAAAGCCCAGGAAATCGCGCCCCACTTTTCCATCGACCGTCAGCGTCTGCCCTCCGGCGGTGAGGCTGTGGCCAATCTTTCCGCTGGGTTCCAGGTCAAACGTCTGGTTCCACACGAGCACGCTGCGCTCCACCGTTCCGGTGATCGTCAGATTATTCGTGAAGGTGCGGATGTTCCCGTCGACTACGCCACTGACGCGTTCAGATTGGACAAAGCCGATCAGGTCGCCGGTGACGTGGCCGGAAACCTCCAACTGCTCCGCAAAGGCGTACACGTCGCCGTCCACTTCGCCTTCGATGCGCACGTGCTTGCCAGTGACGAACAGGTCGCTCTTGATGACTTCGTCCTTCTTGATGGTAATGGTGTCGCCCTTGCGGAACTCGGAGGCCGAGGCGGGCGTGGAGGCAATCAGCAGCAGACCCAGGCTGGCGAACAGCACAGCCATGGCCGAGCCTCGCCGCAGGTACCGGCGGAAGGCGAACAGGCCGAAACCGATCATCACCATCACGGCAAGGGCTTCAAACAGAGTGAACATGGTCTGCCATCCTTTCCAGAATGCTCCCTGGAACATCACCAGGCTGAGAAGGTCGCTGCCCCCGAAGCCGGCTTGCTCGAACTGGCGTTCCCACGGCTCGATGTAACCCGTGTAAAGCGCGTAGAGACCCAGGACCGCGAGCCCGAAGACCACGCCCCAGATCCATTGCATGCTGCGCTTCACGCGCTCCTGAAATTCCGCCAGTCGCGCGGGCAGCGCTTCGTCCTGCTCCAGCAGCGAGCGCGTCAGCAGCCGGGATTCGCGGTCGAGGGCGCGCAGAAGCGTCATGCAGCGTTCGCAGGTCTGCGTGTGGAGAGAGACGCCCTGCGCGGCCTCGCGGTCCAATTGCCGCTCGGCATAGAGCAGCAAGGTCATTTCGTCGACGCATGCGTCCTGCTTCCGGATCTCCTTGCTCATGAGTCCTTCGTTCACCGGGCGCCTCCCGCGGCCAGCGCGCTGCTCTCTCCCAGCGTCTGCCGCAATTCGTGGCGCGCGCGCAGCAGCACGACGCCCACAAACTGTCTGCGGACGCCCAGGGCGTCCGCGATTTCGTCGTAGCTCATGTCCGAGTAGTAGCGCATCACCAGCGCCATGCGCGCCCGCAGGCCGAGCTTGTCCAGCGCGCGACGCACCTCTTCGCCGCTGCGCTCCTCGATTAGCTTTTCCAGCTGATTGGGCTCGGGGCATTCCAGGACCACGTCTTCAATGTCGTCGGTGTCTTTGTCGTGGCGGGCTTTCTTGCGCCGCAGCATGTCCCAGCAGTGATTCGCGGCTATCTTGTAGAGCCAGGCGGTGAAGGAGCGCGACTCGTCGAACTGCCCCAGCTTGTCGCGCAATTTCATGAAGATCTCCATCGTGGCGTCTTCCGCATCCTCTTTCGTAGGCATGGCCCGCCGGCAAAACCGGAAAATAGCCGGGGCGTATTCCCGGTAAAGATCGCCCCAAGCCTGGGTATCCCCAGTCCGGGCCCGAGCGATTAATTCGATCGGCTCCGTTTTTCCCGGTGCGCTCATTCGCCCTGGTCTCAGCGGTTCCATAACCTAGTACGCGGCGGCCCTGGGAAAACTATCACAAGTTGCAATTGTGCTTGCAGCGAGTCTGGCCAACGGAGTAGGGACATGAAATCTGAAGGAAAGGAAAGGGCCAGCCCGAACGACGCGATGGCGGGAGCGGGTCCGTCGGGGAAAGAATGGTGCGTGCCAAATTGGGATACCGTTTATAACCCATTTAGTTGCCACATATATGGACGGGGCTGTCCATAACTCCTGCATTTGCCTCAGTTGCAGGAATTGCATGTTTTGGCGAAGGGGATCGACTGTGGGGTGGTGTCCCATTCTTCGGCACTGCGATTCGGATGAATGCCCCTGAAACGCCGAAGGCCCCGGGCTGGGCGACCGGGGCCTTCGGGCACTGCCAAGAAAACTGGCGGAGTTAGAAGGTGAACTTCGCGGCAATCTGCAGGCTGCGCGGGCCACCACTTCCCAGGAACGGATAGCCGATGCCGACATCGCCCGTCGCCGTCAGATGTAGCGCGCCAGCGGATGTCCCATCGGGATTGATCCCATTGGGCGCCGCGTCCGCGATAAAGTTCGGCAGATAGGGGCTGGCAAAGTTTGGATGGTTGAAAAGGTTGTAGCCTTCGAAGCGGAGCTCCATGTTCAACCGTTCGGTCAGTTGTGTCCGCTTGAAGATGGAAAAGTCAAACTGGCGAAAATGCGGACCGATGAGCGAATTGCGTCCCTCGCTTCCAAAATGCATCGAGTTGATGCAGTTGGGCCCGATTCCGGACGCAGTGCAATCGGCCCCGGTCGCGGGATTGATCAGGATGCAGTTCTGCGCGGATGTGCCCGCGCCATCCAAGGTGCAAGGGACAGCAAAGGAAGAAAGCTGCAGGAAATTATTGGGATCGCTCTGGTGATAGACGATCGGACCGACCACATCCGGGCGGGCGAAGAATTCGCCGGTGCCGTTGTAGTCGTCCTCAAAGTTGTAATTCAAGTGGAACGGCTGGCCCGACTGAACGGTGACTGTGCCGCTGAACCCCCAGCCGTTGCGCAGAAGTTTCATGCTGCTGCTTGGGTCGTTCGGGATTTCGTAGACAAAGTTCCAGGCGAGGCGATTCCGGACGTCGAAGTTGGAATTGCCGCGGTTGCCGCTGTTCGGCGCCTGGCTGTTGTCCGGCTGCGCCGCGTTCGGAACGTAGTCTTCGCCGTCGCTCGAATCGTCGATCGAATGCGACCAGGTGTAGTTCAACGTGGACGTGAACCCGTGCCAGTTGTCGATGCGGTAGCTGGTCTGCAGCGAGTTGTAAGTGGAATTTCCCGAAGCCTCTTCATAGTTGTAATAAATCCCGCCGCCGCCATCGCCCAACAACGCCCCCGGTGTGCAGCATCCATTCTCGTTGTAGTTGTACGCCTGAATCATCGCCAGCGTCGGCTGATTCAAGTCGCGGAAACGCAGCAGCTTGTGCCCCTGCGAACCCACGTAGCTGACCTGCAGCGTCATCTTCTGCGTCAGTTGCTGCTGCACGTTCAGGTTGTAGTTCTCCATGTACGGCGTGCGCATGTTCTGGTCCACGCCAAAGCGGTCATACATGTTTGAGGAAAATCCGAAGAGCGGCCCCTCGCCCATCGCAAAGCCGCTGGCATTGGAGTAAGAAATCGGGTTCGGGCCGAAGCCGGAATAGGCCGCGCCGGGATCGAAATAGCTGTTCCAGGGCAGATGGCCGAGGAACATGTCCTGGGAATACGCGTCATAGAAAATCCCGTAGCCCGCGCGGACCACGGTCTTCTGATGCCCAGTGACATCCCAGGCAACGCTGACGCGCGGCGCCACGTTGTTGTAGTCCGGTTGATAGAGCCGCCCCTGGCCGACGTAAATATCGGCGCCGGTCAGCGGGTCGAAATTCGTGAAGTTGCCGTGCTTCTCCTGGATAATCCCGTAATAGTCGTAGCGCAAACCCAGGTTCAGGGTCACCCGGCTGGACCACCGGTAGCTGTCCTGCAGGTAGATCGCGTGGGAGTTTTCAAATGTGTTGCGGTTGGAGTCGCCGGAATATTGCAGGGCGCTGTCCGGCGTGCCTCCCAGGAAGTCCCCCAGGGTGTCGAAATTCAACCGGCCGCGGAAGTAGGAATCGAAATTCTGCGACACGCTCGTGCGGCGGAACTCGTAGCCGAACTTGATGTCGTGCTTCCCGTGCTTCCACGAAATGTTGTCAATGTAGTGCCAGTTGGAGTCCACGCGGTTCCGCGGGTTGGTGGAGCTGGCGCCAAGTTGCGGAAAAGATCCCACGTCGATGCGCGGCATGCCAAAATCGGCGGCGGTCGCGCCGGTGTCAAGCCCGATCGAAGACGGGTCGAAGTGCCGGTCTTCCGGGTAAAAACCCTCGGCGAAGCGGTTCCAGCCGACGCGCGCCTCGTTCACCATGGATGGGCTCAGAACGGAGACAAACGAAATGGAAACGAGCTGCACGCGGGTTGGAGTGAACGTGTTGTAGTTCGGCAGCGCCCCCCCGCCAACCAGGGCGAGCGGAAAACTCTGTTCGCTGTCGCCAATGAAATACCGGCCGGTGAGGAGATTGTCCTTGTTGAAATTGTGATCGACCTTGATGATGCCGCCGTTGACGTTGTTGGAAAACGGCGTCGCAAGCACGGTGTTGAACCCATTCACCGCCGTGCCGTCGAGACAAGACCCGGTGCCATTGGGGGTCGGCCAGCCTTTTTGCGCCAGAATCGTGGCGGCCACCGGATTAATCGAAGTCAAGTCCCCGGGGGTCGGAGCGTTGGCAAGGATGTCGCTTTGCGTTGGAACGCAGGATGGCGTGGACTGCGCACCCACTTCGCGCAGACCTTCATAGTCGATGAAGAAGAAGGTCTTGTCCTTGATGATCGGGCCGCCAAGCGATCCGCCAAATTGATTGTTGTGAAACGGATTCTGTGGGAGTGTCGTGTCGTTGAAGTAATTCCGCGCATCCATCACGTTGTTGCGGAAAAATTCAAATACCGAGCCATGCAAATCGTTCGTCCCGCTCTTGGTCACCACGTTGACCACCGCGCCCGCGCTGCGCCCGTATTCCGCCTCGAAGTTGGAGGCCACGTGCAATTCGGCGATCGCTTCCACCGGCAGAATCGTCGCGGGAGTGCCGAACACGCCCGCTTCGTTGATGGCCGGGTCGTTGCGGTAGCCATCGTTCATGTCCGTGCCGTCGAGCAGGAAATTGTTGGAGCGACCGCGCGCCCCGTTCACCGAAAAGATGCCGAACGAGCCAGGGGAATCGGTAATCTGGTCGGGAGAGCCGGTGACGCCGGGGACCAGGAAGATAAGCTTCTGGTAGTCGCGCCCGTTCACGGGTAGCGTCGTCACTATTTTCGATTCCACGATGCCGCCCAGCGTATCCGAGGTGGACTCCACCATCGGCAGAGCTTCGCCCTGCACCTCCACGGTCTGCGCAATCTGCCCCGGCTGCAGCGTCACGTCCACGCGGCTCTCTTTGGATACTTCCACCTTGATGCCGGTGACCACGCCGACCTTGAAGCCAGCCTTCTCGACCGAGACGCTGTAATTGCCGATCGGCAATTCCGGCGCGGAGTAGCTGCCGTCCTCCGATGTGCTGACCGTACGGGTCAGGCCCGTATCCAGATTTTTGATCGTCACCGTGGCGCCGGGAACCGCGGCTCCCGAGGAGTCGGAAACGGCGCCCAAAATTGTGCCGCGGAAAGTCTGCGCAAACATGTTGCCTCCCGAGAGAAAGAGAAACAAGGTTGCGGCGAACACGAGGGCGCGCAGGCAATGGATAGACCTGTTCATCAGCTGCTCCTTAATTCGATGCAAAAGTCATCTCGAAACCCCGAGTGTGATGCGGACACTTTCCCCGAAGAAGCGCCCTGGGGCACCTTGGAATATTGGTAAAGAACATACTCAGAGCGGGCGGGAGAAGCAAGTTTTTCGAGAGGAAAAGTTTCTATTTTAGGTATAAGGGGAACCGCGCACGAGAAATAGATGATTCAGGCCACATCCAGCGCCGCGCGGTCAGCGGCCTCGCTAGTTCGGAACGGATGGGGTAGATTGGAAGATTGAGTTTTGCGAGGGGAACCCGGCCGTAGCGCGGCGAAACAACAATGAACGGCAAACTTCCATCGCTGGTGATCGTTGGACGGCCCAACGTGGGCAAGTCCACGCTCTTCAACCGCCTGACCGGTACGCGCCGCGCCATCGTCACAGATGAGCCCGGCATCACCCGCGACCGCATGTACGGAAAGACCGAGTGGGAGGGTCGTGTCCTGGAAGTGGTGGACACCGGCGGTATCGTCCCTGACGACAAAGCCTTGATCCCTTCGGAGATTTTTCGCCAAGCCAGCGTCGCCATCCAAAATGCGTCACTGCTGGTACTCGTGGTGGACAGCCAGGCCGGCCTGACCCCGCTGGACGAAGAACTTGCCCGCCACCTGCGCAACACCGGGAAACCGTTCGTGGTCGCCGTGAATAAAGTGGACTCGCAGCTGCAGCAACCGAATGCCGCGGCCTTTTATCAACTGGGCGTTCCGGTCTTTCCCATCGCCGCCGAGCACGGCACCGGCGTGGACGACCTACTGGACGCGGCGCTCGCAGAGGTCAAGGGCCACTCCGTTGCCGAACAAGTGGAATGCCAGAAAGAAGTAGAGATCGCCATCATCGGACGGCCCAACGTGGGGAAATCCACGTTGTTGAACCGGCTGGCGGGCGAAGAGCGCTCGATCGTCTCGCCCATCCCGGGTACTACGATGGACAACGTGGACACGGATGTAACTCGCAACGGCCGCATCTATCGCTTTGTGGACACGGCCGGCATTCGGCGCAAGGGCAAAACCACGCTGGTGGCGGAAAAGTTGAGCGTGGTGATGGCGCGCCGCGGCCTCGAGCGCGCCGACGTCGCCTTGCTGGTGATTGACGGCGAGATGGGCGTGACCCAGGGCGACGCGACCATCGCCAGCTATGCCGAACAGTCCGGCCGCTCCGTGATTATCCTGGTGAACAAATGGGATCTGGCCGTGGAAGCCGCGCAGCGCGCGGAAAATGCAGCTGCTCGCACCACCAAAGGCCGGGAAAAGCGCACCGCCGGGCCGCAAACAATTGACAAGGGACAGCTGCTGCTCGACTACGAAAAAATGGTGAAAGAAAAGTTCAAATTCCTGAGCTACGCTCCGATCATTTTCCTTTCGGCCAAAACCGGTGAGCGCGCGGAAAAGCTCTACGATCTGATTGACCAGGTAGCCGAGGCGCGGAAACGCAAAATCTCCACCGGCGAATTGAATCGCTGGCTGAAAGAGGACGTGGATTTGGGCCGCGCAAGCACCCCGAAGGCGCGGCCGGTAAAGATTTACTACCTCACGCAGGCGAAAGTGGCGCCGCCCGTCTTTTTGCTCTTCACGAACCAGAAAAAGCCGCTGCATTTCAGCTTCGAGCGCTTCCTGGAAAATCAGTTACGCGCGAGGTGGAACTTTATAGGGACGCCGGTGCGCTTTGTCCAGCGGCTGCGGAAGCGCGGCGAGCGTTCACAGGGAAACCCTGAAGAATGAGGCAAGTGCTGTAGCTGGCGGATACCGCTTCTGCTACACTCACACCGATACGGCAGCAGTTTTGCTTGCCGCGAAGCAAAATGAGCACCGCTGCTTCAGCCGGGATTTCCGAAGGCCAGGACGAGCGGTTTTACCGCATCGGCGAGGTCAGTCGCTTGACCGGCGTGCCCCCGTTTGTCCTGCGCTACTGGGAAGAGGAATTGCCCATGCTGGCGCCGCTGAAGAGTCCCGCCGGCTACCGCCTCTATTGCCAGCAAGACTTGGACCTCATCGGGAAAATCAAGCGGCTGCTCTACGACGAGGGACTCACGCTCGCGGGCGTCCGGCGCCATCTGCGTGATCTCCAAAACGGCGTGGGCCTGGAAGCGGCAGTGGAGCAGCTCTCCACGGCGGCGAATGTTTCCGAAGGCGAAGGCGAGGCCGTGCAGCTGAACCGCAAAATGCTCCTGGACTTGCGCGATGCCCTGCGCAGTTTCTTGACGCTCTTCGAAGGCAAGTGATACCGTTGATTCATCAGGTTTGCGGCCCTTTTCGGGGCCGTGGCGGTCGGGACGTAGCGCAGCCTGGTAGCGCGCACGCTTGGGGTGCGTGAGGTCGCGAGTTCAAATCTCGCCGTCCCGACCATTCCTCCGTGATCTGACCTGCAGCAATAGGAAACACCGTAAGGCAGGACAGGTTTTCGGGCGGTTCGAGCGCCCGAGCATCCAGATCGAAAAGACGCTCCGCTTTTCGCTTCCGGCGAGCCTGATGCCGATGCAGCTTTTTTGGCGGCCCGGGGGATGCGGAAGTGCAAGATCCATCCAAACGTTCATTCGCCAAAGGAGAGTGTTATGAAGTTCCGTTCATCCCTTGCTTTGCTGGCAGCCGCGCTCCTTGCTGGGGTCACCCTGTCCGTCGCTCGCCTACCATCCGGCGCCGCGGGCAAAGAAGCTATTTTGAAAGCGGCGGAAGTCGGCAACAAGTTGTTCCCGGAGACGGTCTTTTTCCGCGGGCAGGTCGCCACGGTGCAGGCGCGCAATAGTGGCGGCGTTCGCTATGCCGATGGGCTGCTGGTTATGGCCGCGCTAGTGGACAGCTCCGGCTATTCCACGGGCATCAAGGAAAAATACCAGGCCTATCTGATCAACGAAGTGCCCATCGAAATTGGCGGGCAGACGCTGAAACCCGGCGCATACGGTTGCGGTTTTCTCGACAGCAATAAATTCCTGGTGATGGATCTTGGAGCAAACGACGTCCTTCAGGTCAGTTCGACCAAGGACGACGCCATGAAGCGCCCGACGCCACTGCAATTCGAGGCGGCATCCGGCGACGGAAACTACCGCCTCTATCATGGCCGCGACTACGTGGAGTTTCATCGCGTGAAATAGTTTCGCGACTTAACGCTAGCCTGGAGCATTGAGAGGAGGGGACATGCGTCTCCTCCTCTTTTTTTGTGCCAGCCTGGAATCGCATTCCAAAAACTTCCTGGCATTTCTCTTCAGTAGGTGGCGGCTTCAACCGCCACGTAAGCCCTCGCAACTGGGTCGAGCTTTGGCCCGTGAAGCGTCAGGGGCGTCATCAGCTAGTTCCGGGGCAGCACCCGAGTTCGAGGTTATCCCTTGATCTCGCCGCTGGCCGCGTCCCACGTGACGCTGGCATGGCGAAAATAAGATTCATTGGCCATGTGGCAGGCCAGCGCGGCGTTGTGCCCGAACACGGCGTCCTCGACCACCGGCTTGCGCGTACGCACGGCTTCGAAGAAGTTCCACAGGTGCGGGCGCAGGTCGTCCCACGAATCGCCTTTGTAGGTGTAGCCCTCCAGAATCGGCTCTCTACCCGGCGCCGGGATATGTTCTTCCTCCCAATGTTTGGTATAGGCCTCCTGCATCGCATGCGGAAAGCTCTTGGCATAGTAGCTCGGCCCAGTGTCTTCGCCGGTTTGCGGAAAATACGCGATGCCGGTTTCCGTGACCTCAAGGATGCCCTTCGAGCCCTGGAAGCGGTACACCTCCGGCGTTTCGCAACCCAGATTCAAACGCAGGTAGACGGGGAATTTTCCAAATTCGTAGATCACCGCCTGGACATCCGGCATGTTACGCCCATCGTTCCAGCGCAGGATCCCCCCGGCGGCTGTGGCGCGCGCGGGGGGCGCGTTCCAGCCGAGCATAAAGTTCATCCCGCTAACGAGGTGTACCAGCAAATCGCCGGCAACGCCGGTGCCATATTCCTTCCAGCAGCGCCAGCGGGCAAAGCGATAGGGGTCGAATTCATGCTTGGGAGCCGTGCCCAGCCAAGTATCCCAATCCAAAGTTTGCGGGGAGAGATCGGTGGGCGGCGGATACTCCCATGCGCCAGTGGGATCGTTGCGCCCCAGCGAGCCTTCCACTAGATTGAGGTTGCCGATGATTCCGCCGGCCAGAAGTTCCTTGGCCTTGGCGCAGACCACCGAACTCACGCGCTGCGAGCCGATTTGCACGATGCGGCCGGTTTTCTTCGCGGCGGCTACCATTTCGACGCCATCCTGGGCGGTGTGGGACATCGGTTTTTCGCAGTAGATATCCTTTCCCGCGTCCACCGTATCTACCACCACCTGCTTGTGCCAGTGGTCCGGCACCGCCGCGATAATGCAGTCGATTTCCTTGTTTTCCAAAAGCTCGTGATAGTGGCGCGTGGTCCGGATGTCGGGCCCGGCGAGCTCCCGCGCCAGCGTGTGGCGGCCGTCGTAGAGATCACACGCCGCAACGCATTCCAATCCGGGCAAGGCGACGGCGGTCGCCAGCAAGCCGGAGCCTTGCATGCCGATCCCGATGATTCCGAAACGCACGCGCTCGAGCGCCATCCCCTCCAACAGATTGGGAATTTTCATCGGCTCCAGAAGGATGCCAGGCGCGGCGGCCATCGCGCCGGTTGTGGCCACGCTGGATTGCAGGAACGTCCGGCGAGTGATTGGTTTTCGGCTCATGATTTTCTCCGTTCGGTGCGCTTGATAAATGGCGATGCGGTTTACGACAACGGCCGCATGCTGATTTCCTTGAAGTACACGACGTCTTTGTCACTGTGATTCTGCAATCCGAAGTAGCCCTCGTCGGGCCGCCGGCCGCGCTCCGGCTCAAACTTAAGTTTCTTGGGGGGAACCGGATCACCCTCGCGATAATCGGTCACCTTGACGCCGTTGAGTTCGACGACGGTGTGCGGACCGTCGAGAGTTATGAGCAAGGAATTCCATTCGGGCCCGGGTTTCCCCGGTTTGGCAAGCGGCTTCGTCATCGAATACAGCGTGCCGGTGACGTGATACTCGTCCTCGCCGCCTTCTTCGGGGTGATTGTCAATTTGCACTTCGTAGCCGTAATTCACCGGCATCCACTCTTCGCGGGGCTCGATGGGAATGCGGATGAAAACACCGGAATTGTCATTTACATCGCGCATTTTGTAGACCACCCGCAGCTGGCAATGCCCGATCTTTCCGCCCGTCCAATACAGGAGGCCCATCCCGCCGTGTGTAACGATCATCCCGTCTTTCACGGTCATCTCGCCCGGGCCAACGTGCTTCCAACCCGTCAAATCCTTCCCGTTAAAGAGAGCCTTCCACTCCGGCTCCGGCCTGGATGCGGCAAGTAACAGGGCCGCCGCGGCAATCCACAGTAGCGCTCGCAAGCTTCGCATGCCACTCCTCCTTTTTTCACGATGCAAATAAATTTCGCGCCATGAACCACAGATTCGCCGGGCGCTCCGCCAGGCGGCGCACGAACCACGGAAACCAGTAGGTGCCATAGGCAACCAGGACCGCCGAACGGTAGCCGTCGCGCGCGAGGCGCTCCTGCTCTTCGCGCTGAATACCATAGAGCATCTGGATTTCGAAGTCGTGCTTCGCGACGCCGCTCCGGGCCGCCTGCTCCGCCAGGCGCCGGATGAGCGCCACGTCGTGCGTGCCAAACGCAGCGCGAACGCACGCGCCCGCAGACTGCGCGGCCATCATTGTTTGCCCCACCGCGAAGTAATTTTCGTCCACATCCGCCTTTTTCGGAAAGGCAACGTCGGGAGGCTCCTTGTAGGCGCCCTTGACCAGCCGTATCGAGGGGCGAAGCGGCAACAACGCGTCGAGATCATTCCGGGTGCGGTAGAGATACGCCTGCAGGCAGATTCCAACGTTGGGATAGTTGCCGAGCGCCTTCCGGTAGATTTCGAGCGTGACATCCACGTAGGAGCTCGCTTCCATGTCCACCCAGACGATCGCTTCCTTCTTCTCGCAGAGGATGATGCGTTGCAGGTTTTCAAAGCACAATTCGGGAGAGAGGTCCAGGCCGAGTTGCGTGAGCTTGACGGAAATCTCAGTGTTCAGGCTCGCGGCGTGGATCCGTTGCAGAACTTCCAGATAATGTTCCGTGACTTGCGCGGCTTCGGAGTGGTCCGTGACGTTCTCTCCCAGATGCGTGAACACGCTGCGAATCTTTTTCCGGGATAGGGCCTCGGCGGCGACGAACGCCGCGTCCAGGTTCTCGCCGGGCATGAAGCGCGAGACGCTGCGCCGCACGAAGGGATAGTTCACGGCATTTTCGCGCAACCATTTGTTTTGGGAAGCAACTAACAGCGCCGACCGCAGCAGCGACATAGGTTCCCACGCCTTTGGGAGATTGAGCCGTCCGACAGCCGCCCCATTCTAATGCAGATGCGCGTGTTTGGGGGGCGTCACGTGCCGGCGGCGCCTTTCGTTTCAGTTGGGAGTGCTTTCGGCCTGGAACGTGGAGAGCGACCGCACGATGGAGAGATATTCGGGCAGGTTTTTTCGCACGGCCGCCGCTTCTTTGCCCAGTCGCGATTCAGATGCTTCACGCTCTTTGGCCACCGCCGAAAGCGTCTTGCCGGGAGAATCCTGCAAGAGCTGCTCCGCTTTCAGGAAGCACGCAAAAGCGAGGGCTTCCGGCTGTTTCCGCCGCCGCAGGAATTGGCCGTAGTTCAGCCAGTCGCTGGCGCCGGCTTGCGCATCGCCCGACTGCTCATCGAGTTTCAGCGCCTCCTGGTAGGAACGTGCCGCATCGCCAGGCTGGGCGAGGCGCTCCTGTACTTCGGCGGCATGCGCGAGGGCCAGGCTCTGCAGAGAGGCATCGCCAGATTGCTGGGCAAAGCGCAAGGCCGCAGTATAGCCGCGCGAAGCGGCTACAAGCTGGCCGCCGGCAACGTCCGTATCAGCCACTTTGATCAGGGAGGAAATCACCGCACTGGTCTCTCCGCGGTATTTTGCCGGCGCTCTCGCGACACCTTCGAGATAGGCGCGATAGTGACGCGCCGCAGCAGCGGATTCGCCGACCTGATCTAAGGCCTGAGCCAGGTATAGCTGCGCATGCGCTTGGTGGGGATCCGCGTCCACGGCGCGCTGCCACGTATCCATGGCTTCGGTGTCGTGCCCCAAGCGATGCGCCAACAGCCCGGAGTTCACCAGGGCATCAGCGTTCTTTGGGGCGATGGCCAGAATCTTTTGATACAGCTCATAAGCTTCGGAATACCGGCCCGCTTTGATCAAGGCTTCAGCGTAGGCTTCTTGCACGGCCGGGTCGCGCAGGTTCACTTGCGCGGCATGTTGCAGCGCCAACAATGCGGCGGTTTTGTCTCCACTGGATGCCTCGGCGCGCGCCAACCGGAGCTGCAGCGTGCTGTCGTCTGGCGTCCAGTTCGCCGCACGCTTCAAATCGGGGAGACTCGCGGCGACATTGGCGTAATAAAAGTGCAGGCGGTCGAATCCTCCCCAGAGCAGCAGCGTGACGATAGCAGCAATGCGCACAGCTCGAGCTCCCGCGGTGGCTCCGGCCAACCATGCCATCCCTCTCGCCAGCGCGCTCTGGGGCCTGCTTTCTTCCGCGCCTGTGGATTCCGGCACGTTCAGCAGGAACCGCGCGATTCGCGAATCGCGCAGCTTCCAGATGGCGCCATCCAGCAGAAAATGATGCAAGTTCACCAGCGCCGTAAACGTGAGGAAACTGGCACCAAAGTCGGCGTGAAACACCCGGCTGACAATCCACGGCCCCGGCACGAACAGCGCGATTCCCCCGGCCACCAGAGCGAGCAGATATTTGGCGAAGCTCCAGGTTGCGTTTCCCGCCGTGCGCGCTTCCTTGCGCTGATAGTAGCTGGTGATCCACAAGTATTGCGCGGAATGAAGGACCGCCAGAATGCCACTCGAGTAGCGCGTCTGCGGCACTTCCCTGCCGCTCAGCAACTCCACCAGGGCGGGCAACAGGAACCACAAGAATTGCGTGCTGACCAGCGTGGCTGTGGGAAAGACGGCTTTCCATCCACCGTGGCGCGCCAGCGAAAATAGTGCCCACCCGCTGGAGCAAAGAAAAAAAGCGGCCAGCGTAATCCTCGCGGGATAGGTCATCGCCGCGGGCAGCCCCAGCGAAATGATCATCGAGTCGCCGGACGCTCCCGTCTGGAAACTCAGCAGCAGCATGAGATAGGAGGCGATAAAGGAAAGGTGCAGCGCCCGCCGTTCGTTTTCCGTGGGATTGAGGTTGGAGCGCCGCGCAAACATCATCGCGAGGCCAAAATTCTGCCCCGTGTAATGCCACGGGCTCCAGCAGACATAGAGCGTGAAAATCCACGGCAGCGCCGGATACCACAGATGGGCGAGCACGCCCGCGCAGGCCAGCAGCAGCGCAACGTGAATCGTGTAGAAGCGATACCGCGTTAGCTCATCGTACGAACGGTAGGCGCGGTACGCCGTCGCCATAAAGTGTGGATAGTTAAAAAGCAGCGCGAGCAGATAAAAGGCGAAGGACCATTCCGCGGCCTTGCTGCCAGCAACGAGGGTCGTTAAAAGTAGAAGAGGAGCAGACCAGGCGCCGCAACCAATCAGAAGATCCACGGAGGGCGAATAGATCCATGGGCGCTGCTCGGTTCCAGTACCACTCTTGCTGCCTACGTGGTTAACAGGTGGGCTCGTGAGCGTCGTCGCCATCCATTCCAGACTAGCGCAAGCTGCGTAGAGCAACTTTCCTGCCACGATTCGGGTTTCTATAAGGGTAACTTGGCCGATGGACGGGCTCCAAAACCCCGCGGATTCGCGGCGAAGTATGTCAGGTTTTACAGCTGACAATTCCCCGACAAGTGATATACGCTCTGGCCCCGTCGGTGCATCTTACTCAGTGGGACTTACTGAGGAGCCTTTCTATGAAACCACGCTTCACCGCAGCATTTCTGAGCCTGCTGCTTGCGGCCATGCTTTCGCCCTTCGCCGCGCAAGCGCAGAACAATTCCGCGGGCGGCAACACCACGTTTACAGTCACGGCCGTTTCCAAGAAGTCGGCCGAAATTTCCAACATCGCCAAGGACAACGTGCAACTCTTTCAAGGGAAGGACCGTAAGCAGATCGGCGATTGGAGAAAAGGCGACACCCTGGGACTTGCCATCCTGATTGATGATTCGATCGATAGTGCGGCTGGGGGCCAGTGGCAGTACTTGAAGGAATTCATCATGGAGCAGCCGGCTACGACTTCGATTATGGTCGGCTACATCCGGAACAACGGCACCACTGTTGCGCAGGATTTCACCACCAGTCATGAATTGGCGGCGAAGGCCTTGCGGCTTCCCATCGGCATCGGCGCGCTGGGATCAAGCCCTTACCTGGCCACGATCGACTTGCTGAAGCGATGGGGGCAAGGCACGGAACGGCGTTCGATCGTGCTAATCACTTCGGGGATCGACTTTTTCCGCGGTTCAGGCTGGGGCATGTTCTATCCGGACCTGGAACCGTTAATCTCTCGCGCACAACGCCAGAACACCAACATCTGGACCATCTACTACCCGAGCGCCAGCCACCGTGGCCGCGGCTACTGGCTTCTGAACAACGCGCAGACCAACATTGACAAGCTCTCCGAAGATACCGGAGCGGAGTCTTATTTCCTGGGCGGAGGGATGCCGGTTTCCATCAAGCCGTACCTCGACGAAATTTCCACGCACCTCGGCAATCAGTACTTGCTGACCTTTGCCGGAGACGGCGGAAACAAGGGGAAATTTGTGAGCACGCGCGTCCGCTCGGAACTCCCGGATGTCGAGTTCATGATTCCTGCGTCGGTGTTCATCCCGCCGACCAAGCTGTAATCTCGCACACAGCATGAAATCGAGGCGCGGGACGTGAGTCTTGCGCCCCTTTTTTGCTTGTGGCGGGGAAGCGATTCGGGCCGACTTAGATGGCGCGCGTGGAGTCGCGAATGACCAGCTCCGGATGGAGCTTTTGCGCCACCGCAGCCCACTCCCGATTTTCGTGCCCGGCCTTGATCGCTTCCATCACGATGTTCACCGCCGCGCCGCCCATCGTTTCCAGGGGCTGACGAACGGTGGTCAATGCCGGCGCGGAAAGGCTGGCGATAGCGACGTCGTCGAAACCGATTACCGAGCATTGGTCTGGCACGCTCACTCCGGCTTTGGTAAGGGCGCGGATGGCGCCCAGCGCGGTCAAATCATCGAAGGCCACCAGGGCGGTGAATTTTTTTCCCTTTTGCAGCAGTTCTTCCGTCAGCCGGTAACCGTGCTCGAAGCTGGCGTTCGGGTCAAACACATCCGGCAATTGCAGGACCAGCGCGGGATCGATGTCGAACTTCATGGACTGCGCGAACTTCTGAATGCCCCGCCATCTTGGAGCGCTGTCAATCAGGCGCTTGGGCCCGCGAATGACGGCGATGCGGCGGTGGCCGAGTTGATACAGGTGCTCCATTGCCAGGCGACTGCCGGCCTCATTGTCCACCATAGCAAAGCTGACGCGATCGCCGGGGATCTCCCAACCGATGGTGACCGTCGGCACCTCCGCTTTATTCAGATCGGCGAGAACATGAATGTCCACCAACAGCCAGTTGGCCACAACGATGAGGCCGTCCACGTGGCGTTCCAGCAGCATTTCCAGATAGCGTACGAAGCGCTCGTGCTGGTTGTGCGCGTCCGAAAAAATTGGAAGGTAGCCGAGCGGGTAGAGGGCATTCTCGATGCCGCGCAGGATGGGCGTGCAAAAGGGATCGGTGAGGTCGAAGAGCATCACGCCGATGCTGTGGCTGCGGCGGCTGCGCAGGAAGCGCGCCATCGCGTTGGGGCGATATCCCAGTCGCTTAGCGGTCTCCTCGATTTTTTTACGGGTTCCAGCCGCGATGTAGCGGGCGAGCGGCGCGTTGTTCAGGACAATGGAGACGGTGGCGGGAGAGAAGCCCGTGGCCGCGGCGACGTCCTTCATCGTGACCAGCGCGCGCCTGCTTTTCGCATTCATGCCGCGATCCTCGCGGGCATATCATCAGACTACAACGGCTGTAATTGCAAATCAAAAAGCCTGGCGCTTTACTCTTCGGGAGGTATTTCGAAGGAGAGCGGTTCGCGGAAGCCCTTGGTCTTCCAGACACCAAAGGCGATGCCCGCGGCCATCCAGATCGAGCCCACCAGGATCGCCGGGCGGCTGAGATTGAGCCACAATCCCAGGCAAATCACGAAACCCACCACCGGCGGAATCAGGAAGCCCAGCTTC
>Ga0335083_10000982_pt1 | contig 40435 bp, 37 predicted proteins | sample Lox_Sample_42_FD_206716 | JGI IMG/M metagenome (GOLD analysis project Ga0335083, IMG submission 206716) | Soil microbial communities from Loxahatchee National Wildlife Refuge, Florida, United States - Lox_Sample_4.2 | ecosystem: Environmental > Terrestrial > Soil > Wetlands | place: USA...
TCCAGAGGAAGAAGTCCGCGTCCGGGCGCACGCCCGCGAGCGAGTAGGCGCGCAAGGACGCCGTTCGCTCGGCCCAGTCCTCGACGACCTCGGCGAACGCGTCCTTGCCCGCGCGGCGCTCGTCGATCGGGAGCCGCCGCCAGGCGGGATAGACCTTGAAGAAGCGGTACGCGACGTACTGCCCGGCCACGCTCGAAAGCCTAGCGCCCGCAGGTCACGAGCTTGCCGTCCCGTAGGTCGTCGACCGTCCGTCGGAACGCCTGCAGGCTCGGCTTCGGCGTGTGGTCGGCGTAGTAGAGGCCGGACTGCCAGCCGTTCATGCTCGGCTCGTCGAAGGTGTGGAAGACGAACAGGCCCTTGACCGTCGGCTGGCAGTACGCGAGCGCCAGCGCCTGCCGGTAGTAGGCAGCCTGCGTGGCCGCGCTCACGCCCCAGGTGGACTCGATCGTCGACCCCTCGCTGTACGCCGAGAGCTTCGAGTCCGGGATCAGCGTCTGCACGCCGAACTCGCTGTAGTAGATCGGCAGGGTCCGGCCGCGCTGGTGGGTGCCTCGGAACGCCTCGTCGAGGAGGGTGACGAGCTTCGGGTAGTCGGCGAACGTGATCTCGCCCGTGTAGGGGTGGCGCTCCTTGGGCGAGACCCACGGCGCGATCATGTACGGGTGGATGCCGAAGGCGTCCATGATGGGCCGCCGCCGCCCGCTCGCGCGGTAGGCCTTGCCGAGGTCGCGGATGAAGACGGTGGGGGAGTGGGTCGGCCGGATCCCGTTGGGGCGGTCGGCCCCGCGCGGGGAGACCGCGCCTCCGATCACGGTCATGTCGGGCGCGACCTTCTTCACGGCGTCGTAGGTGCGGGCGAGCAGGTCCTCGTAGGCGGGTGCGGCCGCGTCGCGGCCGTTGGGCGTGAACTGCGGCATCCAGAACGTGTTCAGGTTCGGCTCGTTGCCGACCGTCACCGCGGCGACGTGCGGAACCGCCTCGACCGTCGCTGCCGCGAACGACGCGAACTCGGCTCGTTCCGCAGCGGTTCGGGGCGTGTTCGGCGCGTAGCCGTTGCCGATGACGAGGAAGAGCCGCATGTGGTGCTTGCGGGCGGCGGACGAGATGTTTCCGAGCCGGTGCAGCGCCGAGGGCGAGGGCCGCTTCACGCCGCGGCTCCACCCCACCGAGACGACGACCGTGTCGAAGCCGGCGCGCTGCGAGGCGGCGACGGCCATGCTCGTGGCGGCCAGGGTCGGCTGGGCCAGAGAGTCGTCCACCACGCCCACGCTGAAGGTGCGGACCCGGCTGCTGTGCGGCGGGGGCGGGGGCGGGATCGCCGCCGTCGTCGTGGGGAGCGAGACCGTCGTGTCCGAGTCGTACGTGATGGCCGGATGGTGCGTCGGCCGGCTCCCGGGGCGCGTCTGAGTCGTGTGCGTGCCGCTGCCGGTCGCCGGCCTCGTGCCCTGCGGCTGCGTCACGGTGCGCGCGGTCGAGCCCGTGGGCGCCCCGGTCGCGGGCGAGGCTGCTCTCGAGAGCGACGAGGCAATCCCGCCGCCGCTGCCGGACGAGACGATGACCGCGACGATCAGGCCGATCAGGGCCGCCGCCGCGAGTCCCGCGGCAACCAGGGCGTTCCTCACGAGGCCGCAGGCTACCCTTGCCCGGGTTGAGAGAGCAGGTCGAAGAGCAGCTGAAACGGCTTCCCGCGAAGCCGGGTGTCTACCTCTTCCGCGGCGGGCGCGGGGAGATGCTCTACATCGGGAAGGCGAAGTCCCTGCGGGCGCGCGTTCGGAGCTATTTTCAGGCGAGCACCGACAGCCGGGCGACGATCGCGCAGCTCCCGGGGCGGGTCGCGGACGTCGAGGTGATCGTGACCGACACCGAGGTCGAGGCGCTGCATCTGGAGCAGAACCTCGTCAAGCGCCACCGGCCGCCGTTCAACGTCCGCCTCCGTGACGACAAGTCGTTTCCGTACATCGCGGTCACGGTCGAGGACGACTTCCCACGCGTGATGTTCACCCGGGAGCGCCACCGTCGCGGTGTCGTCTACTTCGGGCCGTACGCGAACGCCAAGAAGGTGCGCGAGACGCTCGACGTCCTCAACCGCGTCTTCCCCTACCGACCCTGCGAGGGGCCGAGGCCGGGACGCCACTCCGGGATCCCGTGCCTCGACTACCACATTGAACGCTGTCTGGCCCCGTGCGTCGGGTACGTCTCCAAGAAGGACTACCGCGAGATCATCGACCGCGTGATCGAGTTTCTCTCGGGCGAGACGCGGCCGATCATGCGCGAGCTCGAGCGGAAGATGAAGGAGGCCTCCGAGCACGAGCGGTTCGAGGAGGCTGCGCGCTACCGGAACCGGCTGTTCGCGGTGCGGCACCTGGTCGAGCGGCAGGCGGCAGACAAGCGCTCCGTTGGAACCGTCGACGTCATCGGCATCGCGGCCGACGGCAACCGGGCCGCGGTTCAGCTCTTCCCGCTGCGCGACGGCCGGCTGATCGACCGCTACGGCTTCCACCTCGAGAACACGGGCGGCCAGGAGACGGGTGCGCTGGTCGAGACGTTCTGCCTCGAGTACTACGGCTCGGCGCCGAGCGTCCCGCCGCAGATCGTCGTCCCGCGCGACTCGGGCGACACGACGGCGCTGGCCGAGTTCCTCACGGAGCGCCGCGGCTCACGGGTCGAGGTGCGGGCGCCGGTCAGGGGAGAGAAGCGCCGGCTGCAGGAGCTCGCGACCCAGAACGCGCGGCTCGCGCTCGAGTCGGACGCGCTCCAGACCGAGCGGCGCCGGCTGCGGCGGGTCGAGGCGCTCGAGGAGCTGCGCGAGGCGCTCAACCTCGAGAGCCTGCCGCTGCGGATCGAGTGCTACGACGTCTCCAACATCCAAGGCGAGGCGGTCGTCGGCTCGATGGTCGTCTTCCAGGACGCGCTGCCGAAGAAGGCGCACTACCGCAAGTTCGGCGTGCGTGGCCTCGACGGACAGGACGACTACGCGGCGCTCGCGGAGGTGATCTCACGCCGGTTCTCGCGGCTGGGCGACGGGGCCGGGGAGGACTACGACGAGTCGTTTGCCACCACTCCGAACCTGGTCGTGATCGACGGCGGGAAGGGCCAGCTCTCGGCGGTGTTGAAGGCGATGCACGCCTACGACCTCCCACGGGTCGCGGTGATCTCGCTGGCCAAGCGGATCGAGGAGGTGTTCGTCCCGGACCGGTCGGAGCCGATCCTGCTGGCTCGCGACTCGGCCGGCCTCCAGCTGCTCCAGCGCGTGCGGGACGAGGCGCACCGCTTCGCTGTCGGCTTCCACCGGCAGCGCCGCGACGCGAAGGCGCGGGAGTCGATCTTCGACACGCTCCCGGGGGTGGGCCCGGCCAGGCGGCGGGCCCTGATCCAGCACTTCGGCTCGGCGGAGCGCTTCCTCGCGGCGTCGCAGGAGGAGCTCGAGGGCGTGCCCGGGATCCCCGAGAAGACCGCGCGCGACATCTACGCGCAGCTCCACAAGGCGGGAAGGGCCTAGCCGGGTTTGAACGGCGTGTAACGGAGCGGTACCGTGTGACCGGGAGGCGCACGTGGTCGAGCCGCCGAGCGGGACCGTGACTCTGATGTTCGCCGATGTCGAGGGGTCGACCCAGCTCGTCCAGCGGCTCGGGGACGAGTACGCGGCCACCCTCAACCACGTTCGGCGTGTACTCCGAGAGGCCGTCGGAACCGAGGGTGGATACGAGGTCGACTGCCGAGCCGACGAGCTCTTCGCCGCCTTCCGGGGGGCGAAGGACGCGCTCGAGGCGGCGGTCTCCGTTCAGCGGAGTCTCGCCGCCTTCGCGTGGCCGGAGGGAGTTCGAGTTCGCGTACGCATCGGCCTCCACTCGGGCGAACCCGTCGTCGAGGACGGCGCCTATCTGGGACTGGACGTCAACCGGGCGGCCCGGATCTGCTCCGCCGCCCACGGTGGGCAGATTCTAGTCTCCGGGTCAACGCGCCACCTCGTCGGGGATGAAGCCGAGTTCAAGGATCTGGGGGCCTACGTCCTGGCCGGACTCCCGCGTCCCGAACGGATCTTCCAGCTCCTCACGACAGACCTCGGGTCGAGCTTTCCGCCGCTTCGAGTGGAGAGCGCCGAGCGTGGCCTGCTGAAGAGAATCCTGCCGACGACCCGCGCGCGAGCGATCACCCTCGAGGGGGAAGCCTGGCGGGCGCGGGCACTGGTGGCGAAGGTCGGAGGTCCACGCCAGAAAGCGTTGACCCTGTTGGGCGCGGCGCTCTTCACCGCCCACCGGGCCGCGACCCAGGCCGACGAGTTCCTCGGCCGCGTCGACCGCAAGAACCTGGTCCGTCGAGCCGGCGTCCAGCGGGAGGCGGCCGTCATCTCGCCTCGAGCCCGCGGCGAGGTTCTCAGGCTCGAGGGGCAGATCGCCTCGGTCGATCGGCTGCTCGAGTGCCGGCAGGCGCTCGCCGAGCTGGCGGCGGAGTCGGGCAGCAGGCTGGACGAGGCGCTCGAAGAACGGGGGATCGTGTCGCTTCGGGAGCGGGTGGTCGCGGCGACGGCCGAGCTGGACGAGGCTCTCGCGCAGGCGACGAGGACGCTCGATCCGCTGAGCTTCAAGCTGCAGCGCACCCGCCACCGCGGCGTGTACCGCTCCGGCAGCAAGTACGTCGTCCTGTTCGTGGACACGGTCGGACTCGACCGTCAGCGTGTGTTTTACACGCGCGCCGAGGCGCGCGCCTTCAGTGAGGTGATCCAGGACCAGGGCGATCGGCGAGGGACTCTCCCGGAAGATGAAGATGCGATCAACAGACACAAGGCCTACCCCGTCGGAGATGATGGAGTGCAAGGTGATTTCCGGGGACATCGATCTTGACGCCTGAGAGAGACGCCCACCACGCCGAGCTTCGAGCGCTCTGAGGCTTCCAAGTAACAGTCTGTTACAAGGAATCAGGGCACGGAGAGCGAGGTGGCGAACATCGACTCGCGCAGCTGCCCGCCGCGGGGCTGGCGGGCGAGTGCGAAGACGGGCACGGCGCGGCCGCCGGCGAACGACGTCGAGATGTAGTCGCCGACCATCGAGCCGAGGGACGTGCGAGCGATCCCGGACACCGGCACGTGGCGCGAGTTCAGCAGCTGCGGCTTGCTCCAGCGGACGCCCGCCGTCCGCGACCAGACGAAGCGGACGTCGAGCGACGACCCGCGCAGCACGTAGCAGGTCAGCGCGAGCCGCCCCTTGCGGGTCGGGTCGGCGTCGAGGCCCGGGAGCTCCGCGTCGCCTCCGCCGGTCGGGATCCTGGCCACTGGCGTCCACGTGAGGCCGTCGACGGAGGACGTGTAGACGACGTCGTTCGCGGTGCACCCCGGACGGAACGCGCAGCTCGCCCAGGCCACGTACGCGCGCCCGTCGGACGAGATCGCCGAGGTGGGCAGCGGAGCCGCCCGGATCCCGGCGTGGGGCCGGTAAGGGGCGGGGGCGATCCCGGACTGCTGCGTCCAGGTCGCGCCCCCGTCGTCCGAGCGCAGCACCGAGAGGTCGTCCTGGTCGTAGAAGGCGATCAGCACTCTCCCGCTCGGGAGCACGATCGGCTGCACGCCCGGCGCGTAGTCGCCGCGGATCGACGCGCGCCCCGGGAATCCCGGTGCCGTGACCGGCGCCGACCACGTGAGGCCGCCGTCGGCAGAGGTCTGCGCGACGACCTGCTCGCCGATCACGTCGCTGTAGCTGCTGTAGCAGCGGCCGAAGTACGGGCTCTGTGGCCAGTTGTCGCAGGCGATCCACTCCTTGTCCTGGCCGAACGCCGACGTCTCGATCGCCGTGACCGGCGCGCTCCAGCGCGAGCCGTTCGTCGAGCGGCTGACGCGGATCGCCGAGCCGCCTCCCGCCTCGAGGACGAGCGAGACGGCGAGCCAGACTCCGTCCTTGCGGTCGTAGGCGATCGACGGATCGGTCGGGACCGGCCCGACCCCGTTCAGGAAGCCGTGCTTCCAGGTCCGCCCCCGGTCGCGCGAGACCGCGTAGCCGATGTTGCGCGAGCCGCCGTTGAAGATCCGCCCGACCTGGAAGACGGTGACCACCGTCTTCCCGTTGGCGAACGAGTCGGGCTCGACCTCGGTCTGGTGCTGGCTCTCGGCGTTGGAGTACGGGTCCTGTGAGGTCTGGCGCGTGACCACCTCGCAGTCGAACCCGACGCGGTCGAGCCCGTCGACGGTGGCGAGATCGTGGCCGCGCCCGCACGAGACCGTGTCGCGGACCCCGTTGACGGTCTGCAGGCGGTCGGGGCCGGCCGTTCCGCGGATCCGTGCGGCGGTCGCCACGGAGACGCACACCAGCAGGAAGGCGAGCGCGACGAGGAGCGGGCGCTTCAGCGTGATCCGTCGAGGAAGGGGTAGCGGTAGTCGTGTGGCGGGACGAACGTCTCCTTGATCGTCCTCGGGCTCACCCAGCGGATCAGGTTCCACATCGATCCGGCCTTGTCGTTCGTGCCTGATGCGCGCGAGCCGCCGAACGGCTGCTGGCCGACCACGGCGCCGGTCGGCTTGTCGTTGACATAGAAGTTGCCGGCCGCGTATCGGAGCGCCTCCTGGGCCTCGTCGATCGCCTCGCGCTCCTGGGAGAAGATCGCGCCGGTCAGCCCGTACGCCGCGGTCTGGTCGACGAGCTCCAGCGTCTGCTCCCACTCGTTCTCGGGATAGACGTAGGTCGTCACGATCGGCCCGAAGAACTCCTCGCTCATCAACCGGTCGCGCGGGTCCTTCGTCTGGATCACGGTCGGCTCGACGAAGTAGCCCTCGCTGTCGTCCGTGCCGCCGCCAGCGATGACCTCGGCGTCGTTGGCCCGCGCGTGCGCGATCGCCTCCTGCTGACGGGCGAACGAGCTGCCGTCGATCACCGCGCCCATGAAGTTCGAGAAGTCGCTGACGTCGCCCATCTTGATCGTGCCGATCTCCTCGACCAGCCGCTCGCGCAGGTCGGGCCAGATGTTCGACGGCGCGTACACCCGCGACGCGGCCGAGCATTTCTGGCCCTGGTACTCGAACGAGCCGCGCAGGATCGCCGTCGCGAGCGCGTCGACGTCCGCGCTCGGGTGGGCGACGATGAAGTCCTTGCCGCCCGTCTCGCCCACGATCCGCGGGTAGTTGCGGTAGCGGTCGATGTTCGCGCCGACCGTCTTCCAGATCGAGTGAAAGACCTCCGTCGAGCCGGTGAAGTGGACACCCGCCAGGTGCTCGCTCGCGAGCACCGGGTCGCCGACCTCGGCGCCGCTTCCGGGAAGGAAGTTGACGACGCCGGGCGGCAGGCCGGCCTCTTCGAGCAGCTTCAGCGTCCAGTAGCTCGAGTAGGCGGCGGTCGATGCCGGCTTCCAGAGGACGACGTCGCCCATCAGCGCCGGGCTCGCGGTCAGGTTGGCGCCGATCGCCGTGAAGTTGAACGGGCTGATCGCGAAGACGAACCCCTCGAGCGGCCGGTACTCCAGCCGGTTCCAGACCCCCGGCGAGGAGATCGGCTGCTCCTCGTAGATGCGGAGCATGAACTCGACGTTGAAGCGCCAGAAGTCGATCACCTCGCAGGCCGCGTCGATCTCGGCCTGGTGCGCCGTCTTGGACTGGTTCAGCATCGTCGCGCCGACGAGCGTCGAGCGCCACGGCCCGGACAGCAGCTCGGCCGCGCGGAGGAAGACGGCCGCGCGCTCCTCCCACGGGAGCCGGTGCCAGTCCTCCCAGGCCTCGGCGGAGGCCGCGATCGCCTTCTCGACCTCGGCCGCGCCGGCCTTGTGCACCTGGGCGAGCACGTGGTCCTTGTCGTGCGGCATGACCGCCTCGAACGTGTCGCCGGTGCGGATCTCCTCGCCGCCGATCACGCATGGGATGTCGAGCTGCTCGCTCGTCATGTCCGCGAGGCGGGCCTCGACCTCGGCGCGTTCGGCCGAGCCGGGCGCGTAGTCGCGCACGGGCTCGTTCACGACGGGCGGCGGGCGGAAGATCCCGGGGCGGCTCATCGTCCGGATTCTACGATTCCGGAATGGTCGAGCGGATCGCCTACGAGGTGGACGGCTGGGGCGTGGGGGAGCTGTGGCTCTCGGGTCGGACGCTCGCCTGGCACGAGTTTCCTTTCGGCGCTGCGGATCCGTCGGGCCACGACGCGCTCGTCGAGCGCGTCCGCGCCTACCTCGCGGGCGCGCGCGAGACGTTCGAGGACGTCGAGCTCGACCTCACCTGGTGCACGCCCTTCCAGCAGGGGGTGGTCGAGACGATGCGCGCGATCCCGTACGGCGAGACGGCGACGTACGGCGAGGTCGCGGCGCTGGCGGGCCATCCGAACGCCCAGCGGGCCGTGGGCTCGGTGTGCGCGGCCAACCGGTTCGCGCTGGTCGTGCCCTGTCACCGCGTCGTCGCGGCCGACGGCCTGGGCTCCTACGGCTCGCTCGGGCCGGTTTACAAGCGGCGCCTGCTGGAGCTCGAGGGTGTCGTTCTCTGAGGACGTCCGCAACGAGCTCGCCTCGATCGCGCCGGAGCGGGAGTGCGACCGGCTCGCGGAGCTGTCGGCGCTGTTCCACTTCGCCGGGCGGCTGCACCTGCTCGGCCGGGGCGAGGTCTCTCTGCACCTCGACCTCGCGAGCGCCGCCGTCGCCCGGCGGGCCTTCGCGTTGCTGCGCTCGTTCCGGGTCGGCTCGGAGATCCGAACCTACCGGCGCAGCGCGTTCGGCCGGGAGACGCGATACCAGCTGCACGTCGAGGGCGGGCGGCAGGCGATCGACCTGCTGAAGGAGTGTGGCGTCGTCGACGCGCACCTGGCTCCCCGCGACCGCCCGCCGAGGCGCGTGCTCGGCCGCGGCTGCTGCCGCGCCGCGTATCTCCGCGGTGCGCTCCTCGCCGCCGGGTCCGTGAGCCCCCCGCCCTCCCCGCACCTCGAGGTGCGGAGCGAGAGCCGCGCGGGCGCCGAGGCCGTCGCGGGAGCGGCCGCCGCCGAAGGGGCGGGCCTGCGCGTCTCGAGCAGAGGCGAGCAGTCGCTCGCCTACGCGAAGAGCATCGACCGGATCGCGGGCGTGCTCGCCGCCGCGGGGGCCAGTGACGCGGCGCTCGCGCTGCAGGAGCGCGCGGTCGTCGGCTCGACGCGGGCGCAGGCCAACCGCCTCGCAAACGCCGACCACGCCAACCTCGTCCGCTCCGGCCGCGCCGCGCACACGCAGCTCGAGGCGATCCGCCGCCTCGAGCAGTCCGGCCGCCTGGAGCAACTCTCCCCAAACCTCCGCGAGATTGCCGAACTGCGCCTGAAGCATCCGTCGCTGTCCCTGAGAGAGCTCGCCACGAAATGCGAGCCATCTGCGACGAAGTCCGCCGCCCAGCGCCGACTACAAGTGCTAGTCCGTCTGTCCCAGCGGTAACCGGGCGTGCCGCAAAGGCAGCGCTTGCGCTGCCGACATGAGAGGGCGTACGGGCTTCGCCCGTGCGCCTGTTTGACCCGACCGCCCGCCCTTGCCCTGTGAGCAAGGGCGGGCCGGAGGGGAAGCTCCGAGGACGACCTCCCCCTCCGCATTGTCGCGCTCCGGACCTTGGCGACGGACGGGGTCTGAATCCATCGCCGGACGAGCGCAAACCCGCCGGCCCGAAGTATGCCGCACGAGGTGGGCGAAAAACTACGCGCTTGAAAACCATAAACATCGTGTGCCGGTCAAGTCTCCACAGGGACTGGGCCGTTAGACTCGTCGCGGAATCGAAGGGGGAGGAACAGTGGCGGTTCGGGTAGGGATCAACGGCTTCGGGCGGATCGGAAGGAACTTCTTCCGCGCCCATCTGCAGCGCGGCGGGGACTTCGAGATCGTCGCGGCGAACGACCTCGGCGACGCGAACACGATGGCGCATCTCCTCAAGCACGACTCGGTGCTGGGGACGCTCGACCAGGATGTCTCATGGGGCGAAGAGACGATCACGGTCGGAGGCAAGGAGCTGAAGCTCCTTGCGGAGCGCGATCCGGCGAGCCTTCCCTGGGGCGACCTCGGGGTGGACGTCGTGATCGAGTCGACGGGCCTCTTCACAAAGCGCGAGGGTGCGAAGAAGCACCTCGAAGGCGGCGCAAAGAAGGTCGTCATCTCCGCGCCTGCGACCGACCCGGACGTGACGATCGTGCTCGGGGTCAACGACGAGGTCTACGAGCCCGAGTCGGACAACATCATCTCGAACGCCTCCTGCACGACGAACTGCGTGGCGCCGCTGGCGAAGGTGCTCCACGACGAGCTGACGATCGAGCAGGGGTTCATGACGACGATCCACGCGTACACGAACGACCAGCAGATCCTGGACCTGCCCCACAAGGACCTCCGCCGGGCGAGGGCGGCCGCGATCAACCTGATCCCGACTTCCACCGGGGCTGCGCGCGCGATCGGGATCGTCATGCCCGACCTGAAGGGGAAGGTCGACGGCATGTCCATGCGCGCGCCGGTTCCCACGGGCTCGATCGTCGACCTCGTCGTCCGCGTCGGCCGCGAGACGAGCGTGGACGAGGTGAACGGGCTGTTCCGCTCGAAGGCCGACACCGGCCGGCTCGAGGGGATCCTCCAGTACTCGGAGGAGCCGCTCGTCTCGACGGACATCCAGCACTCGTCGTATTCGTCGATCTTCGACAGCGACCTGACGATGGCCAACGGGACCATGGTCAAGGTCTTCGGCTGGTACGACAACGAGTGGGGCTACTCGTGCCGCCTGGTCGATCTCGTTGCGAAGGTGGCGGCGACGCTTCCGGCCGCAGTCTCGGCGTAGTGCGTCCACGGTCGGTTCGCGACGCCGACGTCGGCGGCAGGAACGTGCTCGTGCGGTCGGACCTGAACGTGCCGCTCCAGAACGGCCGCGTCGCGGACGACACGCGGATCCGTGCGTCGCTGCCCACGCTGCAGTACCTGCTCGAGCACGACGCGGGCTCGATCGCGGTGTGCTCGCACCTCGGCCGGCCGAAGGGCCCGGACCCGGCCTTCTCGATGGCGCCCGTGCGCGAGCGGCTGGGCGAGCTCCTCCCGGACGGGCGGGTCGAGGTGCTCGAGAACACCCGCTTTGACCCCGGCGAGACGAAGAACGACCCCGGGTTTGCGCGCACGCTCGCGGAGGGCCGGGACCTCTTCGTCGAGGACGCGTTCGGCTCTGTCCACCGCGCGCACGCGTCGACCGTCGGCGTCGCGGAGCTCCTGCCCTCGTACGCGGGGCTGCTGCTCGAGCGGGAGCTGGAGGAGCTGGGGAAGCTGCTCGGAGAGGTCGCGCGGCCGTTCGTGCTCGTCTCCGGGGGCGCGAAGGTCGAGGACAAGCTCGGCGTCCTGCGGAACCTCGGCGGGAAGGCCGACACCGTGCTCGTCGGCGGGAAGATGGCGGAGGAGCTCCGCAACGAGAACCCGCTCGGCTTCCCGGTCGAGCTGCCGCGCGACGTGGTCGCGGCCGCGGCGTTCGAGGAGGACGCCGAGTCGAAGGTCGTTGCCTATGACGCGCTTCCCGAGGGGTGGCTCGGCCTCGATATCGGGCCGGAGACGCGCGAGTCGTTCGCGGCGGAGCTCGCGACGGCGGAGACGATCTTCTGGAACGGCCCGATGGGCGTCTTCGAGTGGCCGCGCTTCGCGGAGGGCACGAAGGCCGTCGCCGAGGCGGTCGCTGCTGCGGACGCGTTTTCCGTCGTCGGGGGCGCCGACTCGATCCGCGCGCTGAACGAGCTCGGCCTGCTCGACCGGGTCTCGTGGGCCTCGACCGGAGGCGGCGCGGCGCTCGAGCTGCTCGAGGGCAAGGAGCTCCCGGGCGTCGCGGTCATTCCGGTGGCCTGACGGCTACCTGCTTGACACTCTCAACGGGGAAGAGGACACTCGCGGGCCGAGGCAGGCAAAGCGGGGCGGCCCTCGCGCGTCCTCCAGCGGGGTTGTCTCTTGGAGCTGGAAAGGAGGAGCCTGACACGACCCAGACCGTGTCGAGGACTTCGGTTGAGCGTGCTCGCTCGTGGAGCCGTTCTGCTCGTCGCGATCGGTGGGCTGCTAGTGCTCGGCCCCGGCGCCGCGCGGCCGAGCGCTCGAGCGCCGTTCGCGCCTGCAAACTCGGCGGCGGGTACGCGGAACCACTCTGCGAAAGCCACTCGTCGCTGTGCCGGGACTCGTACGACAGCCCCGGAGAGGAGTACGTCGGGCACGACGAGCCGTCGCTCGCGTTCAAGTCCTCCCGCCCCGGGTCGGGGAACGACATCACCTATGACCTGAGGCTTCCGAGAGAGCCCCCGATCGTGCCGCAGAACGACGGCTCGGGGGGAACCTGGAACTTCGAGCTGCGACCGACCTTCTGGTTCGGGCTCACGCTATGCGACTCGGAGTCGGCGCCCGAGTACACGAAAACGTGCACCCCGGACTCCGACAAGAACGACCTCGTCGGGTCGAACCCGAACAAGAAGGACTACATCGGCAAGCACCCGGGGAACGCGTTCCTCGAGCTGCAGTTCTACGGGCCGGGGTACGTCCCGCAGTTCGAGGGCTTCGGCTGCTCGGCGCGGCAGTACTGCGCGGCGATGACGATCGACAGCCTGAACGAGGACCAGAACACCGGCACGTTCAACACCGAGGCCTGTGACGACTACATCCTCGGCGGCGCCGAGCCGATCAACTGGGCCTACGTCACGAAGAGCGGCGTCTCCCAGGCTCCAGCCGACCCGCTCTTCACCGGAACGTTCGACAACCCGAACCTCGACGCGGTGAACCCGGACTACGAGAAGGACCTGCTGATGAGCCCGGGCGACCGGATCAGGATCCACATGCACGACACGCCGGCCGGGTGCCGGGTCGACCTGTACGACAAGACGACGCACCAGAGCGGCTCGATGACGGGCGACCGGATCACGGGTGAGAACTGCGTAAACCCGCCCATGGGAGCGGCGTTCTACCCCTTCTACTCGACGACCTTCGCGAACGGCACGTGCACGTGGCAGGAGGGTGGTCCCTATCTGCCCAACACGATCGACGACTTCGGCGGGAGCTCCACCACGGAGTACGGCCCGCTGCTGCAGTCGGTGTACCCGGGGCCGGGCTTCGCCCCGATCTACCGGTACAACAACTTCAACAGCGGCGATCTGAAGAACGTCTGTCCAGTCAGCTGACCATCCCCTCCAGGGAGGAAGCGGCCCAGCCCGGGCCGCTCCTCCCTGGCCGTAACATGCGCGCGTGGCGCTCCTGGCGGCCAACTGGAAGATGTACAAGGGACCGGGGGAGACGCGGGAGTTCCTCGCCGCGTTCGAGCCGCCTGCCGGCGTCGAGGTCGTCCTCTGCCCGCCCTTCGGGTCGCTCGGGGCGGCCGTTTCCAGCGGACGCACGATCTTCGCGCAGAACGTCCACTGGGAGGACGAGGGCGCGTTCACGGGCGAGGTCTCGACGAGGATCCTGCTCGAGCTCGGCGTCCAGGGCGCGATCGTGGGCCACTCGGAGCGACGGCTGTACTTCGGCGAGACCGACGAGACGGTCCGGCTCCGGACCGAGCACGCGCTGGAGGCCGGTCTGCGCGTGATCGCCTGCGTCGGCGAGCTCGACGAGGAGCGCGACCGCGGCGAGACCGAGGACGTCCTGCGCCGGCAGGTGTCCGTGCTCGCCGAGCACGAGGCGCTCGTCGTCGCGTACGAGCCGGTGTGGGCGATCGGGACGGGCAAAACGGCCACCCCGGAGATCGCCCAGAACGCCCACGCGTTCATCAAGTCTCTGCTGCGCGTCCCGGTCCTCTACGGCGGCTCGGTCAAGCCGGAGAACGCGGCGGAGCTGCTCGCCCAGCCGGACGTCGACGGCGCTCTCGTCGGCGGCGCCTCGCTGGACGTGGGATCGTTCACCGCGATTTGCCTGGAAGCTACAACCTCGTAGCGCTCGTCATCCTCGACGGCTGGGGCTGCGCGCCGCCCGGCCCCGGGAACGCGATCGACCTCGCGGAGACGCCGGTCTTCGACCGGCTCTGGGCCGAGTACCCGCACACCACGCTGAAGGCGTCGGGCGAGGCGGTCGGGCTGCCGGCCGGCCAGATGGGCAACTCCGAGGTCGGTCACCTGACGATCGGCTCGGGGCGCGTGCTCGACCAGGACCTGCAGCGCGTCAACCGGGCGATCGCGGACGGCTCGCTCTTCGAGAACCCGGCGCTCAAAGCCGCGTTCGACAAGGGCGGCGACGTCCACCTGCTCGGGCTCGTCTCGCACGGTGGCGTCCACTCGCACATCGACCACCTGCAGGCGCTACTGCGGTTCGCACCCGAGCGCACCTGGATCCATGCATTCACGGACGGGCGCGACGTCTCCCCGCACGCGGCCGCCGACGACCTCGCCGAGCTGCCCGCCGACCGGATAGCGACGGTCTGCGGGCGCTACTACGCGATGGACCGCGACCAGCGCTGGGAGCGGACGCAGCGGGCCTACGACGCGATCGTCGAGGGGAAGGGGGAGCATGCGGACGACCCGGTTGCAGCCGTCCGCGCGAGCTACGAGCGCGGAGTCACGGACGAGTTCATCGAGCCGATCGTCCTCGACGGCCGGCCCCGTCTCGGCACCGACGACGCTGCGGTCTTCTTCAACTTCCGGCCGGACCGCGCCCGGCAGCTGAGCCAGCTGCTCCTCGAGCGCGGGTTCGACCTGACCACGATGACGCAGTACCGGGACGATCTCGACTGCCCGGTCGCGTTCGGTCCGGAGGAGGTCGGCGAGACCATGGCGGAGGTGGTCGCCGCGGCCGGGCTGTGGCAGCTGCACGTCGCCGAGACCGAGAAGTACGCGCACGTGACGTACTTCTTCAACGGCGGGCGCGAGCAGGAGTGGCCGGGGGAGACGCGGATCCTCGTCCCGAGCCCGCGCGACGTCGGTACCTACGACCGCAAACCGGAGATGTCGGCCGCGGAGGTGACCGACCGCTTCTGCCAGGCGCTCGAGGACGACGGGTACAGCTTCGCGGTCATCAACTTCGCCAACGCGGACATGGTCGGCCACTCCGGAGTGATCCCCGCGGTCGTCGAGGCGGTCGAGACGGTCGACGCCTGTCTCGGTCGCGTCGTGGCTACCGTTCAGGGCGTGGGCGGAGTGGCGATGATCACGGCGGACCACGGAAACGCCGAGCAGATGCTCGAGCCGGACGGCACGAGCCCGCACACCGCGCACACCACGAATCTGGTCCCGCTTGTTCTCACAGATCCCGCTGCAAAACTGCGCGAGGGGGGCGAGTTGAAGGATCTCGTCCCGACCGCGATTTCTTACCTGAATCTTGCGAAACCTTTACAGATGAAGGGGGAAAATCTCTGCATCTGACCGTTTTCCGGTCTATACTCGGCGAGCCTTGAGCCTGGCACAACCCGACCCCGGCGTTCTCCGCAAAGCGCAGCGTGGAGACGAGCGAGCCTTCAGCCTGATCCTGCGGGCGTACGAGACTCCGGTCTTCAACTACGTCCTGAGGCTCGTCAACGGAGACCGGGCGCTGGCCGAGGATCTGACCCAGGAAGTCTTCCTCCGCGTCTTCCAGGGCCTGCCGAAGTTCTCCGCGCGCTGCAAGTTCACGACCTGGCTCTTCCAGGTGACGAAGAACCGCGTGCTGGACGAGCTGCGGGCCTCGGAGCGGAGGCCGCGAGCGCTCGTCGCGATCGACGACATCGCCCCTCTCGAGGTGCTCGACACCCCCGTCGAGCGGCTCGAGGAGATGGACTCGCTCTGGCGGGCCGTCGAAGACCTGACGGTCGACCTGAAGATGGCGCTGCTCCTGCGCGACGTGGTCGGCCTGTCCTACACCGAGATCGCGGACTCGCTCGAGATCACGCTCGCCACCGTCAAGTGGCGGATCTACAAGGCCCGCGAAGAAGTCCAGCTCGCGCTCGCCCGCGAGGGCATCACCTTCGGCACCCCGGCCGTCGCCGAGCCGAAGCGCCAACAGGCCTAGAAGAGGACGTACTCGTACGAGTGATTTGCGCCCGTGGGCGCAAGTTTTTCGTGCGCTCCCCCTCTAGCAGGGTGATCCGTTCGCTCCAGCTTTCCGAAAGGACCCCTCAGATGAAGCGGGTACTGCTCGTCTTCGCTCCGGTCGCGCCCGTGCTCGTCGCTCCGGCGACGGCGTTCGCGCTCGCGGTGGGCTCCGACGGTTCGTTCACGCTCGTCTCGCCACAGCAGGACGACGAGAACGACGACGACCACCACGAAGGGATCGACGAAGATCACGGGAAGATCGAGGTGGAGGGCACGATTACCGACCTCACAGCCGACAGCGTCATCGTCCAGTCCCACGAGACCTCTCGCGTCGCGTGCGCGATTCCCGTCGGCCCCGACCCGACGGCGATGGCGGCCACGACGGAGACGGCGGCGGCTAGCGCATGACCCCGGGTCCCCTCTCGCTCTCCGGCCGCCGGCGCGAGCGGGCGGCCGGAGAGCGCATCGCGGAGCTGTTCGAGGAGCACGGCCGGATGGTCTACGGCGTCTGCCGGCTGATGCTCCGCGATCCGACCGAGGCGGAGGACGCGGCCCAGCAGACGTTCCTGTCCGCGTACCGGAGCCTGCTCGGGGGCCAGGAGCCTCGCCAGCCGTCGGCCTGGCTCGCGACGATCGCCCGCAACGAGTGCCGCGGCCGCCTGCGCAGTCGCAAGTCCGAGCCGCTCACGCTCGTCACGGCTGCGTCGGTCGACGAGACCCAGCGCGAGGTCGCCCGGCACGAGGAGATCGAGGCGCTCAGCGCGGCGCTCGCCGAGCTTCCGCAACAGCAGCGCGACGCGATCGTCCTGCGGGAGTTCTACGGCCTGTCCTACTCCGAGGTCGCTGCGGCGCTCGGGGTGTCCGGTGCGGCCGTTGAATCACTCCTGTTCCGCAGCCGCCGCCGCCTACAGGAGCATCTGCGCCCGCTCCGGGCGGCTCTGGGCGCGCTCGCGCTCCCGCCGACCCTCAGCGAGTCGCTCGCGCGGGCGCTGCCCGGCTTCGGGGGCGGTGGGGCAGGCGCGGGCGCGGTTGCCGTCGCCAAGGTCGGAGCCGCGCCGCTCGCCGCCAAGCTTGCGGCGTTGACGCTCGCGGTAGGCGCGGTCGGAACGGTCGCAGGCGTCGAGACGACGACACGGCAGCGGGGCCACCAGAAGCCGTCTCGTCCCGCGACTCGCCAGGCGGCTGTGGTGCCGTCGGCATCCGAGAAGCCGCTGGCCGCCGCGAGGCCCCTCGTGGCGACCCGGAGCCGGCGCGTCGGCCACAGGCACTCGGACGCGGCGAGCAACGGGGGGAGGCAGCACTCCGAGGACAGCTCCCCGGTCGCGGAGCCGAGAGAGACCGAGCCGGAGCACGAGCAGACGCGGGAGACGATGACGGAGACGGAGCAGACGAGCACGAACGAGGCGGAGCACGAGGGATCAGGAGGCAGCGACGACGGCAAGAACGACGACCACGGCTCCGGCTCGGACGACGGCCACCACGGCGGTGGCGACGACACGGGCGACAGCTCGGGACAGGGGTCCGGCGGAGACGACTAGACGCCGCCCGCCAGGCGGCCGGCGAGCGAATCCGGGAGGCCACGCTCGCGAATCTCCTCCTGGGTGCGCACGACCGGGTACTCGACGCGCCGGAACGACGCGCGCCCCGCGTCGAAGTCCAGCAGGAGCCAGGCCGCCCGCGGATCGCCGTCGCGGGGCTGGCCCACCGAGCCCGGGTTGAGGATCAGCCGCGCGTCCGCCGCGAGCTCGACCTCGGTTCCCTCGGGCGCGAGGCCTCCACCCAGCGCGCCGTCCGCCGAGGCGAGCGCGAGCGGCACGTGGCTGTGCCCGACGAGGACCAGCGGCTCCTCGGTCAGCTCGAACGTCGCGTCGACCGCCTCGAACGTGAGCACGTAGTCCCAGACCGGGTCGCGCGGGCTGCCGTGGAAGAGCTCGACTCCTTCGCGCCGCCCGCTCGGGCTCGACGACTCGAGGTAGGCGCGCGCCTCGGGGGTCAGGACCCTGCGCGTCCATTCAGCCGCTGCGGCCGCCTCCGGCGTGAACTCCTCGAGGTCGAGGCGGCCGAGTACGGCCAGGTCGTGGTTACCGGCGAGGCAGATCGACGCGCGCTCGCCGACGGCGGCGCAGCAGGGATTCGGCCGTGGCCCGTAGCCGACGAGGTCGCCGAGGCACCAGAGCTCGTCCACCTTCTCCGCGTCCACTGCCTCCAGCACCGCCGCGAGCGCGTGCCAGTTAGCGTGAACGTCCGAGATGACCGCGACCCGGCTGGCCAAGAGCGCAACCTTAGTGCTCGTCGCGCTGATCTGGTTCGCGGCCGGCTACTTGCTCTGGCAGACGACGGTTCCGGGCAACCTGCAGCTCCCGCACGTCGACGCGCACCGGTACTGGAGCGACGCCGCGCTCCACCGCGCCGCTCACTTCGACCGCTTCCTCAGCTGGAACTACGTCCTGGCGACGCTCGCGCAGCTCGGGGTGCTCGTCGTGTTCGTCTTTCTCGCCCCCCGGATCGCGCGCGCGTTCGATGTCGGCCGCGTCGGCAAGGGCGTGATGATCGGGACGGCGACGACGCTGGCCGCGTGGGCGGTCGCGCTTCCGTTCGGGTTCGCGGCGCTGTGGTGGGGGCGGCGCTACGGGATCGAGAAGTCGTCCTACGGGGACTGGCTCGTCCAGCAGTGGCCGAGCCTGATCGCCCAGGTGGTCGGGCTGACGATCGTGTTGACCGTCCTGCTGCTCCTTGCCGGCCGTTTTCCACGCTTCTGGTGGGCGATCGCAGGCCCGCTGTTCGTGGTCGTCGCGTTCCTCCTGCTTCTGCTGCTCCCCTACGTGGAGACGATCGGGACGCGGCCGCCGCACCACACGAAGCTCGCCGCCCAGGTTCGCGAGCTCGCGCACAAGGAGGGTGTCGGGAGCACGCCGATCCGGGTGCAGAGGGTGAGCGACCAGACGACTGCCGCGAACGCCGAGACGATCGGGATCGGCCCGTCCGCGCGGGTCGTGTTCTGGGACACGCTCAACCCGCCGCGCTACACGCCCGGCCAGATCAGGGTCGTCGCGGCGCACGAGTTCGGGCACGTCGCAAGACGGCACGTCTGGAAGGGCCTCGGCTGGTACGCCCTGCTGACGATCCCGCTCTTCTTCCTGCTCTACCTGGCGACCGAGTGGCGCGGCGGGATGGCGAGGCCCGAGGTCGTGCCGTTCGCGCTGCTCGTGATCGCGGTCTTCAACCTCGCGGTGATCCCGTTCACGAACGTGGTCTCACGCCGCTACGAGGCCGAGGCCGACTGGCGCGCGTTGCAGACGACCCGCGACCCGCGTGACGCGATCGGGCTCTTCAAGCGTTTCGGCACGCTGGATCTCGAGCAGCCGAACCCGCCCGGGTGGTCGTACGTCTGGCTCGAGAACCACCCGACCCTCGTCCAGCGCATCGGCATGGTGAAGGCCTGGGAGGCTCGGAATCCCTAAGTGTCGTTTTCGGTCGTCTCCGGGAGGTTGCGGATGCCCTCGCGGGACGACCACTTCGACCAGGAGTCCTGCATCGCGTCCAGCAACTCGCGCATGAAGCGCGTCGACATGTTCACGCGGGCGACGACGACGCCCGGGACGTCGCCCTCCTCGACCTCGTGGTCGATCCGCGCGAACGTGATCGTGAACTCGTAGTCCGAGAAGCTGATGTTCGCGAAGTTCGAATAGACGCCGGCCAGGTGCTCGGGATCCAGATGGATGTTTAGCTGGCGCTCCTGGCCTTCCTCGTCCACGCGTCGAGGATACTACTGGCGTGAGGGAGTCGTTCACGCCGCGCCGGGTCCTGCTAGCGGTGACGGCACTGGCGGCGCTTCTCGTCGCGGGAACGGTCGCGTTCCACCAGGCGCTCCACGAGACGTGGATGCAGTCTCTGTACCGGACGGTCGTGACCGTCTCGCTGACCGGGCTCGACACCGTCCCGCGCAACGACGAGTCGCGAGCGATCTCGATCGTCCTGGTCGTAGCAGGACTGACTATCTTTGCGTACGTCGCCGCGATCCTCGTCGAGGGGATCGCGGGAGGCGTCTTCACGGGCGCGCTGGCCGAGCGAAGGAGACGGCGCACGATCGAGCACCTGAGCGAGCACTACATCATCTGCGGCTACGGCCGCGTCGGCCGGAGGGTGGCCGCCGAGTTCCGCGAGTCCGGGATCGACTACGTCGTGCTCGACTTCAGCCGGGAGGCGATCGAGGCTGCTCGCGAGGCCGGCGACCTGTTCGTCGAGGGCACGGGCACCGAGGACGAGGATCTTGCGGAGGCGGGTCTCTTGCGGGCCCGCGGGCTCGTCGCGTCGTCCGACTCGGACTCGGACAACCTCTATATCGCGCTCTCGGCGCGGGCCGCGCGGCCGGACCTGCTGATCGTGGCGCGCGCCTCCGACGAGGACGCGGCCAGGAAGCTTCGCCTCGCAGGGGCAGACCGGGTCGTCCAGCCGTACTCGACTGCCGGCAAGGAGATGGCGAAGCTCGTGCTGCGCCCGCAGGTGGCCGCGTTCCTCGACATCGTCTCGACCAGCGGCGGCCCCGAGCTGCGTTTCGAGGAGATCGAGGTCAAGGCGAGCTGCGAGCACGCGGGCAAGTCGATCCGGGAGCTCAAGGTGCGCGAGGTCACCGGCGCGATGATCGTCGCGCTGCGCAAGCAGGACGGCACGTTCGACACGACGCCGACGCCCGAGGCGTTGCTCGGGGTCGGTGACGTGATGATCGCGGCAGGCACGCCGGAGGAGCTGCGGCGGCTCGAGGAGCTGTTCGCGCCCCGCGAGGCTGTTGCGAGCTGAGGCGATAGCCGCCCTGGAGGCGCGGCTGTCCGAGCTCGCGGGAGCGCCGGTCGAGCTCGAGCGGCCGAGCGATCCGGCGCACGGCGACTACGCGACGAGCGTCGCGCTGCAGCTCGCGCCGGTGCGCGAGCGCGCGCCCCGGGAGCTCGCCGAGGAGTTGGCCGGAGCGGCGGCCGGGCTCGAGCACGTCGAGCGGGCGGAGATCGCCGGCCCGGGCTTCGTCAACCTCTGGCTGACGCCTGCCTGGTACGGCGAGGCGCTCGGAGAGATCCTCGATGCCGGCTCGTCGTACGGCGCGGGCCGGGCCGACCCGGCCGAGCGGATCCAGGTCGAGATGGTCTCCGCCAACCCGACCGGGCCGATCACGGTTGCCTCGGCGCGCAACGGGGCCTACGGGGACTCGGTCGCGCGGCTGCTCGAGCTGGCCGGGCACGCGGTCGAGCGCGAGTACTACTACAACGACTCCGGGGCGCAGATGGAGCTGTTCCGGGCCTCGGTCGAGGCGATCAGGCGTGGGGAGGAGCCGCCGGAGGACGGCTACCGCGGGGATTACGTCGCCGGGCTGGCGGCCGAGGAGGGCGACCCGGTCCCGAAGATGCTCGAGCAGATCGAGGCTTCGCTGGAGCGGTTCCGCATCCACTTCGACTCCTGGAAGCGCCAGAGCGAGCTCGAGCACCGGCTGCCCGAGTTCCTGCCCCGCCTCGACACGTACGAGAAGGACGGCGCCGTCTGGGCGCGATCCTCCGCCTACGGCGACGACGAGGACCGCGTGCTCGTGCGCTCGGTGGAGCAGGGCGGCACGCCCACCTACCGTGCGGCCGACGTGGTCTATCTCGTGGACAAGCTCGACCGCGGCTTCGAGCGTGCGATCTACGTCCTCGGCGCCGACCACCACGGCACGCGCAAGTGGTATGCGGCCATCGCCCAGATGCTGGGCTACGACCCCGAGCGGGTCGAGGTGCTGCTCTACCAGCTCGTCCACCTGACCAAGGGCGGAAAGCAGGCGAGGATCTCTAAGCGGCGCGGGGACGTCGTCTTCCTCGACGACTTCATGGACGAGGTCGGCGTCGACGCCGCGCGCTGGTTCCTCGTCAATCGCGGGCCCGACCAGTCGATCGAGATCGACGTCGACCTCGCCGCCGAGCGCAGCGAGAAGAACCCCGTCTACTACGTCCAGTACGCGCACGCGCGGATCGCGGGGATCCGGCGCAACGCCGGCGACGCGGACGTGTCCTCGGAGCCGCCTGCCGACCTGTCGCCGGAGGAGCGCGACGTGATCAAGCGCCTCGCCGAGTTCCCCGGGATCGCAGCCGAGGCGGTCGAAAGGCGCGGCCCGCAGGCGATCCCGACCTACGCGATCCGGGTCGCCGACGACTTCCACCGCTTCTACCACCACCACCGCGTGCTCGAGAGCGACGCCGAGGCGTTCCGGCTGGGGCTGTGCGCCGCGACCCAGGCCGTGATCGCGCGCTGCCTGGGGCTCGTGGGCGTGGAAGCTCCCGAGCGAATGTAGGATCGGAGCCGATGGCGCGGGCGGAGGCGTCTGTTGCGGAAGGCCCGAGAGGGAGCGTCCCCGACCGCAACCTCGCGCTCGACCTCGTCCGCGTGACGGAGGCTGCCGCGATGGGCGCCGGCCGCTGGATCGGACGGGGGGAGAAGGAGTCCGCCGACCAGGCGGCTGTCGACGGGATGCGGGCGATGCTGGACTCGGTGAGCATGGCCGGCGTCGTCGTCATCGGCGAGGGCGAAAAGGACAAGGCGCCGATGCTCTACAACGGCGAAGAGGTCGGCGACGGGCACGGCCCGGCCGTCGACGTCGCGGTCGACCCGCTCGAGGGGACCCGCCTGACCTCGAAGGGACAGCCGAACGCGATCGCCGTGATCGCGGTGGCGGAGCGCGGGACGATGTTCTTCCCTGGCGCGGCCGTCTACATGAACAAGATCGCGTGCGGCCCGGAGGCGATCGACTCGATCGACATCGACGCGCCCGCGCGGGAGAACGTCGAGCGCGTCGCGAAGGCGAAAGGGAAGCGGCCGAGCGAGGTCACGGTCGTCGTCCTCGAGCGCGAGCGTCACGATGCGCTGATCGCCGAGCTGCGCGAGGTCGGCGCGAAGCTGCTGCTCATCCCGGACGGCGACGTCGCGCCCGCGATCGCCGCCGCCCAGCCGGCGACGGGCGTCGATCTCCTGATGGGCATCGGCGGCACACCCGAGGGCGTGATCGCGGCCGCCGCGCTCAAGTGCGTCGGCGGCGGAGTCCAGGGGAAGCTCTGGCCGCGCGACGCCGACGAGCGGCAGCAGCTCGTCGACGCGGGCCTCGACCCTGACCGTGTGCTGACGACCGACGACCTCGTCTCGGGCGAGGACGTCTTCGTCGCGGCGACCGGTGTTACCACGGGTGCGCTGCTCCGCGGCGTCCGCTACACGGCCGAAGGCGCGGTCACGGACTCGATCGTGATGCGCTCGCGCTCAGGGACAGTGCGCCGGATCGAGGCCACGCACGCGTTCGACAAGCTCGAGCGCTTCTCGGGCCGCGAGTACCGGCCCTAGGCGGAGCCTCCTAGTAACAGTCTGTTACTAGGTGCCTTAGACGGTCGCCGTCTCCATCTCGGGGGCATAGGAGCCGGTGCGGGCGGCGCCGTTGAACTTCGCCCGCCGGTAGAACGCCTTCTGCGCGTCCTCGGCGCGAGCCGGGTCGCCGCCCCATGCCTTGAGCGCGGGAGCTTGCAGCGCTCGGCCGTACGAGAACGAGAGCTCCCACGGATGCGGGCCGCGGGCGTTCATCGCGTTCAGGTGCGCGGTCGCGTCCTCGTCCGTCTGGCCGCCCGAGAGGAAGACGATCCCCGGGACCGCGGCCGGCACGTGCCGGTAGAGGCACTCCAGGGTCGCCTCGGCGACCTCGTCCACATCGGCCCGTGAGGAGGCCTCGTAGCCGCTCAGCACCATGTTCGGCTTCAGCAGCGTTCCGAAGAGGTCGACGCGCTGGTCGTGGAGCTCCGTGTAGACGGATTGGAGCGCGCGGCCGGTCGCTTTCGCGCTCTCCTCGATCGAGTGGTCGCCGTCCATCAGGACCTCCGGCTCGACGATCGGCACGAAGCCGGCCTCCTGCGAGAGCGCTGCGTACCGGGCCAGCGCATGGGCGTTCGTCCAGGCGCAGTACTCGCTCGGCCGGTCGCCGCCGACGGAATAGGTCGCGCGCCACTTGGTGAAGCGCGCGCCGAGCTCGTAGTACTCGGCGAGCCGATCGCGGAGCCCGTCGAGCCCTTCGGTGATCGTCTCGTCCTCGGCCAGCGCAAGGGGTTTCGTCCCCTTGTCGACCTTGATGCCCGGGATGACCCCGCGCGACTCGAGCACCGTCGGGAACGGCGTCCCGTCGGAGGAGTTCTGGCGGATCGTCTCGTCGAACAGGATCACGCCGCTGATGAACTCCTCGGCGCCCGGAGTCGTGAAGAGCAGCTCGCGGTAGGCGCGCCGGTTGTCCTCCGTCGACTCGACCCCGATCGAGTCGAAGCGCTTCTTGATCGTGCGATCGCTCTCGTCCGCGGCGAGGATTCCCTTGCCCTCGGCGACGAGCGCCCTCGCGGTCTCGTGGAGTTCGGCTCCCATGGCTCCCCCTTCGTTCGTTCCAGTGGGATTATCGCTCAGTCGTCGTCCTCTTCGGCGGCTCCCTCGACGCCCTGGAGCAGGAGCTGCACACGGCGCAGCTCCTCGGCCGTCGCGGGCCGGATTGCGCCCGCGCTGACCCACCACGCCGGATGGATCTCGTTCCAGCCGTGCTGGGTGTCCTCGACCCACGGGCCGACGACCTCGACGCGGTCCCCCTCCGCGGGGACGGCTACGTGCGAGCGGTCCTGCGGGATGATCTCGACCACGAGGTTCCCACCCACGCGCTCGTTGCCGTCCGAGAGCAGCCGCCCGTAGCCCGGGTCGGGGCGGAGGTCGACGTGGACGTCGCCGTCGTACGACTCGAACTTCACCTTCGCGACGGTGCCGAGCGCGATCCGGCAGCGGCTCTTCACGATCAGCCGCTGCGGGTGGTAGACGCCGGCGAGCGGGCCGCCGAGGCGGCAGTACGGCGAGGGGAGGACGATCTGCCTTCGAAGGCTGCAGGCCGCCGCGCAGCAGAGGAGAAAGAGGCCGAGGACGACGGCGGGGCGGCGCACGCTCCGAGCGTGCCTGCGGCCGGGGCCTACCGAAAGTCGCTCTTTCGGACTGGGCTAGAATCCGCCGAGCGCGGACGTAGCTCAGCCGGTAGAGCATCGGCTTCCCAAGCCGAGGGTCGCGGGTTCGATCCCCGTCGTCCGCTCTCCAGCAGGAATGGCAGGGAGAGGGATCCACCACGTCGCGCTGGCCGTCTCCGACGTCGAGCGGTCTCTGGCGTTCTATCTCGCGATCCTCGGGCCGCTCGGCCTCGAGGAGCACGGCCGCTGGCCGACGTACCGTGGAACCGAGGAGCTGATCCTCCTGGAGTACGGGGGCCAGTGCCTCGACCTCCGGCCTGCCGACGGCGGCGCGCACCGCCATTACGACGTGGGGATCGAGCACCTCGGATTCGAGGTGGAGCGGCCGGAGGAGGTCGACGAGGCGTACGAGCGGTGCCTCGGCGTCGAGGCCGCGATCCAGTCACCGCCCGAGTTCCATTACGTCGAGGACGGAGAGGACTACTACGCGTTCTTCGCGTTCGACCCGGACGGGATCCGATTCGAGGTCTTCTACTGGGAGCGCGCGGGTGCCTGAAGTATCCTCATCGCGAAGCCGATGAGTGGCGCAGGCGACTGGCCGGGCGAGGAGACCGCCGAGACGCGGGTCATGGCGTTGCCGGCGCAGGAGCGCGAGATCCTGGCCGCGCTCGCCGTCGTCGGTCGCGCCTCGCTCTCGCACGAGGAGCTCGCCGAGCTGCTCCGCGTCGACGACGTCACGCCACTCGTCTCCGACCTCCAGGCCCGCGGCCTGGTGCGCAGCGACGAGAGACGGTGCTCGGCCGCCGGCCGGATCGGCGAGGAGATCCGGCGGACGAACGACGCGCTCTCGACCGGCGACCGCCTGATGGGCTACGTCTCGACGCTCGCTCAGAGCGGCCGCCTCACCCCGGGGCGGCTGGCCGACGACTCCGCGGCGATTCTCGGCCTCTCCGAGTGGGCGGCCGAGATGCAACGGTCGGCGCAGCTGCTCGAGATGGTCAAGACGGTCGAGGCCTCCTACGAGATCGCGCAGCGCGCCGAGGAATGGCGTGAGCTCCTCCTCCGCGGGCGCGGCGCCGCCCACGCGCTCGGCGACCGGCAGTCGGAGATCTGGATGCTGCAGCGGCTCGCGACCGCCGCGGCGATGGCAGGTGACTCGGCGGGCGCGCAGCAGTATCTTCGTGAGGCCGATGAGCTGCAGCGGACTCCGCAACCGACGCCGATGACCGAGCAGGCCTCCCCCGCCGGCGGCGACAGCGGAAACACCTGGAAGATCGTGCTCGTGATCCTCGGGACGGTCCTGGTCGCGTTGATCGGCGTGGGAGTGGGCTACGCGATCGGCCACGGCAACAAGGGAAGCGCCGGCACGACGACGATCACGAGGACGCTCGAGAAGACGGGCACCGAGACTACGACAACGACGGAGACGGTCCCGACGACGGTGATCAGCACGACGACCGTGACGACGACCGTGACGACGGGCGGCGCCATTCCATGAGGCACGCCGCGTAGCCGGCCCATGCCGCCGTTCCCGAAGCCCAGGTTCGACTACACCTACGACGTCAAGGCGGAGACCCGCGCGCTTCGACAGTACCGCGACACGAAGCCCGGCCGGGCGATCCCCGCGCAGGCGAAGGGATCGCTGCTCCTCGCCACCTGGAACATCGCCAACCTCGGCGTCCAGGACCGACTGGACACCGACTACCAGTTGATGGCCGAGATCATCGGCTGGTTCGACCTCGTCGCCGTCCAGGAGGTGAACGACAACCTCCGCGGGATCGAGGCGATCCACGACCATCTTCCGAGCCGCTACCAGCTGCTCTTCTCGGACGCGTCGGGGAATCAGGAGCGGCAGGCGTTCCTGTTCGACGGCACGAAGGTCGACCGCCTGCGCGAGATCGGGCGGCTCTCGATCCCGCCGAGCAGCACGAGCAAGATCGCGGTGCCGGGCGCGACGACGCCGTTTCCCGGCTTCGACCGGGGCCCGTATCTCGGCAGCTTCGAGAGCGGCGCCTTCCGCTTCCTGCTCGCCAACGTCCATCTCTTCTACGGGTCGCCGAAGAAGGCGGACCTCCAGCGCCGCGTGCAGGAGACCTACGCGGTCGCGTGGTGGGCCAACAAGCGCCGCACCGACCCGAACACCTACGTCCCGGACACGATCCCGCTGGGCGACTTCAACCTGCCGAAGGCCGTGAAGGGCGACCCGATCTACGACGCGCTGACTCGCCGCGGGCTCGAGATCCCGCCGCACACGTCGCAGATCGGCTCCGCGATCGCCTCCGACAGCCACTACGACCAGATCGCGTTCTTCCCCGGCGACACGAAGGACAGATTCACGGGGCAGATGAACGTGTTCGACTTCGACGGCGCCCTCTTCGCCGATCTGTACGAGCAGCGCGGCGTGAAGCCGTATCTCTCGTACGCCCGCTACCACATCTCCGACCACCGGCCGCTGTGGGCGGAGTTCAGTACCGGGTAGCCGCGCAGCGGCCGTCCCGGTACCATCGCGCCCGGTTCGGGGTGGCTTCTTTCTCACGTGAGTCCGAGGGTTTGCTCGCCGTGGGCGTGTCCCACCGGAACGCGCCGCTCGAGGTGCGGGAGCAGCTCTACCTGCAAGACGGGCACGCGGCCGAGCTGGCCGTCGAGCTCTGCGGGGTCGTGCTCTCGACCTGCAACCGCACCGAGGTCTACGTGCGCGGGAGCGACCCCGCGGCAGCCCGCGCCGCGCTCGAGGGCCGCTCCGGGCTGGAGCTCGGCGACGTGCTCGCCGTGTGGGAGGGCGACGAGGCCGTCGAGCACCTGTTCCGGGTCGCGGCCGGGCTCGACTCGCTCGTTCCCGGCGAGGGGGAGATCCTCGGGCAGGTGCGCCAGGCGTACGAGGCCGCGCTCGCCGCGGGCGCGACCGACTCCGTCCTGAACCGGCTCTTCGAGGACGCCCTGCACGCGGGCAAGCGCGTCCGCACGGAGGCGCGCCTGGCCGAGATGCCCGAGTCGGTCGCCACGTCGGCCGTCGACCTCGCCGCGAAGGCGCTCGGGGGGCTCGACGGCAGGCGCGTGCTCCTGTTCGGCGCGGGGAAGATGAGCGAGCTCTCCGCGCGCAGCCTGCAGGCGCGCGGAGCCGAGGTGGTCGTCGCGAGCCGCACCCTGGAGAGCGCGCGCGAGCTGGCGGGACGAGTCGGCGGCCGGGCGGCACCGTTCGACGCGGTCGCCGTGGAGCTGATCGACGCCGACCTCGTCATCTCGGCCACCCGCTGCCCTTATCCGATCCTCCACGCCGAGGCGATCCAGCCGCGGACGAAGCCGCTCGTCCTGATCGACATCGCCGTCCCGCGCGACCTCGACTCGGCGATCGGGACCCTCGACGGCTGCACGCTCTACGACATCGACGAGCTGGGGGAAGGGCTGGTCGGCCGCGAGGAGGACGTCCGCGAGGCCGAGCAGATCGTGGCCGAGGAGGCCCGGCGCTTCGCGGAGTGGCGGCGGGAGCGCGGCGCTGCGCCCGCGATCGCCGCTCTCAGGCGCCGCGCGGCCGAGATCCGCGCGGAGGAGCTCGCCCGCGCCGAGCCTCGCCTCTCCGAGCTCTCGCCCCGCGAGCGCAAGACCGTCGAGACGCTGACGTCCCAGATCGTGAACAAGCTCCTGCACGCCCCGACCGTGCGCGCGAAGGAGGACGGCTCGGAGCAGCTGCGCGACCTCTTCGCCCTGCGCGACGACGGCGAGTGACGACGCGCGAGCTCTTCGCGCGGGCGCTGAAGGTCATTCCAGGGGGCGTCAACTCGCCCGTCCGCGCGATGAAGGCGGTGGGGCTCGACGCGCCGCTGTTCGCGCGGAGCGGGGAGGGGGCGTACCTCGAGGACGTCGAGGGCCGACGCTACGTCGACTGGGTGCTCTCCTGGGGCCCGCTGATCTTCGGCCACGCAGACCCGGAGACGGTCGAGGCCGTGATCGCCGCCGCGCGGGAGGGCACGACGTTCGGCACGGCCACCGAGCGGGAGGTCGAGCTCGCCGAGGAGATCGTCGGTGCCGTGCCGTCGGTCGAGATGGTCCGGCTCGTGTCGTCGGGGACCGAGGCGGCGATGACGGCGCTGCGGCTGGCCCGCGCGGCCACCGGGCGCGAGCCCTTCGTCCGCTTCGCCGGCTGCTATCACGGGCACGCAGACCCGTTTCTCTCCGAGGCAGGGTCCGGCGTGAGGACGCTCGGCATCCAGGCGGCGGCGGAGGGGCGCGTCGTGCCGTACAACGACCTCGAGGTGGTCGAGCCGGTGATCGAGGGCGCAGCCTGCGTCTTCGTCGAGCCGGTCGCGGGGAACATGGGAGTCGTCCCGCCCGCCGAGGGGTTCCTCACGGGTCTGCGGGAGCTGTGCCACGCGAGCGGCGCGATGCTCGTCTTCGACGAGGTGATCACCGGGTTCCGCGTCGCGCGCGGCGGCGCTCAGGAGCGCTACGGGGTGCTGCCCGACCTGACCGTGCTCGGGAAGATCGTGGGAGGCGGGCTTCCGCTCGCGGCCGTCGGTGGGCGGGCCGAGCTGATGGAGCGACTCGCCCCGGTCGGGGACGTCTACCAGGCGGGAACGCTCTCCGGGAACCCGCTCGCGACCGCGGCCGGCCTTTCGGTCCTGCGGCGGCTCACACCCGAGGTCTACGAGGGGCTGGAGCGGAAGGGTGAGAGGCTCGACGCGCTCGGCCAGCACGGCCGCTTCGAGCGCGTCGGCGCGATGGCGACGCTGTTCGTCGATGATTACGGCGCGCTCTTCCGCCACCTCCTGGAGCGCGGGATCTATCTCGCGCCCTCGCAGAACGAGGCGATGTTCCTCTCGACCGCACACGGCGACGAAGAGATCGACCGCACGATCGAAGCGGTGGCCGCCTTCTTCGACTAAGTAACAGTCTGTTACTTGGGTCGCTCTGCCTCGGCCCTCGGTGGCTCGAGCGCTCGGATCTTTCTGAAGAGATACATGGCAGAGAGGGCAAGCACGCAGCCCGCCACGAGCTCACGCACGCCAGAGCCCGAGTTCCCTGCGGCGAGGTCGTAGATGCCAGCACCGAGAGCAACCGTGCTGAGGAGCGCCCCGAGAGCGAAGGGGATTGCGAGGACAACCTGGTGCCTCGTGTCAGGAGCCTTGATCAACGCGGCCACGCGTCGGCCAGCTTGCGGCGGGTCTCTGCGAGGTGCTCGGGGATCACCTTCACGTCCGCGAGGACGGGCATGAAGTTCGTATCGCCCGCCCAGCGCGGGACGACGTGCAGGTGGACGTGGTCGAGGATCCCCGCGCCGGCGATCCGGCCGAGGTTCCAGCCCAGGTTGTAGCCCTGCGGCGCGTAGACCTCCGCGAGCGCGGCCATCCCGCCCTCGGCGAGGCGGTGGAGCTCGAGAACCTCTTCGTCCGCGAGGTCTGACAGGTCGCCCACGTGCCGGTAGGACGCGGCCATCAGGTGGCCGGAGGTGTACGGATACTTGTTCAGGAGCACGAACGCCCGCTCACCGCGGTGGACGACGAGCCCCTCCTCGTCGCCGGCCGCAGCCGCGAGGCAGAAGACGCAGCCGCTCTCCTCGTCGGCCTCGGCGATGTACTCCATGCGCCACGGCGCCCACAGCGGTCTGGTCATGCCGGCCGAGCCTACCGTCCGTAAAGCCGAGGCCGTAACATCCACGAAGTGAAGCGGTTGCTACTGGTTGTGCTACTGGTCGCAGTCGCCTCGGGGGCCGCGGCTCCGAGCGCCCAGCGAGGCGGAGTCGTACCGAGCGGTGTCGTCGTCGGCGGCCTGAACCTCGGCGGTCTTCTGGTCGAGAGGGCTCGTGCCGCCGTGAGCTGGTCGTACAACCGCCCGGTGCGGTTCGTCTTCTACGGCCGGCACTGGACGATCAGGCCGGCCCAGCTGGGCGCGAAGGTCGACGTCGACCGGACGATCGGCCATGCGCTGCAGGCCCAGCCGGGACAGAGCGTGCGCGTCATCGCGAGCGTCGACCAGGACCGCGTGGCCGCGTACGCGAACGAGCTCGCGGCGAGGCTCTCGGTGGCACCGCAGGACGCGACCGCCACGCTCAACTCGAAGCTGACGCCGGTGCTCCATCCGGGCAAGCCCGGTCTCCAGGTTAGGCCCAGCGCGACCGCGAACCGGATCGACGGCGCGCTGACGCTCGCCCGCCGCCCGCTGATCCGGCCGGCCGCGAAGACGATCGCGCCGACCTCGACGCGCAAGAACTTCGGCACGGTGGTCGTGGTGCACCGCGGCTCGAACACCATGCACGTCTTCGCCGGCACGCGCCCGTGGCGGACGTTCAAGGTGGCGACCGGGCAGGCGATCTACCCGACGCCTCTCGGGAGCTGGCACGTCGCCGATATGCAGCGCAACCCGTGGTGGATCCCGCCCGACTCGCCCTGGGCCCAGGGCCTGAAGCCGATCCCGCCCGGGCCCGGCAACCCGCTCGGCACCCGGTGGATGGGCCTCAACGCGCCGGGCGTCGGGATGCACGGCACCCCGGACGCCGCCTCGATCGGCTACTCGGCCTCGCACGGCTGTATCCGGATGTACGTGCCGGACGCCGAGTGGCTTTTCGGCCACGTCCGCATCGGGACGCCCGTCTTCATCGTCGCCGCCTAGGAGAGGAGCAGGCCATGAGCAGCACCCTGGACGCCGGTCTCGTATCGAGCCTCGCCGACCGGATCTCCGGATCCGTCGTCTCGCCGGACGACGCGGGCTACGACGAGGCTCGCGCAGTACACAACGGGCTCATCGACCGCAGGCCCGCCCTGATCGTGCGCCCCCGGACGGCGGCCGACGTCGTCGCGGGGCTCGCCTTTGCGCGCAACGCCGGGCTCGAGGTCTCGGTGCGCGGCGGCGGCCACAACGTCGCGGGCCGCGCCGTCACGGACGGCGGCGTGATGATCGACCTTGCCGAGCTGAAGAGGATCTCGGTCGATTCCGATGCGCAGACGGCCACCGCGGAGGGCGGTGTTCTCTGGTCAGAGCTCAACGAGGCGGCGGCCGAGCACGGCCTGGCCGTGACGGGAGGCGCCATCTCGTCGACCGGCATCGCCGGTTTCACGCTCGGCGGCGGCCTGGGCTGGCTCATGGCCAAGCACGGCCTCGCCGCGGACAACCTGCTCGCCGTCGAGCTCGTCACGGCGGACGGCGAGATCCTCGAGGTCGACGCCGAGTCGTACCCCGATCTCTTCTGGGCGCTTCGAGGCGGGGGAGGGAACTTCGGCGTCGCGACCTCGTTCACGTATCAGCTCCATCCACTCGCGACGGTCGTGGGCGGGCTGATCGCCCACCCGATCGAGGCCGGGCCCGACATGCTCCGCTTCTACCGCGATGCGATCGCGGGCGCATCGGACGACCTGACCGTCTTCGCCGGCCTCGTGCACGCGCCCGACGGCTCAGGCATGAAGCTCGCTGCGATGGTCGTCTTCCACACGGGGGCGCCGGAGGAGGCGGAGCGCGACCTCGAGCCGTTCAAGACCTGGGGCTCGCCGCTGATGGTCGAGGTCGGCCCGATGCCGTATCCGGTCATGAACACGATCCTCGACGCGGCCTATCCGCCGGGAGCACTCAACTACTGGCTGTCGAGCTTCATCACCGGATTGTCCGACGAGCTGATCGACATCACCGCCGAGCGGTTCGCGATCGTTCCGTCGCCGATGACCGTGATCCTGTTCGAGCATTTCCACGGCGCGGTGACGCGGGTCGGCGTGACCGACACTGCGGTCCCGCACCGGAACGAGGGCTGGAACCTCCTCCTCCCGTCCCAGTGGATCGACCCCGCAGACACGGAGAAGAACATCGCCTGGGCCCGCGAGACGTTCGCGGCGCTGAAGCCCCACTTCGGCGGCGGCCGCTGGCTCAACTACCTGGGCGACGACCAGGCGGACGACGCGATCCGCGCCGCCTACGGCCCGAACTACGACCGGCTCGTCGAGGTCAAGCGGAAGTACGACCCGGAGAACGTCTTCCACCTGAACCACAACATCGCGCCGTAGCCGGCGCCTAGGCGAGGAAATAGAGGAAGGCTCGACCGTCGCTCGTCTGCTCGATCGAGCAGCGAGTGCTCGCGCAGTAGTAGTCGCCTTCCTTGTCGTAATCCAGAACCTCGCTGCCGAGGAGACGCTTCCCGGTCCGCCAGGTGATCTGCGCTGTCACCCGGTAACGCTTGACCGCCTCGACTTGCCGGCCGCGAGCACGGGGACGGAAGCGGTTGCCGCGCTTTACCCGCCCGCACTGTGTCGGCCAGGTCGAGAAGACGTGCCAGGACTCGACCGCGGGGTCGGACGACCAGACTCGGAAGCGGACGCAGATCGTCTGGATCGCACGGGAGGCCGGCGACCGGTAGATGCCTCCCTTCTTGTAGGAGGGATTGATGACCTGCGGAGACGCATCGGTGGCAGCCATTCCCTCGATGGCAGCCATGATCGTCTTGCCGGGCCGTCCGCGGAGCTGATAGATGGTGAGGGCCGAGGTCGCAGGTGCGATCGTCAGAACGATCGCCGCGGCGCTGAGGACTGCGATGGACGTCCGAAACCGCATTAGCGGTTCGAGGATCATCGCATGACGCGGGACCGTTTGCAGGAGGTACGCGCCGCTCGGTCGTGCTCGACCGCACGGCCGAGCCGCTCTGCTCAGAGCCAGCGCTTGTAGTGGAAGAAGCCGAGCAGGCCGCTCAGCAGCCCGACCATCACCACGACGATCAGCCACCAGGCTTCCTGGGTCTCGAAGCCCGGGAAGGTCACGTTCATCCCGAAGATCCCCGTGATCAGCGTCAGCGGGAGGAGCACGACGGAGAAGACCGTCAGGATGCGCAGGATGTCGTTCTGCCGGTGGGAGATGACTGACTCGTTCGTCGACTCGAGCCCCTCGATCACCTCCTTGAAGTTGTCGAGCAGGTCCCAGATCCGCTCGGCGGCGTCGACGATGTCGTCGAAGTAGAGCTCGAGGTCCTCGGGCAGGAAGCGCTCGATGTGCCGCTCGAGCAGCCGCAGCGTCGAGCGCTCGGGCTTGATGATCTTCCGGTAAGAGATGATCTCCTGCTTGACGTTCGAGATGTCGCGGACGACGTCCTCGGCGCGCTGCTCGAACATCGCGTCCTCGATCGAGTCGAGCTTGTACCCGATCTTGTCGAGGATCGGGAAGCAGTAGTCGAAGAGGTCGTCGAGGATGTGGTACAGCAGGTAGCCGGATCCCTTGGTGAAGAGCTGGTCGCGAAGCGCCTCGTCCTCCTCGCAGCGATGGAAGAGCCTGGCGACCGGCAGCAGCTCGACCGTGGGCAGCGTGACGAGGTAGTCCTGGCCGATGAAGAGATCCAGCTCGGCGGCGTTGAGGCGCTGGATCGCCTTGTCGTAGACCGGGAAGTGGAGGACGACGAACAGGTAGCCCTCGTCGCCGTACTCGTCGATCTTCGGGCGCTGCCGCCTCGAGAGGACGTCCTCGATGTCGAGCGGGTGCCAGCCGAACCGCTCCGCGAGGGCCGTCGCCTCCTCCGCGGTGGGAGCGTCGAGGTGAATCCAGGTTAGGCCGTGCGCGCTCTGCTCTTGAACCCTCGGCTCAGGCCGAGCGTCGACCTCCCGTGTGGGCGTGCGGGGCCTCGGGCGCTTGATGCGGGGCAGGCTTGGCACTGGTACTGAGGGGGTCGTCGAGTCGCACTTTCAGAGTTCGCCATTCTATCGGCAACTCTTGCGCCGGACCTCTCTCTGGGACCGGCGTGAAGGCGGCGGCCGCGGGGATCCGCCGACCGAGCGCGAGCGAGCCGAGGCTGGCGGCGCCGCACGCGGCCGCCGCCCCGAGCCACAGCCCGGCCGCCGAGCGGGCCAGCAGGAAGCTCCCGATCGCGGGCCCGGCCATGAAGCCGACCTGCCACGAGATCGTGCGCAGCGCCATGTAGCGGCCGAGCAGGTGGTCCGGCGCGAGGTCGGCGATGAGTGGGTTCTGGACCGCTCCGTGCAGACACTCGGCAGCGCTGAACACGACGATCACGCCGCACAGCGCGACGACGGCGGCGCTCGACGTGAGCCAGTAGCCGACGGCGACGATCGCAACGCTCGTCACGGAGAAGATCGCCGCGGAGAGGGCGAGCACCGTCATGCGCCGCCGGCCCTCGATCGCCTTGGCGAGCGGTAGCTGGGCCAGCACGATCACGACCGTGTTGACGAAGAAGATGACGCCGATGCCGGCCTCGCTCACGTTTGCGTGCTGGTTCGCGAACGGCGGGAGCACGGTAGCGACCTGCGCGTAGGCGGCCGCGACCAGCGTCGCGATCACGAGGAGCAGCCAGAGGAACACGCGGTCGCGGAGCACGGCCGTGTACCGGCCGGCCGCGTGGGCGGCGCTCTGCGCGGCGCGCGCGGCGGGGACGAACATCAAGAGCGCGATGAATGCGAGGAACGTCATCGCGTCGAGCAGGAACAGGAGCGTGAAGCTCTCGGGGACCTGCGTCGTCGCGATCAGGCCGCCGACGAGCGCGCCGACGCCGAAGCCGAGGTTGTCGGTCGCTCGCTGGAGCGCGTAGGCCGCGTTGCGCTGCTCACGGGAGGTGAGCGTGGCGAGGAGGCTCGAGTGGCTCGGCGCGAAGCCGCCGTTCCCGGCGCCCGCGATCGCCGCCAGCACGAACGCCTGCCACGGCTGGCGGACGAACGGGAAGCCGCCGTAGCCGACCGCGAGCAGGCCGAGCGACCAGCACAGCGTCGCGCGTGGACCGATCCGGTCGATCAGGCGGCCGGAGAGCGGGCCCGCGGCGAGCGCGACCCCGCCGATCGTCGCCACGATCACCCCCGAAGTGCCGAGCCCGAAGTGCCGGACCTCGTTCAGGTAGATGATCAGGAACGGGAGGACGATCCCGTTTCCGAGCGAGTTGGCGACCCCGCCTGCCTCGAGCAACCAGACGGGTCGAGGCAGCTGCGGGTTCAGGCTGCGCAGGTACGCGGTGACGGCTCTCACGCGTGGCAAGAGCGTACTCCGCAGGGGCGCTGTTGCCTAGTGTCAGAACGCGAGTCGGCACCCCCTTGCGCACGTCCGAGCGAGGGCTTACCCTGTCTTCTCGGTCTAGGGGCATGAACACGATTCTCGGCTACATCGATCCCGGCAGCGGCAGCATGTTCCTGCAGGGCCTCGCCGCGGGCATCGCGGGCATCGGCGTCCTCGCAAAGGTCTACTGGCGCCGGCTCAAGCGGTTCCTCCACATCGGGAAGCCCTCGCCCGCCGAGGACGAGAGCACCCCGAGCTGACCGCGCAGCGCGATGACCTGGAGGCGGCAGGCGCGCTCACGGGTCTCGAGCCGGGGTCGTTCCGCGACCCGGACAGCCGCGTCTTCACGAACAACGGCCGGGTCCTCCGGCTCCTGAGCGAGCAGGGCCTCGCCGACTGGCGGGCGTTCTCGTCGTCGGCGCTGTTCGAGGAGCTCGAGCGGGACGGGAGCCTCGTCGGCACGCGCGAGGTGGAGGAGCCCGGCGAACTGCCCGAGGCGATCCACGGCGGCGTCGCGGGGGTGCTCGAGCACGACGTCATCCCGTTCGTCTCGTACCCCTACGAGTGGTCGTTCTCGATGCTGCGCGACGCGGCGCTGCTGCAGCTCGCGCTCGTCCGCCGCGCGGTCGAGGCGGGGATGATCCTCAAGGACTCGTCGCCGTACAACGTCCAGTTCCGCGGCGCGGAGCCCGTCTTCATCGACGTGGGCTCCTTCGAGCAGCTGCGCGCGGGCGAGCCGTGGGCGGGCTACCGCCAGTTCTGCATGCTCTTCCTCTACCCGCTCCTGCTCCAGGCCTGGAAGGACGTGCCGTTCCAGCCGTGGCTGCGCGGGAGCCTCGACGGGATCACGCCGCACGAGCTGCGCAGCCTGCTCTCGGCACGCGATCGTTTCCGACGCGGCACCTTCACCCACGTCGTCCTCCACGACCGGCTCGAGCGCCGCTACGAGGCGCGCGACGACGACCTGAAGGGCGAGCTCAAGTCGGCCGGGTTCAAGCCGGAGCTGATCGTGGCGAACGTCAAAGGGCTCGAGCGGATGATCCGCCGCCTGCACTGGAAGAGCGAGCACTCGGCGTGGAAGGACTACACGCTCGAGACGACCTACGAGCACGAGGACGCGGAGCGGAAGGCGGCATTCGTCAGGGACGCCGTCGAGAGCGAGGGCCCGCGGCTCGTGTGGGACCTCGGCTGCAACGAGGGCGTCCACGCGCGCATCGCCGCCGAGAAGGCAGAGCACGTGGTGGCGATGGACGCGGACAGCGTCGTCGTCGACCGCCTGTACGAAGCGCTGCGTGCCGAAGGGGAGCAGCGGATCCTGCCGCTCGTCGCGAACGTGGTCGATCCGCCGCCCGCGCTCGGATGGAGGGCGCAGGAACGCCGGCCGCTGCTCGACCGTGGCAGGCCCGACCTCACGCTCTGCCTGGCGCTGATCCACCACGTGTCGATCGCAGGCAACGTGCCGATCGCCGAGTTCCTGGACTGGCTTCGCGGCGCCACCGGCTCGCTCGTGATCGAGTTCGTTTCGCCAGAGGACCCGATGGCCCGCCGGCTGCTCGCGCGCAAGCGGCCAGGAGACCATCCCGACTACCGGGCGGACTGGTTCGAGCGCTGCCTGAACGAGCGCTTCGACGTCGTCCGCTCGGAGAGCCTCGCCGACGGGGCGCGCACGCTCTACCTTGCCCGAGCCAAGACCTGAGCCGAGCTTCGCCCGCACGACGCTGACGCGGGGCGCCCAGCTGGTCGTCCTCTCTGCGTTCGCTCTCGCGCAGCCACTGCTCGACATCCTCGGGCGCAACCCGGAGTTCTTCGCGGTCAGGCGCTCGACGAGCGCGCAGATCGTGCTGTTCGCGCTCGGGTTGATCCTCGTGCCGCCCGCGATCCTGCTCGCGATCGAGCTGCTGGTCGGGCTCGCGAGCCGGGCCGCCGCGGGGATCGTGCATCTCGTGTTCGTCGCCGCGCTCGTCGCCGTGATCGGGCTGCACGTGTTCACGAACCGGACGGCGCTCTCGGGCGTGGGCGTGCTCGTCCTGGCGGCTGTCGTGGGGGTGCTCGGCGCGGTGCTCTATCGCCGTGTCCCCGCGGTCGGCTCGTTCCTGACCGTGCTCGTGCCAGCGCCGTTCATCTTCCTCGCGCTGTTCCTGTTCGACTCGCCGGCCTCGAAGCTGGTCTTCGTCCACAACCCGACCGTGCACGAGCGCCGCGTGACGTCGACCACGCCGGTCGTCCTGGTCGTGTTCGACGAGTTCGCGCCGGTGGCGCTGATGAACAGGAACGAGCAGATCGACGCGCAGCGCTACCCGAACTTCGCCGCGCTCGCGCACGACTCGACCTGGTTCCGAAGCGCGACGACCGTGCAGTGGCTGACGGAGGTCGCCGTGCCCGCGATCCTGACGGGGATCCTGCCGCCCAACACCGGCCGGAAGCCGTTACCGACCTACGCCGACCACCCGCGGAACATCTTCACGCTCCTCGGCGGCAGCTACCGCGTCCGCGCGGTCGAGTCGATCACCTCGCTCTGCCCGCCGAAGCTCTGCAAGGAGGTGCGCGGCGCCTCGCCCTCCGCGGTGTCGGACACCACCCGCTCGCTCACCTCGGATGCCGGGATCGTCTATCTCCACCTGCTTCTGCCGTCGCCGTACGTCAACGACATCCCAGACATCAGCGACAGCTGGGGCGACTTCGGCCAGCAGGAGAAGGCGGAGAAGCCGAACGAGGCGAGCGAGTCCGGGCCGATCCTCCCGTGCGGCAGGAACGTCTGCCGGTTCACCTCGCTGTTCTCGCGCGACCGCAGGCCGACGCTCTACGTGCTGCACTCGCTCCTGCCGCACGTGCCCTACCTGTACCTGCCCTCCGGCCAGCGGTACGGGGTGCAGGCGCCGCTGCTGCGCGGGATCCAGCACAACCGCTGGTCTCAGGCCTGGCCCGCGCTGCAGGCCGACCAGCGCTTCATCCTCCAGGTCGAGTACACCGACCGGGCGCTGGGCCTCATTGTGCAGCGCCTCAAAGCGAAGGGCATCTACGACCGGGCGCTGATGATCGTCGTCGCAGACCACGGCGTCAGCAACCGGAACGGCCAGCCTCGCCGCCGTCCGACGCCCGGGAACCTGCAGGACATCGCGTTCGTGCCGCTGTTCGTGAAGCTCCCGAACCAGCACACCCCGAAGATCAACGACGGCTTCGCGCGGACGATCGACATCGTCCCGACGATCGCGCACGTCCTCGGTGTGAAGATCCCGTGGCACGTGGACGGGCACACCCTGATCGGCCGGCGGCTTCCGTCGAACGGGAAGGTCCGGATCGAGCTCGGAGGCGGCCAGGCCGTGAGCGCCCGGCTCTCGGTTCTACGGGCCAGGCGGGCGAAGGCCCTCGCGCAGCAGCTCCAGAGGTTCGGCGACACGCCGTCGTCCGTGTACCGCATCGGCCCGAACCGCGACCTCGTCGGCCGGCCGCTCTCCGAGCTCCCGGTCCAGCCCAGCGAGGCGACCGGCGTCGAGCTTCAGGGGCAGCAGCTCCTGGACGTGGTCGACAAGCACACCGATCTGCTCCCCACCTGGGTCGAGGGGCAGCTGACCGGGACGCATCCGTCGAGCGCGAACGTGGCGATCGCGGTCAACGGACGCGTCGCCGCGGTGACGAGGACGTTCCAGGGCGGCGGCCGGACGAGCTTCGCGGCGATGGTGCCCGCGAGCGCCCTGCGCGGCGGCCGCAACGACGTGGCCGTGCTGCTCGTCGAGCACGAGAACGGCGCGCGGACGCTCGAGGAGCTGCACGGCAGCAGCACGACGACGGCGCTCGTGCGCCGCGGCGGCCGCGAGGTGCTCGTCTCCTCGGACGGCACCCGCGTACCCGTGAAGGCAGGCGCGCTGCGAGGGATCGTCCAGCTCTTCCCCGGCCAGCTCCTCGGCTTCAGCGGCTGGGCGGCCGAGCCGGCGCTGACCCACCGGGCGGACAGCATCGCGGTGATCGCCGACGGCAAGGAGGTCTTCGCGAGCCCCACCGACCAGCTGCTGCCGCATCGGATCTTCCCGCACAAGGGCCTGTTCGGCTTCCACTTCGAGCTCCCGAAGGGCCTGCTCCCACCCGCAGGCCCGGGCCATCAAGTCCGGATCTTCGCGATCAGGAACGGCGTCGCGACCGAGCTTCCGGTCAAGGGCGAGTGGCCTTGGAGCCGGCCGGCGCGTTAGGAGCCCGTTAGAGCCGACTCGTAGCGTCCGACTGCCATGAGCACTGAGCCGGACGCGCCCCCCTCGAGGCCTTCACCGCCGGGCGCCCTCGCCCGCTCTGCGCTTTCGTCGTTTCTCTGGATGCTCGGAATGGCAGGTGCCGGACTCCTGATCTGCGGTGTCTACGCCCTCCATGCGAGCCCGCTGTTCCCGGACTGCGACACGCCGTACGACACCTTCCTCGGAGGGACCTACGAAGGCGGCGCGGCGGCGGGCGGCAGCCTGCGCACTGCGGCCCTGATCGGCATCGCGCTGTGGGCGGCGGCGAGCATCTCCACCCGATGGCTCCGACGCTGGCTTCCGCTCGTCGTGGTCGGCTTCATCCTCGCGTACATCGCCGCGCTGATCGTTCTCTGGAACGTCTCGCCGATGATCTGGGGCCCGAGAGTCT
>Ga0335083_10000983_pt1 | contig 40360 bp, 66 predicted proteins | sample Lox_Sample_42_FD_206716 | JGI IMG/M metagenome (GOLD analysis project Ga0335083, IMG submission 206716) | Soil microbial communities from Loxahatchee National Wildlife Refuge, Florida, United States - Lox_Sample_4.2 | ecosystem: Environmental > Terrestrial > Soil > Wetlands | place: USA...
TGGCACCGGGATGGGTCCCGGCATCTGCGGCACCTGCACCGGGACGTTCGCGAGGTCAGGCGTCCACGGACCGAATTGGATGGTGAACGGCTGCGCCACGCGCTACCCCAATTCGATCTGCATCGTGGACGAGGCCCAGCGCTCGGCCTTGTCGCGATCGACGAGCGTCTTGACGCTGTCCTGGTACGGAGTATTCCAGCGCGCGATCATCACGTCGTCCAGCAGGAACTTCCCGGCCTCGACCATGCACGCCTGCAGGAGCGTGTTCGGCGCCGACAGCACCATCCAGTTCGTCGTGCTGCTACCGGAGAGAAGCGCGGCCTGTGCGTAGAACGTGCCCGAGACGCTGTAGGAACTGTCGGCATACGGGCCGAACACGAATACGTTGCCGCCGCCCGTCATCGGCTCGCTCGAGACGCTTTGCGAGTTGTTGATCGTGTAGGTTCCGTTTCCGCCACTGCCGGAACCGAAGGCGGTGATGACGGTGTTAAACGCGACATTCCCGCCCGCATCGTCGATGACGGTCCCGACGACGAGATTCGGCGTCGTGATGGCGCTCACCGTCAGCGTCGTGCCGGACATGACTCCGGTGAACGTGGTCGCCGGCTGCACGTCGCGGGCGATGTAGGCCGGCAATCCCTGCGGCTGTCGCAACGGGTAGTTGTCGTAGAGCCACGCCGCAGCCTTGAATATCAGCGTGAACTGCTGCGAACTCCCGTCCGCCACCGTCATCAGTTTTGGCGCGAGCCAGCCGCTCGGAACCTGCAGCACGCCAGCTGAGATCGGATACGGCCCGTAAGCCTGCTCCATCAGCTGGATGCCGTTGCCAAAGTTCGCCTCGAATATGTCCTTAGTCAGACGTTCCTGCCCAGCCTGGATGAAGTAGTCGATGTAGTTGCCGGTCGCGAGGTCGCCGCGGTGAGTGAAGTCACTGACCGCTTGCTTGAGCGAGGCGTAGTCAATGATCGTCGCCACGGCTCAGATCCGTTTGTCCACCGTCGTCTTGAACGTGGGGTAGTCGCGTTTCACGATCTTCAGGATCTTCTTAGCATCCTCCGGGTTGAAGAAGTTGAGGTGATGCTTGTTACTCACCTCCATCAAGATGTTGAACGGGATCGCCATCGTGCGGCGCATCTCGCCGCGCTTGCCGAAACGCCCGCGCTCCTCGGCATCCGCACGCCGGCACTTCGCCGCATACTCCATGTGCGGCTCGACGTCCTGGTAGGTGTGCACGGCAACGGAACCGTCACTGCGTTCTTTCGCAGTGACGCGATGCGCCCGATCGAGGATCTGGGCGGCCCTTTCGGTCTGGCCGCCCATCTAGTTGCTGAGCTCAGTCAGGTAGCAGGTGCAGGCCGCAAGGCCGTACGCACTCACCTTGTCGCCCGGCGCGACCGCCACGATGAGCGGCGGATCGGTCGTCTTGATAAGGATGTCCGACGTCGCCGTCGCCGCAGTGCCCGCCTGGCTGATCTTGATGAGCGCGCCAGTCGCCGTCGCCGTAGGTGCGAGCGACAACGCGATCGCGTGCATCGCGGTCGACCCCGTGATTGCGCCGACCGCGTTCGTGAACGTCGACGACGACCCGCTGCCGACCGCCAAGGACTGGCCGCTCCCTGGAATCGGCTTCCAGGGAGCGACGGTGTAGCCCTTGCTCATAGGAATGTCTCCTTATGAATCAAGGACTCCATCAACCAGTCGTGTCGTACATGCTGCCGTGGGCCTTTTCGTTGCCCACTTCCAGCGTGTACTCGACGAGCAGCATCTTCTGGTCGCTGTCGCCCGTCTTCGCGAGCGGAATGGTCTGGAATGGCCGCAGGTACGCCACGCGAACGTAGTTCGGGTTGACGAACATCACGTTCTTGGACGTCGAGAGGAAGATGTCCGGGATCAGCTTCACCTCGCCGAAGTCCGACTCGTAGACATCGACCTTCGTCAGCAGCGTCGAGTCCTCGACCTCGATGAAGCGCGTGCCGGGTCCCGTGAACGCCGAGAACAACTGCTTGTTCGTCGGGCTCATCAGCGCGTACTCAGGCGACTCTCCAGAGTTCGTGTAGACCTTCTGCAGCACGGTCTTGACGCGCGCCTCAGAAACCGCCGTCTGTGAGCTCGAGTACGTCCGCGGCTGCGTGCCGTTGAACGGAGCGCCTTCCGAGGGGTCGGCTCCGGTCGTCGAGTCGTAGACCTCGTTGGTCGCGCACCATGCCGGCCAGCCCGCGAGGATGCGCGCCGTGCTCGAGGAGCCGGCGTTCTTCGCGGCGTTGTTCGTCAGGATGCCCTCGATGTCGCGCTTGAGCTCCTTGCTCTTCTTGAGGAGCTGGTAGCCCATCTTGTTCGAGCCACCGGCCGCGATGACGGCCTGCGACGTGCCAGAGATCTGGATGGTCTTGTTCGAGATCTGGCAGTAGTTGCCGAGGCGCGTCGTGGCCGTGATCGCGATGTTGCTCGGGTTGTCGCCATCCACCGCGGCGTTGTTGAGGTTCTGCGCCGCCAGCGAGTCGGTATCCCACTCGTGGTAGGTCTGGCGCGCTTCCGCCTTCTTGCACATGTTGAAGAAGGGTGTCTTGAACGGATCTACGTTGTAGATCGCGTCGATCAGGTCTTCGCGGATGTTGGTCTGCGTGTAGACCTGCAGGGTTCCGGTCGGGACAGCCATGGGTTCTCCGAATTCAGGCGAGAGTCCCGAAGTACCTCGCTGCGGTATCTTGGTCGCGCGGGTTCTTTCGGAACTGGTCTCTTAGTTGGGTACGCGCGACCGCCTCAGGGTCGCGGGATATGCGTGCGCCTGGATTCGCCACTTGTGGCGCGGCTCGCACACGCTTGACCGCCTGGGGAGCCTGCGCTTGGAGAGCCGCAAATCGACTTGCATCATGCAGAGCCAGCATGATGCGGTGGTCGAAGATGTTGCCTATCTCTGCGTCCGAGAACCCCATCTTGTGCGCGTATGAAGTCATCTCTGCGCGCGCTGCCGTGAACTTCATCTCGTCGCGCCACTCCGGGCGCGCCTCGAGCATCTTGTCGCGCTCGACTGGGAGCTGCTTAAGCACCTGCTGCTGCTGCTCGAGCGAGAGCTCCTGCTGTCGCTGTGCGACAGCCGCGAGATGCTGCTGGATGGCAGCTGCCCGCTGGTTGAATTCGGTGTTGAGTACCGCCCACTGCGCCGGGTCGGTGGCCCGGAGCGCGTTCCAGTCAATGCGCTGGTATTCGCCGAGCAACTGCTGGTGAGCGAGATCGCCGAGCGCCTTGGCCTGCCCGAGCTGCGTTTCCATCGCCTGGCGCGCCTGCGCCTGCTGGGTGTCCCACTCGCGCTGGCGATTGGCGAGTTCCTGGGACTTGCGCGTGTAGTCGCCTTCCTGCTGGTAGGAGCGCAGCGCATCGCGGAGCGGAACGAGCTTCGACTCGCCGCCGATCTTGACCGTGACGGGCAGGTCGTAGAACGAATCGCGCTCGACGCCTGACTTCTGCAGGTAGTCGTCGAGGTTCGCGTAATCCGGGCCTTCCGTTTCCTGAGTCGCCCGCTGCTGAGCTTGTGCCTGCTCAGGTTCGCCGGAGAGAGTTGTTGCCTGCTGTGGAGAAGCCGCAGCAGCGGGCGAATCCTCAGCCTGTCCCTGCGCGGGATCTGGCTTGCCGTCGGCGTTGAACGCGCCTTTGTCCCACAGGTTCTGGAAGGTGTCTTCTGACGAGTTCGGATTGGCGCTCGCCACGCCCGTGGTTTCTAGGCTCATAGCGTGAAATCTAGCGGTATGGAAAGGGGCGAGTGTTGCGAACTAGACGGCGTTGCGGCCTCCGGTCCTGAACATCGCGATCCCGCGCTCGATGAGATTCTGCTGCCGACGCTTCTCTTCGAGCTGCAGGTCCGCCATGCGCCCGGTCTCTGCCAGCTGCTCGAAGTGCCCGAGCAGGTTGCGCCACAGTTGTTCCATGAGAATCAACCGCGTGTGCATCTCGGTATCCCTAATTGGTACAACGCGACGCAATTCGCGCAATTGGTCCTCGATGTCTCTCTTGGCTTCCTGGAAGAGCGGCGCATCGAGGATCTGGCGTGCGTCCCCTGCTCGGCGGAGTTCTCTTTCGCGAAGTTCCTGATCGTTCAGCATGTTTTCTCCTAGAGATGCAGCAGGATGACGGCGATTTCCTCTTCCTCGCGTGCCATCGCCTCGCGCTTGCGATGCTCGTCCTCGGCCTTGCGCTTCCAGTCGTAGTAGGCGTTGATGAGCGACGTGTATGAGTGCTTGCGCGCCATCTCGAGATACTCGGAGATGGCGTGCTGGCTTTCGGCGGCCTGCCGGACGAGCGCGACAGGGACGATATCAACCGGCTGCGCAAGGATCTTGGCCGCCTTGATGCGTTTGAGAGCTCTGGCCGCGTTCGGGCTCGAACTGTTCTTGGCCTCGATCGCCTTACGGGCGGCATCCGCGTCCGCCTTGTTCATGAACACGAGCAACCGGTCGCCGTCGCGCACGCCGTAGCGCTTGGTGTGGCGACCTGCTGCCGAGGCTGGCGTGAACGTCGAGCCAGCTTCGGCCTGCCCCGTCGTGCTGGACAGTCCAGCGCCGAACACCGAGCCCGCCGTCAGCGACTCAAGGTCTGCTGATCCCGTGGTGGCGGAGAGTCCCGCAGCCGCGACTGCGGCATCTGCCTCCGCGAGAGAGGTCGAAGCTGACAACCCGCTGGCTGCAATCGACGCCGCAAGCTGCGCAGGGCCGACCGTGACGCTGACTCCGGCGCCCGCGGCTCCAGAGATCTGCGCTTGCCCAAGTGTCTCGGATAGCCCGGACGCTCCGATACCTGCGGCAGCCTGCGATCCTGCAATCGTGCCGGAGAGCCCGCTGGCGCCAAGTGCCGCATCGGCTTCTGCTGTTGCCGTGGTCGCCGAGAGCCCGGCCGCAGTCGTCGCTCCGGCACTCGAGACGGTCAGCGATGCCGGCCCGATGGTGGACGAGAGGCCTAGCGATGCAATGCTGGCGTTCGCCTGCGCCGCGCCGACCGTGACCGTGAGGCCGGCGGCAGTCAACGCTGCAGAGGCCTGCCCTGCGCCTGTGGTTGACGAGAGCGCATCGGCCCCGACGCCGCCGGACATCCCGGCAGGTCCGACGGTGGCGGAAAGCCCTGCGACAGCGATGGACGCGCGCGCCTGCGCGACGCCGACGGTGCAGGAGATCCCGGCCCCTGCGATCGACGCCATTACGACCGCAGCGCCGATGGTGGCCGAGAGTCCTGCGGCAGTCTGCGTGGGCGGTCCGGTTGCGGACGGGTCCAGGTCCCGGTCGAACCATTTTTCGATGATGAAATCGCGCGACATGGTCTAGAACCACTCGCGGATGTCTAGGCCCCAATCACGACCGCCGTCATGCGGATAGCGAATGCGCGGGTCCTCGATAGTGTCGTAAGGGACGACGATCATCGCCACGGGCAGCGTCGTCCGGCTGCCGTTAGAGTCCGTCAGTACGCACTGGTACTGTCGTCCAGATGCCGAAACAAGTTCCGGCGGAGTCGTGTACGTCGCACTCGTCGCCCCGGTGCCGTCCGCGCAATTCGCGAAGCTGCCGGTGCGGTTGTCCTGCCACTGGTAGGTGAGCGATCCGGCGCTCGCCGTCGCGGTTACGCTGAAGGTGGCGAGCTGGCCTTCCATGATCCGCACGCCGAACGGGGCGACCGTGATGATCGGCTGCAGCGTGTAGGTAATGACGATGAGCCCGTCGCCACCGTGGCCGAACGTCGAGCTGCTCGAGTTGCAGCCGCCGCCGCCGCCGCCGTAGTTTCCGCCGCTCGGAGTGTTCGAGGCGTTGCTGCCCGCGCCCTGTCCGCCTCCGCCACCGCCAGCCCCGATGTTCTGCACCGACGACGACCCGTTGACGTAATCGGTCGTCCAGTCGTTTGTGCCTGGGCCGCCTACGCCACCAGCACCTTGGCTGGCAGAGCCACCACCGCCACCGCCGCCGCCGGCCGTACCTGCAGTTCCGGCCCCGGATGGAGACGACCCGCCCGTGCCATGCCCGGAACCCGCGAAGTTGTCGCCGCCGTTACCGCCGGCTGCCGTCGCCGCGCCATCAGCGCCGGGCGTGCCACCGGTAGATGCGCCGCCACCGCCCCCCGATCCGCTCGATACCGAGCACTGGCCGCCGTGCGCGCCATCGCCATGGATACCGCCAGCACCGCCGCCACCACCGCCTCCCGAGGTGCTGGCAACTCCGCCCGCGCCGCCGTTATAGGCGACCGAGTTGAAGATGCAGCCCGAGACCGCACCGCCAGCCGCCCCTGTTCCGGGGCTGACAGACCCAGAACCGCCCTTGGCCCCGCAGATGCTGGAGGCGAACTGGACGTGGCCGATCCAGGTGTCGCCACCCGCTGCCGAACTGGTCGTAGCGCCCGCGCCTACGGTGTATGGCGTGCCGTTCGGTAGCTGGACGTTGACGGACTTGGCATAGGCCCCGCCACCGCCGGAGCCGCCTGATGTGCTGTTCTGGGGGTTGATCGAGGAGCCACCGCCACCGATGCACTCGACGCTCGTGGCGACTCCGGGATAATCGGCAGGCCCGGAGAGCGTTCCCGACCCGGTCGTCGTGATGGCCCAGACTTTCGTCGTCATGGGCTAGAAGCTGATGATGACGGCGTAGCCTGAGCCTCCGGCCCCTCCTGCGCCGCCAAGCCCTGGGTTCATGCCGACGCCACCACCACCCCCGCCTCCACCGGCCTTGCCGCCATTGCCGCCCGCGGCTCCGTTGGTCGAGGCCGTGACCGTCGTCCCGCCGCCACCGCCTCCCCCACCGCCAACCGTAGAGTTGCCGTCGGCGCCGTTCGAGCCTGCCGTCGGGCTCGCCCCGTCCGTGCCCTTTCCGGCACCGGTGCCGGCCGTATAGACGCCAGACAGGCCGCCAGCGGCACCGCCGACGATGGCCGGGGTCGCATTGTGATGCCCACCAGTTCCACCGCCGCCGCCTGCGAAGATCGACCCGCCACCGACAGAGCTGGTCGGTGTTGAGGTTGAGCCACCTCCGCCTGCGCCGCCAAACTCGGCATTGTGCGTCGTGACGACGGTGACCGTGCCATCCGAGCCGGTGCCGCCCCAGACGCCCGTGACGCCCTTTGCGCCCGAAGGGCCTGGCAATCCGCCTTGGCCGACCGAGGCGCTGCCAGACGTGCCGGCGCTGCCCGTTCCGCCGCCGCCACCACCGCCGGACGCGGCCGCAGAGATCGCGCCACCCGCGCCACCACCACCACCGTAGGCGATCGTGTAGGTGCCGAAAGAGGTATTGCCACCGATGCCGCCAGCGCCGCCGGCAGCGCCCGCCGCGCCAGGACTGCCGGCCGTACCCGCCGTGCCGACCGTCACGGATACCGTAGCGGTCACATCGGCGGCGAGCAGGATCTCCCGGACGTACGCCCCACCACCACCGCCAGCGCCGCCCTTGGCAACTACCGCAGTCGCGAGCGAGGCTCCAGCGCCGCCACCGCCCCCCGCGCCCCACAGCTTCACGAGCACGCACTTCGGCGTGAACGACGTGGGCTTGGTCCAAGTCCCGTTGCTCGCGAACGTCTGCACGTCCACCGGGCCGACGAAGTTGCTGAGCTTCGGGATGCCGCCGGAGGTGAACGCGGTCCAGTCCCCGCCCTCGTCCATGATGACCGACTCGGACGGCAACAGGGTTCCAGACCACAGGATCGAGGTGTTGGTGCTATCAACGACTTGTACCGTGATGACGTTCGTCACGCTCGCCGAGGCGTTGTAGAGCGTCAGGTGCTTGACGTTGTAGACCTTGCCGCTCGCGATACCGGTCGCGTCCACGACCGTCGTGGTCGCAGCCGTCGTGATCGAGGTGAGCGCCTGGAAGTCAGGCAATGGCTGGACCACCGGAGGGGTCGAGGCGTCGGCATACATCACGTCGACGTCCGGCCGGATGTCGCCGGCTGAGCCGGTGATAACCTGCAGCTTGTCGGTATTGCCGCGTAGGATCAGCACGGATCAGGCCTTCTGGATAGCGATCGCGCCGATGGCAAAGGTCGGGGCTACACCGCTGGAGACGACGAGCGGACCCGCCTTGTAGATGAAACCGGAGCCGGTGCTCGACGTGTTTACCGGGTTGCCGTTCGCGGTCGTGGTCGAGAGCGTCAACGTCTGGCCACCCGGCGCCGTACCGACGTAGTAGATCGTGCCTTCCGTAAGCCCGGTCGGTAGCCCTTCCTGCCCCGGAGCCTGGCAGACCATCACGCGATCGTTGACGACCGGCGTATACCCGTAGCACGTCAGGATGCCGGGCGATGCGCTCGTGCAGGTGAACGGGACATCAGGACCCGCCGACGGGCCGAGCGGACCGAAGGCCAGCAGTGTGCCCGCGCCTGACAACGACAGCCCGATGCCCCAGTGCGTCAGCGTGTCGCCAGTGACGCCGCAACTCGGGAAGTTAATGGCCGCGGCATTGGCAACGCTCGAGAACGTCGTGCCTGAACCGGTCGTCACCGTCCAGCCACCCGTGGTACGCGCAACCGCCTGCCGCGCGTAGTTCGTGTACGCCGTCTCGTTGGTGGTCTGCGAGCCGGTAGGCCCCGGCGTGCCGTTGTGCAGGCTGACGTACAGGTTCGTCGCGGGGGAGCCGGCGTTCTGGGCCACCGTGCTCCATGTTCCGGTGAACACCGCGCAGAAAAGCGCGTTGAACTCGGCAGCCGAACCGGCGTAGGTGAGGATCATGTCAGTTCCTTCGTGTCAATTCTCGTATGCGCCGATGCTCGGGGGCACCGGACGCGGTTTGCTGTCCAGATCAGTCGGCACGGCCTGGTGCAGCCCCACAGCCCCGGCGCCGATCGCGGGGCTGCCGGCTTGCAGGTGGTAGTCGGTCGTGGAGGCGAACTTCGGGTCTCCATAGACGCCTGTGGCATCCCCTGAGTACTTCGCTTTCTGTTTCCCGGAAGAGTCAAAGTAGAGATTGTTCGCGAACGCGACCGCGCTGATCGTGCCGCCGTTGTAGACCCAGCCCGACTTTGGGTTCGCCAGGATGTTGTTCTTGATCTCGACGTACCCGCTCGCGATGCTGGAGCCGTCCGAGTTGCCGTACGGATACGCGCAGCCGACGATCGTGTTGTGCACGAAGCTGACCGCGGGCGTCCCCATCAGGTTGTTGGTGCGCAGCGCATAGCTCGACATGTTCACGACGACATTGTCCCATGCCGCGCAGCTCTGCGAGGCATCGGCGAAGTTGATGCCGTACTTAGCGGCCGTGTCGAGGTAGTTGTGGTGCACCGTCATGCCGGTAAAGGGCGTGGCGGGACCTGAGCCGTTGTAGCACTGGTAGGCCGAGCCGCCCTTCATGTTGACGATCCAGTTCCACGCCGCCTCGCAGTTGGTCGCGGTGTGGTTGGACGAGTCGAAGTAGATCCCGTGGGTTTCCTGAGCCGTTCCGGTGATGTCGTGGATGTAGTTGCCGTAGACCTTGATGCCGGTCCCGTTGCCGGCGATCCCGCCTGACTCCGCCGAGTTCGTCGCGAGCCACGGCCCCAGTTCGCAGTTGACGACGCGCCAATAGTTCGAGTCCGACTGGAAGTCCACCGGCCCGTCGGTTGCCGTGGGGTCGCCCGAGATGTGCAGGTTCGAGATCGCGACGTAGGGGCAGACGTGGTCATTGCTGCCGTGAATGCCGCCCTTCGATCCCGCGGGCGCCGCGAGCTGCACGGTCTCGCCCGGATAGGACGTGATCGTGAAATAGCCATTGCCCGCGACACCATTCGGGGCCGTGCCGCCGAACGTGTAGAACTGCACCAGCCGGCTGTTGAGGCCGAGAGTGCTGTACGTGCCCGCGCGGCACACGACGTACGTGCCCGGCACTTTCCCTTTGAGCGCACCGCCGCCGGTCGAGGTCTGGATGTGCTGGTATGGCCTGCCGATCGTGCCGTCGTTCGAGTCGTTGCCGTTCACCGGGTCGACGAAGTAGATCGGCCCCGGCTGTGCTGTGAACGTGATACCCGAGTCAACGCCGCCCACCGCGATCGTTCCCGTGGGCACCGGACCCACCTGCACCACGAGCTGCTGCAGCGGCGGGTTGAACTTGGGAGCAACGATCGCCGGACCAAGCGAGCGATAGTTCGCGACCGGCACGCCACCGATCGTTACCTGCTCGACCAAGTTGATGCCAAAGATACTGAGATAGCAGCCGAGCCCGTTCTCGCCGCCCGTAGTCGGGCCGGCGATGATGTCGGTGTAGAACACCTGCGGCGAGCCGCTCGCGGCCAGCACCACGAGCGTCAGGGCCGCAGACGCGGCCTTGCCAGACGCGTCGGTGACGCCGACCGAGAACACGCTAGGTCGGGGTGCCGCTGATGAGGCCGCTGGCCGAAAGACTGAGGCCAGCCGGGAGCGAACCCGATGCCAAAGACCAGGCATAAGGGGGCGTGCCTCCGGTTGCGGTAAGCGTGAACGAGTACGGGACCCCGACCTGAGCTGCCGGCAGCGTCGCCGGCGAGGTGATCGCGAGCGGCGCGGGATTGACCGTCAGCGTAACGACCTGCGTCGATGTCGCGCCCGTCGCGTCGGTGACCTGTACATCCCATGAAAGCGTGGTCATTTAGTGCTCCTCGTGAACTACTGAATAGTGATCGTGCGGCCATCCGAAAGTGTTGCGGTTCGCGGCCGGCTCATGTGCTGGGTGAGCGCCTCGAGGACGCTCGCGAGGCGATCATTGTTATCGGGCGGCTTCTCGCCGCCGCCCTCAATGCCTTGGTCTGCCTCGTTGACGTCCTTGGCCATCGCTTGCCCGGCGTCTGCGCTGGGGTCGCCTTTCAACTGCGAAGCGAGGATCGACGAGAACGCCTTGACCAGGGTCTGCACCATGTCGGAGTGCGTCGCATCGAGTTGCACCTCGCGGTCCTTGTGTCCCTGCACAGCCTCGTGGTTCAGCTGCGTCATCGCCTTCAAACGCTCTTCCGCAGCCTGGTCCTTCGCCTGGTTCAGCTGACCCAGCAGCTCAAGGATCTTGCGCTGGTCCTCAGATGCCTGTTTAGACTGTTCCATGCCGGCGCGGATCTGCGCGGCCTGCACCTGCGGCGCCTGTGGCTGGTGCGCAGCCTGCGCCTGCATCTGCTTCATGTGCTGCGCAAACTCCTGTCCGTTCGGGTCCATCGCGAACTGCTCGGGATTCGAGAACCCGAGCGCCTCGACGCCGACCTTGAACGTGTTGAACGCCTGCTTGGGGCCGACCATGCCCATCTGCGCGAGCGGGGCCTGCATCTGGCTCAGCACGATGACGTTCGAGCGCAGTTCCTCGCGATTGCCGGAACCAAGACCGACGTTCGGCGAGACCTTCGTGCGGCGGCGCCATGAGGTCGGATCGATCTGCACCCACTTGCCGCTGATCTCAAGCTCCAGCGGCTTGTCCTGGTTGCGGATGAGCTCAGAGTGGATCTTGCGGAAGATGTCCTTGACGCCTTCCGCAAGAAGCCTCGCGACAAGCTCTATCTTGAGCGTCGCCGCGCTCATCGCAGCCATCTGGCCGCCCTTCGTCATGTTCTGCAGGTCGTCCGGGTCGAGTCCGGTCGTATGCTCACCGACCCCGGTGCGCGCCGTGCGCAACTCGTCGATGTAGCCGAGTACCGGGAGCACCTGCTCGACGATGTTCGACGGTGATTGGATCGGAGCCATCCAGGTGGACGGCGGCCCACTGCCGCGGACGACGCCGCCTGGGCGCGAGGTCAGCAGGTCGTCCATGTTGACGTTGCGCCAGTCCACGGCAATGCGCTGGTTGTTGGCGATGGTCAGGTTGTCGAGGCTCTCCCGGAACAGCGTCGTCTTGATGATCTGCAGGTCCATGATCTCGTCGTACAGACTGATGCCGGTATGACGGTGCGGCATCCGCTTCGGCGTGCACGACGCGAACGGCGTCTCCTCGATGACCTCGTTCTCGCCGATCTTGTCGCCGCCCACGACGATCCTGCGCAGTTCCGCGACGCCATCCCCGTCGTAATCGACGCGCATGATGACCTTGCGCAGCTCGATCTCCTGCATCGCGAAGTCCGAGGGGTTCTCGATCGAGAGCTGATCGACCACCTGGTTGCGGGCGAGCGCGTCGATCTCGAGCCAGTTGGGGCGCCCGGAAGCGAGCGAGTTCACCCAGTCGCGCTCGTACCCATCGGTGATGAGGTCGGAACGCGCGACGTTCGTGATGTGCATCGCGAACGAGACGTCTTCCATGTTGTTGCGCGCCCGCGCCGAGATCCGCATCTCCTCCGGCGGCAGGCAGGCAACGCACACGCGCTTCTGTTTCGCCTTGCGCCGGATGCGGATGTCGAACGCCGGCGTCTGCACGACGAGATGCTGCGCGACCTGCGCGGCTTGCGGATTCTGCGGCTGGCCCGCGATCGCCATCGGCAGCTGTGGGATCGGCACCATCACGTCGCGCAGGTACTCACGCTGGCCGATGACCTCGATCTCCTCGTCCGCGGCATCGTTCAGGATTTCCGCGACCTCGATCTCGGTGAGGCCGGTATAGCTCTCCTCGGATACCTTGGTCTCTTCCTTCGTGTAGACCTCGACGTACCCGTTGCGCATCAAGAGCGCATCCTTGAAGAAGTCGTGCAGCACCATCACGCCGTCGTTCTGCTGCATGAAGACGTGATTGACCGCCATCGTCTCGAGTTCGGCCTGTTTCTCGTCGAGTTCGTTCTCCGGGTCGAAGCGACAGACCGTCTTGGCGCCGACGAACATCCGCATCAGCTGCGGCATGATCCATTCGATCGTGTCGCGCAGTTCCGGCAGCACGATCTGGCTGCGGTTCTCGATCTCGTTGCCGAGCGGACGCGCGAAGTAGGCATTGATCGCGTTGTAGCGGTCGATCTCGAGCGTCGTCATCGCCTGGTTGGACGGGAAGATCGTCGTCGAGATCGTCGCGCCGGCCGCGATCTGCGAACCCAGCGAGGCGCGCTCATAGGAGGCGATGAGCGCGAGAAGCTCGCCCTCGCTCATGCGCTTCTTGGGCTGGGAGCGCGCGGTATCCGAGTCGATCGCGCGCTCGCCGTCTACCTGTTTCGTTTCGTCAGCCACAGCCCTTCCATGAGTTCGAGTACGCGATTCCAGCGCCGGTCGAGTTCATCGCGGGTATCGACGCGATTGCCAAAGCGATGCTCACCATCGACCGCCATGCGCAGCGCGTCGATGAGTTCCTTACGCTTCGCTGCCTGCTCATCCGCGCGTGCCACTGCGCTTCTCCTGCGGCTTGTCGCCCAGACGCTCCCGCAGCGCCTGCAATTCGAGGCGCAAGTCGTTGATCTGTCGCTGCAGCGTCAGGATCTGCTCGGCCTGCTGCCTCACCATGCTGTCGATCACGATGCTCATCTGCGTGCGCTCCCGGTGTTGAAACTCCAGTTGTACTTGAGCGGCGGCAACTTGAGGCCGCCCGACTCCGACGTCGTCCCCATCTGCGGTGCAGCGAGACAGAGATAGCGGAAGGCATCCGCACCGTGACTGAACTCATCGTGCAACGGGTTGCCGGGCTCGCCCGTGGAATTCGGCGTCGTGCGCCGATAGCGCTTCAGGCACTCGATCAGCCGCTCGCACTTCGGCTTGTTGACGTAGAGCGACTTGAACGCCATGCGCGCGGCACGGATGCCGTCGTCGATCGGCGACTTCGGCAGCGGCGTGGCGGTCCAGCCAAGATCCTGCAGGATGCGCTGCGCGCTCTGACCCGTGCGGTAGTCAGCGTGTGCGCCGTCGTGCGGCAAAAACAACTCGCTGATTGAGTAGGGGCGTGTCTTCAGTTCCCGGCTGTACCAGTCGAGCGTCTTGTGGTCGTCCTCGATGTAGTCGATCACGCGCAGCTGGCTGATGTGCCGCTGCGCGATGATGATCGCCATCTTGTCGTTCCAGCCGAGGTCGAAGATCGCGTGCACCGGCTGGAACGAGTCATAGGGGAAGTCGCCGGCCCGGTTTTCGGCGAACATCTGCGCGACTTCGTCGGCGTAGATCGCGCCCGTGACCGCAGGACGACATTTGCCTTCCCAGATATGGTTATAGTCAACCTGCGATAGCAGCGTCTGGTCGCGCCGCCGCTCGTTCTCCATGATCGACGAGAACCACGGGTTGTCTCGGTAGTTGAGCGGGATCACGATCGAGCCGGGGAACGGGTTCTCGACGAACCGCACCCAGGTCGGATCGGTGTCGAGTTCCGGGTTGAACGTCACCCAGATCTCGGAGCCTTCCTTGCGGATGGTCTTCGTCAGGATGTTCCACGAGCGTTCGGTGACGACCTGCGCTTCCTCGACCCAGCAGATATCGACGCCTTCGTAGGACTTGATACTGTCCGCAGTCTGGTCGGAAAGGCCCGTGAACACGAACTCGGAGCCGTTGCGCGCCTTGATCGTCACCTGCTGGATGTCGAAGTGATTGCCGACGCCCAGCATCTCGATCTGGTCAGACAGCAATTTGTGCACAGAGTCGCGGATGGAGCGCTGCATCTCGCGTGCGCAGAGGATGCGCGTCGGCTTCTGCAACGCCTGGATGATGAGCGCGCGTGCACATCCCCACGACTTGCCGGCGCCGCGGCCGGAGTGCAGCACCTTGTAGCGAGCCGGCCTGAAAAGCGGCTCTAGCTTCTTCGGGAACTCCGCGTTGACCTGCTGCGCCTGCACATTGTCAACCAGGCGTCAGGACGCACGATACCCCGTCGAGAATCGCGTTGTCGGTCGCAGTGCCGTGCTGCAACGTCACCGACATCGTGAGATTCGTCGTCGTATCCTGCGTCAGATAGGTCTGGCCGGTCGCGCCGGCACCGAAGGTCCCGGTCTGGTTCACGACCTGAGCTCCGGTCTGCCCTTGGTTCTGCACAACAGGCAGGCCCAACGCAGCGACGTTGGTCGTGTTCGCCTGCGTGTAGATCGTGCCGGAACCGAGCTTGACGGTGAACGTCTTCGTGCCGGCGGTGTTGTTGTTCGCAAACATCGCCGTAACTTCGAGAACGCCATTGGCACCCATAATGTTCGCCGGCAGAGTCCACGATGGCCCGGTCTGCGCCGTCGTCACGCCAGTAAACGCACCTGGTCCCGTCGTAGCAAACGCGGTTGGGCTTGGCGGGATGTACGGCTGGCCGCCAATCAGCGCCGACTTATACTGGTTGTTGTAGATCGTGCCGGCTGTGCCGGACGACATCACGACGTAGTACCAGCCTGCTGCGGAACCCGCGGCAATGGCTGCAGCCGCGAACCACATGTAGCAGCCCTGCGAGTACGTCGTGGGGAGCGCAGTGAGTCCGGTGAGCGCACCGTTGTTGCCGATCGAACCCGACGACGGAACGATGAACGGGATCGCCGTCTGGAAGATCTTGATGGGGCTGGGCGGGTCCTGCGGACCGTAGGCCCCATCCTGCGGGACATCGCCGATGCCTGGCCATGTCGCGAGCGGGGACTGTGTCCAGTTGTTGAGGAACGCGAGAGCGATGTCGGCCGGCTCAACTTCCTGAGCTCCGCCGGTCGTCGTGTAGCTCACCCCATTGCGGCCCGTGAAAGCGAGCCCTGGAATCATGACAGCCATTTAGTAGCCCTCGTGTCCTAAGCCTTCAAATTCCTTGCCGCTCAGGGGATGTGTCTGCCCTAGGCGGATCTGTGTCCTGCGATCGATGCGCTGGCCCTTGAGTCGCGACAGTCGCGCCGGCTGCGTACCCTTCGGCATCGCCAGCGGCTTGCCGGTGAGTGCGGAGCCAACCTCTGGCATCGGAGGTGCGGACAGCGTTCTCATCAGGCGAACCGATGCCTGCGCTTGACGACGCCGTTGGCTTCCTTGATGGCAGTCGCCTCGTCCTCACCACGCGCGAGGGCTGAATCGCTGACGTGCGCCCACTGGCGCTTTGCCTTGGCTGATTTCGCCTTCTTCGTGAAGCGCATCGCGTCCTTTGGGCTCCAGGGCATCACTCGGCTCCGAGCTTCTCGAACCACTCGGACCCGAGATCCTCGCTCATCGTGGCTGAGTGGCCTTTCCAGCCGTCGGACTTGCCGATCTTCCCCGGACCACCCTGCCCCACGCGGTGACTTTCAGGCGTACCGCGCACGCCAATGCCCTTGCCAACGCCCGGAGGTGCCGATCCCTTGCCATTGCCGACCGCTCCCTTGCGCGCACTCGTGTCGCCTCGAGAGGGCTTGCCGCTGTGACGTCCGTCGCGACGTTCTGACGCCTCGCGCCCGGTCACCTCGCGCAGCATCCGCTTCGTGTCGGCCGTGTCCTCGCGAAAGAGCAGCGACGAGCCGTGACCGACCGGATGGTAGTGGCCAGCCTCGCGATCTATGCGCGGCGCCTTGCCGCTATGCGTGCTGCCGAACTTCGCCTGCGCCGAGCCCTTGTAGCCCTTGCGGTCGTCGTAGCCGGAGTTCGTGCGCTGGGCTACGTGTGTGCCGCCGCCGGGATTGCCCTTGCGCTTGACGCGGCCGAACTCGCCCATGCCGTGATGCGGTGCGTTGGATGCGCGACGCAACTTCACGGTCAATCCCTGCCGCCAACCATGCCGTCGTCCTCGACTCCGAGCGCCTCGAAGTCGGAGTGGCTCATCGGATGCTCGATGTCCTCGCTATGGCCCTTGAAGCCATCGGCCTTGCCGATGATGCCGGAGCCGCCGCGGCCGGACGTCGCCTCGTGTGCGGAAATCGAGTGGCCTTCCGGCTTCGCCGAATGCTTGCGCCGGTTGTACGGCGTCGAGCCGCGGCCGTGCTCGCCATCGGCGAAGCCGCCTTCCTCGCGCGCCTCGCGGCCGCCACGGGCCGGACGCCTGCCCTCTCCGTGCTCTTCTGGCGATTCAAGATCTCTGCGCGGCTTCATGTTGACTCCGTGGGTTAGGCAAACCGATGACGGCTCTTCCTGCCGATCTCGGGATACTTGGCGTGGACCTTGGCGCGTACTCGCGCCTTGAGCTCCGGGCTCTTGTTCGCAACGCGAGCGAGCGCGTTCCTTGCGTGACTTGGGTCCTCGATGGGATACGAGCGGTCAGGACCCGCGAATGACTTAGCCGGCAGCGCATTGCGCCTCGCGCTCGTGAGCTTCACTTCGCGCCTCTCAGCGCCTGCAGGGCATCGTCGGTAGGTGCCATTTCGCTCTGTAGATCCGCCCAGCACTTGCGCACGTAATAGCCGGTGACGCCGAAGGCTCGAGCGACGCGCTCGGGGTGTGTGTCCTGGTGAAGCTGATGGAGACGGGCCATTTGCCGGAGCTTTTCTCGCTTCATCGGACTATGGCCCGGACGACACATCGGAGTGTTGCGAGTTACGAGGATGAGTTGACGAAGGCGACCGTGACGGCGACGGGCCTGCCATCGGGATCGCTGACCTTGAGGTTCGTAGACTCACCGTACTTCTTGGGCTTGAGCTTCGACGCGATCCACTTGCGCGCATCGACTCTCAGCTTCGAGCGCTGGATGTGATCGCCGTTGGCAACCCACCCCGCATCGTCGTCTCCGTGACGCTCCATCCAGTCGTTGCGCGCGTCGTCTGAAATCTCAATGATTTCATCGGCTAACGTGTCAGCCTGGTCCTCTTTCGCGCGCGCGTATTGTTCGCGGAAAATTTCGTGCGCAAACAGCCACCTGTACACGGTGCTGATGTGTGGCATCCCGTCATCGCGACAAATCGAGCGCAGTGACTCGCCCTCGATCAACCGGGTGCATATGGTGGCAGCGGTCTCTTCCGTGTAATCGCTTGGTCTGCCAGTCATTTGTGCGCAATCTAGTCCGCGCGGGTCTCGATTGATGTGCTGCGTGTAACTTTTGAATTCAGGTTGCGCACTAGCCCTAAGCGTTCGCGGGCACGCCTGAGGATGGTCATGCGTGAGCAGCGGAAGTGGACGGAGAGGCGTTTGAGCGACAGGCCGTCTAGGACGCCGATCAGCCGTTCGCGTTCGGCGAGCAGCTTGTCGAGTTGGCGGATTTCGGTCGGGCTCAGGCTTTTGTGGCGTGCCATATCTTTTCAGTCACTCATGAACGTGCGGGATGGGGTATTTGAGCACCACCGTCTGCCGGTCGTGATGGCGCGCGAGGATGCAGCCGCCGACGATGACGCCCGCGGCGGCTACCGCGCAGGCGGTCGGGTTCTCGCGGCAGGTCGCACAACCGGCGAGGCTCAAGGACAGGATCAGAATCAAGGTTTTCACGGTTTTGTCCTGAATATCACCCACAGGAAAGCTGCTGCCCACGCCAGCACGAGCGCGTCCATGGCGTACATCAACCACGTCGGGATCATCGACGTACTCTCAATTCGCGCTTGCGGGCGTTGTTTCCGACGTTGTAAGTCGTGCCTGGACGCTTAGCGACAGTCTTAACGCTGAGAAGCGTCGTGCCATCCTTCGCGAACTGAGGAACCTGGACAAGTTCGGCCGACAGATGCACGAGCCGCTCACGCGAGCTCTTGAACTGCCGCAGGCTGTTTCGGTTGATGCGCTGGTACTTCATCGTATCGCCCCTATGGCCCTGAGAGCGTCGCCGCAGCGCACGCAGACGCGCGGCAGCTTGCGGTGACGGCGCATGTAGTCGTTGTGGCACGTCTTGCAGTACGCGGCTGGCCGAGTGTGCGCACCGTCCTGAAACCGCGAATGGCTCGCGCCGCACTTGGTGCAAGGTCTCATTTCCGCCTCGCCTTCATCTCGGCCAGCAAGTCCAGCATCCATGGCTCCCTATAAAGGGGATTCGCGCGCATCCACTCCCCCCACGCCTTCAAATACGCCGCCTGACGCGAGGGCGGAACGACACGCGGATCCTTGATGTGGCCGTCGTCCAAAGGCATCGTGCGGCGCGCCTCCAGCACCGCCTCCGGTAACGGCCGGATCTGACTGCGGAACATCTCGGCTTTCACCGTTTGGCGTCCACGGCCTGAGTGTGACCAACCGTGACTTCCCACTCGCGCGACTTCCGAATGTCCACGCCGAAGATATGCTCCATGATTCGCGCGGCAGCTTCATTCGACTGCCGGTGGGGCACGCCTTGATCGAAGATAGGCATCGCGATGTTGCAGTGCCAACTCCACGCATAGGACAGGTCGGCTTGCATCGCCGCCTTGAGCGTATCGAAGGCTTCGGTAACGATGGTCATTTCCCCTCCAATGCATCGACGACACGCCTAACTTCGGGTGCCGGCTCTGGCGCGTCTGTCTGTCGCCGATGTGCCTCGCAGGCCCAGATGCCGGGAACGCCCTTGGCGTTAATGCGATAGATCGTGACGCCTTGCGCCGGGCCTTTGTGACATATGCAGCAGTTCACTTAGGCGGACTCCAAGTTACGTTCCCAGAAAGCACTTCTGGCTTTGCCAGACCGGATCTGCCGTCAGACATGGCTAGTGATCATCGTTGAATCGTTCCCTCGCTCGTGCTTCGCCAGTCAGTCTCATCCAGATGCAACTTGCCGAGATTGCATGCTTCGCAAAGCACCTGCAGATTGGACAACTCTAGCGCCAACTCCGGGTATTTGGCCCGAGGCTTGATGTGATCGACGTGGATAACAACGCCGTCCTTTCGGCTAGCGCCACAGCATTGACAAGCGGCCCCGTGGATCTTTAGCGCCTGGTAACGCAGCTCCATCCACGCCTGAGAGGTATAGAACGCCTCTTTGGCTGCCTTTCTCTGGGATCGCTTTGTCGGCGGCTTCGCAGGCAGTACGTCACAAGCGGCCTTATTCTCGATCCAGAAGTCGTACATCATCTGCTTGCGGCCTTTCTTGCCGGTCACCTTCTTGCCGGTTCGATTGGCTATCCATTCGCAGACTTCTCGGTCTTTCGGAAACGTGTCGTCAGCGCGTTTCAGGTTGAACTTCCGACAGATCCAGAACTTAGCATTTGGAACCCAAGCAGCCTTCATCTTCTAGCCTCTTAGCATCTCGGGTGGTGAGGAAAGGACCCCCCTAACCCCCAGCGCTAAGCCGGAGCTTTGGGAGGCCCCATCTCGGTATGGAGCCGGTTTTATTACTGCCGGGTTCTGTGAGGCTGCCCCGACACCTGCCCAGACGGGTTTGCACCGCCCACAGCCCGCCAGATATTTCCGTCCGTAGCGAGGGACTCGCACGGGGGTTGCTTGGCTAGGGGATTTAGGCGAATATCCGCTCTGAGGCGTCGCCTTGAATCCCGGTGTCATTCCCACCGTGATTTCAACGCCCCGGGAATAACCCCCCGGGGCGTTTTCATTTGTACCGCAGCGAAAGGCCGACTGCAACATTCGGTCAGCCCCTATTGCCGTGCATAAATTGCACCTTTATGCGCATAACTGTATGCTGCACCGCACACGCAGGGAGCCGCCGTGCCGCAAACCCTGCCCGGAGGGCGCCTCAGTTACCGGCCTGAAGGCGCCCTCAGTCATTTCGCCACCCGGTACGTCCACGCATAGCGCCCCGAGCGCGTGCGCTCCCTGTCGCACTGCACAATCAGGCCCTTCTGCCGCAGTGCGGTAAAACGTGGCGAAATCGTCTGGTGGCTGAGCTCCAGCGCAGCCTCGACCGCGTCGCAGGTACGGGGGCCGAAGATCGCGAGATGCTCGAGCACGAGGCGCTCCAGACGCTCGACGTGCGGCGCGATGCTGAGCGCGGCCTGGTGCGAGGTGTCGCCCTTCAGGAGCGCACCACCATAGTTATACGGATCATGCATATCGGGTTCCTTCGCGACTAACGTGCATCCATGCTTTGCCACTACGAATGTTATTGACGGTGCTATGTGACAGACCAAGCGCTCTCGCTGTCGCACGATTCCCAAGGTCAGCCTCTAGAACCCAGCGAACGAGTTGATCGTTTAATTTGCGACAGCCACTATCCATACCGCGGACACGATCTCGCCCCTTACGGCGCATATCGTCAAAATTCTCAAGGCCGGAACCGATGAAAATGTGCGCTGGATTCACGCAGCGCCGCACATCGCATTTATGGCAGGCGAACAAACCGTCAGGAATCTTGCCGCGGAATCTCTCATAGGAGAATCGGTGGGCAAGAATTATTCGATGCTTCTTACCAAAAGCGCCATATCCGGCCTTATTAATATGCCCAGTCCATAGCCAACATCCTGATGCGTCTTCGATATAGTGATTATCAAACCACTGTTCAGGCAGCGTGTCATAGGACATTTTATCTTTGCCGCCAGTAGGCGCGCCGTAGCGATATTGCCGCAGATAATGCCTATTGCAATATCCGAGCTTGAACGGTCCCGCGCCAGAACAGCCATCAATCTTACAGATCATTTGGCTAGCTGATCCAGTGTGAGCCCCGTTACCTTGCGAATGCGCGCCAATGTCGCAACCGTGGGCGTCTTGACGCCATTGACCCAACGGCTGACCTGATGGCGGTCGCTTCCCATGCGCCGGGCCAGCTCGCCCTGCGACATCCCCTGAGACTTCAGCCATGCGCGTAGTTCTTTCATACGGAATCTATAGCACAACGGGACCGTTCGCGCAACGCTTGCGTTCCGGGGCAACATGTGGTTAGCTATGCCCACGTTCAAGGAGGCCCGCAAATGGCAAAGACGACGAAAGAGCGCGCAGTCATGGTCACGACCGTACATCGCGGCGTGTTCTTCGGCTACGCCAAGGACACCGACGGCGACACGATCAAGCTGCGCCGCGCGCGCTGCTGCATCTACTGGACCGCAGAGAACAAGGGCTTTCTCGGCCTTGCCTCGCATGGCCCCACGAAGGGCGCGCGCGTGGGGCCTGCCGTTGATCTCGAACTGCGCGACATCACGAGCGTATCCGAATGCACGCCGGATGCGATCAGGGCCTGGGAGGCATCGCCGTGGGGCTGAAGCGGCTGACTGAAGCGGAGCTTGTGAAAACGTTCGGCTCCGGCTCCGGCTCCGGCTCCGGCTACGGCTACGGCTACGGCGACGGCTACGGCTACGGCGACGGCAACGGCTACGGCTACGGCTACGGCAACGGCGACGGCTACGGCTACGGCTACGGCTACGGCTACGGCAACGGCGACGGCTACGGCTACGGCTACGGCAACGGCGACGGCTACGGCTACGGCAACGGCTATTGGAAAACCATTCTTGATTCTTTCAAGAAGAAGTTGTCAGCCGTCACGGCACCCATCGCCTTCTGGTGGTCCGACGACAAAGGACTGCCATGCAACGGTGGCAAGAAGATCATGCCCGCAGCCGTAGGTATCGTGCACAAGGTCCACGGCCCGTTGTCGCTCTGCAATGCCGGCACGCTGCATGCCACGCGCGATCCTGGAAAGTGGAAAGGCGAGCGGCTGTGGATCGTCGCGCTGCACGGCGAGGTGATCGGCAATGACGAGAAACTCGGCTGCCTCAAGCGGGAGATCCTCGCGGAGGTCACGTCATGACGCCATGGAAGCTCCCCCGCTCCGAGCACCGCTCGGTGGCCTTTGATCCCTGCGTCCCGCTGGGCTTCCCCCAGCGCGCATCTGACGCCGACATCGAGGCGCTGTGGCGGCAAAGAGTGCGAAAAAATGAACTCCGCCGTTTTGACGCTCAATGCGACCGGATAGTTTGGTTGCGCAAACAAGCGGACTGATCATGCGCGAATATCCGCACTGGACCTCCGACTCCGCGCGCATGGCCTACGCCGAGGAGGCGCTCGCGAAGCTGCGCGACGCGTGCGGGCGATACAAGGAAGCGCTCGCGAAGGGCGACAAGGCCGCGCAGACGCGCGAGATCGCGCAGATTGACTGGTACTTCGAGTGCCTTCGGAGCTGGGCAAAATGATGCGCCTGCTGCTTCTGGCTGTTTTCGTGCTGGCCGCCTGCAGTCATCCTACTGACGAGCAGGTCGTAGAGATGGAGAAGCGCTGCACTGACGCGGGCCTGATCGCACACTATGACCAGCTCGACGGAACAGTCGGGTGCTCCGTACCAAAGCCAAAGGTCCAGCCATGACCTCCCACCTCGAATCCGCTACGCGCCAGTACCTCGTGCAGGAGATCGAGAGGCTGAGGGCGCGGGTGAGGGAACTAGAGTCCCGCCGAGGGCTGGATGTGCGCGATTTCGGTGCCGTACCAGAGGAGGCGACGTTCTACCCTGAACCGATATGGCCGCTGTATCTAACCAAAGAGCAGATCGCCAACGGCGTTTGGGTGCGAATCGAATCCGGCCACATCAAGGACTACAGGATTAGCCCGTTCAGCCACGAATGGGAGAATCGGTACACAGCAGATGCCGTACAAACCCTCAAGGCCGCTTGCTTGCCGCCGATCTATGCAAAGGGGATGCCATGACCGACCACCTCGAATCCGCTACGCGCCAGTACCTCGTGCAGGAGCTGCTGCGCTGCCGCAAGGCGCTCGACATCATCAGCGAGTGCACGTTCGCCGGGACAAGTGAGGCTGCGTTCATCGCGCTCAGGAACATCGGCGGCATCGCTGAGCGCGCCCTGCGCGGGGAAGCGCCGTGACATATCGCAAGGTGCCCGCCAATACCAGATTTGATGGGAGTTATTCGATAGATGAATCTGGCTGTTGGACCTGGAAGCGGAGCAGAAACAATAAGAGAGGCGGATACGGGTCATTTTGGGATGGATACAGAAACTGCCGCGCGCACCGATTTGCTTATGAGAGATTCATAGGTCCAATACCGAAAGGGCTTTTTGTCCTTCACAGATGCGACGTTCCATCATGCGTCAATCCGGCGCATCTTTTCTTGGGGACCAACCAAGACAATGTTTCCGACATGGTGGCAAAGAAACGGCATCAGATCGGAGTAAATCATTGGGCGTCCAAATTAACCGCAGAGCAAATCCAAGACATCAGAATTTCGAAACTTAGCTGTCGTGCATTGGCTAGAAGACACGGAGTTTGTTATCAGCAGATACGTCGCGTGATTCTTCGGCAAAACCATAAGGACAGCTGAGATGGATCAGATAGCTCTTGAGCGAGCGATTAGCGAGCGCGACAGGCTGGAGCGCCACAGGGCGCAGGAGGCTGAGATGTCGATGATGCGCTGCAGCGAATGCGACCGCGTGTGCGATACCGACGACGGCACTGGCGAGTGGCTCGGCGACGACTACATCTGCGAAGGCTGCGTCGAGGATCTGAGCGTCGAATGCGCGACGTGCGGCGACTACTTCCTGCCGCGCGATGGCGAAACTACCTGCGAGGGGTGCCGGAATGAGCAAGATGGCGGAGAGGTGGGCGGACCTGCCGCCGGATGACAGCTGGTACAGCGAATTCTGCGAGTGGGCTGACGCCCAGAGGAAAGAACATGCACGATCCAATGACGACATCTCCTATAACGCCGTACCAAGCGGAGGCGCAGAAACTAATTCGGACTCCGCACGTCTACGTGGCGATCAACGCCGTCCTCGCTGACCTCGGCCGAGAGGGCATCAGCAAGGACCGCAAGAACGCTCAGCAGGGCTATCAGTTTCGGGGCATTGACGATGTGTACGCTGCCCTGAACCCCGCGCTGGCGCGTCACGAGCTCTGCATCCTGCCTCGTGTCATGGGAAGAACCGTGACCGAGCAGCAGTCCAAGAGCGGCGGCACGCTGTTCTACGTGGTGCTGGACGTGGAGTTTGACCTCGTATCTGCCGCCGATGGGTCGAAGCACACCGTCCGGGCGGCCGGTGAGGCGATGGACTCGGGCGACAAGGCCACGAACAAGGCGATGTCGGCCGCCTACAAGTACATGGCGATGCAGACGTTCTGCATCCCGACCGAGGGCGACAACGATGCCGACGCGACCACCCATCAGGTGGTCCGCTCCATGGCCGACCGTTCCGGCCGCCCCGACACAGCCGCCGTCGCTCAGGACACCGTGCGCAAGTGGACCAAAGCCTTCAGGGACGCGCTGGCTGACCGCAACGATGAGCGGGTGTGCAAGGGGCTGGATGACCTGAACGCCGATCAGGAGACCTATACGGCGGTCTGGGACGCACTGGAGCCGAAGGAGCGCGGCAACATCCTCGACGCGGCCAACCGGGCGCGGACTGCCCGTGCTGCGGTGCGCAAGGCGTTCTGATGGCCTCTGACCCCATCACTACGGAACGGATGGAGGCCGCGATGGAGTTCCTGGCGGACTCCGACGACGTGTACGCGCAGGAGAAGATGGAACTGGAGCGCGCCGAGATCTGCAGAAAGCGGGTCCGTGCGCGTATCTTTCAGATTTCCGAGGGGACTGTCGCAGAGCGGCAGGCGAGCGCAGAGACCTCGCCCGACACCATCGCCGAGGATGAGCGCTACATCGCCTGCGTCAAGGCGTTCGAGACCGTCCGCGCCAAGCGCCAGCGCGCGGAGCTGCTGATCGAGGTCTGGCGCTCGATCAATGCTAGCCAGAGGCGAGCATGAACGTCGACGAAGCCTTGGCCCGCTCGCGCCTGCTCACGCTCACGGACGGCGAGGTCATCGCCGCCATCGACGCCAAACAACTCAAGGGCAGCGTGCGTAAGGCGCTGCCCGGATTGCAGACCGTCGCCTACGTTTCACAAGGCGACTACGACGATTGGAAACACCAACACCAAAAGGGGACGACCGATGCTTAAGTTCTTCGCGCTGATGCTGATTACCGCAACCGCCCTCGCCGACGCACCGCTCGCGGTGCCAACGGTGTTCGCGACCGCGCCGTACCTCGCGACCATCTGCATGAACAACGCTCCGGATTCAGCCGTTGCAGGCACCTCGACCGACGTCGTTGCCGGCACGATCAGCGGCACGGCATCGTTCAGCCAGTTCGACTGCCGGCTGCGCGTGCACTCCGGGCGTGGACCCGGCTATCGCATCGCGTCCGGCTGCGCCGAGGTCGTGTGGAACGCGAGCGACGGCAGCATCGTGAGCATCACGCCGACGCAACTGGTTTTCGGCACTTACCAGCAGATCAGTTGCTGAGCTGTCTACGGAACAGCACAACATTCTGAGGAGACAACGTGAAATTTGAGATCAAGTCGCGATTCTCGGGCGCTGTGCTGTTCTCGCTTGAGACGGATAGCCTGAAACTCTGTGTCGAGGCAGCGGTAAAGTCCGGCGCGAACCTGTCCGGCGCGGACCTGCGCGGCGCGCACCTGTACGGCGCGGACCTGCGCGGCGCGCACCTGTACGGCGCGGACCTGCGCGGCGCGCACCTGTACGGCGCGGACCTGCGCGGCGCGGACCTGTCCGGCGCGGACCTGTTCGGCGCGGACCTGTCCGGCGCGGACCTGTCCGGCGCGGACCTGTTCGGCGCGGACCTGTTCGGCGCGAACCTGTTCGGCGCGAACCTGTCCGGCGCGTGCCTGCACGGCGCGTACCGAAAGACAAAGATTACGCTTGTCGGTGATCGTCCGTTCTTCACGACCGGCCCAATAGGCTCTCGCAACGCGATGCTGCAAGCGTTTCTGACGGACGCGGGCGTCTACGTGCGCGCCGGGTGCTTCTGGGACACGCTGGACGAGTTCAGGAAGGCTGTAGCCAATACTCATCCAAGCGGGGTACACGCTGAGGAATACAAGGCAGCGATTGCCGCGATTGCGTGGCACGCGCACCTTTGGATGCCGAAGGCGGATGCGGTCAAGGTTGCATAGAGCAGCTTCTCTACGGGACGCGTAACGATGAGCGAACTTCTTGAAACTGCCGAGCACTTCTACGCCTGCGCCCGTCATGTGCGGCACCACATCGCACAACTCGAGCATCACGCGGAATTCATGGAGCGCACGGCCGACATGCTCTCTGAGCAGAACATGAAGCTACAGCCAATGCCTAGCGCAACGTCTTCGTCGACAGAGGGGCCAGCGAAGTGAAGCCAATAATCGAGCAGTACTACGACCCGGCGACGGAGTGCCAGTTCGTGCGTCTCTGTCTGCCGATGCAGTACCTGGTAGCAGTCAAGCGCCCGCGCATTCACTTGTTCTGGCAACTCGTCAAGATCTGCTGGGCCGGCTGCTTTATGCGAGCAACTCCAGTGCGAGGTGCGGGGCGATGAGTGACGTGAAGCGCGAATGCATCCAAATTGGATCGTCGTCGGCGATGTACGTCCTCGCCTCCGACTACGACGTCCTCGCCGCCGAGCTGGCCGAGGCGAAGCGCGAACTCGAAAAGGCTGATGGCAGTATTGACCGTCAGGCAGAGCAGATCGACGCGCTGCGGGCTAAATTGATAGCACTCGGAGTCGACCCAGATGCATAAGTCTGAGTACGTCAGATCCTACCGCGAGCGTAACGCCGAGAAGGAACGTCAACGGCATCGTCTTAAGCGTGAGCGTCTAGGGTGTGCAAAGGTCCGCGACCCTGCGAAAGAGAAGGCGCGGCATGCCGTCAGGAATGCGGTGCAGGCCGGAAAGATCATCAAGCCGACCGAGTGCCCGTCCTGTGGAGTTGCAGCTGTTCTTCACGCCCACCATAAGGACTACAGCAAACCGATGGTGTTCACTTGGATCTGTGCCACTTGCCACGGCAAGGAGCATCGCAATGACTAACGAAGAACGCTATCGGGCGGCGCTGGAGCGAATAGCGAATATGCCACTGCTACATAATCAGGCCAGTGATCATACGATGCGGGCCATCGCCCGCGAAGCCCTGCGCGGCACAGAGCGCACAGCTGACCAGCCGAAGCCTGCTCTGCCTGTGGAGGGCTGATGCCGCGTTGGAAGCCAATGACGGATGCTGACTACCTTTCGAAGCTGCGCGGTCGGTCTGTTATCACCACATCAGGGTGTTGGGAGCATCAAAGCTTTCGACGCCCATCGAAGCGCATGAACAATCAGGCCCAAGGCTACGCGGATGTTTCCTACCGCGGGAAGACGTGGCGCGCGCATCGGCTCGCCTACGTCCTGGCGAAAGGCCCGGTTCCTGCCGGTATGGTCGTATCACACGTTTGCGATAACCCGCCGTGCTGTAACCCAGACCATTTGGTGGCCCGTACCGAGAAGGGGAATATGCGCGATGCGGTTGCAAAAGGTCGTCTCGCGCAGCAGCGTAAGACACACTGCAAGCATGGGCATGAATACACGCCAGAGAATACATTCCGGCCTCCCAGTGCGCCTCAAAAGCGGAACTGCAAAACTTGCCAGCGGATCAGGCATCGCCTGAATTCTGGTTGGCCACCAGAGAAGGCAGTGACGCTCCCGAGGACGCCACACGGGTATCGCCCAGTCGCCGGATTCTCAAAACGTCACACTTCTCAAACGTCCGAGCATCAGGAGAAGCCTTAATGCGCGTGCTGTGGGATTTCCTGAAACTTCCGATGGCCATCCTGCTCGTTTCGGCCCTGATCGTCTATGCGTCCCTTTTATTGTCAGGCGCTCTCACATGAAGAAAGCTGCGCCGCCTATTCGCTGGCGACCGATTGAAACGGCCCCGAAGGACGGTCAGCACGTTCTCGTCGCAGACTTTTCAATCGGCGCGATCGGCTTCGGCTACTGGCACGGTAAGCGCGAGCCAGTGGCGATGATGACCGTCGCGCACTATTGGAGCCACCCAGGCGAGGAAGGATGGTATGCGAGCGTCGATTCTGCTGGCGAGCATCCGCTGCTGGTGACGCACTGGCAGCCGTTGCCAGATCCCCTCAGTACCGGGTTCGGCGGTTCTGGCGTCTGATAGAGCACACAGCAGTTATTAAAACAGGCGCGCTATGAATGAGCCGGAACAGCGACCGACTGAGGCCGTGAACGAGGGGCAACCAAAATGAGCGCGCAACGGAATTACAGAGCCGACCTGTGGCAAGCCTTGGCGGACTGGAAGGACGCTGGCGGCTCAATTGCCGATGTCGTTGCGGCTATCGATGCCTTCGTGCAATCGAAGATCGATCGCGCGGCTGACCAGCCGAAGGTTGCGCTACCTAAATACCACCCCGGCACCTGCCCGGATTGCGGCGTGTCTAGGGTGGCAGGCTGCCTTTCGGCAGATTGCCCGATGAGACTTTCTGTTCCAGCGACAGAGGGGCCGGCAAAGTGATACGCAAATGCTGCGATTGCGACACGCCTCTCACCGAGGAAGAGGTCCACTACTACCAGGGACGCTGCGAGCAGTGCGAAAAGGACTTGCTCGCCGATCAGATGGCCGAGTGCAAGTGCGGATTTCCAGATCATCATGCTGTGCAACAGACTTCGCAACGAACGGAGGGGAAGCCGTGATCCGTATGTACTGCGATGGCTGTGGTAAAGAGATAAGCCGCAACTATGTTTCTGAGCGGTTCAGACCGTCTCGGTACTTCGTAACTCCGGGCCGCTATAGCGGCGAAAACATCGCCGCCGAGATACTCCTTAAGGTCGGGACTACTTGGAATGCCGGACACGTTTGCCGCGAATGCATGACGCTCTTAATTACCGACTCACAATGTGAGCTACGGTCATGAAAGGAAACGAGCGCCAAGTTGAGAGCGCTGCGGCCATCAAGGCTTGGGGGATCATTCTGACTTCTTGCCCGGCCCGCACTGGCTACCGTAATGCTGCAAGGCATCACTGGGAGAGATTGTCCAGAGATCCGCCTTATTCATGGCGCTGCAGATTGTGCGGCTCTCTGATATGAAACCTCCTGCTCTATGAGTTGCCCGATCCACGGCGAATGCCCAATTTGCCGCGCGCAACGGTTGCTCGGCGATCCGCGCGAAGGCGTCCATATTCCGTTGGCCGATTGGCTTCTGTGCCCGAAGTGCGGAGCACACTACCCGTCGTGGGGATACTGCACTGCCTGCAACCCAAACGGACTACCTGTTAACTATACGGAAGGTCAGTGAGCGCATTCGACAGCCCAACGCCCAAAGGTCAAGCGCCGCTATGGCTGCGGCTTACGGATGCGGACTACGAGCGGCTGGCGCTGCGGTTGTGGTGGGATGCCTACATGCACGAGCCGCTGGCTCACTTGCCGTCCTTGCCTGACGACAGCGCGCCTGCGACTGACGGCGCGATCTTCTCCAAGGACCGGCCGGCGACGTAGCCGCCGAGTCCGATCTGCAGCAGCGTCCACGCCTGCGACGCTAGCCTGAACGGCAGCCAGCCGAAGCTGTCGCAGACGACGAGGACCAGGAACGTCAGCATCGTGATCGGCCGCCATGAGCGCTGCAGCCACGAGTTGCCCTGCGCCTCGGCGGTGATGATCTGGGCCTGCGCCGCGAGCAGCTGCTTCTCGTAGTCCATCAGCGAGGCTGCGGCCTGCATCTGGCCTTCGAGGATCTTCTGCTGCAGCTGGATCTTCGCATCGCCTGATGGCAGGATGTGGTCGATCACGTCCGAGATCGGCTTGAAGATCGCCCCAATGACATCGAGCACGCCCATAGTTACCTCGGCTTGTCCTCGCTCGTGCGCTGACGCTGAAACCAGAACCCCACGATCGTCCCGAGCTGCGCGGTCAGGAACACGAGCAGCATCTTGAAGGCGTCCTCGAGCTGGTCCGTGACCTGTATACGGCCGTGGCTGAATTCCCAGAGGAGCATGAAGTAGCCGGCCGAGAACATGATGCTGAGGACGATTTGCGCATAGGCGGTGGCGCGATGCGTCAGGCGCGCGATGGCGAACTTGTGCTTCGTTACGGGTTTTGTGCTGACGCGATGGCGCATCGCAGCACCCGGTTCGTCCAGCCATGACCGTACGTCGGCCACGCGCTGAAACTTGAGTAAACGACCAGCCGCTCGCTGAGTAGATGCACGACGAACTCTGACCCTACACTGGCGGCCTTTATGAACGTCTGCGCGCGTCCGATCCCGCAGTTTACGGCGGTATCGAGGATCGCCAGCGCCTCGCCCTGCGGCCGGCTGTCGAGGTTTAGCGCATCCCAGTAGTCGCGCTTGTAGATCGCCTTAGCGTCGTCCACGGTTAGGTTCGCGATGTCGAGCGTCGGGTAGGCGCGCTTGCTGATGCCGAACTTCGTCTCACCGCCCGGATCGCGCGAATCGTTACTGTAGCCGCCCTCCTGAGCGAGCACGAAGGCAATGGCGGCGTCGAAGTCGCTCATTCCTTCTCCGCCTCCGCCCTGCCCTCCAGCCGCGCCAGCCGCTCGCTGTGGTTGTCGAGCTTCGCGTCTATGCGGTCGAGCGTGTCGCTCAGGCGGCCTAGGCCGGCCTTCATGATCCATCCGTAGCCGCCAGCGACAAGCGCGGCGAACCAGCCGCCGTGTGTCGCCAAGGCGTCACCGACGTCCATGGCTATCTTTTCCTCATCGCTCATTTCTTCGCATCAGCGACGGTCTTCTGCACGTCGAGCACGACGGCGTCAGCCTTCGCGCCGAGCTTCTTGTGGCCGAGCCACCCGCCGCCGAGGCCGACGACGAGCGCGATAGCGTGAGTGAGGATGGTCGTAAGCATGGGGACTCCTTAGTAACCGCACTCGTTCCAGATGGTCACGGTGCGCAGGCTGATCTGATCGCCGCTACCGTTGATCGTCTCGTTGATGGTTAGCGTGCCGTTCGTCGGGGTTATCGAGCGCGAACCCTGCGCCACGAGCATCGCCTGCCCGTTCTGCACCATCGTCGCCTCGTAGCTCTGCGCGTTCGTGCCGGTGGCGTAACATTCGCAGTCGAACACGAAATCGCCGACCGCCGCCGCGATGGTCGTGAAGCCGGCCACGGCTGAGCCATCAAGGTTCAGGGTGATATTCTTCGTGCCGTTCGTGCCGGTCATCGTTCCGACGATGCGCACGCGGAAGTTCTTGGCGGACGTATTGAAACCGAGCGCCCCTATGGCGCCCGTATAGGTCTTGATGACTGTCGAGCCGAGTACACCGGTCTGCGTATTGAACGTCGCGTCCACGGGCTGGCGGCGCGGGATGGTCCACGAACCCTGCCGCTGGAACTCGCCGCAGCCGCCATACTGCAGGACATCGGTGCCGTTCCCAGAGCCGAACAACGCGCTGGTGCCGTTGTCGTTCCAGTTTGAGCCGTCACGCACCCTGATCGCGCAGGTCGCGTTGTTGGTGATTGCACTGAAATTGCAGTTGGCGCGCGAGGAACAGACGATGTCGATGCCAACCGCGCAGTTGTTGATGCCGGCATAGTCGACGTGCCCGGTGGCGTTCTCCTGCAGCAGGATGCCGGCCTGCGAGCAGCCATTGATATATGGCCCGACGTTCGCCTGCCCGGCGTTGCCGCTCGTGGCCGTGGTCGAGCAGTTGTAGCCGATCGAGTGCGTCTCGCCTGAGATGCAGGTGATGCCGACCACGCCGCCGCTGATCTTGCAGGCCTGGCCCATGTAGATGCGGCCCTGCTGTTCCTTGATGGCGTTGTCGACGTTGCTGAGCTGTACGTTGCTGACGAGGAACAGCTCGCTGAACTCCTGCGCGACGATGCCGTAGCACGTGCCGGCATTGGCGAAGTTCTGGATCAGTACGTCCTGCAGCGATACGGTGTTGTTGCCATTGCAATTGACTGCGAAGGCATTCGTCCCGGCGCCGGTGCCATCGAGGATGGTCGTCGGCGTGAACGGCAGCGTGCCGGCAGCGCCCTTGATCTGCACGTAGTTGAGCGACTGCAGGCCGGCCGGAAAGCTCGCCCCGGACGGCATCGTATACGTGCCCGCGGCGACGTTGATCTTCCACGTCCCGCCGAGCAGCGGCCCCCAATTGGTGAGTGCCGTAATGGCTGCCTGCAGCGTCAGGAACGCCTGCGACGTGCCAAGGCCGTCATTCGAATCATTGCCGCCGGTGCCGACGTAGACGTTGTTCGTCTGCGAGGCTGTCGGCCTCAGATAGAAGGACGTACCGCTCCGCGTGATGATGCCGGTGCAGTTCGCCTTGGGCGCCGTGTGGAAGTTGGCAACGGTCGCCGAAGTCAGGTACGTCGAGGCACCATAGACCGGCGCACCGCCGGCCTGGACTGCCTGCAGGCAGGCTGCGGCAACCGCCGCCGTCATGTCCGTCGTGCCCGGTACGGTGTTGGTGCCGTAGCGGTCGATTACCCCAGCGGCATACGCATAGTTCGCCGGCGTCACGCCGGCCGCCGACTCGGCGGCGGTGATCTTCCAGTAGCCGATATTCCCAGCATTCGTGTAGTCGATCGCCGGGGACAAAGCCTGCAGCATTTGCTGCCAGCTGTTGAACTGGTTTAGGATCTGCTGCCAATCCCCCTGGGACTGCGGCAAATTCTGGTTGAGCAGTGCCGGCTGCGGATTCGTGGTCGGCGTGGTGGAAGCGAGGGTCATATGAAATTCGCGCTGGCGATGCTCGTCCGCCCGCTACTGCTTCTGATCCTCGCCGCCGTCGTGCTCATACCCGCACGACTCGCCGTCCAGCGACACATGAAGGACGGCCGGCTGAAGCGTCTGTTACTGCGGCGCATATCCTAGAAGTCCCGGAATCGCCTGCCCTGCCTGCGCGCCGAGTGGTGTGAGTAATCCGTGCCGTTGCCAGAGTAGTTGCGCAGCCCTGCTGCCTTGCGGGGTGCGCAAGAGTGCCGCGGCCTTGGCCGGATCAAGCGCAGCCTGGGTGAGCTGCGTCATGATGTCCGGCTCAGCGAGTTTTCCGGCCCACTGAACCGGCCGCATCAAGGTCTGCCCGAGCGTTGACTGTGCAGCGCGTTCGCCCATGCCTTGCGGAAGGCCGAGCGGTCCAAGCATCTGCCGCAGCACATTCTGGCTGACGAGGTTCTGGCCGGTGTTCGATCCGACAGCGCGCCCGCGATCTGCAGCATTGGCGGCTCGCGCCAGCTGCTCGGCAATCTGCCTGGTGGTCGTCTGCTGCTGCGGCGACAGTACATCGGTCAGTTTCGCGGCGGGATTCCCCGTAACGTCTGCCGCGATGGCATCGCCGTTGCGCAACGCGGAGGCGAAGTTGTTGGCGTTGAGCCGCGTGTCCTGCCCGAAGTCTCCGAGGGCAGGAATCAGCTTGTTGCGAAGGGCCGTCCCGATGTCCATCTCATTGAGCGGACCCGATGCCCACCGATACATATAGTCGGCACGACGCAGCGCCGGCACGTTCTTGCCAATCCAGCTGTTGAGATCAGAAAGCGTTGACTTGAGCGCACCGAGCTCATGCGAGCCGATACCCTGCTGGGGACCGGCAGAAATCATGTCGTTCAGGCCCATCTTCAGGTACTGCAGCGTCTTGCCGGTCAATTGCAGGTCCTGAGGCCCGTTTGGCTGCGCGACATTGGGGCTCGACGTCAACATCGGCTCGCCACGCTCTTCGGCTAGTTGCTGCGCCCTCGTCCATGCTGATTTCAGTGAGGGCCTATTGAGCAACGCAGTCAGTTGAGTGTCTGGTTCAATCTTTGCCGCAGCAGCCTGCTCATAAAGTGGGCGGCTGAAGTCGGCACGCAGCCCTGCCGTGTCGGCATATTTCCCCGGCGTGCCAGCGATGTCCTCAAGCGCCGATGTCATCGCGCCGCGGTTGGCACTTGCACGCGCGCCGAGCGCCGCGAGCGCTTCCGGCTGGTTCGCTACGGTACGTCCGAGTTGCGCGAGTCCGGCGTTGCCCGTCAGTTCCATCGTCGTCGGCTGCACGCCTGGCAATACGTTGCGGCCGGCGCTTTCCAGTTCCTGTGCAGCGGCCTGCGACGCTTCCGGTCCGCCAGCGAACGCCTGCAGGGTGCGCGCTGCGATGCGTTGCTGACCGCCCTTGAAGAGCGGCTCGAGTGCCGCCTTACCACCCTGATAGAGAGCGCCGACACCGCGGCCCGCAAGGATGCTGGCTGGCGCCAGCAAGCCGCCAAGACCGGTATTCAGGGCCGTTTCCAGCGTCCCCGTCGAGGGCTGCAATAGCCCAAGCCCAGTCCCGATCGCTGCGGAACCGGCAATCGTGTTGGCTCCGGGGATGAACGCCGCCGGCAGGAGATCGGCTCCCGTGCCGATGATGTTGCCCCACTTGCCGGCTCCGGTCTGCATGAGTGCGGCATCGCGCGCTCTGGCATCGGCAACGTCCTGACGCGATACGGCTCCGACCAATTGCCCTGCGCCGCGCCCGAGATCCACGGCCGCTTTGCCGTAGCCCGCCGCGAACTTCTGCGGGCCGGTCATGCCGGAAGTCGCACCATACTTCGCCTGGTAGGCAGGCGATGTTGGGTCGTATTCGGATGGATCTAGCGGACGCTGTCCGCCCTGCGACCGGATGTAGTTGGCAAGCTGCGTCGCCGCAGCCGTGTCTCCGGCCGCATCGGCTTTCTGTAGCGCGGCATAGACTGGCGCGAGGTCTGCCATTTACTTGTACTTGTCGAGCAGCGCGGAGATTTCCGGCGGGTGTTGACCGCCTGCGCCACCACCCAGCTGCTGCTGCGCCGCCGGAGAGAGCAATGTGTCGAAGTCATCGCGCAAGGTCGCCGCCTTGTACTGCCGCCGCAATCCCTCGAGCTGGCCGCCCATCAACTGCTTGTAGGTCGCGATCGCTCCCCTCAACTGTGCGGGAGAGTTCGCGCGATCGATGACGGCCGCGGCTTTCTCGCGATCGGCCTGCGAGCCGCCATAGCCGATGACGGCCTTCGTGACCTCGTCGGCGACGATGTTCTTGACGGTGTCGAAGTTGGTCGGCGCAGGAGATCCCGTCTCCTGCTGCCAGCGATTACCGATCGTGTTGAAGAGGCGCACGTTCTTGTTGTCGAGCGCATTGACCATCTCGTCGAGCGTGCCGAGATGGGATGTTGCGACGCTGAGTGAGCGCACCGTATCGCCCTGCTTGCCGCTCGTGAACTGCGAGAGTCCGCGCTGGGAGGCCGCGAACTGCTGCGCCTGGTATTGTGGATTGATCTGCATCACGCGACTCAGCACCGCCTGTCCGAACGGCGTCTTGATCGCAAAGCCGGTGAGCGGCGCCAACTGGTAGTTAGCAATGGCTGCAGCGGTCTGCTCGACGCTGTTGGGGTCATAGGCAAGCGATGCGTTGAACGCCTGCGCGCCGGAGGCTTTCGACGCCGGCACGTAGATCGGCGTCTTGCCATCTGGGCCGATGACCTGGTGCAGCGGCTCCTCTGCCTTCACCTGCGTCACCTTCCGCGTGACTGGCGAGCGCTGGTACAGCGAGCCGAGAGGTCCGGGGATATCCTCCTCTGGAACGACCGGCGCCTCGCTCGGAAGTCCCAACGGCGAGCTGATCTCATTGCGTCGGAACGTGAACGCGGTGCGGATGCTCTGGTCGTTCAGGTCCTTGACAGGGTCCATGCCGAGACGCTGTGCAAGGACCGGCCACGCCGCCTTGAAGTCAGGATCGGAATTCAGGTACTGCGTCGGCTTGTCAGACTTGATGAGCGTATCGATCTTGGCGATGGCCGGCGCGTACTGATCCTTGAGGCGCTCGATCGTTGCCTTGCGCTTTTCCTCATCGGCAGTGATGAGATTGGGGCCGCCCAGAGCGTAGAGACGTTGCGCGGCATTTAGGTTCAGGCTCGACTGCGGGACCTGCGGTGTGTTGAGTAGCGGTGACGGCGGAACATTTGCCAGCGTAGGTCCGCCAACGGCAGGCGGAACATTTGCCAGCGTCGGCCCACCGATTGCGCCCGGCATCCACGGCGGTACTCCCTGCGCCGGAGCGGCCTGTCCGGGCGCCGGCATGGGAGGAGCAGCTTGTGGAGCGGTGCCTGAACTGCCGTAGGCGTTATTCGCGGCATTCAGCATTGCCTGCTGGCGCTGCAACAGAAAGGCGTTGTTCTTGTTGACGTAGTAGTTCTGCAGCCCGGCCATCAGGCCATCGCCGAGGTTGCCGCCGTACTTGCCGGACGACATGATCCCGAGCCCGAGGCTCGTGATGAGCGCCGGGTCCAGACCCATGAGTCCGCTCGGCTGCTGCGAAGGATCAGCCATGCGGCTACCCCATCAGGCCAGCGCGCTGCGCAAGCAACTGGCTCAGCATCGCAGGCGTCAACTGCTGGCCGCCCGGCATCTGCCCCGGCACGACCGGACCCGGCATCTGCGGCGTCTGCACCTGCCCCTGCGGGGCCATGCGCCGCTGCATCTGCTGGATGTTCGCGCGCTGCTGCATCAGCGGGTCCTGCGCAGAGCCGATGCCGCCGAGCATCGCGCGACCTGCGAGCAATGCAGGGTTCATCGGCTGCTGCTGTTGCTGCTGGCCCTGTCCCTGCTGGAACACGGACTGCGCCGCTGCTGCCGTCGGGTTCTGTGGTGCTCCGCCGCCGCTCATGTCAACCTCCGGCCGCTGCGGCGCTCGAGAACAATCCGCTCAAGCCGCCCGCGTTGTAGATGCTGTTCGCCGCGTTCGCGGCAAGAAGGCCGCCACCGATCGCCGTGGACCATGGATTGTTGTTCATCTGGCCGCTGCTCGAGCCGCTAGAGAACGGCGATGCGTTCTGGCCGAGCAGTCCCGAGTACCAGGACAGCGAGTTGTAGGGGAGCTGCTGGTTGTAGTTCCACTGCTGCTGGTTCGCGTTGATGAGGTTCTGCGTCTGGTTCTGAAGCCCTGAACCGGTTGACAAGAGCTCCTGACCAGGCAGGTAAGTCCCCGCATCGATCGACGGCGCGAGCGCGCTCGCCTGCGTCATGGCGTTCAGGCCCTGACCGTAGGCGCCGCCATACAACTGCGTCGCGAGGTTGTTCATTTCGTCGGATTGCACAGGCAGCGAGTTGATGACGTTGGAGCCTGAGCCGGCGAACTCCGTCGCAAGCTGGTTCTGCACGGCGTTCGCGGCTTGGCTGAACGTCCGCTGCAGGTAGGGGTTCATCGCGGGGTTCAGGAGCGCCCCGCTCGTCTCGAACATGTTTGCGGCCTGCGCACCCTGTGATGCGTTGGGACCGCTCGCTGCGCCGACGTTGGACGCGATCCCCTGTTCCTGCACAGGGTTCAGCGGCGCAACCGTCTGGCCGGGGTAATACTGGGGACCACCCGAGCCGAGCAGTTTGCTCGCATCATTGAGCCCGGTCGTGTAGTAAGGCTGCAGCCACGAGGGAATCGTGGTCTGGACGGTGTTGGTACTGGTGCCGCCGCCGCTCATGCGTCACCCCACCTTCCGCGGCGGGATCGTCGGGTACGGATTCGTGCTCGACGGGCTTCCGGTCAGGTACGAATACGGATTCGTGTTTGCCATGAAGCCCGGCCCCGCGAGCATCTGCGTCATCTGGTTGTAGTAGCCGCCGGTCAGAGGTTGCGGACGCGGCGTCGCATAGGGCTGCTGACCCACATACGACTGGTTCATGCCTCCCCAGCCGGGCGTCGGTGGTTGCTGCCCGCTACCGCCCGGAATCTGCTGCTGTGGGAAGCCAGCGCCCATCGGGCGCATCTGCGGGCCTCCAGTGACTGTCGTCTGCAGGTTCTGTTGCCCGTAGGTCGGGCCGTTGAACGTGCCGATCGGATTCGTGATCTGCGAAGCACTCGGTCCGAACACGGACTGCGCTCCGGCATTGACGAGCGATGGGCCGCCAGTCATCGGGTTCAGATAGTTCGGCAATCCGCTGAACGGATCGAGGTACTTCTGGGTGTTGCCGCCAACCTGCGCAAGCGGGTCCTGCGGGTTCTTGAGCATTGCCTGTGCCGTACCGCCGCCCATCAGACGCCTGCCTGCAGGATGACGCCCTGCTGTTCCAACCCGATCACTCGCGCCCAGCCCTTGCGCCCGTAGGTCCGCACGACATCAATGCCGTGCTCCCTGGCCCACTGACGTCCGTACTCAAACGCCGCCTTCATCGCCTCTAGGTCGCTGCCGCCGCAGTAGAGGACGGTCGCGACGGTCTGCCGAGGGAACTTCACGATCTGCACGACGGCGGCCCACTTCCCATCTTCGTGCCAGAGGAGGTAGTGCCCGCGCGCGATCGCGAGCAGGACATCGAGCAGGTTTTCATCGCCCTGGTTGCGATCGACCGCCGCAGCAAGCCAGCGCTCGACCTTCGGCCATGTGTCTGCGAGAGCCTCGGGGGCCACGATGAGGTTCATACCGGGCCGCCCGGCTGCACCATGAGTGTCGCGCCGTGCATCGCACTGGCATTCGTGGACGTCACCCGTGCGCGCGTATACAAGCCTTGCCCTATCACTGGCGCAAAACCGCCGCCAAAAGCGTCAGGCGCTACCGCTGAAGAGTACGAGACCGACGCCGTCAGAGTGTTGCGGTTCCCGAGGGTGACGGTCGGAGACGTCAAGCTCCCGTTCGGACGCGCGGAGATGGTTGTGCGCGTATTGCCATCAGAGAACATGATGTCACAGGACTCGAGATAGCCCGACGACGGCGACCCCGTCAGGAGGCTGTAATTGTGGGACTGGTCGAAAACGCCGAGCCGCTGCCTGGAACCGTCGTTGTCGCTCCATACGAGCTCCGTACTGGCCGCGGCACGGGTCCATCGGCCCGACAGCATGTTGTAGATCAGCAGCGTGTCTGGGAGCGTATTACCGCCCGTGGGGATGGCCCAGAAGACGCAGCGCTTCTGCGCGTCATAGCCGGAGCGGATGGCGGACAACGCCGATGTGTTGACGTTTGACCAAAACCAGTTGTCGATGCCGGCTGAATTGTCACTCGCTGTACCGATTGGAATGACGTTGGCACCGTCAGTCACGAAGAAGCCGGCGTCCGACAAGAAATACACCTGCGATTCGACCTGGACGGCACCGCCGCGGGTCAGCAGCCCGCGCTTGCGCTCATAGGTGCCCCAACTGAACACGACGTTGCCGCCCTGGTACGTCGCCCGAGTAATGGCTTCGCGCTGGAAGATCAGTGCGTAGAGCGGATAGCCTGCGATGAACATGATCGGGCCGAATTCGTACTCAAGGTCGTTCTGCCCGCTCTGCGCAGCGATTGCCGCCTGCGTGAGCGGCGTCGGCCAGCTCGTGGCATCTCCGATCGCAGACCAACGCAGGCGTGACCTGAACCCTTGCGCGCTCAGGCAACTGACCTGATGACCGTTGGCCGGGGGCGACGAGAACGTGACCGAGACGATGCCCGAGGCATAGCCGACCGTACCGCTGGCGATCCCGGTGCCGGAAATGACACCCGCCCCGTTGTCTACGCCAACCGCCGAGCCGCCCTGATCGGCTACCTGGATGGACGTCGGCATCAGCGGCGTGTTCGTCAATGTGCCGCTAAAGGTCACGGTCACGCCGTCGCCGGTACCGAGCACGACGGGAGTCATGTTCTGGATGTAGACGTCACCGACCATCACGAACTGCCCGACGACGCCGAGGGCTGTCCCCCAGGGTGCCGCCGTGATCGGGGTCTGCGGGGCAATAGCTCCGGGTACCAGCGCATAGAGGTTCGCGAGTACACCGTTGAAGTTCACAATCTGCTGCGGGACGTACTGCGAATAGAGATTCGCCCCGAACTGGCAGAAGTTGATATTCGTCGAGTTGCCGCCAGCGACGACGAACAACGTGGCCCACGCCGAGTTCATCCAGGCATAGAGACCAGTGCCGATAGACCCAGCAATGGGAATCGGCGTACCGCTCGAGTCGAGGAACGTGAAGGCTCCGACGCACTGCCCGGCAAGCGCCGGCGACCCGGATACGGCTACCTGCGTCGGCAGGCTCTTGTAGACGCCGTTGTTGTGGTAGACATTGAGACAGTCCGCGCACGGCACCGGGATGGGTCCCGGCATCTGCGGCACCTGCACCGGGACGTTCGCGAGGTCAGGCGTCCACGGACCGAATTGGATGGTGAACGGCTGCGCCACG
>Ga0335083_10000984_pt1 | contig 40360 bp, 38 predicted proteins | sample Lox_Sample_42_FD_206716 | JGI IMG/M metagenome (GOLD analysis project Ga0335083, IMG submission 206716) | Soil microbial communities from Loxahatchee National Wildlife Refuge, Florida, United States - Lox_Sample_4.2 | ecosystem: Environmental > Terrestrial > Soil > Wetlands | place: USA...
GCGGCGCATCAGCAGCTCACGGACCGCGTCGCGCAGCCGGTTGGCCCGCCGCTGCGCCGGGCCGCTGTCGTCCAGGCATGCCAGTGGCTGCAGAGCGGTATCGGCGTCCTCGACCAGCAGCCAGCCGCCGGGCCGTAGCGCTGCCGCCATCGTGGCCAGCGCCCGGGCCCGGTCGGGTACATGGACCAGCACGAGCCGGGCGTGCACCAGATCGAACGTCCCCGGCTCCGGGGGCGGATCAGCGGTGACGTCGTGCAGCCGCACCTCGTACCCGTCACCTGCCTTCAGCCACGACGGGTCAATGTCCGTGGCCAGCACGTGGCCGGCCGGACCGACGGCCGCCGCGAGCGCTTCCGGGATACCGGGGCCGCCGGCCCCCACTTCCCAGCAGCGCGAGCCAGCCCTGACCCCCAGTCGGTCGAAGTGCCCGCGCGTTACCCCGTCGAACAGCTCGGCGAGCCAGACGAATCGCGGCGAGGAGGTCATCCTCACATGGTCAACCTTCCCAGGGCGCCAGCGCCACGACGACGGGAGAGGGACATCTCACACAGCCAGCGAACCCCGCACGTCCAATCCCGCGAGGTGGCGGCTGGTCAGGCCGCGGCTGTTGGCTCGGTGTCCTGCCCGGCCGGGGCCGGCACCGCAACCGGGCGCTCCGGGCGCCAGGAGGTCAGGAGGGTGAGGGCGGCGCCGACGCCGCCGGCACCCGCGCAGACCGCGTAGGCCACCCAGCCGCTGACCGGGTAACCGAGCGCGTGGTCGAGGGAGAGCCAGCCGCCGCCCATGCCGGCCAGTGCCACGGCCACCACGCAGATCATCAGCACGTACTCATACCCCTGGCCCGGGCGGAAGATGAAGAACCCGTTCTTCAGGTGGGCGGTGACCAGGGCGACCAGCATGGTGCCGAGGACGCCTGCCGCCGCGAGCGGGGTAAGCAGGCCGGCCAGCAGCAGCACGCCGGAGCCGATTTCCGTGATGGTCGCCACGTAGGCGTGCACCCAGGCGGGACGCATGCCGATCGAGGCGAACCAGCGGGTGGTGCCCGGGATCTTGCCGCCGCCGAACGCGTGGTTCCAGCCGTGCGCCAGCATGGTGACGCCGAGCACCGCCCTCAGCAGCAGCGCGGCGATGTCTACCGGGTGCATAAGCCCCCTCCGTTTCGCGACATGTGCTCGGCCACCCCATAGTCAGGCGCCAATGAAAATTAACGCGACCAGTCAGTCAAGTCAATGGGGGGCCGGTCAGCCGCCAAGCTCGCCGATCTGCGCCGCGGGCAGCACCCGGGCGATGCGCCACAAACCGAGCCAGCTGGCGGGGAAGACGTTCTCATCGGTCAGCGCCGCGTGCGCACCGGGGTCCGGGTCAGCGCAGGCGTCGGCGCAGACGGTGACCCGGTACCCGGTGTCGACCGCCCACCGGGTGGTGGACAAGACGGTCCCTGAGGTGGCCACGCCGGCGATGATGAGGTGCCCCACAGCAGACTCGCGCAGCAACTCGTCCAGGTTCGTGGTGGCGAAGGCGCTCAGTGACGTCTTGCCGAGCACCGGCTCGCCCGCCGCGGGGGCCACCAGCGGGTGGATCTGGTCCTGCATCCCGTTCGGCACCACGTAGATGACAGGCAACCCGGCCAGGCGGGCCGCCGCCAGCGCCGCCGCCGCCCGCTTGGCCACCTCGTGGTCGTGGCTGAAGTTCTCGACGATGTAGGCCGCGTAGTCCAAGACGAGGAACGCGGTCCTCGTCGCGCCGTCTCGGCTGCTCGTGGTCATGGGCTGCTCCTGCTTTCCGAGGTGGGCAACGAGATCATCGGGCATACGGCTCAGCGGCGTTGCCGGCCTGTCCCTAACATAGTTTACTAATCGAGCTAATCGAATACCGGCCCAGGGCATCGGAGGCTGAGGGTGACGGCGGTTTTCTCGGAGCGGTACGGCCCGGTGGCGCTAGTAACAGGCGCGTCGTCCGGGATCGGGTACGCGTTCGCAGCAGAGCTGGCTTGCCGGGGCCTCAACCTCGTGGTGACGGCACGGCGGCTGGACCGGCTGGAGGAGCTGGCCACCCGGCGTCCATGCTCGATGACGCCATGCCCGCCCGCGAGGTCGCCCGGCTGGCCCTTGATCACATTACCGAGGGCCCGACCTACATCTCGAGCGAGTACTACGCCGCCATGATCGCGCAGTTGTCCGCCCTTCCCTGACGTCAGGCGCTGCTGGCGTCGGCTGCCGCGATGCAGAAGCACATGGCCGCGCGAGACGCCTCGTTATCTCGGGCGGCGAGGCGCGCCAGCGGTGTTGATCGCTTAGGTCGGCGACGTGCGGGCGAGTATCGCGTCCACGACCTGGTCGAGGGGCTGCCTGGCGTCGACGGGAATCGCGCCGGACGCGCGCAGGCGGTCCTGCAATGCCGGCAGCTTGCGACGCAGGTACTCACGGGTGTCGCCGATGTGGCCCCAGTCGTGGTAATCGCGCCGCGCGTCCAGTCGGGCCAGCATTGTGGGCTCGTCGATCTCCAGGAGGAATACCTGGGTGAAGCGGCCGGCCACCTCCTGCTGATTGTCAGCACCACCGCAGACGTACAGCGTCGCCGCCGTGGCGGCCCGGATCAGTTCGTCCAGGCGGGCCGGATCCCAGGTCCAGCGGTGCCGCTCAAGCCACACTAGATCCGGTGCCGTCGGCTGTTCCTCTACCACGACGCCGGCCGGGTCAACGAACCGGGCAAGCAGCGGGTCATCGTCGGCATCGATGGATGCCAGGCCCCGGCGGGCAAGCATGGCGGCGACCGTGGTCTTCCCCGCGGCTGAACAGCCGGCGATCTGTATCGCGCTCATCGATGCCTATCGTCGACCGGCTCCGGTGGCGGCGCAAACCTGTTTACGCGGCAGGCACGCCTAGTCCTGCCTAGCGGAACAGCCCGATTGACCGGCCATCGGATCGTGATTAGCGTCCGAAGCCACCGAGTCATATGTGACACTCGTGTTGCACATCCAGGGGTGCGGAAGGACGTACATGACCGAGGCGATGCTCAACGGAAAGGCGGCGGTGCCAAGCTCCGCGGAGCTGATCGGCCGGGCGCAGTCGCTGATCCCTCTCTTGCGCGCGAACGGGAGCCTGGCTGATCGGCTGTGCCGCGTGCCGGACGAGAACGTGCAGGCCATCGAGGAAGCCGGGCTGTTCCGCATGCTCATGCCGGTGAAACGCGGCGGCTACGGCACCCCCGCTGCCACCGCGGCGGCCGCGATGACCCACATCGCCAGCGGCTGCCCGTCCACCGCCTGGGTCATGCAGATCTACGGCGGCATCGGCCGCATGGCGGAAAGCCTGCCGGAGGACACGCTGGCCGAGATATACGCCCAGACGCCCGGCGCCAAGTTCGCCGGCACCTTCGCCGCCGCGGGCGCTGTGTGCGAGGCGGTCGACGGGGGCTTGCGTATCCGCGGCCAGGGACGCTGGCCATTCAACAGCGGCTGCTACCACGCCGACTGGGATCTGCTGCGCGTATCAATCGAGGAGCGCGACGGAAGCACCTCGGACGCATTCTGCCTCATCCCGCTGTCAGAGCTGACAATCGCCGACGACTGGCACGTGATGGGCGCGGCCGGCACCGGGAGCAACTCCGTGGAATGCGGGGAGCTGTTCATCCCCGAGCACCGGGTATCGCGCCGGATCGCGGACGCCTTCGCGGCGCTGCAGGTCGGAGACAGCGGCTACGCGTCCACGGCGGCACTGCCGCTCGGCATGGCGCGCTACGCGCTTGAGGCATTCCACGACCTGGCGAAGAACCGGGGCATAAGGATGCTCGGCTACGAGAGGATGTACGACTCCGCCGCCGTCCAGACGGCGATCGCCACCGCGCACACCAACATCAAGATGATCGAGTCATACCAGCACTGGGTGCTCTCGACACTCCAGCCAGGCGCCGAGCGGATCACCGATCCGATGCTGACAGGCGCTGGCGGGACCCACTGCTACAAGCTGGCGCGGGAGGCCATCGAGCGGCTCTTCGATGTCTGCCCGACGGACGAGATCCGGCTGGACCGACCCATCCAGCGGCTGCTGCGTGACCTGCTCGCGTTTACCCACCAGGGTGCCATGGCGCCGTACGTGAACTGGGAGCGCTATGGGCGGCACCTGGTCGGCGCCAGTGCCGGCTCCATTCTTCCGCCGAGCGGAGCGAAGCCCGTCCCGTAGCATGTGGGTTATCTCCCTGCCGGACCACGTCGTCGGGCAGTGATCTGCCTGCGATGAGGTCCTCGTCATCGACGAGGCCTTCGACGTCTGGGACACCGGCAAGAGCGGCCACGACTACGCCGCGGGCTTCCAGGCCAACTGGGAGCGCGACATTGAGGCCATGGTCGCCAAGGACCGCAACCACCCCAGCGTCATCATGTACTCCCTCGGCAACGAGATCATCGAGGCCGGCACGCCCGCCGGCGCCGCCACCGGGCGCGATCTCGCCGAGAAGGTCCGCGCCCTTGACCCCACCCGGTACGTCACCAACGGTGTCAACGGACTGCTCGCCGCCGTCGACGACATCCGCAAGGGGATCGCGGAACGGCGCAAGGCCATCGAGGCCAGCGGCGGCATCAACCAGATGATGGGCCAGATCGGCGAGTTCATGACCCGGATCGCCACCATGCCCGCCGTCACGACGCGGACCGCCGAGTCCTTTGCTGTCCTCGACGTGGCGGGCATGAACTACCTGCACGGCCGCTACGAACTGGACCGCGGCCTGTTCCCCAACCGGGTCATCGTCGGCACTGAGACCGCACCGCCGGAAATCGACAGGCTCTGGCGTCTCGTCCTCGACAACCCGCACGTCCTGGGCGACTTCACCTGGACCGGCTATCACCGGGACCCGCAGGCCCGGCTCCTACTACCGGGAGATCGTGTTCGGCCTGCGTGCACCGAAGAGGGCTACCAGGCCGGCGCCCACACCACCTTCGACGGCCGTGCCCTGGCCGTCGTGCGTGCCACCGGCCCAGGCGACATCACGCTGGCGATCTCATCGCACGACGGACTCAGCGCCACGGTCACGTTGACCGCCCAGGGTGAAGGTACTAGTTCGTTCGATGAGTGAACTATCTTAGGCCCGTGCTGATCCGCCTGTTGCGCGTCTATCTGCGCCCGTACCGTAAACCGCTCGCTTTCCTCCTGGTGCTGCAGCTGGCCCAGACTTTGGCCACGCTGTACCTGCCGACGCTGAACGCCGACATCATCGACAACGGCGTGATCTTCCACAACACGCACTACATCCTGACGACCGGCGGCGTGATGCTCGCCATCACGCTGGCGCAGATCCTGTGCGCGATCGGCGCGGTTTACTTCGGCGCGCAGGCCGCGATGGCCCTCGGCCGCGATGTCCGGCAAGCGATCTTCCGCCGGGTGCTGATGTTCTCCGACCGCGAGGTGAACCATCTCGGCACCGCGTCGCTGATCACCAGGACTACCAATGACGTCCAGCAGGTCCAGATGCTGGCGATCATGACGTTCACCCTGCTGCTGTCCGCGCCGATCATGTGCGTCGGCGGGATCATCCTGGCACTGAACCAGAACGTGCCGCTGTCTTCGCTGCTGCTTGTCGCGGTGCCGGTGCTCGCCATCATCCTGGCACTGGTCATCTCCCGGATGCGGCCGCTGTTCCGGCAGATGCAGGAGCGGCTTGACAGCATCAACCAGGTGCTGCGCGAGCAGATCACGGGCGTCCGGGTCATCCGGGCGTTCGTCCGTGACCCGCAGGAGCGGGAGAGGTTCGCCGGCTCGAGCACCCAGCTATTCGACGTCTCGCTCGGGGCTGGCAAGCTGATGGCGCTGATGTTCCCCTCGGTGCTGCTGGTGCTGAACCTGTCCACCACCGCGGTGGTGTGGTTCGGCGGGCACCTCGTCGCGGACGGCACGATGCAGATCGGGTCCCTGACCGCGTTCATCACCTATCTGGCCCAGATCCTGACCGCGGTGATGATGGCGACATTCATGTTCATGCTCGTGCCGCGGGCCGAGGTCAGCGCGGAACGGATCATGGAGGTCATCGACACGGAACCGGGTGTCGCGGCGCCGACCAGCCCGCTGCCGGCCGGCCCGGAGCCCGGCCGGCTCGAGCTGCGGAACGTCGAGTTCCGTTACCCGGGGGCCGAGGAGCCGGTGCTGCACGACATCAGCCTGACCGCGCTGCCCGGCCGGACCACGGCGATCATCGGCGGCACCGGCAGCGGCAAGACGACGCTGGTCCACCTCATACCGCGGCTGCTCGACGTCACGGCCGGGTCGCTGCTTGTGGGCGGAGTCGACGTACGGGAACTCGACCCGGCCCAGTTGTCCGCGGCCGTCGGGCTGGTGCCGCAGAAGCCGTACCTGTTCTCCGGCACCGTGGCGACGAATCTGCGGTACGGCAACCAGCAGGCCACTGACGAGGACCTGTGGCGCGCACTGGAGATCGCCCAGGCCCGCGACTTCGTCGAGCGCATGCCGGACGGGCTGGACTCGCCGATCGCGCAGGGCGGCACGAACGTGTCCGGCGGCCAGCGGCAGCGCCTGGCGATCGCCCGGGCCCTGGTGCACCAGCCGCAGATCTACCTGTTCGACGACTCGTTCTCCGCGCTTGACTACGCCACCGACGCGCGACTGCGATCGGCCCTGGCGACCGAGGTGACCGGCGCCACCATGATCATCGTCGCGCAGCGGGTCGCCACCATCAGGCATGCCGACCAGATCCTGGTGCTTGACGCCGGCCGCATCGTGGCGCGCGGCAGCCACGCCGCGCTGATGGAGTCGAGTGAGACCTACAGAGAGATTGTGCTCTCCCAGCTAACCGAGCAGGAGGCCGCGGCGTGAGCGAGCCAGCTGATAGCGGCAAAGGCAACGAGGAGCGGGCGACGCCCGAGCGCGGACCGGGCCCCGGCCCGGCGGCCCCCATGCGCGGTCCCGCTCGCTTCATGAGCGGCATGTCTACCGAGAAGGCGCTCGACTTCAAGGGCTCAGGCAAGCGACTGCTCGGCCTGCTCCGCCCGTACCGCCTGCTCGTGATCCTGGCGCTGATCCTCGCGGTCGGCAGCGTGACCCTGTCGGTGCTCGCGCCCCGGTTGCTTGGCGAGGCGATCAACCTCGTCTTCGACGGTTACGCGTCGCACTCTGTTTCCCACCACGGGGGCGTGGACTTCCGTCATGTCGGGCAGATCGTTGGCGTCGTGGTGGCGCTTAACGTCGGCGCCTCAGTCTGCGCCCTGTTCCAGGGACGGCTGACCGCGACGCTGGTGCAGCGGGCGGTGTTCCGGCTGCGCGAGCAGGTGCAGGCCAAGCTGTCCCGGCTGCCGTTGAGCTACTTCGACCGCCAGCCCCGCGGTGAGATCCTCAGCCGCGTCACCAACGACATCGACAACCTGCAGCAGTCACTGCAGCAGACGCTGAGCCAGCTGGTGACCTCGCTGCTGACCATCGTCGGCGTGCTGGCGCTGATGTTCGTCGTGTCCTGGCAGCTGGCCCTGATTGCCCTGGTCACCGTGCCCGTCTCCACCGTGGCGATGCGCAGGATCGCCAAGCGGGCGCAGCCGCAGTTCATCAAGCAGTGGAAGTTCACTGGCAAACTGAACGGCCACATCGAGGAGATGTACACCGGGCACGCGCTGGTGACCGCGTTCGGCCAGCGGGAGGAGGCCCTGGCGACCTTCACCGAGCAGAACGAGGCGCTCTATCAGGCCAGCTACCGGGCGCAGTTCATCTCCGGCACGATCCAGCCGCTGATGATGTTCATGTCGAACCTGAACTACGTGCTCGTGGCCGTCGTCGGCGGCCTGCTGATCGCGGGCGGCACGCTCACGCTCGGCGCCGTGACGGCGTTCATCCAGTACTCGCGGCAGTTCAGCCAGCCGCTGACCCAGGTCGCCAGCATGGCGAACCTGCTGCAGTCGAGCGTGGCGTCCGCCGAGCGAGTGTTCGCGCTGCTTGACGCCTCAGAGCAGGCGCCGGACGCCGCCGACCCGGCCAGGCCCGCTGACGTCCGCGGCCGGGTCGAGTTCGACGACGTGTCGTTCAGGTACGTGCCTGACCGGCCGCTGATCGAGCACGTCTCGCTCACCGTCGAACCCGGGCAGACCGTCGCCATCGTCGGCCCGACCGGCGCGGGCAAGACGACGCTGGTCAACCTGCTGATGCGGTTCTACGAGATCGACTCGGGCGCGATACGGCTCGACGGCACCGACACCGCGCTGATGAGCCGCGAGGAACTGCGCGGCCTCACCGGCATGGTGCTGCAGGATGCCTGGCTGTTCGGCGGCACCATCGAGGAGAACATCGCCTACGGCTCTGTCGGTGCGACCCGCGAGCAGGTCGTGGAGGCAGCGAAGGCGACCTACGTGGACCGGTTCGTGCGGACGCTGCCCGACGGCTACGGCACCGTGCTCGACGATGAGGCCACCAACCTCAGCGCCGGCGAGCGGCAGCTGGTCACGATCGCCCGGGCCTTCCTCGCCCGGCCCGCCGTGCTCATCCTGGACGAGGCGACCAGCTCGGTCGACACCAGGACTGAAGTACTCCTCCAGCGCGCGATGGCGTCCTTGCGGCAGGGCCGGACCAGCTTCGTGATCGCCCACCGGCTGTCCACCATCCGCGACGCCGACGTGATCCTGGTGATGGAAAACGGGCAGATCGTCGAGCAGGGCACCCACGCGAGCCTGCTGGCGGCTGGCGGCGCGTACGCGCGGCTCTACCAGGCGCAGTTCGCCCAGGCGGCCATGGAGGAGGTCGCCTGACCTCACCGGGCCAGGCCGATCGTGAAGCAGCTAGCTGCCTCCCGGCGCGACCCCGTCTTCGTGGGCCATCCAGTGCACGAAGCGGTGCAGCGGGTACATGGCGTCGTGCGGGTTGCCGATGGTGCTCGGCCCCGCCTCGCCCAGCCGGACGATGCGCTGAGCACCGCAGCTCGCGAGCCGGTCGCGGTAGTCCGGCATGCGCTGATGCGGATAGAAGCCGACCGTCTGCGTCGCCACGTTCACGTACCTCATGGCATCGTCCAGTGAGTCCACCCGGACCACGTTCGCGGTCTTGTTGATGGGGTGGAAGTCCACCGGCTCGTCTGACCGGATCACCAGCCCCTTGCCGTCGGTCTTGCCCCACACGCGGAACTCGTCGTCGAGCATCACCAGCATCTCGACCTGCTCACGCAGGTCCATGTCGAGCGGCCTGGCGTCGCCCGAGGCGGCCGCCACCTCGACGATGTGCGCGTGCAGCCGCTCGCAGAACCGGTCGGCGTCGCGCTGGTCCGCCTCGACGAAGATGAAACGGCTGGCGACACAGGCCTCCTGGTTGAGGACCATGACGTCGGCGGCGGCAAGTCTGGCCGCGCGGTCAAGCGCCTCGTCGCAGGAGACAGCCTCCCTGCCGACCATCGAGATCGACGTCTTGGGATCGAACGACACCAGCTGGAGCCCCGGCCCGAGATACTTGGTCACGTTGCTGATCGCGTCGCCGCCGCCCCAGGCCACGATCTTGTCGAAATACTGGGGACGGTACAGCGCCCGCTCCACCGCATCGTCGCCCCCGCGCCAGTAGACCGCCGACATCGACTTCACGATGGCATGGTCGCGGTCGATGTCCGCCATGGTCCGCAGCACCGCGACGGTGGTGAAGGGATCGCTCGAGGACATCTTGAACAGGTTGACGGCCTTGACCATCGCTCCCTGGGCGATGGACTTCACCGCGACGCCTGGGGAGTTACCGGGCAGCACGTGAATCAGCCTGGGCGCGAAAGCGCGAACGAAGCTCTTGCGCCCGGTGAAGTCCTGCTTGGGCACCCACTCGTCGAGTGCCTTCGGATCGGGAAAGTTCTGCTCGACCACCGCGTGCAGCAGCCGCCTGTCCAGGTACGCCGCCGCGCTCCTGGTCTGCTCTTCAAGTACCGCGCGCGGCAGCACATGGGTGAGGGCCATGCGGTCGACGCACTCGCGTACGAAGGGGTTGCCTGGGTCGCGGAGCCGCTGGCCGGTCTCGACGAGGAAATCGATGATCTCGGCGAGCGGGACGTTGAGCAGCGGCGGCACCCGGGTCCGCGGGTGCACCACCCGGTCAAGGTCAATCCTCGGCGTGGCGAAGGTGACACCCAGGTCACGCGAGCGGTGCACGGCATCCTGGCCCTGGAACAGTTCGCCGCACAGGAAGAACGGTGCGGAGACCGCGTTTCCAGGCACGGGCGCGTCCGCGGGCTTGAAGCTGGTGTCGGCCGCGTTCATGACAGCCCGCGCACGTATGCGTCGACGGTGCCGGCGCAGCCAATCTTGTCGTCACCCTGGAGGTCCGCGTAGCGGACGATGTTGTTGCGCACCGACGCGCCCTTGCAGCCGCAGGCGCAGGGACTGAAATCGAGGGAGATCTTGTCGCCGGTGATGATTCCGCCCCAGCGCCCGTCGAGCGAGAGATCGTAGAACGCGGCGCGGCCTTCGACCTCGCCGGTCTCGTGCGGCAGCAGGGCAGTGCCTTCCTCGTCAAGGATGAAGGGCACGAGCCACGGCGGCACGTGATACCGGCCGCCCCGCTGGCACTTGGGCATGCCTGAGTTGAGCTCCTGCATGGAATAGTTCTGGAAGTCCCTGGTGGCCGGGATGTTGAACGTCTCGTGGACGAATTCCTGGTAGTCCGCGGGCAACTGCGCGCGCTTGAGCCCGCCGCCGACGTAGATGCAGTTGTCGGGGTGGAAGTCCTTGGCCGAGTACCCCATCTCGCGGACGATCCTGGCCACTTGGTACAGCGCGTTCCACAGGCCCGAGATATAGAGCTTCTCGTCCCGGTACCTGACGAGGGCCTCCGCGCCCGCGATCATCGCCTTGTCGAGCGCTTCCTGCCGCTCCGCGGAGGTCCTTTCGAAGTCGGCCAGTTCCCCGGGAAGCGCGGTGCCGTCGGCGATCTTCTTGCGAAGCACGATCATCTTGGTGAGCGACCCGACGGTGATGGCGGGGATCGGCAGCCTGAACCGTTCCCTGGCCGGGTCACCGAAGGCGTCCTGCTGCGCCGCGCCGATGACGAGGTTCTTGGGTACGGAGGCGGTGGGCGCCAGGCCCATCATCCGCCGGTCGCGCGCCGGCCGTACCCCGGAGCCCCAGGAAAAGACGTTGACCGTGTCCGTGCGCGACCAGTCCATGTCCCGATCAGAGGCGAGCAGCATGGCGGACTTGCCGGTCGTGCCGCTTGAGCAAGACACATAGTGTCCCTTGGCCGCAAGCCGTTCGATCCAGTCGTCGATATCGGCGATGTCGGACGTCTCGACTGGACTGATCGGATGCGGCGAGACGGTACCCAGCCACTTGCCGAGACGGTCCCACCGCTCCTCGATCAGGAAGCTTTCCGGGTAGCTCTTGTACACGGTGTGCGGGAACAGCAGCGGGACCATGTCCTCGCGACGGCGGATCTCGGCGGTGCCAGCCTCGCGGGCCCGGTGGCCGAGCAGCTTGATGCGGTCTTTGCGCTCCTGAAACCGCTCGTCGAGCGCTGCCACCTGCGTCTCGCGCAGCTCGGCGGCGGAGTAGTCGAAGCGGTCCGCGGCAGCGGCCAGTCGCATCAGCTTTTCGCTCGCTGAAGTCACTGGGGTCATCCTTCCGTCGGGTCCCGGAGGGAGTGGAAAAATGGCTACTCCCGTGTATCATTATGAATGACCCAGGCGCTGGCGCAAGAGGGAGGTTTCGGTGAGCGGGACGTGACGCACGCAACCGCCGCCCTGCGCCACAAGGCGGGGCGCCCCACCCGCGAGCAGGCCGAGGCGCGCCACCAGGAAATGCTTGATGCCGCGCTCGACCTATTCCTTGAGCACGGTTTCGAGCTGACGACGATCGAGATGGTCGCGGCCCGCGTCAGCATGACCAGGCGCACGGTCTATGCCCTTTACGCCGATAAGGCCGCGCTGTTCAACGCCGCGGTGCAGCGCGCCATCGAGCGGCAGATCGTGCCGCCAGACGTGCTCGCTGGCTTCGACCAGGGCGACCTGGCGGCAACGCTTGAATCGGTCGCCCGGCTGCGCATCGCCCAGGTGATGACGCCCAACGGCCTGCGCCTGCAACGCATCATCAACACGGAGAGCTACCGGTTCCCCGAGATCTTCACCGCCAATCTCGAGCAGAGCGCCAAGCCGGTGATGGACTTCGTCGCCGGCGTGCTCGACCGCGCCATCGCCACGGGACAGATCTCCCCCACAGACTCCGGCATGGCCGCCTCCGCCTTCATGAGCATGGTGGTCGGCGGCCAGGTGCGCGCGATCGTCAGCGGCCGCGTGCCGGCGCGAGCGGAACTGGACAGGAAAGTCAACTTCACCGTTCGGCTGCTGCTCGATGGTCTTAGGCCGCGCGGAGACGACATGGAGGAGATGCCGTGACAATGGACGCGGAGCAACGGGTCGCGCTCGTCACCGGAGCCAGTTCCGGTATCGGGAAGGCGACCGCGATCAGGCTCGTCGCGCGCGGCTGGCAGGTGATCGGCGTCGGCCGCGACCCGCAGCGCAGTGCCGCCGCCGAAGCGGAGATCGCCGCGGCGGCGGGTGCGGGCGGCTTCTCCATGGTGCGCGCCGACTTCACCGTGATGGCCGAGGTCAAGCGCGTGGCCGACGAGGTGGGCAGCCGCACGTCGCGTCTCGATGTCCTCGTCAACAACGCGGGCGGCGTGCGGGACCGGCAGTACATCACCGCCGACGGCACGGAGGCGACCTTCGCCGCCAACCATCTCGCCCCCTTCCTGCTGACGCGGGAGCTGATGCCGCTGCTCAAGGCGAGCGCTGCCAGCCGGCCGCCGGGAACGACACGGGTGATCGGCGTGTCGTCGACCGCGCATCGCATGATCGACGCGCTTGACTTCGACGACCTGCAAAGCCTCGGCGGCTTCCAGCCCGCCCTCGCCTACGGCCGGGCGAAACTCGCCAACATCCTGTTCACCCGCGAGCTGGCGCGCCGGGCCGGGCCGGAGGGAATCGTCGCCCAGGTCATGCATCCGGGCAGGGTCGCCAGCAACTTCGCCGCACACGGAGACGAGGGAATGCGGGCCTACATGGCCGCGGCGGGCACCGTCTCACCTGACGAGCCAGCGGAAACGCTGACCTGGCTTGCCACCGAGCCAGCAGGAGGTCACCCTGGCGGCCGCTTCTTCTACCAGAAGGAAGAGGAAACGCCCGCGGCCGCCGCTCAAGACGATGCCGCCGCCAGGCGCCTGTGGGCGGACAGCGAGACGCTGCTAGCCAAGCTCGGCTGCTAGCCCGAGGAGGCCTGTGCAGGCCTAAGTCCGGCGGGAGTTCGAGGAAGCGGCGGCCCAGGCGAAGCAGCTGGGAGCGAAGCACGTCGTCGTCGAGATCTTGGGCCAGCGGGTGCATCACGGCGCCGCCGATGGCCGCGGTGAGCATCGCCGCCGCCATCCGCGCCTCAGGAGTAGAGTCCTGGCCGACCAGCCCTCGGTATAGCCGGTCCATCACCCGCCGGAAGTGCTCGTCGGCCGAGAAGACGCGGTTCAGGACGGGATCGCCGGTCAGCGTGCTCTCCATGCGGCGGCGCTCGAGGGCCAGGTCGACCATGCCGGCGAGCAGCGCCGCGCGCGCCTGCTCCGGGCCGGACTCGGCCGCGACATCGAGCACCGCTTCTACTCGCGCAAGCTCGTCATGGGCAACGGCGACGACGATCTCGTCCTTGGACTTGAACTGATGGTAGACGGCGGCCTTGGTTACGCCGATGGCGTCCGCGATCATCTGCAGCGACGTGCCGCCGACGCCGTGCTCGGAGAACAGCCCGGCTGCGGCGGTGACGATGCGCGCCTTGGCAGGACTGGTCGGGGCCGCAGCGTGGCTGATGGCCGCGCGTGATGCATATGCCACGCACCGAGAATAGCCGGGTACTCGAAACCGCTACTCGATTGGGTAGCCGATCGGCTAGGCAATGGGTAGCCGATCGGCTAGCCTAAAGCGATGAAACGAGCTGACGGCGAGAAAATCCTGTTCTGGACCTTGCCGGTGACGGCGGTCATCTGGGTATCGGCGTTCTTCCTGTTCCCCGGGTTCACCCACCCGATGTCCCCGTCGATGACCGCGGCCCAGGTCGCCGCCTTCTACCGTGATCCAGGGAACCTGTCCCGGATCCGCGCCAGCATGATCTTGTTCAACTGGTTTGCCCCGGCCCTCATCCCCCTGCTGATGCTGATCGTCGCGCAGGTCAGGCGGATGGCCCACCGGACGCCGATCCTGTCGTACTGCCTGGTCGCCTGCTCCGCCGGGGGCCCGGCGATCTTCCTCGTCGCCGACCTCTTCTGGCTGCTCGCCGCCTTCCAGCCCGCTCGCGACCCGCAGCTGACGGTCATGTTCAACGACCTGGCCTGGATGACCTTCACCACCGCGGTGCCGTTCCTCATCGCGCAGAGCCTGTTCATCGCCCTGGCGATCTACCTGGACCGCCCCGACCGCCTGGTGTTCCGGCGGTGGGTGGCCCTCTTCAACATCGTGGTCGCCGTCGCGCTGGTGCCGGCCGCCTTCACCGGCCTCGCGCTGAGCGGCCCGATGGCGTGGAACGGCCTGCTGCCGTTCTGGGTGAAGAACATCGCCATCGCCGCATGGATCGTCGTCATGAGCGTCGTCATCGGCCAGAATCTCTACCAGCGCGCTGACGGGCAGGCCCAGCCCGCGGCCGCCGAGGCGGTGCCGGCGTGAGGCGGAACAATCCCAAGCGCGAGCTGTGGTTCGCCTGGTACACCACGGTCATCTTCTACAACTTCTACTTCATCGTCTTCTTCCCCGTCACCCATGCGCAGCCGCCGCCCCATCCGTACTGGTCGGACGCGCTGGTCGCTAACTGGTTCGGCCATAACCACCACGGCCTGATCATCGGTTTCGGGATCATCTTCGCCGTCGCGGGCCTGACGGCACCGCAGAACGCGCTCATCGCCTACTCGATGCGGCGGATGTCGGTGAGCCGGGTGTTCGCCTGGTCCTACCTCGTGCTGTACTCCGTCGCCGCGATCCCCGGGCTGCTGCTGCTGTGCGTGGCGCTGAGCGTGGGCGCGCTGCGCCCCGCTCGTGACCCCGCCCAGTTGCACTGGCTGTACGACTTCGGCCTGCTGTCCTTCACCGGGACGATGGGACTGTTCCTCATCGGGTCCCTCGTCTGGATGCTCGCGATCCTGCTGGACAAGAACCGGGTCCTGCCGAAATGGTTCGGCTACCTGAACCTGTGCAACGCGCTGACGGAGGTCGTGATCGCGCCTGCCTGGATCTTCCATGCCGGCGTGTTCAGCTGGAACGGCCTGATCTCCTGGTGGGTCGACATCGTGGTGTTCGGCATCTACACCGGCGCGTTCCTCACGCAGCTGCGCAAGCTGATCCAGCGCGAGGACTTCGGCGACGGCCCGCTGCCCGAGCTCACCAAGCCCCACCGGGCCGGGGCATCGCTCGCCGGGACGGCGCCATGACCGAGATCGCCGAGGCCGGCCCGCCGCCCGGAGCGGACCGACAGCCGGCAGAGGCCGCGGGAAAGCCGGCCAGGCACATCCCTGGACAGCCGGACATGTGGGTGCTTGTGCTGTTCGAGGCCCTCGTGTTCACCGCGTACTTCGCGGTCTACCTGTACCACCGCTCCGCTTACAGCGGGCTCTTCCTGCGGTCGCAGGCATCCCTTAGCCCGTGGCTCGGCACCCTCGACACGCTGCTGCTGCTCACGAGCTCGATGTTCATGCTGCGCTGCGTGCAGGCTGCCCGGGCCGGCGCCTTCAGGTCCGCGATGGCGAACGCCCACCTGACGGGGGCCATGGGCGCGGCCTTCCTCGCCTCGAAGATCACCGAGTGGTTCCTGCTGGTGCACGGCGGGCACACGTTCACGTCGAACCAGTTCTTCATGTACTACTTCTTCCTCACCGGCATCCACCTGCTGCACCTGCTGATCGGCTTCATCATCCTGGGCGTGATCATCTACCAGCTGCGCGGCCCCAGGCGCCGGTCACTGGAGCTCGTCGAGACGTGCGCCACCTACTGGCACACCGTCGACCTGCTGTGGGTCCTCATTTTCTCGTTGCTCTACGTGGTGAGGTAGCCGTGAACGCGAAGGTGCGCCCCCTGGTGATCTGGCTGATCCTGTCGGCGATCACCCTTGGGTACCTCGCCCTGGACAGCTCCGCCGACGACCACGGCGCATACCGGGCGAGCTCGGTCGTCACCACGATCGCGATCGGCTTGGCGCTGGTGAAGGTACGCCTCATCTTCCGCGAGTTTATGCAGGTCAGGAATGCGCCTGCGCTGCTGTGCCGGATCACTGACCTCTGGGTGCTGTTGATCGGGGCCGCCTTGCTCGGCAGCTACTTCATCGGGCTGGCTGCCCGTTAACCTCCGAGGACCCGTGCCCGCCATGGCCCTATATGTTCCGAAATATCCCTGACTGCTATCGTTCCTCGAACAACAAACGTGGCGGCGGAGAGGTCCAACATGACAGGCGGGACGACGGCGTACCCATGCCAGGTGTGCGGGTCAACCATGGCCTGGGATCCGGCCGCCGGGGTGATGGTGTGCGATCACTGCGGGAACCGGCAGGCCGTGGCGCCCGTCGGCACGGCCGTGCGGGAACACGCGTTCGCTGAACTCGCCAGCCTGCCCGCCAAACCGGTCGCCAAGCTCGGCACGGTCTTCGTCTGCCCGAACTGCAGTGCGCACACGGAAAGCGACCTGCTGTCGGCGAACTGCCAGTTCTGCGGAACGCCGCTCGTCGCTGACCCTGCTGCCATCGAGCGCGTCGCGCCCGAGGCAGTCGTACCGTTCGGCATCAGCAAGCAGCAGGCCGGCGCTGCGCTGAAGAAGTGGACGTCGTCGCGCTGGTTCGCGCCTGGCAGCCTCAAGAAGGTGTCAAGCGCGGAGACGTTCACCGGCAGCTACCTGCCGTTTTGGACCTACGACAGCAATACCGCTTCCGACTACACCGGCGAGCGCGGCGAGCACTACTGGGTCACCGAGACCTACACCGAGCAGGTCAACGGCCAGCAGGTCACGCGAACCCGGCAGGTCCAGCACACCCGGTGGCACCACGCGCAGGGCAGAGTCAGCCGGTTCTTCGACGACGTGCTCGTCCCCGGCACGACCAAGGTCGAGACGCACCTGATCGGCAAGCTCGAGCCATGGGAACTCCAGACGGCGACGCCCTTCCAGCAGAACTACCTGGCCGGCTTCCAGACCGTCCGGTACGACATCGAGCCCGAGCAGGGCCTGGAGTCGGCGAAGGCGCAGATGGCCCCGGTGATCGAGGAGGACTGCCGGGCCGACATCGGCGGCGACGAGCAGCGCGTCCACTCCGTCAACACGGCCTACTATGACCTGGCGTACAAGCTCATGTTCCTGCCGGTGTGGTTCCTCAGCTACCGGCACGCCGGCAAGCTCTTCCAGGTCATGGTCAACGCCCACACCGGTGAGGTCGTCGGCCACCGCCCCTACAGCGCAATCAAGATCACCCTGACGATCCTGGCCGCCCTGATCGTCATCGCCGGCATCGTCCTGGCCGTTCACCTTCACTGAGCAGTTCTACTGGTGACGTTTAGCGGACCGCGCCAGGACTCGCGCGGTGTGCACCTGATCGTAGGATGCGGTGAACCGGGCCAGCGAGGCACCGAACTGCCTCAGTTCGGCCGGCGTCCACCCGTCTAGCACCTGGGCGTAGAAGCCGGCCCGGGCCCGGTCATGCTCGGCCGTTGCCGCCTGGCCAGCTGGGGTGAGGGCCAGGACGGAGGCGCGGCCGTCGGCGGGATCGGCTCGCCGCTCGAGCAGGCCCGCCGCCACCAGCGAGGCTGTCTGCCTGCTGACCGTGGACAGGTCAGAATGCACGCTGGCGGCGAGCGCCGTCGTCCGCATCGGACCCAGTTCGGCGACGGTGCGCAGCAGCAGCCGGGTGGCCGATTCCATGTCGCTGCGGGTATTGACCTCCACCCGGGCGGCGGACTTGCGCATGGTGCTGAGCAGGTCAAGCACGTTCTTGGCGACCGTTTCAACCTCGGGCGCCCAGCCTTGTGTGCCCGGCGACGGCGCGCCCTGCTCGCGGTCAGGCATCGTTGCCTCTCTTGCTGGGGCTATACAACTAGTAGTATTATACAAGTAAATACTTGCATATTACAAGCACTTCACTGGAGACTTGGTGAGCGCGACTGACGCCCCGGCCAACGGCCACATACTTAAGGCACTGGCCGGCCTAATGCTGGCGCTGTTCGTCTCCACGACGAGCAGCACTGTCGTCACCACCGCGCTCCCCCAGATGCTGCACGCACTGCACGGATCGCAGACTCAGTACACCTGGGTGGTCACCGCGACTCTGCTGACTGCGACCGCCGCGATACCGATCTGGGGCAAGCTAGCCGACCTGTTCAGAAAGCAGCTGCTGCTTCAGGTCGCCGCCTTGGTCTTCATCGCCGGCTCGGTCGCCGCTGGCCTGTCGCAGAGCGCCGGAGAACTCATCGCCGCCCGGGCGCTGCAGGGGGTGGGCGTGGGCGGGCTGCAGGCGCTGGTGCAGATCACCCTGGCCGCGATGATCCCGCCCCGCGAGCGCGGCCGGTATGCCGGCTACACGAGCAGCGCCACCGCGATCTCCACGATCGGCGGCCCGCTGCTGGGCGGGTTCATCGTCGATACCTCGTGGCTGGGCTGGCGGTGGTGCTTCTTCATCGGCATACCTTTCGCAATCCTGGCCCTAATCCTTGTCCAGCGCACGGTCCGGCTGCCGTTGACGCGCCGCGGCGACGTCAGGATCGACTACGGCGGCGCCACCCTGATCACCGGCAGCGTCAGCGTCCTGCTCATCTGGGTCTCGTTCGTCGGCGGCTCATTCGCCTGGGCGTCCTGGCAGACGGCCGCCATGATCGGCGCCACGCTGCTCCTGGCCGCGTGCGCGGTGAGAACGGAGAGGAGGGCGGCGGATCCGATCGTCCCGCCGCGCATCATCCGGCAGCGCACCACCATGCTGGCCGTCCTCGGCAGCCTCGCCGCCGGCACCGCCATGTACGGCGCCTCGGTCTTCCTGACGCAGTACTTCCAGATCAGCCGCGGCCGCACCGCCGCCCAGGCCGGCCTGCTGACCATCCCGATGATGGCCGGCATCCTGGTCGCCTCCACCGTCGCCGGGGCCCTGATCAGCCGCACCGGCCGACTCAAGCCCTATCTAGTCGCTGGCACGATCAGCCTCACCGCCGGATTCGGCGGGCTCAGCCTGATCAACGACCGCACGCCCCTTGTCCTCATCGGTGTCGCCACGGTCCTGGTGGGCGTCGGCGTGGGCATGACCGTGCAGAACTTCGTCCTGGTGGTGCAGAACTCCGTGCCGCTCAGCGACATCGGCGCGTCCAGCGCCACCGTGTCCTTCTTCCGCTCAATGGGCGGGACCATCGGCGTCGCCGTGCTCGGCGCCGTCCTGGCCAGGCAGGTGTCTAGCGGTATCGCGGGCGGCGCGGCTACCCAGGCCGCCTACGGCACCGCGACCGGGCATATCTTCGCGATCTCGGCCGCCGTCGCACTGGTCGGCGTGCTGGCCGCGGTCCTGCTCAAGCCGGTGACGCTGCGCAGCAGCCATCAGCTGGCCGACCCGGTCAAGATGGCGGTCGCCAGCGATGGCGCGCCGCAAGATCTAGCGGCTCCGGCGCCGGGTCGGTCAAGTTAACGGCTCTGTCCGTCCGGATCGTGCTTGGAATAACCGAGATGGCCTGCCTTTGCCAGGCCGCTACCAGAGGCCCTGGATCACCGTCCCGCTGTGCAGCGTGACTACCTGCCTGGCCTTGCTGGTCCAGTCCATGAAGGCCGGCAGATCGTGCCAGGTGTCCCGGGCCAGCCTCCAGTGTTCAACCACGCCCGCCGGTGACGCGTAGAACTCGTCGAGCACGAATATCGTGTCGCCGGTCGGCGCCGAGTCTGGGTCGACCGGGTTTGACAACTCCGGGCCCTTGGAGATGCTGTAGTCCAGCAGGGCCGTGTCGCCCTTCCGGGAGTGGCCCTCCATCCACTTGCCGTGGCTCTGGAAAAGGGCATCACCGGGGGCCACCTCGTCCGGCCCTACCGTCCACATGATGACGATGTGCGACTTGCTTAGGTCCATGGTTCGTCTCCCCCAGTTCATGACCTGACGTTGGCCTGGCCTCGTTGCCGCGGCGAGGGAACGCCAGGTAACGTGCTGCGCACGTTAACACGGGGTGCTGGTCTCGGAGTCTCAGCTTTGTACAGCTGGCCGCCGGCCACGACACCGCCGCCCCGGCCGGGACCGGAAACCCGGGCCCGGCCGCAACCATCGGGAGGCCGCTGCCTCAGGCTGGCGGCGCCCAGCCGATGTACTCGTCGGCCCGGCGGCTGAACAGCCACTTGCCGCCGGACGGGCGGAACACGTCGTAGTACCTGGCGACGATCTGGACCGACCAGCCGGCCTCACCCTGGGCGATGAACACCACGTCGGTGGTGGCGCGGGCCTCCTCGGCGTTCCAGTCGGTGATCACGACGTTGACAGGCATGTGACGCTGTAGCCCCTTGGGCTTCCAGTCGTCCCAGGCGGCCCGGATCGCGTCCGCGCCCTCGAAGACACCCATGCCTGGGACCTCAAGCACCGCGTCCGGCGTGTAGAGAGCCATGATGCCGTCGGTGTTGCCCGCGTCCTGGTGCTGCGCGTGCGCGGCGATCGCGGTGTAGACGCCCGCGAACACCTCCGCGTAGGTGGTCATCGGCGCCGCCTACTTGATCGCGACCGGGCTGAGCGGCGTGCCGACCGCGCCGGTGACCAGCAGGCCGTTGGCGACAAAGAGGAACTCCCAGACCCCGTCGGCCTCGCAGTCGGCCTTCAGCGCCTCGAAGTCGAACATCTCGCCCAGGGTCAGCCCGATGTCCCTGATCATCACCTGGTGCACCGGGATCGTGGAGCCGGGAACCGGGGTGGGCCACACCTCGCCGTTGGACTGGTCCAGGGCCAGCGCCGCGATCTCGCTGCCGTGGATCCACCGGCACAGGTCAAGGCCGGGACCGGCCGTCGGGCCCACGTACTTCTGCCGGTCACCCTCGCGGAAGTACTTGGTCCAGCCGGTGCGGATGCACGCGATGTCACCCGACTCGACCCGCACCCCCTGCCGCTCCTGCGCCGCCTCCACGTCCGCCGTGGTGATCTCGTAGGAGTCAGGCAGCACCTCCACGCCCTTCAGCCCGGCGATGTCGAGTAGCACGCCACGCGAGACCAGCTTGGTCGCCACCTGGGCAATGTCGTTCCTTGAGGCGCCCTGGAAGTTGTTGAGCGCCCGGGCGGGCATCCCGTTGTAGAAGTAGCCGTCGTAACCGACGTGGGCCAGCCCGTCCCACTGGGTCGAGGCCTGCAGCCCCATGATGATCACGTCGTCGGCGGCGATCTGGCCGTCCTTGGAGGAGGCTGTGTCCGAAGGCAGCAGCGTGAACAGGTGGTGCGGGTTACGCCGCCAGCCGCCGGGCGGGAACGGGCCGTCCTTGTCGAACGGGATGCCGCAGTCGATCGTCTTGCCGGTGCGCACCATCTTGGCCGAGGCGACCAGCTTCTCCGGCGTGATGAAGTTGAGCGTGCCGATCTGGTCGTCATTGCCCCAGCGGCCCCAGTTGCTCAGTTCCTTGCCAAGCTCGTGATGCGGCCACACGGTGGTGTCGGTCATCTTTGGCCTTCCTCTCAGAATCGGTGTGACATGTAGCGAGCCGACCAGTTCAGCGTGCTCGTGGGCACGTAATAGCCGGCCTCGTCATTGATCGCCGCCCAGTGCGCGGCGACGTCCTCCGGCGTCGGCACGACGTCGTCCGGATGCAGGTAGCCGTCGGTGGAGGCGACGAAGAGCCGGGCGAACCGCCCGCCGCCCGCGAGGTAGATCCCCGCGCTGACCGGGCAGCTCTCGTGGGCCAGGTAGGCGACCATGGGCGCCACAAGCTCAGGTTCCATGTGTGGCGGCGCGCCGGGCGGCCGAGCACCGCGCAGCGTGTCCATGCCCTCGGACGGGTCGCCCGCCATCCGCGTCCAGGCGTTCGGCGCGATCACGTTGACCTTGATGTCGTGCTCGCCCGCGGACTGGGTCATGGACTGGGCCATGCCGATCATGGCGGACTTGGCGGTGGCGTAGCTGAGGTTGTCGGACATGCCGAACATCCCGGTGGAGCCGGTCAGCACCACCCGGCCGTAGTTCTGCGCGAGCATGTGCGGCCAGGCGGCCTTGGTGACGTTGAAGGTGCCCCTGACGTGGACCGCGAGGATCGCGTCGAGCACGCTGACGTCGACGCCTGGCAGGCCGCCGTAGATGACGTTGCCCGCGTTGTTGACGACGATGTCGACCCGGCCCCATTCGCTCACCGCCGCGTCCACCGCATGCCGGCCGCCCTCGACGGCAGACACGTCACTCGAGTCGGCGATCGCGGTCCCGCCTGCCTTGTTAATCTCGTCGGCCACCTCCTGGGCGGGACCCGGGTCGTGCCCGGTTCCCTTGGTGCTGCCGCCGAGGTCGTTGACCACCACCTTGGCGCCGCGCTCGCCGAGCAGCAGCGCATACGCCCGGCCGATCCCGCGTCCAGCGCCGGTGACGACCGCCACCCGGCCGTCGAAGCGGATGCCGCTCACTCGGCGCTACCCTCCGCCGCGCCATCCAGGCCAGGGTCGTCCGTGCCAGGGGCGCCGTCCGCGTCAGGGAAGAAGCCGGCGTAATCGCTTTTGACCGCGGTCTCCATCATTTGCAGCAGCTTGGGCCGCCCCAGGGAGTTAAGCAGGAAGGCCTTGGCCTTGCCGGGGATGTTGGTGCCGAAGAAGTAGCTCAGCTCCTTGAACGGCGACATGGTGTACGCGGCCTCGTTGACCATCGTGGTCCACTCTTCTTCCAGCGCCTTCGGCGTTTCGATCACCGTGTGCCCGTGCTCGCGGGCGAACTCGATCAGCGCTTCGATGAAGTCCGACTGGTCGCCGTTGTAGCGCGGGTTGTTGCCCGCACCGCCGTGCGGCCCGCCGGGGAAGAAGAAGTTCGGGAAGTGATGGGCCATGATGCCGAGATGGGTGAGCGGCCCGTCGGCCCAGTATTCCGCCAGCGGCAGGCCGTCCCGGCCGACGATGCCGATCCGCTTGAGCGCGCCGGTGCCGAAGTCGAAGCCGGTGGCCCAGACGATGATGTCGAACTCGCGGAGGCCGTCGGCGGTCTCGATCCCGGTCTCAGTGACCGCCGTGATCGGCGTCTCCTTCAGGTCGATCAGCGAGACGTTGGGCCGGTTGTACGCATCGTAATAGTCGGTTACGTACGGGGGGCGCTTGCCGGCGTAGCCGTGGTCTGTCGGTATCAGCTTCTCGGCTGTGGCCGGGTCCTTGACGACGGCACGGATCTTGTCGGCAACGAAGCGCGACCACTCGGCGTTGGCGGCCGGGTTCATCGTCATATCACGGTAGTTGCTGATGATCTTGCCGAACCCGCCGAGCTTCCAGACCCGCTCATAGAACGCCTGCCGCTCTTCTGGCGAGTCGTCGAAGGTCATCTTGGCCGAGGGCTGGTGCAGGAACCCGGACGCCGACTTGCCGACGGTGTCGCGGATCGCCTCGAAGTCCGCCTTCAGCTCAGCCTGTTCCTCCGGGGTAATCGGCCGGTTGTTGAGCGGAGTGGACCAGTTCGCCGTGCGCTGGTACACGGTCAGCGAGGCGACCTCGGGGGCGATCATCGGGATGACCTGCACGCCGCTCGACCCGGTGCCGATGACCGCGACCCGCTTGCCCTTGAAGTCCACCTCTGTCTTCGGCCACAGGCCGGTGTGGTAAGACTCGCCGCGGAAGCTCTCGCGCCCCTTGACATCGGGATAGAACGGTGCCGACAGCACGCCGGTCGCGGCCACCAGGTAACGCGCCCTGGCGGTGTACCCGTCTTGCGCCGTCACCTCCCAGGTCGCCGACTCCTGGTCCCAGACGGCCGACGTGACCTTGGTGTTGAAGCGGATGTGGCGGCGCAGGTCGAACTTGTCGACCACGTGGTTGAAGTACCGCTCGTTCTCCGGCTGGCCGGCGAAGTGCTCGCTCCACTCCCACTCCTTGAACAGCTCCTCGGAGAAGAAGTACCCGTAGGTGTAGCTCTCCGAGTCGTAGCGTGACCCGGGGTAGCGGTTCCAGTACCAGGTGCCGCCGACGCCGGTGCCCTGCTCGACCAGCTGCACCGAGTAGCCGGCCTCGCGAGCCAGGTAAAGCTGGTAGATACCGGTCACACCGGCGCCTATGACCAGCATGTCAACGTCGGCGTCCAGACCTGGCCCGGAGGAACCGTTTGAAGCCATTAAGATTCTCCCTGCTTGTCTCAGAGCTGCACGACGACCGTCTTGGTCGCGGTGTAGGCGTCGAGCGCCTCGATGCCCTTCTCGCGCCCGTAACCCGACTTGCGGAAGCCGCCGAACGGCAACTCCACCCCGCCGCCGGCCCCGTAGGTGTTGACATAGATCTGCCCGCCGTCCATCTGGGCGGCCACCCTATGCGCGCGGGCCAGGTCCTTGGTCCAGACCGCGCCGATCAGCGCGTAGTCGGTGCCGTTGGCCAGTGCGACCGCCTCCTCCTCGGAACCGAAGGTGGTGACGGTGATCACCGGGCCGAAGATCTCCTCCTGGGCGATCCTGGCGGCCGGGTCCACCCGGTCGATCAGCGTGGGGTTGAAGTAGGCGCCGCCGCTGATGCCGTCCGGCTCTGCCACGGTGCCGCCGTAGACGATGCCGGCGCCCTTGGCGTCGCCAAGGGCGGACTCGACGTAGCCGCGCACCCGGTCCTGCTGCTTGCGCGACACCAGCGGGCCAAGGTCAGGATCGGTGATGCCGGGGCCGATGGTCACCGCGCCGAAGCGCTCAGCGATACGCTTCAGCACCTGGTCGTGCACCCGTTCGTCGACCAGCAGCCGCGACCCGGCCGAGCAGGTTTGCCCGGCGTTCTGCAGGATCACGTTGGCCGCCGTCGTCGCCGCCCGTTCGACGTCCGCGTCGGCGAACACCAGGTGCGCCGACTTGCCGCCGAGCTCAAGCGTCACCGGCGCCACCCGCTTGGCGGCGGCGCCCGCGATCAGGCTGCCGACCTCGGTCGAGCCGACGAAGCTGAGGTGGTCGACGTCCGGGTGGGCGGCGAGGGCGGCGCCGGCCTCCGGCCCGAGCCCGGTGACCACGTTGACCACGCCCGGCGGCAGGCCCGCCTCGGCGGCCAGCCGGGCGAGGTAGACCGCGGTGCGCGGTGTCTCGTCGGCCGGCTTGAGCACCGCGCAGTTCCCGGCGGCGATGGCCGGCGCCACCGCCCGGCCGAACAGCTGCATCGGGTAGTTCCAGGCGACGATGTGGCCGGTGACGCCGAGCGGCTCACGACGGGTGTACACGTGCAGGTCCGGCCGGAGCGGGATGCTCAGGCCGTAGTACGACTCGATGACGTGACTGTAGAAGCCGAAGTAGCGACCGCACACCCGCGCGTCGTTCCGCGCCTGCGACAGCGGCTTGCCGCTGTCCTCGCTCTCCAGCCGGGCGAGCGTCTCGACCTCGCCGTCGATCAGCCCGGCCAGCCGGGACAGCAGCTCGGAGCGCTGCTCGGGGGTGGTGGCCCGCCATGCCCGGCTGGCGCGGCGGGCCGCCGCCACGGCCTGGTCGATCTCCTTGTCCCCCGCTCGCGCCACATCGCCGAGCGTGGCACCGGTCGACGGATCGATGTTCGGGTACGTCTCCGCCGAGCTCACCGAGGCCCCGTCGATGAAGGATTCGGTGACCCGCTCGGCTGCGGGGGACACGGTCATGGTCTCGCCTTCTCTCGTGCTTTCTGCGTGCTCAGGCGCGGGGGTCGCCCGGGACCAGGTGGGTGGTGAAACCCCAGGGGACGTTGATGCTGGTGTCCGGGTCGGTCACCAGGAAGTCTTCCGTCCGCGAGCGGATGCCGACGCCCTGCGACTTCAGGAGCTCAGCGGCGCGGTCCAGGTCGGCGACCTTGAACGTGAGCGAATGGTAGGTGTCGTTGGGCGCGGTGGTGGTCCAGTCGGCATAGGCGGCCGTGCCCTGATCGGGCACCGCGACCTGGAGCACCGAGTCGGCCAAGGCGACATAGCTGGCGGTCGCGCCGATCACCTCGTCGCGCCCCTCGTGGAAGACGGTGCCGCCGAGCGCGTCGACCAGGGTGTGCAGCGCCCGCTTCGGGTTGTCGGTGAGCAGCGTGTGGTACGCGCACCGCTGGAGGCCGAGTGGTCCCTCGCCGGCCGCGGCCAGCGTCCAGCCGGGCGCGTTGCGGTGGTCGAGCCCGAACGGGAAGTCGGGCAGGAACTCGTGCCGCAGCCCGGCCGACTCCGGGGTGGTGAAGTAGATCGGCATCGCGCCGCTGCCGGCCGACCGCGGCGCCTCCTCGCCCTCGGCGGGCTTGCCGAACTGGTCCACCATGGCAACGCCCGCGGCCCGCAGGGCCTGGTACACCGCCTCGGGGTTGTCGTCGAACCAGCCGATCGTCTTCAGGTGCGGCTTGTCCACCGACGCGTACTGCTGCACGCCGTTCAGCACGTAGAGGGTTGGCTGAATGGTGTCCATCAGCACGTCGGCCATCGGGGTGAACGTCGAGTAGTTGGTGGGGTAGTTGCCGGTCTCCCGGCCCTTGAACGTCTCGTAGATGTTCGTGCTCTGGCACCCGAACACCCGCTCAAACCAGGCCTCCACCTCGCCTAGGTCGGGCGCGTGGAAGCTGGGGTGGTACATCCGGGTGATGCGGAACTGCTCCGTCATGCTGACCTCCTTGTCGAAACGGTTACTCAGAGTCCGGGCGGGCGATGCCCAGGTGCTCGCGCAGCGTGGTTCCGCCGTACTCCCGCCGGAACAGGCCCCGTCGCTGTAGTTCAGGCACCACCATCCGGACGAATTCCTCGAACGCGCCGGGTAGGTGGGTGGCGGCGAGCACGAACCCGTCGCAGGCGCCTGAGTTGAACCACTCCTCCATCTGATCCGCGACGGCGGTCGCGGTGCCGACGAAGCGCGGCCCCTGGAGCAGCGTGGCACGGTGCGCGGCCAGGTCGCGCACGGTCACCTCACGGCCGAGATGCTGGCGCTGGGCGATGGCCAGGCTGCGGATGCCGCCACTCGCCGCCATCATCTCCTCGGTCACCACGTCGTCCAGGTCGTGCTTGGCGAAGTCGTAGTTGAGCAGCTCGGACAGCAGCGCGAGCGACGCCACCGGGTGCACGTAGGCGTCGAGGAACAGCCGTTCCTTCTCCTCGGCGATCGCCTGGGTCTCCCCCACCACCACGTAGGCCATCGGCAGCACCTTGACCGAGTCCGGATCGCGCCCGGCCGCCGCGATCTGCGCCTTCTGGTCGGCGTAGTGCCGCTGCGCCACCTCGAGGCCCGGATCGCCGGTGAAGATCATGTCGGCCCAGGTGGCGGCGAACTCGCGGCCGCGTCCTGACGACCCGGCCTGCAGGATGACCGGCCTGCCCTGCGGGGTCCGCGGCACCGTGAGCGGGCCGCGGACGGAGAAATAGTGGCCCTTGTGGTTGACCTCGCGGACCTTGGCCGGGTCGGCGAACTCACCCGACTGCCTGTCCATGATCAGCGCGTCGTCGTCCCACGAGTCCCACAGGGCGGTGACGACCTCGAGGAACTCATCCGCCTTGTTGTAGCGCTCGTCGTGGTCCATGTGGGAGTCCACGCCGAAGTTCTGCGCCTCTGAGTCGTTGACCGAGGTGACCACGTTCCACGCCACCCGGCCGCCGGACAGGTGGTCGAGGGTGGCGAAGGTGCGCGCGACGTGGAAGGGCGGGTAGTAGGTGGTGGAGTAGGTCGCCCCGATGCCGATCCGTGAGGTGGCGCCGACGATCCCGCCAAGCACGGCGGTCAGGTCGAGCTTGACCGGCCGGGCGCCATAGCGGACCGCCTCGCTGACGGAGTTGCCGTACACACCGGGCATCGCCAGCCGGTCGTCGAAGAAGACGCAGTCGAACTTGCCCTCCTCAAGCACCTTCCCGATCCGGGTGTAGTAGTCCATGGTGAGGAACCCGGGGTCGGCCGACGGGTACCGCCACGATCCCGAGTAAACGGTTACGTTGCCGGCCTGCATGAAGCCGACGAGTGCCATCTGACGGGTCATGCTGAGAGCTCCTTCCCTGACAGGCCGAGCAGTTCGGCCCGCTTGGCGACCGTGGCGGCGTGGCGCAGGTGGGCGGCGTCGACGAGCATCCCGTCGAGGCCGCTTGCCCCCTTCCCGGCTGACTCGGCCGCCCGGTAAGTCGCCACAAGTCGTTCGGCGTGCGCTATCTCTTCCGGGGTCGGGGAGAACGCGGCGTTGGCGAGCTCCACCTGGCTCGGGTGGATCGCCCACTTCCCGAGGAAGCCCATGGCGGCGGCGCGGTCGCAGGCGGTGCGGTATGCCTGCGGGTCCCTGTAGTTGGGGAAGGGTGCGTCGATCGCGTCGATGCCCGCCGTGCGCGCGGCGACCACGATGCGTGCCCGGGCGTAGTGCCAGATGTCACCGGGGAACTCGACCAGGGGGTCGAAGTTGGTGTCTACCCGCGCGCCCTGGGACGCGGAGAAGTCGCCTGCCCCGAAGATGATCGCCTCGAGCCGGTCGCTGGCGGCGGCGATCTCGTCCACGTGCTGCAGGCCCTCGGTCTCCTCGATGAGCACCTCGAGCGCGATCCGCTTGCGCAGCCCGAGCGTCTCCTCCAGCTGGGTGAGCAGCGTGTCGACCCACCAGACGTCGCGTGCCCGGCGGACCTTGGGCACGATGATCACGTCGAGCGCCTCGCGGGCGATGGTGACGACCTCGATGACGTCGCCGTAGGCCCAGTGCGTGTCGATGCCGTTCATCCGGATCGCGCGGGCGGTGCGGCCCCAGTCGAGGTCGCGCAGCGCCCGGGCCGCCTTGCCGCGCGCCTTCTCCCGCTCGGCGGGCGCGCAGGCGTCCTCCAGGTCGAGAAAGACCAGGTCGGCACCGGAGGCGGCGGCCTTGGCGAACATGTCCTCGTTGCTGGCCGGTGTCGCCAGCTCCGAACGGCGCGGCCGCGGCGTAGGCACTTAAATCACTCCCTGTTCGTGTAGTTCTGCCAGGCGGCCGTCGTCGATGCCGAGCAGCTCCCGGTAGACCTCGGCGTTGTGCGCGCCGAGTCGCGGGCCCAGGTGGCTGACGGCGCCGGGGGTGGCGGAGAAGCGGGGCACCGGCGCCTGGATCCGCATCGAGCCGAGTTCTGGATCGTCGACCGACGGGTAGACGTTCCGCGCCCGCAGCTGCGGATCGTCGAGCAGTTGCTCGGCGTCGTAGATGGGCGCGGCCGCGACACCTGCCTCCTCGAAGACGGCCAGGGCCTCGTCGAGGGTGCGCTGGCCGATCCAGCCGGCCATGATCTCGTCGATCTCGGCCGCGTTCTTCAGCCGCTGCTGCGCCTCGGCGAACTTCGGGTCCTCGGTCAGCTCCGGCCGTCCGACCGCCCGCAGCGCGCGCATGGCGATCGAGGGGGCGCTGCCGGACATCGCCAGCCAGCGGCCGTCGCTTGTCCGGTAGGTGTTGCGCGGTGCGCTGATGTCCCACCGGTTGCCGGTCCTGACCGGGATCGTGCCGAGCTGGTCGTAGGTCAGCACGGACTGCTCGAGCAGGCGGGCAAGTGGCTCGATCAGGTTGATGTCGATCAGCTGGCCCCTGCCACCGCCAGCGCTGCCGCCGCTTGTGTCGCGGTGGTAGAGCGCCATCATCACCGCGTAGGTGGCGGTCAGCCCGGCGACGCCGTCCGCGAGCATGAACGACGGGAGGGTCGGCGGGCCGTCCGGTGTCCCTGTCAGGTGCGCGAAGCCGCTCATCGCCTCGCCGAGGGTGCCGAAGCCCGGCCAGTCCGACTTCGGACCGCCCGCGCCGTACCCGGTGACGTGGACCATGACAAGCCCGGGGTTGTCGGCCGCGAGATTCCCGTACCCCAGGCCCCACTTGTCCAGGGTGGACGGGCGCAGGTTCATGATCACCACATCGGCTTGCCTGGTGAGCGACCGCAGCAGCGCACGCCCCGCCTCAAGCCGCAGGTTGAGTGTGACGCACTTCTTGTTGCGGGCGACGCTCTTCCACATCAGCCCGATACCGTCCCGCTGCGCACCCCACTGCCGCAGCGGGTCGCCGCCGTCCGGCTGCTCGACCTTGATCACCTCGGCCCCCTGCTCGCCCATCCAGGTGGCGATCAGCGGCCCGGCCGCGAGGGTGGCGGCATCGATCACGCGCAGGCCGGCGAGGGCACCCTCGGTCACTGCTGACTCCTTTGTGGATGGTCGTAACTGCGGGAACAAAAGTTAGGTTAGGGCGCAGGGCATGGCTGTAAGCCTGGCGGGGGGCCGGTGGAGCCCGCCACGCACAGCGTCGCCGGTTCCTGGTGCCGCCCGGTGACGGGCACCGTGATGCCGAGTTCGCGGGCGTCGAGCGCGCGCAGCAGCAGCCGGGCGGCGATGCGGGCCAGGCCGGCGTACGGGACCTGGATCATCGTCAGCGGCGGGTCCGCGAGGACGAACCACGCGGGGTCACCGTAGACGACGAGGGACAGGTCGCCGGGAAGCCGGCGCCCGCTGCGGCGGACCGCGTCGGCGGCGCCGACAGACAGCGAGCCGCTGCCGACGATGAGCGCGGTAAAGGGGACGCCGCCGGTGAGCAATTCGCGGGTCGCGTCCCTTCCGTTCTCCTGGGTCGGCTCAACCAGCCGCATGGTTATCCGGCGAGGATCGAGGCCGGCCTGGGCGACACCGCGCCTGATGCCGCGCAGCCGGATCGCGCCGTTGGCCAGTTCCCTGGGGGTGCCCAGGTAAGCGATCTCGGTATGACCGAGCGCGGCCAGGTGCAGGATGCTGTCGGCGAGCGCCTGCTCGTCGTCGGCGAGCACGCTGGGGGCCTCGATCCCCGATACCCGGTGCAGTTCCACCACCGGGAGCTCGGCCAGCAGGCGCCTGGTCTTGTCGAGCACATGCGTGCTGGGCGAGATCACCAGGCCCGCGATCCGCGTTCCGGCCAGGTCGCGCAGCTGCTGGTATTCACGCTCGGCGTCGTTCTCGGTGATGGCAAGGATCATCTGGGTCCCCGCGGCGGACAGCACCCTGGCGCACTCGGCGGCCACCGCCGAGTACGCCAGGGTGTCCACGTACGGGATCATGAATCCGACGAACGCACGGCTGGTGCTCGCCGACAGCGCCCGGGCGAGGCGGTTGGCCACGTAGCCGCGCGCCTGTGCGTGTTCCCGGATGCGGTCGGCGAGCTCCCGACGAACAGCGGGGCTGCCGTTCAGCGCGCGGGATACCGTCGCGGTGGAGACGCCCAGGTCCTGGGCCATCTCCACCACGCCGACCGACTTACGCCGCCCGCGGGACGCCATCCGGCGACTCCCTGCTCGTCGTTTGCCGCATGACTGCTCCTGCTAGGAGACGGCCATCTTGAGCGTCGCGGTGTTGGCGGGGTTGCAGTCGAAGGTGCCAGGCGTCGTCGGGTCAACCCGGTTCCACACTCCGTTCTGCAGCTGAACGAGCACCGAGCAGTTGGACTGAGAGTGGTGGCTGATGTCCGTCGCGCCGATGATGCCGTTGGCGGTGAACGCGGTCTCGTCGTTGTTGAGCACCTTGAACAGCGACGCGCGGTTCAGCGGCTGGCCGCTGGCGATCTCCTTGTTCACCGCGTCCTGGAACAGCAGGGCCATGGTGTAGGTCAGCACGGCGTTGTTGTTGATGTTGCTCGGCCCGCCGAGGTCGGTGATCAGCTTATCCAGGGAGGGGTTGGCCTTCTGGTCGCTCAGGTACGGCAGGTCGTTGAGGCTCGCGTAGGTGCCGTTCACGACCGATCCGCCCAGCTGGGCGAAGGTCGGGTCGTAGCAGCCCGAGTTGCACTCCCAGACCTTGACCTGGTTGTTGACCCCCTGCAGCGCTGCTTCCTTGCGCAGCAGCACCATGCTCTGGGTGGTCGTGTCGTCATAGACGAAATTCGACCCAGAGGCCTTGATCTGCTGGATGAACGGGGTCAGCGCACTCTGCGGCACCCCGCCGCTCAGCGGGTAGAAGCCCTGGCCGTCCTTCTTGATGCCGAGGTTGCTCTCGGCCTGGAACAGCGGCACCTCGGTGAGCTTGAACGTCGGGTCGTCGGTGTCGTACATCCAGATGCCGTGCAGGCCCGGGTTGTGCGCCACCAGGTAGCGGGTGTCGCCGACCGGCACGTCATACGTCGACGGTGACTGCTTCGCCGTCGCGCAGTACGAGCCGACGCCGCCGACGCCGTACGTGTCCGGGTCGCAGACCTCGGGCACGAAGGCGAAGGTGGCCAGGTTAGCGAGGCCGGTCGCCTTGCCGGTGGCGTCCTTGCAGCCGTCGAGATCGGACAGGTCCACCAGCGCGTTGGCGGAGGTGCCGACGAGAGCGAAGTCGTTCTGGCAGGCCTTGATCACGCAGTTGGTGGTGGCGTTCGCGTTCAGCTGGCCGTCGCAGAAGTCGACCTGCACCTGGTGCCCGTCAAGACCGCCGGCGGCGTTGACCTCGCTCGCCCACGCCTTGACCACGTTCACCGAGTCCTTGAACAGGCCGGGAACGAGCGGGTTGTTCACGTCGGCGATCATGCCGACCTTGATGGTGGACGCGGTGATGCCGATGTCGGAAGCCGGGACGGTCTTGGTGGCAGCGGCCGACGTCGAGGCCGGCGCCGGCGCGCTCGATGATGCCGTCGCCGCGGCCGAGGCCGAGGTCGTGGCCGGCGAACTGGCGGTGCTGGAAGAAGAGCTGCAGCCCGCCGCAAGCAGGACCGCGGCCACAGCCGCCGCCGCTACCCCGGCGAAACGAGCGCGTCTGGGTATCCGTCGACCGGTGCCGCCGCGGCCCGGCCCTTCGCTGATAGGTCTCATTCCTGTGCCCTCCACGACTTCATTGCCTTGTGAGGTTCGACCCGGTAAACACCGAGTGTTCACGATTAGTGCGAACGCTATACCGAGCGGTCAGTAAAAAACAGAATGCGGACTGGTCCCGCTGGTTCGGTGCGCCGTTATTTCTTATGCCGCGACCCCGAATGCAAGGCGCTTACGGTCCAGTGCTGGAATGTAAACCTTTACATAGCGAGAGCCGGGGGATGTAAACCTTTACATCGGTCCGCGGGGGTGGTGCGGCTGAGAAGTACCGGTTTACGTCAGTGGCGGTATTGAGGCCTGCGAACTGTGTGTTTCAGGCTGGTTGTCTGCTGTTTCTAGCACGGTGCCGGAGGTCGATCAATAGTTTGGACTGACTGGTCGTCCTGTGGTCCCGCTGAGCGGAACGATGCCCGCTCAGGTGTAGTTGCCGCCGTTGACGCCGATGACCTGACCGGTGATGTAACCGGCGTCATCGGAGCACAGGAAGGCGGTGGCGGCCGCGATATCCTCGGGCACGCCAAGGCGGCGGACCGGGCTCCGGGCGGCCAGTTGCTTGATGTTCTCCTCGCCAGCCGCTCCCTGGGCGAACGGCGCGGCCATGAACATCGGGGTGACGACGGCCCGGGGCGGGATCGTGTTGACGGTGATCCCGTACTGGCCGAGTTCCAGCGCGAGCGTCTTGGTGAGCACCACCACGCCGCCCTTCGACGCCGAGTAGTGCGCCTGGGTGCGCGACCCCGACTGCGCGCTCGACGACGAGATGGTGACGATCCGCCCCCACCCGCCCGCGATCATGTCCGGCACCGCCAGCTGGAGGCAGTGGAAGGTCCCGGTCAGGTTGACCGCGAGTACGCGCTCCCAGTCCTCGACCGTGATGTCGAGGAACGGGGAGTTGAGAGACAGCCCGGCGCTTGTCACCATGATCTCGACCGGCCCGAACTCGCCGCGCGCGGCCTCGAGCGCCTTCTCGACCGCGGCACGGTCGCTGACGTCGGCGCCCAGCCCGGTGACGCGCAGTCCCTCACCGCGGAGTTCGGCCGCCGCCTGGTCCGCCGCCGCCTCGTCCAGGTCGAGCAGCGCCACGCTGGCCCCGCCCGTCGCGAGACGGCGCACGATCGCCAGCCCGATGCCCGACGCGCCGCCGGTCACAACTGCCACCCTGCCCAACTGCGCTCCTCCTTGGTCGCGGCCTTGATGCTCTGGCCGAGGCTGTGGTACGACTGACTAGTAGTTTACTAATTGAATTTTTATAGTGAAGATTACGAGTTCCCTGGCCCGCTGTAAAGGCTCGCCGCAGCAAAGGGCCTGCCCAGCTCGCCGGCATGACGTACGTGGAGCAGACCCATGACCGACTTCACCACGACCGACTACTTCAGCGACGAGTCCGTCGCGGCCGACACCTATCCGTACTTCGACTTCCTGCTCGAGGGCCGGCGGGTCTGGCGGGAGCCGCACCACGGGGTGGTGATGGTGGCCGGGCACGAAGAGGTGCTCACCGTGCTGCGGGATCCGGCCACTTTCTCCAACGTCAACATCGTGGCCGGGCCCAGCTTCAAGTTCCCGGTCGAGTTCACCGGCGACGACGTCACCGACCAGGTCGAGCAGTGCCGGGACGCGGTGCCGATGGGCGACCAGATCATCAGCTTCGACCCGCCGAAGCACACGGCGCACCGCGGGCTGCTGATGGGCCTGATCACCCCGAAGCGCCTGAAGGAGAACGAGGAGTTCATGTGGCGGCTGGCCGACCGCCAGCTCGACGTCGTGCTGCCGGGCGGCGAGTGCGAGTTCATCGACGACTTCGCACAGCCCTACACCCTGCTCGTCATCGCCGACCTGCTCGGGGTGCCCGAGTCGGACCACCCGACGCTGCTGCGCCGGGCCGGCGTCGGGCGGCGGCTGCTCGGCGACACCGGCGAGGACGAGGGCCGGCCGCACCACCCGCTCGGCTTCCTGTACGGCTATTTCACCGAGCGCATCGAGGAACTGCGCCGCGAACCGCGCGGCGATGTGCTGACCGGCATGGCCCGGGCGACGTTCCCCGACGGCTCGGAGCCTGAGCCGGTGGAAGTCGCCAGGATCGCGGCCAACCTGTTCTCGGCCGGGCAGGAGACCACGGTCCGGCTGCTCAGCACCGCCCTGCGGCTGATCTGCGACGAGCCCGGGCTGCAGCAGCGGCTGCGTGAGCACCGTGAGCTCATCCCCCGGTTCATCGAGGAGACGCTGCGGATTGAGAGCCCGATCAAGGGCGCGTTCCGCCTGGCGCTGAAGACCACCACCCTGGCCGGCGTGGAGATCCCCGCGGGCAGCACCGTCATGCTGCTGCACGGGGCTACCGGCCGGGACCCGCGCCAGTTCGAGTGCCCGCACGAAATGCGCATCGACCGGCCCAACGTCCGCCAGCACATCTCGTTCGGCGCCGGAGTCCACACCTGCCCCGGCGCGCCGCTGGCGCGGGCCGAGGGACGCGTCGTCATCGAGCGTCTGTTCGACCGGACGAACGAGATACGGGTTTCCGAGGCCGCGCACGGTCCTGCTGGCGCCCGCCGGTACGACTACCTGCCGACCTACATGATCCACGGGCTGCGGACGCTCAACCTGGAGTTCAGCTGAGTCCTGCCTAACGAAACTTCTCGTTGACTCGCCCGGCGATCCGCCGTAGCGTCCGAAACCACAGGGTCAGACCTGACACTGAAGTTTCAGGCCTATCAGTGCGGATGCCGAGCGTCTGGAGACCACGCCATGGCGAAGGAATTCATTGTTTCCGGCGACAGTCACGTCGTCGAACCAGTCGACCTCTACAAGACCCGCCTGCCCAAGAACATGCGCGACCAGGCGCTGTGGGAAGAAGACACGATCCTCGAGGACCCGCTGGTGCCGGGCGGCCACACGCAGTTCCGCACGGTGCACACGGCCGGATACGAGGGCTGGACCGTGTCCCGCTACCGCCAGTTCCCCGGGCCGACGCCCGACGGGCTGCCGTCGAGCATCCTGCGCGACCTGGACCGCGACGGCGTCGACGCGACCATGCTGTTCCCCAACCTGTCGTTCTTCGCCCTCTACACCGACATCCACGAGCGGTCGATCGCGCACGCCCGGGTCTACAACGACTGGCTGGCCGAGACCTACCTGCCGTACTCCAACCGGATCCGGCCCGCCGCCGCCATCCCGACCACCGACGCGGCCGACGCGGTCAAGGAGATCGAGCGCGCGGTCCGGCTTGGCCTGACGACGCTCATCCTGCCGGAGATACCGCAGCCGTTCCCCTACTGGGCGCCGGAGTACGAGCCGATCTGGGAAGCCGCCGAGGCGAACGGCCTGCCCATCTTCATCCACGTGGCCTCCGGCGGCGTCGACTCCAAGGCAGGCACCTCGGCCACCGGCAGCCAGGTCAAGGGCATCCTGACCGCGATGACCATGGGCAAGCAGCAGCTTGACGGCGCCTTGCTCGCCGGGCGCACCATGGGCGGCGGCAGCACCGCGGCCGCCAGCCCGATGCGGATCATCGCCGACCTGGTCAGCGCGGGCGTGTGCGAGCGGCACCCCAACCTGATGTTCAACGTGATCGAGTTCAACGCGGGCTGGCTGGCGAACTACATGGGCTCGATGGACAAGGCCTGGCGCACCGGCACCGGGCAGGACCCGCACTGGTGGCTTGGTTTCTGGGACGACGGGGTCGACCCGCACGACCAGAAGCTCATGGGCCGGATGTTCAAGATCAACGAGCGCTGGCCGCTGCCGCTGAAGCCGAGCGAGTACGTCAAGCGCAACTTCCGTGTCCAGTTCGCCGACGACAAGATCGCCGTGATGTCCCGGCACATCACCGGGGCCGACACCATCTACTGGGGCAGCGACTACCCGCACGCGGAGGGCACCTTCCTCGGCAGCCAGGCGGTGATCGAGGAGCAGTTCGCTGACGTCCCCGACGTCGACCGCGCCAAGATCCTCGGCGGCAACCTGGCCAAGATCGTCGGCTTCGACGATTCCAAGAAGCTCGCTCCGGTGAACCCGCCGACCCCGCCGGTCGTTCCTCCGCCCGCCTAAGCCAAGGCGGCCTAGGACAGGGCGGCAAAGGCCTCGCGGAGCAGGTCTACCAGGTCCGTCGTGCCGTCGACGGCGACCCAGTGCGCCACGGCGAGCCCCATGCAGTCGAGCGCCGCGGCCACCTTGACCGACAAGCCGATCGGCACGGGCCCGGTGATCCCGTGCCGCTCGGCCAGCGCGGCGGTCAGCGGCGTGCGCCAGTCCGCCCGCTCCAGATGAGTCCCGGACAGCGCCCTGGTGAACATCGCGAGCCGGCTGATCGCCTGTGCCCCTGCCGGGTTCCTCGAGTAGATCGGCACCACGAAGGACTCGATGGCGCTGCGCAGCGCCGCCCAGTCGTCCTCATCGCGTGGCCTGGCCCGCAACGCGTCCGCCATGCGCTCGACGTGGGCCTTGAGCGCGACCAGGATCGCCTGGTCCTTGGTGCGGAAGTAGCGCAGGAACGTACTGCGGGAAACACCGCCCGCCGCGGCCATGTCGTCGAGTGTGACGTTCTCGTACCCCTTCTCCACCACGAGGTCGTAGGCTGCCAGGCTCAGCTCGGCTTGCACGGCCGCGCGGGCGATCTCCCGTGAGGCGGGGCGCACTACGGGGGCTCCATGTGACGACATGCACCAATCTTAGGGTGGCCGGCGCGAGCGCGGCGTAGCCGCGACCCGCTGGGTCGCGGCTACGCCGTTCGGGTAGAGCGCGATCACCACGGCGAGGAACAGCGGGATCTTCGAGAACAGCGCGCTCGCTGCTGCGCGAAGGACTCGTCCTGCTGCTCACGTCGGCCGGACACGAGGTCGTCGCCGTGGCAGGCCTTGGCGTTACTTGAGCAGCGCGCCGAGGTCGACGGCGAGCGGCACCCCGGTGATGTACCTGGACTCGTCGCTGACCAGGAAGAGGATCGCGTTGCTGATGTCCTCCGGCTCGACCCAGCCATGTGGCAGCACATGCATGAACTGCGCGATGATCGGCTCGACGTCGGCCGCGGTCGGGTGCTCCAGGTCGGGACGGAACATCGCGAACGCGCCCTCGTTCATGAACATCGGGGTGTTCACGTTGGTCGGCAGGACCGAGTTGACCCGGATGCTGTGCTGGCCGAGTTCCACCGCCAGCGTCCGCATCAGCCCGATGACGCCGTGCTTGGCCGAGATGTAGTGGCTCATGTTCGGCATCGCCTTGGAGCCGCCGACGGAGCTCGTGAGCACGATCGCCCCGCCCCGGCCGCCCGCGATCAGATGCGGGATGGCCGCCCTGGCGGTGTTCCACGGGCCGGTCAGGTTGATGTCGATGGTGTTATGCCAGTTGTCCACGCTCATGTCCTGCACCGGGCCGCCGATGCTGGCGATGCCCGCGTTGGCCACCACGATGTCCAGCCGGCCGAGCTCGGCGACGCCGGCGTCCACCGCCGCCTTGACCGCCTCGAGGTCGCGCACGTCCGCCTGGGTCGCGACGATCCGCCGGTCCTGGGCCTCCACCAGCTTGACCGTCTCGGCGAGGTCGTCGGCTGTCGCCATCGCCAGCGCGCCCTCGACGTCATGGCAGATGTCGATCGCGATGATGTCGGCACCCTCGGCGGCCAGCTTCACCGCGTGGCTCCGGCCCTGGCCGCGGCCGGCCCCGGTGATGAAGGCGACCTTGCCCTCGACTCTTCCTGGCATGCTCTGTTACCTCGCTTCTTCGTTGACGGTGTCCGCGGTGCTTGCAGCGGCGTTGATGGCCGCAGTGTTGACGGCGACAGTGGCCGCGCGGACGGCGGCCAGAATCCCCTGGTAGCCGGTGCAGCGGCACAGGTTGCCCGACAGTGCCTCGCGGATCTCCTGGTCCGTCGGGCTGGGGTTGCCGCCAAGGAAGGCGGTCACCGAGGTGACGAAGCCGGGCGTGCAGAAGCCGCACTGCAGCCCGTGGTGTTCACGGAACGCCTGCTGAACGGTTGACAGGGTGCCGTCAGGCCCGGCGATGCCCTCGACGGTGGTGACCTCGCCGCCGTCGGCCTGCACCGCGAAGACGAGGCAGCCGCGCACCGCCTGCCCGTCGAGCAGTACGGTGCACGCACCGCAGACGCCGTGCTCGCAGCCCAGGTGCGTGCCGGTGAGCTGGCAGCGCTCGCGAAGGAAGTCGGCCAGGGTGAGCCGCGGCTCGACGACTGCCCGTTTGCGCTGCCCGTTGACGGTGACCTCGATACTGACGTCAGCCACTGGCTGCCTCCTTGACGGCCTTCTCCCAGGCGCGTGCCACCATGGCCGCGCCAAGCTTCTTCCGGTAAGCGGCGGTGCCGTGCAGGTCGGACGGGACCGAGTCGAGGTCCGCGACGGCTGCTCGCCCGACTTCCGCCGGGTCGACGTCGCTCGCGTGGAGGCTGGCCACGGCCGCCTCGGCGGACGCCGCGCGCAGCGCGGTCGGGCCGAGGCCGAACAGGGCAATGCCGCTCTCACTGACCCGGCCGCCGGAATCGAGCCCGACCGCGACGGCCGCGCCCGCCACCGCGAAGTCGCCCTGGCGCCGGGCGAACTCCTCGATCGCGAAGCCCTGCCTTCCGCCCTGAATGTCGACTGCCGCCGGGAAGCTGACCCCGGTGAGCAGTTCATCCGGCTCGAGCGCGGTGGTCCAGATGCCGGTGAAGAACTCCGCCGCGTTAATCGTCCGCTGGCCGCGCGGCGAGAGCGTCTCGACGCGTCCGTCCAGGGCCAGGGCCACCGCCGGATATTCCGCGGCCGCGTCCGCATGGGCAAGCGATCCGCCGAGCGTGCCCCGGTTGCGGATCTGGAAGTGGCCGATCAGCGGCGTGGCGCGGGACAGCAGCGGCAGGCGCGTGGCGACCAGGTCCGAGCGGCCGATCTCCGCCTCGGTGGTGGCCGCCCCGATCCATACGCGGTCGCCGCGCTCCTCGATGCCGCGCAGCGTCGTGATCCGCCGGATGTCGATGAGGTGGTCGAAGACCGCGAGCCGCATGGCGAGCACCGGGACCAGGCTCTGGCCGCCGGCGATCAGCTTCGCGCCGTCGCCAAGCTCGGCGAGCAGGGCAACGGCCTCCTTGGCGCTGTCCGGCGCGTGGTACTCGAACGGGGCCGGCTTCACTGGCTGCCTCCCGCGTGGTCGATCGGGCCGCCTGACTGCTCGATGAGCTCGACGATGGCCGCCGGGGTGAGCGGGAGCCTGCAGATCGTCACGCCGAACGGTGCCAGCGCATCCGCCACCGCGTTGACGACGGCCGGGGGCGCGCCGATCGCGCCGCCCTCGCCGACGCCCTTGTACCCGCCAGGCCCGGGGCCTGGCGCGGTCTCCACGTGTGCGTACTCGATCAGCGGCACCTCGGCCGCGGTCGGCAGCAGGTAGTCCATGAAGGTGGTGGCGACCGGGTTGCCTTCGGCGTCGTAGGCGAGCTCCTCGAGCAGCGCACCGCCGATGCCCTGCACCACGCCGCCGGCTATCTGCCCCTCGACGACGGCCGGGTTGATCATGTGCCCGCAGTCCTCGCCGACGATGTAGCGCAGCAGCGTCACCTTGCCCGTCGTGACGTCGACCTCGCAGGTGCACACGTGCGTGGCGCA
>Ga0335083_10000985_pt1 | contig 40338 bp, 30 predicted proteins | sample Lox_Sample_42_FD_206716 | JGI IMG/M metagenome (GOLD analysis project Ga0335083, IMG submission 206716) | Soil microbial communities from Loxahatchee National Wildlife Refuge, Florida, United States - Lox_Sample_4.2 | ecosystem: Environmental > Terrestrial > Soil > Wetlands | place: USA...
ACCGTCAGATCCGCCCCGAGCGTGAGACCGATCGCGGCCCAATGCCACTCCAGAGCCATCTCATGCGTCCCATCAACGATACCAGCGAGCCGCATCGCTGGCCCTACGCGCTGGTTCAGAAGTCGGCGGTGTGATGGCACGGCGTCAACGCGCGATTTGGAACGATGTTCCCCGTGATAAAATGCCCGTCGCGTGAGAATCCAGCGAACGCTTTCCAGGTATCTCATGGCTGCCTTCGTGATCCTGGCGAACGCAGGCTGTGGCAGCGCGGTCCTCAACACCGGAAGCGGGGGCAACGGCGGCGGCTCCGCTGGCGCTGGTGGTCACGGAGGAGGGGCTGGCGCCAGCGCAGCCGGGACGAGCGGCGGCGGCGCCGCGGGTGCGGCCGGAGGGGTCGGCGGGGGAAACGGCGGCGCCGCGGGCAAGGCAGGCGCCGGCGGCGGGGGCAACGGCGGCGCCGCGGGCAAGGCAGGCGCTGGCGGCGGTGGGGGTGGCTGTGGCCTGCGCGACTGCACGTCCACCCGGGACAACGACTGCAACGGGACACCGGACAATCAGGACACCGCCTGCGCCACCTGCATCGCCGGGAACACCGTGGCATGCAGCACGGGGATGTCTGGTGTTTGCGCGACGGGCGTACAGACCTGCCAGCTGGCGGCGGACCACCAGAGCGTGAGCTGGGGGACGTGCGTCCAGACCGTCGCCAAGGGCGCGCGCGACTGCACCTCGAACAACGACAACGACTGCAACGGCCAGCCCGACGACACGGAGACGACCTTCTGCCAGTGCTCGCCCAGCAACTCGCCCCGATCGTGCTCCACGGGATTGAGCGGCATCTGCATGGCCGGCTCGCAGGCCTGCGTCGTGGCGAGCGACAAGACGACCAGCGCCTGGGGAACCTGCACCCAGATCAAGGCCAAGGGGACCGAGACCTGCGCCAACCCGGGCACCGACGACGACTGTGACGGGGTCCTCGACAACGTCCCGAGCGCCGCTTGCAACGTGGGGACCGGGATGGGGGCCTGCGCGAACGGCGGCTACACGGGCTGCAGCGGAACGACGCAGGTCTGTAACGCCGCCGTCTCCGGGATTGGAGACGTCAACTCCACCACGTGGCACACCAACCCGGCGCCCAACGGGAGCTGGGACTGGAACTGCGACGGCGTGGTCACCAAGGAGTACCCCGATTCGGCGCCCACGCCACCTGCCTGCTCCAGCCTGAGCATGACCGACTGCCCCAACCAGCCCCCGCTGAACTACGCATTGAACCCCTTCGCCTGCGGGGACACAGGCGACATCGGCAGCGAGTATTGCTACTGGCTGGCCGCGATCCCGGGATGCACCAACAAGACCGGGACATCCACGGGTTACCAGCAGGGGTGCCGGTAGTCTTCAGTTGAACGTGGTGTTGGTGATCGTGACGCCCTGGGTCCCGCTCGTCTTGTCCGTCGCCTGCACGTAGACGCCGGGGTGGTTGGCCGACTTCTGCACGTCGCCCGTGTCGCTGTTGCCCATGAACGTCGACTGATCGATCTTCAGCGCGCCGTTCAGGTTGTCGACCACCTGGAAGATGGCGCCGGAGCCCAGCTCGGTGGCCTGGTTGTTCAGCATCTGGGTCCCGCAGACCGTCAGCGTGTAGTCGTTGCCGTCGTTGTAGATGGCGCCGCCCAGGCCGCCGCCCTCGGTGCCGCTCCTGGCCGGGTTCTCGCCCATGCCCGTCGCGGAGTTGTTCTTGAACACACTGTCGAGGATCGTCCACGAGACGCCGATGCTGCCGAGCGCGCCGCCGTTGATGCCGGAGTCGTTCTGGAACACGCTGTTCACGACGTAGGCGGGGCCGCTGATCTCGGTGGCGTAGATGGCGCCGCCCGCCAGATCCTGCACCAGCTGCCCCGAGGCGTTGGTCTGCTGGCTGTTCGTGACGGTCACGTTGACGGCCTTGAAGGTGCCGCCTTGCACGTAGATGGCGCCCCCACCCAGAAGGCCGTCGTTGTCGACCTGTTCCGCCAGGCCGGCTCCCGCCGTGAACCCGATGTTCTGCAGGATCAGGTGAGGCGTCGTCTGGATGTCGCAGCGGGTGCTGGTGTAGTGCAGGTTCGAGTCGCAGGTGTTCTGCCGCAGGATGCGGTTCTTCCCGCCGCCGCTCAGCGTGATCTTCCCGCCGCCGTCGATGGTGACGCTCCCGTCCTTGGTGACGCCCCCGTCGTTGATGATCTCGATCTCGGGCACCACGATGGTGAGCGGGTCGGCCCCGCAGTTGAACGTGACCACCCCGCCGCCCGCGACCGCCGCAGTGACGGCCGCCGCCGTGCAGCTGGCAGGGGTGCCGGTGCCGACGACCGTGGTCGGGTTCGAGACGTCGGCCGCCATCGCAGCGGATGGAATCGCGCAGGGTCCGCCTCCCGTGCCGATCGGCCCCGCCCCGCCCGCGCCCCCGGTTCCCGTGGCGCCGGCGTTTCCCCTGTTCCCGCCCGTCGCCGGGATCCCGCCGGTCCCGGTGGTCCCGCCCGTCGCGGTGGTCCCGCCCGTCGCGGTGGTCCCGCCAGTCCCGGTGGTCCCGCCAGTCCCGGTGGTCCCACCAGTCCCGGTGGTCCCACCAGTCGCCGTCCCCCCTCCCGATCCGGTCGGGCTTCCCGGCGGGCCGCTGGAGCTGCATCCCAGGGCAACAACTGCGGCGATTCCAGAGACCATGGCCAGAGCAGTCGTTGGGCGCATGCTGACCTCCCGGGCCCATTGTAAACCCATCGGGCCAGGTCGGGGCGACTACCGTAGGGGCACGTATCGCATCGCCACCGCCCCCGAGGCGTACTCGAGCCGACTCACCAGCTTCAGGTCGACCTGCTTTGACAGCCCCGCGAACAGCGTCGGCCCGTGACCAGCCAGCCTGGGCTGCACCACGAACTCGTACTCATCGATCAACCCCAGCTCCGTCAGCGCCAGCGGAAGCCTCACGCCTCCCACGAACAGTCCCCTGCCGGGCGTTTCCTTGAGTCGCTGAACGGCCTGGGCGAGCTCCCCGCGCACGAGCTCGGCGTTCCAGTCGACGCGCTCCAGGGTGCTCGACACGACATACTTCTTGGCGGCGTCGATCGTCCGGGCAAAGGGCTCCATCCAGAACGGCATCCACTCGGGCCGCACGCCCGTTCGCGCCGGCACGCGCCACGCCGCCTCCATCATCTGGTAGGTCACCCGTCCAAAGAGCAGACCATCCGCCCGAGCGATGTTCTCCGCCGCGCGCCGATGCAACTCTTCGTCCGCGACGACGGCGTGATGATCGCAGCACCCGTCCAGCGTGACGTTGATGGAATAACGCAGCGGTTGCATCGGTCAGACGCCGTCCTTGCGGACGCCGCATCCCTTTGGCTGCCAACCGCCACCTGGCTGTCGCTCGCGATGCTCGGGCCGATACTCGCTGCGAGCGTCGGGGGCCAGCAACGCGCACGGATCGAACCAGTGAACGGTCCGTGCCTGCGCAAGAACGGGTGGAAGAGCCCCCGAGAACCCGGGCGCTTCCGGGCATCGGTAGTGCCAGAGCGCGCCCTCGTCGGGAGGTGTCGCCAGGCAGAGAACTTCCTTAACCCCTCCGTTGCAGTTGGTCGCGACGACCAGGACCGGGCCCGGGAGCCGCCCCCTTGGTTCCACACGCAGCAGCAGGTCGTGGTGGAACTCGCCCCGCTGCCAGTGATCGAGGATTTGGTATCCCCCGAAGTTGACCCTGAGGTCAGACAGCAGAGCACCGAGCCCCAGATTCTGCGCGATCGCTTCCACGGTCATCGATTGATCCTGTCAGATCCGCCGCGCAGCCGCTCTCTCCGGCGTCACTGAGAACGCTGAATCTCCCGAAAAGACGGCGGCGTCCCCGCATCAGGCGAGGCGGCGGCGATCAGAGAAGCAAGAGCACCGTCACCACGATGTCCCGTTCTCGGCATCTGGTCCGGCGGTCGGACCTACCACGGTCGTTTGTCCCGGCGGGGCCCGACCGGTATGTTGCGGGACGTGGGGCGGCTTGGCGTCCTCTTGGCTCTGTGCGCGGCCCTCGCGGGCTGCCGGCGGAACGCGCCCTCGATCGACGCTGATCTGGACGCGTACCGTGAGCCGGCGGCGAAGATCGTGGCGGCCACGCTGGGCGGCCAGAGTGCCCTGGCGCGGGTCGCCGCGCTGACTGAGGTCGCGGGGCCGCGCCCGACCGGATCCCCGGCGCTCGTCCGCGCGATCGAGTGGGCGCGCGGGGCGTTCGTCGCGGACGGGCAGGAGAACGTCGTGCTGGAACCGGCGCGCGTGCCGGTCTGGGTGCGCGGCGCGGAGTCGGCCGAGGTCGTCGCGCCGGCGCCTCGCAAGCTCGCGGTCCTGGGCCTGGGAAACAGCGTCCCGACGCCGCCAGAAGGGATCACCGCCGACGTCCTGGTGGTCGGGTCGTTCGACGATCTGGCGGCGCACGCCGCCGAGGCCAGGGGGAAGATCGTCCTCTACAACCGACCGTTCCCGTCCGGCAACCCGGGGGCGGCGTATGGACAGACGCTCCCCTACCGGATCGCGGGGGCCTCGCGCGCGGCGGCCCACGGCGCCGTCGCCGCGCTGGTCCGCTCGCTCGCCTCGGCCAGCCTGGGCGCGCCTCACACGGGCGCGATGAAGTACGACGCTGGGCCGCGCATCCCGTCGGCGGCGCTCTCGGTCGAGGACGCCGACCTGGTGGCCCGGCTGGCCGCCCGCGGCCCGGTCCGCCTGCACCTGACGTTGCAGGACCAGACCTTGCCCGACGCCGACTCGTTCAACGTGCTGGCCGAGCTGCGCGGCCGCGAGCGCCCCGACGAGATCGTCGTGATGGGCGCGCACATCGACTCCTGGGACGTCGGCCAGGGGGCGCAGGACGACGGCGCCGGCTGCGCCATCGTGATGGAGGCGCTGGCGACGCTGCGCCGGCTGGGCCTGGTCCCCCGCCGGACAATCCGCGCGGTCCTGTTCACGTCCGAGGAGATCGGCGTGCGCGGCGCCCGCGCCTACGCCGAGCGCCACGCCGCCGAGCTGCCCCGCCACGTCGGCGCCTTCGAGACCGACATCGGCGCGGGGACGCCGCTGGGCATCCGCATGGTGGCAGCGCCCGAGGCGGTCGCGGAGGCGCGCGCACTGGCCACGCTGCTGGCCCCGATCGGCGCCACGCTGGTCGACACCGGCTTCGCGGGCGCCGACATCGAACCGATGCAGGCCGCAGGGGTTCCCCTGTTCGGGCTCTACTCGGACCCGACCCACTACTTCGACATCCACCACTCGGTGGCCGACACGCTGGACAAGATCGACCCCGCGGCCCTGGGTCGGAACGTGGCGGCGATGGCGACGTGGGCTTTCGTGGTGGCCGATCGGCCCGCGCGATGGGCAGGCGCGCCGCCCGAAACCAAGCGCTAGAACACGCGGTCGTTCATCAAATCCAGACAAAACAGAAACAGCCCGGGTCCCCTCGGTGTGCTCAGATGACGCACATGAGCGTCGGACCGCAACCGCGACGTGACGAGGAGGCTGATGCCCGCTCCGGCAAGGGGGCCAGCCGGCGTGCGAGCCTTCAGACCGCCGACTTCCGGGCCGCGGTCCTCGACCACATCGTTCACACCTGCGCCAAGGAGCTGCGCGACGCGTCGGCGCTGGACTTCTACGAGGCGTTCGCGCACACGGTCCGCGACCGGTTGGTGCACCGGTGGCTGGCCACGCAGCGGACCCACGTCGAGAAGGATGTGAAGCGGGTCTGCTACTTCTCGTCGGAGTTCCTGACCGGCCGCAGCCTGGGCCTCTGCCTGATGAACATGGACCTCTACGAGGCGGCGGTGGAGCTGGCCGCCGACTTCGGGCTCGACCTGGGGCAGATCCTCGAGTGCGAGGGGGACCCCGGCCTGGGCAACGGCGGCCTCGGGCGACTGGCGGCTTGCTTCATGGACTCGCTGGCGACGCTGGAGCTGCCGGCCATCGGCTACGGCATCCGTTACGACTTCGGGATGTTCGAGCAGAAGATCGAGGGCGGCCGCCAGGTCGAGCAGCACGACAACTGGCTGTCGCGCGGCAACACCTGGGAGCTGCCGCGCTATGAAGACGCGCAGACCGTCCGGTTCGGCGGCCGCGTGATCTGGCAGCACGATCGGGACGGCAAGCTGCGCGCCGACTGGGTCGACACGCGGGCGGTCATCGGGCTCCCCTACGACTCGTTCATCGTCGGACACCGCACCGACACGGCGAACACGCTGCGCCTGTGGGCGGCGCGCGCCACGCGCGATTTCGACCTGCAGTTCTTCAACGAAGGCGACTTCCGTCGCGCCGTCGAGGACAAGATCGACACCGAGAACATCTCGAAGGTCCTGTACCCCAACGATCACACCGACGAAGGAAAGGCGCTGCGCCTCAAGCAGCAGTACTTCTTCGTGGCCTGCTCGATCGCCGACATCGTCCGGCGCTACAAGCTGCGCCACACGACGTTCGAGGCGTTCCCGGAGAGGTTCGCCATCCAGCTGAACGACACGCACCCGTCGATCGCGGTCGCCGAGCTGATGCGCGTGCTGCTGGACGAGGAGGGGCTGGACTGGGACTCCGCCTGGAGCATCACCGTCCGCAGCATCGGCTACACCAACCACACGCTGCTGCCGGAGGCGCTGGAGCGCTGGCCGGTCAAGCTGTTCGAGCGCCTCCTGCCGCGCCACCTGATGATCATCTACGAGATCAACCACCGCTTCCTGCACGAGGTGCAGCTCCGGTGGCCGGGCGACAACGAGCGCCTGGGGCGCATGTCGATCATCGACGAGCACGGCGGCAAGCAGGTGCGCATGGCCAACCTGGCGACGGTGGGCGCCCACAGCGTCAACGGTGTCGCGCAGCTGCACTCGGACCTGGTGAAGGCGCAGCTTCTGTCCGACTTCAACGAGCTGTGGCCCGAGCGCTTCAACAACAAGACCAATGGGGTCACGCCGCGCCGCTGGATGCTGCACGCGAACCCGCGCCTCGCCCGCCTGATCACCAGCCGCATCGGATCGGGGTGGATCGATCTGCCCGAGCTCTCGCGGCTGCAGGCGCTGACGGCTTTCGCCGACGACGAGGACCTGCTGGACGCGCTCCACGCGGTCAAGCAGGCGAACAAGCGTGACGTGGCCGGGATGATCCAGCAGCGGACGGGGGTCGAGCTGCCGACCGAAGCGATGTTCATCGTCCAGGTGAAGCGCATCCACGAGTACAAGCGCCAGCTGCTGGCCTGCCTGCACATCGTGTCGCAGTATCTGGAGCTCAAGCGCAACCCGTCGACGGACGTCACGCCGCGCGCCTACATCTTCGCGGGCAAGGCGGCGCCCGGCTACCTGACCGCCAAGCTGCACATCCGCCTGCTCAATGACGTGGCCTCCGTGGTGAACGCCGATCCGGCCATGCGCGGCAAGCTGGCCATGGTGTTCGTCCCCAACTACGGCGTGTCGCTGGCCCAGGCCATCATCCCCTCGGCCGATCTGTCGGTGCAGATCTCGACCGCCGGGAAAGAGGCGTCGGGGACCAGCAACATGAAGTTCGCGCTGAACGGCGCGCTCACCATCGGCACGCTGGACGGCGCCAACATCGAGATCCGCGACGCCGTCGGCCACCCCAACTTCTTCCTGTTCGGGCTCACCACCGAGCAGGTGCAGGCCGCGCGCGCGGCGGGCTACCGGCCGTCGGAGTTCATCGACAAGACCCCGGCCCTGGCCGAAGCGATGGAGCTGATCGGGTCCGGCTTCTTCAGCCTGGGCGAGCGCGATCGCTACCGATCGATCCTGGACGGGCTGGAGTATCACGACCCGTACTTCGTCTGCGCGGACTTCGCCGGCTTCGCCGCCGCCGAGGCGGCCGCCGCCGACACCTATCGCGACAAGCGCGACTGGTCCCGCCGCGCCCTCTTCAACATCGCGGGGGCCAGCCGGTTCTCCAGCGATTCCACCATCCGGCAGTACGCCTCGGAGATCTGGGGCCTGCGCCCCGTGAAAACAGAGTTTGGTTTACTGGGCGAGCACGCCTAAGTTCCGCGCATGGCCATCCGCGTCGCTCTCACCCACACCTCTCGTTACCGGTACGATCGGCCCGTCACGCTGCAGCCGCACCTGGTGCGGCTCCGGCCGGCCCCGCACTCGCGCACGCCCATCCTGGCGTACTCGATACGGGTGACGCCCGAGGAGCACTTCCTGAACTGGCAGCAGGACCCGTTCGGAAACTACCAGGCGCGGCTGGCCTTCCCCAAGCCGGCCCGCGAGCTGATCGTCGAGGTCGACCTGGTCGCCGAGATGGTGGCCATCAACCCCTTCGACTTCTTCATCGAGGAGTCGGCCGAGAAGTACCCATTCCGCTACGAGCCGGCGCTGGCGCGCGAGCTGGCGCCGTACATGGAGGTGTCGCCGCCCGCGCCGATGTTCGCGGCGCTGATCGAAGAGGTGCACGGGCGGTTCGCGCGCCCCGGGCGGCGAAACATCGACGTGCTGGTCGACATCAACCGCGAGCTCTCGCGGCGCATCCGCTACGACCTGCGGATGGAGCCGGGCGTGTTCCTGCCCGAGGAGACGCTGACGCGCGGGCATGGCTCCTGCCGCGACTTCGCCTGGCTGCAGGTCGAGCTCCTGCGCCGCCTCGGCTACGCGGCCCGCTTCGTCTCGGGCTACTCGATCCAGCTGAAGCCGGACGTGGTGGCGATTGACGGCCCGTCGGGCGTCTCGGAGGACGTGGCCGACCTGCACGCCTGGACCGAGGTCTACCTGCCGGGCGCCGGGTGGATCGGCCTGGACGCGACCAGCGGCCTGCTGGCCGGCGAGGGGCACATCCCGCTGGCCGCCACGGCGCTTCCGTCCAGCGCGGCGGCCATCTCCGGCTCGTTCTCGTTCGACGCCGCCAACGACGACGATCGCGTCGCGGAGGAGACCACCTTCGCGCTGAAGGTCGAGCGCATCGCCGAGCAGCCGCGGGTCACCAAGCCCTATCGCGACGACGAGTGGGCGGCGATCGACGCGCTGGGGGCCAAGGTCGACGCCGACCTAGAGCGGTTCGACGTGCGCCTGACGATGGGCGGCGAGCCGACCTTCGTCTCGATCGACGACCGCGACGGGCCCGAGTGGAACACGGCCGCGCTGGGCGACGAGAAGCGGCGCCTGGCCGACAAGCTGCTCAAGCGCCTCCGCGCGCGCTTCGCGCCAGGCGGCCTGCTGCACCACGGGCAGGGCAAGTGGTACCCGGGCGAGCCGCTGCCCCGCTGGGCCTTCTCGTGCTACTTCCGGCGCGACGGCGCGCCGATCTGGAGCGACCCGGGACTGTTCGCCGAAGAGAACCCGACGACACGCGCCGATCGCGCGGCCGCGCAGCGGTTCGTGACGGCGCTGGCGCGCAAGCTGGGCGTCCCCGAAGAGCGCGCGCTGCCCGCCTACGAAGACGTCTTCTACTACCTGTGGCGCGAGCGGCGCCTCCCCATCAACGTCAACGTGCTCGAGAGCAAGCTGGAGGATCCGGTCGAGCGCGAACGCCTGGCCCGCGTGTTCGGCGCCGGCCTGGGCGAGGTGGCGGGCTACACGCTGCCCCTGCGCCCCGCCTCTAGCGACGGCATGCGCGTGACCTGGGAGAGCGGCCCCTGGACGTTGCGCGACGGGCACCTGTTCCTGATTCCCGGCGACTCGCCGATGGGGTTCCGGCTGCCGCTCGACGGCCTGCCCTGGGAGGCCAAGGGCGACCGCATGCAAGTCCAGGAGCGCGACCCGCTGGCCAAGCGGCCGCCGCTGGGAACCACCATCCGCTTCCCGGGCGACCGCCCCGGGCCCGACGATCAGGAGCGCACGACCCGGCGCGACATACCCGGGCAGCTGGTCCGCACCGCCCTCTGCGTCGAGCCGCGCGAGGGGATGCTGCACATCTTCATGCCGCCGCTCGGCATGCTCGAGGAGTACCTGGCGCTGACCGCCGCGGTCGAGGACGTCGCGCGGGAGCGCGGCCAGCCGGTGCGCATCGAGGGGTACACCCCGCCGTCGGATTACCGGCTCGAGCGGCTCTCGGTCACGCCCGATCCCGGCGTCATCGAGGTGAACATCCACCCGACCAAGAACTGGCCGGACATGCGCGAGGCGACCCGCGCGCTCTACGAAGAGGCGCGCCTCTGCCGCCTGGGGACCGAGAAGTTCCTGATCGACGGCCGGCACACCGGCACCGGGGGCGGCAACCACGTGGTTCTGGGCGGCCCGACGCCCGGCGACAGCCCCTTCCTGCGGCGCCCCGACATGCTCCGCAGCCTGGTCGGCTACTTCGTCAACCACCCGTCGCTGTCGTACCTGTTCTCGGGGCTGTTCGTGGGCCCGACCAGCCAGGCGCCGCGCCTGGACGAGGCCCGGCAGGACAGTGTCCACGAGCTGGAGCTGGCGTTCGGCGAGGTCCCGCAAGAGGGGATGGCGCCCCCCTGGCTGGTCGACCGGATCTTCCGCCACCTGCTGGTCGACGTCACCGGCAACACCCACCGCACGGAGATCTGCATCGACAAGCTCTACAGCCCGGACGCCGCCAGCGGACGGCAGGGGCTGGTCGAGCTGCGCGCGTTCGAGATGCCGCCGCACGCCGACATGAGCCTCACGCAGCAGCTGTTGCTGCGGGCGATGACAGCCTGGTTCTGGCGCGCGCCGTACACGCGGCGCCCGGTGCGCTGGGGCACGGGGCTGGTCGATCGTTTCAGCCTCCCGCACTTCGTCGCGCAGGACTTCGAGGACGTGCTGGACGACCTGCGGGGCGCCGGCTACCCGTTCGTCACGGAGTGGTTCCGCGCCCACCACGAGTTCCGGTTCCCGGAGGCGGGCAAGGTCGCCATCGACGGCGCCAACATCGAGTTGCGCATGGCGATCGAGCCCTGGCACGTGCTGGGCGAGGAGCCGGGAGCGGGCGGAACGGCCCGCTACGTCGACTCCTCCGTCGAGCGCCTGGAGGTGAAGGCGAGCGGCCTCATCGACTCCCGGCACGTCCTTTCGTGCAACGGCCGCCGCGTCCCCTTGCATCCGACCGGGTCGCCCGGCGAGGCCGTGGCGGGGGTCCGGTTCCGGGCCTGGCAGCCGCCCTCGGCGCTGCACCCGACGATCGGGGTCCACGCGCCGCTGGTCTTCGATCTGATCGACACCTGGACCGGCCGCGCGATCGGGGGCTGCACCTACCACGTCGCCCACCCGGGCGGGATGGCGCACGAGCGGCGCCCGGCCAACGCGCTGGAGGCGGAGGGGCGACGCATCGCCCGCTTCTTCGCCTTCGGTCACACGCCGGGGCCCGCCCAGCCCCCGCCCGAGGAGCACAACCCCGACTTCCCGCTCACGCTCGACCTCCGCCGTCCCGCTCCGTACCGCTAGTCGGGAGGTCGTCGCCGGCTTCAGGTTCTGTCGCGTTGCGCCGATAGCAGCGCACCGAGGACCACCTGAAAGCCGACGGAGGAGACGTGACGCGAACGAATCGCTCTTGGCGTTTGTCCATTTTGCTGGCCGCCGCGGGTGCAGCGGCCGTCGCGCTGGTCGGGCTGGAGTCGCCGGCCGGCGCGCAGATCATGTTCGACACCGCGCCCTGGACGCCGGGGACGAACAACCCGTCCTCGACGGCCACCGCCATCGCGACCTGGGACTCGCTCACCGGGACGACCAGCAGCGGTTACGGCTGCCTCTCGGCCACCACCGTCAACGGGCTCCACAACGGCAGCATCAGCGGCGGCGGCAGCAACAACATCGCCTACCACGTGGCGGCCCAGTTCGTGGTGTCGGCGGCGCAGGCGGGGACCTGGCAGTTCCGGTGGGGCGGCGACTTCGGCTACGGCGGCACGCTGCTGGTCGACGGGGTCGAGCTGCAGTCGCGCTGGACGGACATGTGGTGGAACGACAGCTGGACGGACCCGACCCAGATCCTGACCGGATCGGCCAACCTGACCGCCGGGATCCACATCGTCGAGGCGTTCGGGTTCGAGGGGTGCTGCGACGGCGGCGCCGACGCGCAGTTCATGGCCCCCGGCGGGGCCTGGCAGGACATCTCAGCCGCCAACCTCACGCTCCCCTCGCTCGCCTGTGGCACCGCCAACCTGCTGCTGTCCGAGGGCGCCTCGCCGAACCCCGTCAACTCCGGCGGCACCATCACCTACACGTTCTTCTACGAGAGCACCGGCACCGTTGAAGCCGACGCCACCAGTCTGGTCGAGACGCTGCCGGCCATGGCCACCTTCGTGTCCGCCTCGAACGGCGGCAGCTACGACCCCGGGACGCGGACCGTCACCTGGAACCTGGGCACGCTGGGCGTCGGCGCCTCGGGCACCGTCACGCTGACGCTGACCGCCGACCCGGGCGTGGCGGATCAAAGCACCATCACCGATCTGGCCGCGCTCAGCGCGACCGGCATCTCCGCCGTGACCGCCAGCGCGCCGGTGACGATCGACAACGCCGCGCTGACGCTGGCCCCGACGGTCAGCCCCAGCCCGGTCCCGGCCGGCGGGGCGCTGACCTACACGCTCAGCTACGCGAACCACGGCGCGGCGGCCGCGGCCGACGCGACGATCACCGACGTCATTCCGGCCAACACCACCTTCGCGTCCTCGACCGGCGGCGGCACCTACGACGTCAGCAGCCGCACGGTGACCTGGTCGCTGGGGACCGTCGCGGCCGGCGCCAGCAACAGCGTCAGCTACGTCGTGAACGTGGCCACGCCCATCGCCAACGACACGCCGCTCACCGACATGGCGGCGATCTCGGCCGACTTCACCGCCACCGTCACGGCGGCGGGGACGGTCCACGTCGCCAGCTCGCCGGCGCTCAACTTCACCGACACGCCCAGCCCGAACCCGGTCGGAGCCGGCGCGCCGCTGACCTACACCTTCTCGTACGACAACTCGGGCTCCGACACCGCGGCCAACGTCATCCTGATCCACGCGCTGCCCGCGAACGTGACGTTCCAGATGGCCAGCAACGGCGGGGCCTACGACAACCTGCAGAACCAGGTGACGTGGACGCTGGGGGCAGTCCCGGCCGGCAGCTCGGGGAGCGTGACGGTGACGGTCCTCGTGGCCAGCCCGCTGGCGAACGGCACCCAGCTGACCGACCAGGCGTCGATCGCCGCCGACAACCAGGGCCCGCAGATGGCCAATTCCACCGTCCAGGTGGTCAGCTCGCCCAAGCTGGTGCTCTCGGAGACCGGCGCGCCGAACCCGGTCGAGGCCGGCGGCCAGATGGTGTACACGCTGAGCTACGGCAACAACGGCACTGACTCGGCAGCCAACGCGACGATCGTCGCGGCTGTGCCCTCGAACACGACGTTCGCGTCGGCGACCGGCGGCGGGACGTACGACAGCGGCGCGAACACCGTCACGTTCGCGCTGGGGACGCTGGCGGTCGCGACCGCGCCGAGCGGCAGCGTGACGTTCACCGTGAACATCGCTGCGCCGCTGGCGAACAGCACCTCGCTGGCAGCCAGCGCCATGCTCAGCGCCGACAACGCGCTCGGCGCCCCGGCCATGGTCACGGACACGGTGCAGAGCGCGCCGACGGTGTCGCTGACCAACACCCCCATGCCGACGCCGATCGATCCGGGGAGCCTGCTCACGTACACGATCGCGTTCAACAGCCACGGGACCGACGCGGCGCACGGCGCGACGATCACGGACACGCTGCCGGCCGGCCTGACGATCATGACGGCCAGCAACGGCGGCAACTACGACTCGGGCACGAACACCGTCACCTGGTCGATCGGCGATCTGGCGGCGGGCGCCAGCGGCTCGGTCACGCTGACCGCGCTGGTCAACAGCAACACCGCGGCCGGCATGATCACCGACACCGCGACGCTGTCGGCCTCGAACCTGGCCACCCCCGTCTCGGCCGACGCCGTAATCGCGGTGAACGCGGTCAGCTCGACGGGCACCGCCGGCAGCTCCGGCACCGGCACCGCCGGGACTTCCGGCACCGGCTCGGCAGGCAGCTCGGGCACGGGCAGCGCCGGCAGCTCGGGCACGGGCTCGGCCGGTAGCTCCGGCACCGGTAGCGCCGGCACCTCCGGCACGGGTTCGGCGGGCACCTCGGGCACGGGTTCGGGCGGCACCTCGGGCACGGGTTCGGGCGGCACCCCGGGCACGGGTTCGGGCGGCACCTCGGGCACGGGTTCGGCCGGGACCTCCGGCAGCGGCACCGCCGGGACTTCCGGCACCGGCACCGCGGGCACCTCCGGCACGACAACCGGGGCCGGTGGCGACAACAGCACCGGCGAAGGCGGCGACAACGGCACCGGCGCCGCGGGGAGCAACGGCACAGGCGCGGGCGGTGACAGCAGCACTGGCGCCGGCGGGACCACCGGGACGGCGGGCAACACCGGCACCGCGGGCGACACCGGCACCGCGGGCGACACCGGCAGCGGCGCGGGCGGCGAAACCGGCACTGGAGCGGGCGGCAGCAGCGCGACCGGCACGGGCGGGAGCTCGTCGACCGGCACGGCGGGTGCCGGCGGGCACGCGACCGGCGGGGCCAGCGCCACCGGCGGCAACAAGGGGACCGCGGGCGCAGGCGCCGCGGGCCACGGCGGCGCTGCCGGCGGCTCCAGCGCCTCGAACGCGTCCGACTCGGGCTGCGGCTGCGAATACGGCTCCACGCCCTCGACCGACTCGCTGCTGTGGCTGCTCCCGGCGGCCGCGGTGCTGCGATTCAGCCGCCGGCGCCGGCGCTGACGGCCGCCCGTAGTTCGGAGAAGAGAAACGCCACGACGCCAGGAACGCCAACGTCCGGAGCTCAAGAGGGTCCGGAATGGCGTTCCCGGCGTCCTGGCGCTTAACTGAACCGCATTGTGTCCAAGGCCGCATACCGATTGCCGCTCCTGATCGCGGGCCTCGTCCTGCGATCGGCTGCCAGCGCCCAGGCGGCGGCGCCCCCTCCCCCCGCGCCCGCCGTCGACCCGGCCAGCGTCATCCTGTACCTGGACGAGGGGCGCCTCGAGATGGAAGGGGACAACCTGCGCAATCTTCGCCTGCGCTGGCAGACGGCGACCGGTTCGGGGATCGACCTCTGTCTCATCCCCAAGCCCTCCGGCAAGCGCGATCGCTGCGCCTTCTCGGTGCCTCGCGACCTGCCGGCCGACGCGCGGTTCGGCTGGGCGCCGCCGGCCGCCGCGGGGACCCCCGCGGTCCCTGCTCCCGCGGAGGCCTTCATCCCGCAGCGCCCGGCCCGCATCGTGATCGACCGGGTCTTCCCCGCCGCCACCACGGCCCTGGACCTGACGGACGGCAACGGCCGGTTGCCGCTGGCGCACCCGGAGGCACTCTCGTCGGCCGATTGCGGGCAGGCGCGCTGCGAGCTGGCCGAGGACGCGATCCAGGTGGTCGCGCTGTCCGGTACGGCGGCGGCCCTGACCGTCCACGCGCACCTGGCCCCTCACTACTTCGTCGCGCGGGGTGAGGCGTTCGAGTCGACGTTCACGCAGTCGGTGGCCGTCCTGCACTGCCCCGCCAGCATCATCTCCGGAGCGCCGCTGCGACGGGCCGACGCGAGCAGCGTCTTGGTCCGGCTGGACGGGCGTTGCGGCGGCGACGTGCGCGCCCTTCGCTGGACCGCCAACGGCTACCCGGCCGAGGTGGTGCGGGTGGCGAAGGACGGCGACGCGGTGCTGGCGCTCATCTCGGTGGGCGACGTCGAAGACCCGACGCTGACCGTGACCGCGACGCGGCCCGAACCCGACGGCTCGGTGATCGCGGTGGCCCGCGCGACGACCAGGGCCGCGCCGCTCCCGCGGGCGACGCTCGAGCTTCGGGGCTACGGGGCCATCGACTTCGTCCCGACGAACCGCGATGCCCTGGTGCACGTCGCGTCCGTCGGCGGTGGCGCCCACCTCGCGCTGTTGCCCACCGAGGGGGCCTACACGGTCGCGCAGGAGTCGACCGGCGCGCGCATCCGGGGCGAGACGGGGGTTGGCGGCTACGTGGCGCTGCGCTTCGGGTACCGCGTGGCCGGGCTGCCGGCGTCGTTCGCGGACGCGGACCTGGCTGTCCTGACCGAGTCGCTGCAGCGGCCCATCCGCGAGGCGAGCGTGCCTGCGCCCATCGGCCCCTCCGCGCTGGGCCCGAATCCACTGGTCGAGCTGGACTGCACCGACGACCACGGGAACATCCAGCGGATCCCGCCGGGCAAGCGGACCGCGATCCCGTTCTCCCGGCGAGACGGATGCCGCGTGGTCATTCACCGCGAGCGGTTCCAGCCCGAGGACGGGACGCAAGACCTGACGCTGGACATCGACGTGACGAAGGTCGACGACACGCCGCGCGCCGACTCTCACGTCAACGAACGGATGGTCCTGCGCCCCGCGTCCGAGCCGCGCATCGTCTGGATCAAGGGGGTGAAGGGGCAGTTCGATCGGGTGACGGTCCGGGTCGCGCACGTGGCGGACGACGTCCGCTACGTCGGCTCGACCGAGACGCGCACCTCGCTGCCGGCGGCGCAGTGGACGCTGGTGGTCGGTGAAGGGCGCTTCCGCTTCTACGCGACGGCGGCCATCCCCACCGGGCTGTTTCACATCACGGCGCCCAGCGGCGTGCTGTTCCTGAACTTCGGGGCCCTGTCCCGGTTGACCTGGCTGGATCGCGACGGGCACGAAGGGCTGGTCGGCCTCGAGCTGGGCGCCATGGGGATCGGGTTCGCGTCGACGCTGGGCAACGGCAACGCCTCCTTCCCGCCGACGCTGGCCGTGATCGGCGGCGTGGGCGTCAGCATCCCCATCGGCAACCGGGGCGAGCCCAGCCAGGCCTCGGTGAACCTGCACGCCTGGGGCGCCTACGAGCTTCGCGACAGCTACACGTACACGACGTCCGACGGGATCATGCACACGCCCGGCCACTGGTCGCTCCTGTTCGGACCCAGCATCACGATCGGCAACATCGGCACCAACCTCTGACGCCGGTGTTACCTTGCCGGGGTGCCGCGACTCCTGACCCTGACGCTCGTCTCCCTGCTCCTCGCGGCGCCGGCGCAGGCCGACCTCGCGCCGGCCGCCCTGGCTCAGTTCGAGCACCAGAAGAAGAGCGTCGCGCTGGCGGTCACGCTGGAGGCGCTCTCGCCGGTCGCCGGGATCGGCGGCTTCTATGCCGGCGACAGCGAGCACGCCACGGTGCTGGCGATCGTCAGCGGAACCGCGCTGGTCGTCGGGGCCGGCAGCCTGCTTTGGCTGCTGCGCCTCGAGGACCAGCACGCCGACGGCTTTGGACGGGTCGAGCTGGACGCTGAACAGGGGAGCGCCATCTCGCTGCTGGTGGTGGCGGGCGTGACGTACCTGATGGCGCGCGTCTCCGGGCTGGCGCTGGCCCCCGACGCCACCCACGCCTACAACGACGAGCTGCGCGCGCGCCTGGAACTGCCGCCGCCCGAGCCGGTGATCCCCTTCCACGCCCTGGCGCCGGTCCCGACCCTGACGTTCCGATTCTGAAGTTTGTGGCAAGCTGAGGGCAGGACCGCGGGCGCCACCGGGACCGCCGATCTGCCGCTGCACGGCGGCCGCGTGCCGGCCTGGCTGGCGTCGCGCATGGCGCGGCTCGGGCGCGTCATCGTCGAGGCCGTCGCCCACGAGTACGGCCGCACCGAGGTGCTGCGCCGGCTGGCCGATCCGTTCTGGTTCCAGTCGTTCGGCGCCGTCATGGGGATGGACTGGCACTCGTCGGGGATCACGACCAGGTTTCCAGGATGACGAACATCGCGGCGCCTGGGGACCGACCCGGAAGTTACGACGTACTTACAATCGCGACATCTGTCGGCAATGCGCCCCCCCTATTCTGGCGCCATGAAACGCCTCGTGTCGTCTGCCCTGCTGCTCGCGCTGGTCGGCTGCAACAAGGACGTCCCGCCGCCGCCCGCCGCGCCGGTCGCGGCCCCCGCCGCGCCGCCGGCGCCCGCCGCCAAGCCGGCGCTGCGGATCGCGTTCAGCGACTGGCCGGGCTGGACCGCGTTCGAGGTCGGGATCGAGAAGGGGTGGTTCAAGGACGCCGGGCTCGACGTGAAGTTCGACTGGTTCGAGTACGCGCCGTCGATGGAGGCGTTCGCGGCCGGCAAGGACGACGCCGTGATGGTGACGGTGGGCGACGCCCTGGTGACGGGCGCGCCGGGCGCTCGCAGCGTCGGCATCCTGGTCACGGACTACAGCAGCGGCAACGACATGATCGTCGCCAAGAAGGGCATCAGCAGCATCAAGCAGCTCAAGGGCAAGAAGGTCGGCCTCGAGGTCGGGCTGGTCGAGCACCTGATGCTGACCAAGGCGCTCGAGAAGTTCGGGATGAAGATCGACGACGTGAAGCTGGTCAACGTGCCCACGCACCAGACGGCGCAGACGCTGGCCTCGGGCAGCGTCGACGCGATCGGCGCGTGGCAGCCGAACGCCGGGCAGGCGCTGAAGGCGGTCGCGGGCTCCAAGGCCATCTTCACCAGCGCGGATCTGCCGGGCCTCATCTACGACATGGTGTCGGTCAACCCACAGAGCCTGGCTCAGCGGCGCGACGACTGGGTCAAGTTCATCACGGTCTGGAACAAGATCGAGGCGTTCGTCACCGACCCCAAGACGCAGCCCGAGGCCGTGAAGATCATGGCGGCGCGAGCGGGCGTTCCCGCCGACGAATACGCCAAGTACATCCCGGGCACGCACTTCCTGTCGCCCGAGGAGGCGCTGAAGCGCTTCGAGAAGAAGGACACGCTCGACTCGCTGTACGGCAGCGGCAAGGTCGCGGACGTCTTCAACGTGGCGAACAAGGTCTATGCCCAGCCGCAGCCGGTCGACGCCTACCTCGACGGCTCGCTGTCCAAGGAAGCGCTGAAGGGCGCCCCGGCAGAAGCCGCCAAGTAGGCGGGTCGCCATGCGCCGGTCCTGGTTTCGACCGCTGGCCGCGCTGTCGCCCCGGGCCAGCGCCACCCTGTGGGTGGCGTCGTTCGTCCTGCCCGTCGCGCTCTGGTGCGCGGTCAGCTACGTCCCGTTCATCTGGCACACGATGGTGCGGGTGCGCGATCCCGGGGACGTCTCCTGGTTCACGCCGGGCCAGCTGGTCGAGCGGGCCGCCTTCGACGCCGAGAACGCCAACGTGCTCGCGCACCATGGGAAGCTCGCCGCCGGGCGCCTGGCCAACCCGGTCTTCCTGCCGGCGCCGCACGAGGTCCTGCACGCGCTGGTACACGGGTTCCTGACGCCGCCGGCCCGGCCCGACGAGCCCTGGTTGCACCAGAGCCTCTGGCACAGCATCCAGGTCATCTTCTGGGGCTTCCTGCTGTCGTCGATCCTCGGCGTTCCGCTGGGGATCCTGTGCGGCGCGGTGCCGGCCCTGGGGCGGCTGACCGAACCGTTCATCGAGTTCTTCCGATACCTGCCGGCGCCCGCATTCGGCGCGCTGGCGGTCGCGGTGATGGGGATCGAGGACGCGCCCAAGGTGGCCATCATCTTCATCGGGACGTTCTTCCAGCAGGTGCTGATCATCGCCAACACCACCCGCCGGATCGATCCGGCGCTGCTCGAGGCCGCCGAGACGCTGGGGGCGTCGCGGCGCACCCTGGTCACGCGCGTGGTGGTTCCCGGCGTCATCACCGACATCTACACCGACATGCGCGTGCTGCTCGGGTGGGCCTGGACCTACCTGATCGTCGCCGAGCTGATCGGCGTCAGCTCGGGCATCACCTACTTCATCAACCAGCAGGCCAAGTACCGCGCCTACGAGCGCGTGTTCGCGTCGATCATCCTGATCGGCCTGATCGGGTTGACGACCGACGTGGTGCTGGCCTCGCTGGGGCGTCAGATCTTCCCCTGGATGCGCGGGGCGCGGCGCGGCTGGTTTTCGGCGGCCATCGACCTGTTCCGCCGCCGTGAGCCCGAGGCGGCCGTGGTCGATCCGGCGGTGCAAGCATGACCGCGACGCTGACCGTCCCGGACTACCGTGAGCAGGCGCCCGAGGTGGCGGCGCGCTTCACGCGCCTCAAGGAGCGGCCGGTCATCCTGGACGTGCAAGGGCTGACCAAGACCTTCACGGTGCCCGGGCGACCGACCACGCTGGCGCTCAGCGACGTCTCGTTCCGCGTCCACCGGCGCGAGCTGATGTGCGTGATCGGCCCGTCGGGCTGCGGCAAGTCGACGCTGGCCCGCCTGGTGGCGGGGCTCGAGGAGCCGAACGGCGGGAAGATGCTGCTGGACGGCAAGCCCATCTCGGGCCCCGGGCCGGACCGCGGGATGGTCTTCCAGAGCTACACCCTCTTCCCCTGGCTGACCGTGTTGAAGAACGTCATGTTCGGCCTCGAGGTCGGCAAGGGCTCCTCGGCCACGGAAGCCGAGGAAGAGGCGCGCGTCTGGCTGCAGCTGGTCGGCCTGACCAAGTTCGCGTCGGCCTACCCGCACCAGCTCTCGGGCGGCATGAAGCAGCGGGTGGCGATCGCGCGCGCGCTGGCCAACCGGCCCCGCATCCTGCTGATGGACGAACCCTTCGGGGCCCTGGACGCGCAGACCCGCTGCCAGATGCAGTCCTACCTGCTGCAGATCTGGAAGCAGGTGGACATCACGATCCTGTTCATCACGCACGATCTGGACGAAGCGGTCTATCTGTCCGACCGCATCCTGATCCTGGACGCCCACCCGGGCCGCGTGCGCGAGGTGATGGAGGTGCCCGTCCCCCGCCCGCGCGATCAAGACCAGTTCATGACGCCGGCCTTCATCGCCGCCCGCCATCACCTTGAAGAGCTGATTCATCCGCGCTCGGCCCAGACGGCCGACACCCTCCCCATGTTCCGCATGACGGTCGTAGGAGACGACGTCGAATGACAAAAGGCCCAGGTCCAGCGCCCACCACACCGCAGGAGCTGATTGGCGGCATCGGTACGTCGGACGGCCGCGCCACTGGACAGGAGACGCTGCGCGGCGGCCAGGCCTGGTCGCGGCGGCTGCGGCGCAACCAGCGGCTGCGCATCGCCGACGTCGACGGGCGCGCTTGCGTCTCGGCGCTGTTCTACAACGCGCGCAACCCGCTCGAGCGCTACAACATGCCCGACACGTTGAAGGCGCAGTTCACCGCCTTCCTGACCGCCGGGCGGGTGCTGTACTCGGACATGGGGCGCGTCCTCTGCTCGATCGTGGCGGACGATTGCGGCTGGCACGACACGATCACCGGCGTCGGCCACGCCGCCGACGGGCGAGCCCGGTTCGGCCAGGGTTCGTATCAAGCGCTGCGCAACGGCTTCTACCGCAACGGGCGCGAGAACCTGCTGGTCGAGCTGGGCAAGCACGGGCTGGGCAAGCGCGACGTGGTGGCCAACGTGAACTTCTTCACCCGCGTCTCGGTCGGCGACGACGGGACGCTGACCTACGTCGCCGGCAACAGCCGGGCCGGCGCGGCGGTCGAGCTGCGGTTCGAGATGGACACGCTGGTCGTCCTGTCGACCACGCCGCACCCGCTGGACCCGGCGCCCGAGTACCGGCCGGGCGCCGTCGCGCTGACGGTCAGCGACGGGCCGCCCGCGCCCGCCGACGATCCCTGCCGCCTGTCGCGGCCCGAGAACGGGCGAGGCTTCGCGCTGACCGCCGCCTACAACGCCGAGATCGAGGGTCTGTCGTGAGCGACCTCGACCCGCGGCGCGCCATCGTCGACGTCACCGTGCTGTCCGGCGACGGGTACACGCAAGAGCTGGCCGCCGGCGACATCTTCCGGATCGTCGATCTGGAAGGGAACCAGGCGGTCGACACGCTGTTCTTCAACAGCCGCGACCTGGACGAGCGCTACAGCGCCACCGAGACGATCCGCCGCCAGGGGAACATCTACCTGACCACCGGAACGGCGCTGGTCTCCAGCGAGGGGCGGCCGCTGCTGACCATCGTGGACGACACCTGCGGCCGTCACGACACGCTGGGCGGCGCCTGCTCGGCCGAGAGCAACCAGGTGCGGTACGCGCTGGGCAAGAAGTACATGCACAGCTGCCGCGACAGCTTCCTGCTGGCGCTGGCGCGCTACGGGCACGGTATGGGCAAGCGGGATCTGCCCCAGAACATCAACTTCTTCATGAATGTGCCTGTCACATCCGCCGGTGAGCTGACGTTCGCCGACGGCGTCTCTGGACCGGGCCGCTTCGTCGAGATGCGCGCCGAGATGGACGTGCTGGCGCTGATCTCGAACTGCCCGCAGCTCAACAACCCCTGCAACGCCTACGACCCCACCCCGGTGCGGTTGCTGGTCTGGCGGCGCTGACCATGTTCCAGAGGGTCCTGGTCGCCAACCGCGGCGCGATCGCGCTGCGCATCTTCCGCACGCTGCGCCGCCTGGGGATCGGCAGCGTGGCGGTCTACTCCGAGGCCGACGCCGGCGCGCTGCACGCGGCCTCGGCCGACGAGGCGGTCGCCATCGGCCCCGCTCCCGCCGCCGAGAGCTACCTGAACGTCGATCGGATCCTGGAGGCCGCCCGCCGGACCGGGGCCGAAGCGATCCACCCCGGCTACGGATTCCTGTCGGAGAACGCCGACTTCGCCGCGCGCTGCGCCGCCGAGGGGATCACCTTCATCGGACCGACACCGGACAACATGCGCGCCTTCGGCCTGAAGCACCGGGCCCGCGCGCTGGCGACCGAGGCGGACCTGCCGCTGCTGCCCGGGACCGGCCTGTTGCCCGGATTGGTCGAGGCCCGGACGGCCGCCGTGCGGATCGGGTACCCGGTCATGCTCAAGAGCACGGCGGGGGGCGGCGGCATCGGGATGCGCCGCTGCGCCGACGCCGCCGAGCTGGAGGCGGCCTTCGAGCCGGTGGCGCAGCTGGCCGGCCGCAACTTCAAGGACGCGGGCGTATTCCTCGAGAAGCTGGTCGATCCCGCGCGCCACGTCGAGGTGCAGATCTTCGGCGACGGCCGCGGCCGCGTGGTCGCCCTGGGCCAGCGCGACTGCTCGCTGCAGCGACGCAACCAGAAGGTCATCGAGGAGACGCCACCGCCCGGGCTGTCGGCTCACACCCTGGCGGCGATGGACGCGGCCGCCGTGCGGCTGGGCGCGGCCGCCAACTACCAGTCGGCCGGCACCGTCGAGTTCGTGGTCGACGCGCGCAGCGGGGCCTTCTACTTCCTCGAGGTCAACACCCGCATCCAGGTCGAGCACGGGGTCACCGAGGAGGTGACGGGCATCGACCTGGTCGAGTGGATGGTGCGCGTCGCGGCCGGCCAGCCGCTGCCGGCCGCCTGGTCGGCGCCGCGCGGCGCCGCGATCCAGGCGCGGCTCTACGCGGAGGATCCCGCGCGCGGGTTCCAGCCCAGCTCGGGCGTGCTGACCGACGTGGCGTTCCCGACCGGCGTTCGGGTCGAGGCGGCGGTCGATCGCGGCAGCGAGGTGTCCCCCTACTACGATCCGCTGCTGGCCAAGATCATCGCGCGTGGCGACACGCGCGAGGTGGCGCGCGAGCGCTTGATCGAGGCGCTGGGCCGCACGCGCATCGCCGGCGTCGAGACCAACCGCGAGTACCTGCGGGCAGCCCTGCGCGCGCCGGAGTTCGTGGCCGGGTTCGTGCACACCAAGCTGCTGGACAAGGTCGCGCACACCCCGGAGTCGATCGAGGTGGTCGACGGCGGCACGCAGACCACCGTGCAGGATCACCCGGGCAGGCTGGGCTACTGGGACGTCGGCGTCCCGCCGTCGGGGCCGATGGACGCGCTTGCCTTCCGGATCGCCAACCGCCTGGTCGGCAACGGCGAGGATGCAGCCGCCCTGGAGTGCACGGCGATCGGGCCGTCGCTGCGCTTCCGGCGGCCGGCGGTCATCGCCCTGACCGGCGCGGACATGCAGGCCAAGCTGGACGGCGTCCCGGCGCCCAGGTTCCGCGCCATCACGGTCGCCGCCGGCGCCGTGCTGCGGATGGGACCGGTGGCCGGGGCCGGCAGCCGGGCCTATCTGGCGGTCCGCGGCGGGCTGGACGTGCCGCTGTACCTGGGCAGCCGGGCGACGTTCACGCTGGGCCAGTTCGGCGGCCACGGCGGGCGCGCGGTGCAGGCCGGCGACGTCCTGCACATCGGCGGGCAGACGCCCGTGACCCCGGCGGTCGAGACCACCCTGGCCGACGACCTGCTCCCGGCGCTGACCGAGCACTGGGAGATCGCGGTCCTGGCCGGTCCGCACGCGGCGCCGGATTTCTTTGCGGCGGAAGACATCGACGACCTCTACGCGTCTGGCTGGCGCGTGCACCACAACAGCAGCCGCACGGGCGTCCGGCTGATCGGGCCCAAGCCCCGGTGGGCTCGTACCGACGGGGGCGAGGCCGGCCTGCACCCGTCGAACATTCACGACAACGCCTACGCCATCGGCACGATCGACTTCACGGGCGACATGCCGGTGATCCTGGGCCCCGACGGCCCCAGTCTGGGCGGCTTCGTCTGCCCGGCCACCATCATCGAGGCCGACCTGTGGAAGATCGGGCAGCTCAAGGCCGGCGACGAGGTGCGCTTCGTGCCGGTCACGCTGGCCGAGGCCCGGCTGCGGCGCGCGCACCGCGACCGCGACCTGGCGGCGATACGATCGGCGAGGAACCCTGACAGGGCTCCTTTGACCTCCCGCGACGACCAAGCCGGGCAAGGCCCAGCTTGGTCAACGCGATCCGGCGCCGGGGTCGCGAGGGGCGAGGGGCGGGTGGCCATGCCGGGGGCGGCGACCGCGGCGCTGGCTTCGCCGTCGCCGATCCTCTGGCAGCAGGGGGACATCGTCATCCGGCAGGACGGCGACGCGAACGTCCTGGTCGAGCTGGGACCGCCGGTGCTGGACCTGGGCCTGCGGTTTCGCGCGCACGCGTTCATGCAAGCCCTGGCCGAGCGGCGCGAGCCGGGGATCGTCGACCTGACGCCCGGGATCCGGTCGTTGCAGGTCCACTACGACGACACCCGGCTCCGCCGCGAGCGGCTGCTGGACATCCTGGAGCGCATCGCCTCGGCGTCGCCCGCCACCGACGAGATCGTCGTCCCCTCGCGCATCGTTCACCTGCCGCTGTCCTGGGACGACCCCGCCACTCAGCTGGCGATCCAGCGCTACATGCAGGTGGTGCGGCCCGACGCCCCCTGGTGCCCCAGCAACATCGAGTTCATCCGGCGCATCAACGGCCTGGACCACATCGACCAGGTCCGCCGCATCGTCTTCGAGGCGAGCTACCTGGTGCTGGGGCTGGGCGACGTCTATCTGGGGGCGCCGGTGGCCACGCCGCTGGACCCACGCCATCGGCTGGTCACCACCAAGTACAACCCGGCCCGCACCTGGACCCCCGAGAACGCGGTCGGGATCGGCGGCGCTTACCTCTGCGTCTACGGGATGGAGGGCCCCGGCGGCTACCAGTTCGTGGGCCGGACCTGCCAGATGTGGAACCGCTTCCACGAGACGGCGGAGTTCGCGCCCGGGCGCCCCTGGCTGCTGCGGTTCTTCGACCAGATCCGCTTCCACCCGGTCAGCGAACGGGAGCTTCTGGATTTCCGAGCCGCGTTCCCGCGCGGTCGCGCACACCTGGAGATCGAGGAGACGTCGTTCCGGTTCGCCGACTACCGCGCATTTTTGGACCGCAACCGCGAATCGATCGAGGCGTTCCGGGGGCGGCAACGGGCGGCGTTCGTCGAGGAACGTGAACGTTGGGCCGCGCTGCCCCCGCCTCCCGAGGCGCCCGAGCCGGCCGCCGACGCCGCGGAGCAGCCCCTGCCCGCCGGCGCCGTGCCCATCCGGGCCGCCGTCACCGGAAGTGTGTGGAATGTCGCGGTTACGCCGGGCACGCGGGTGGCCGCGGGCGATCGGCTGATCGTGCTCGAAACGATGAAGATGGAGACGCCGGTGGTCGCCCCGGAGGCCGGCACCGTCGTCGTGATCTGCTGCGCTCCCGGCAACCTGGTTCGCGCCGGGCAGACCGTGCTGGGGCTGCAGCCGGAAGCCTGATTCCAGCGCTACGAACAGGACCGGATGGCCATCCAGGAAGTTAACAAAAGTCACTTGACCACGAAATCTTCCATTAACACCGGTTCGATATTGTCGGCTCGTCAACAACAGGTTGCCGGCGGCGGACACAGTGATTGCACGCCCCGGTCTTGAAGGCGCTGCGAGGGGGGCTCGGCGCGCCAACGCCGCAATCACGAGACGGGACAAGGATGAAAGAGCACACCGCAGGTGCGCGACGGGGTTTGTCTTTAATCGCAGGAATCACGCTCACGACCATGGCCGGGGCGGCGTGGGCCCAAGCCACACCAGCTGACGCACCACCGCCGGCTCCGCCGGCCCCGGCGGCCGAAATGCCGCCACCTCCGCCCGCACCGCCGCCGCCGCCGGCTGCGGCACCGCCGCCCGCGGCGGCCGCGGCACCGCCGCCCGCTCCGACGCCGCCCACGGCCACCGAGGCCATGCCGGCCACGCGACCTGACGTACTGCCGCCGATCGACGTGGGCGCCTGGCTGCGCGTCAGCGGGATCTTCCAGGGGAGCAACCCCAGCAAGATCAACGACTGGCACATGAACAACCTGTACGGCGAGCTTCACGCCGGCGGCAAGATTCACAAGAAGGTCGGCGTCACGCTGAACCTGAACGCGAACTTCACGAACTGGGACGCGACCACGCTGCCCAGCCAGGGATCGCTGGTCGCCGTCGAGGACGCCATCATCTCGTTCGACTTCATCGACGAGTTCCACCTGTGGGCCGGCCACCTGCTGGTGCCGGTCGATCGCGCCAACGCCGCTGGTCCGTTCTTCATGATCCCGTGGAACTACCCCGGGTTCTTCGCGGGCGTCGCGGCTCCCAAGGAAGGCCCGTCAGGCCGTAACAACGGCGCCGTGGTCTGGGGCGACATCGCGGGCGGCAAGTTCACCTATCTGGCGGGCGCGTTCGACAACGGCACCGGGGGCGCCGACAGCCCGCTGCTCTCGATGCACCTGCGGCTCGATCTGTTCGACCCGGAGGGTGGCTTCTGGGGCAACGCCAGCTTCTTCGGCGACAAGGACATCCTGGCGATCGACGTCGGGGCGCAGTACCAGAACCACGGCAGCGCGGCCCGGGACACGACCGGCGCCATCACCACGGACAAGAGCTACTCCGAGGTGAACGTCGGTGCCCTGCTGGAGAAGAAGCTGGGTGGCGGCTCCTTCGTCACCGTGGAAGGCGCCTACTACCACGACGCCGTGCTGTCGGGCGGCATCAGCGACTCGATGTACATCCTGGCCGCCTACGCCAGCCCGACGGTCGGCGTCGGCAACATCCAGCCGATGGTCCGCTACCAGTGGGAGAAGGTGAAGGACGCGTCGGGGACCAGCCCGTGGAACCTCGACGTGGGCCTCTCGTACCTGGTCAAGGGGCCGGCGCTCCGCGTCGTCGCCACCTATAGCTACACCAAGCTCGGCGTGATGGCTCCGGCGGCCGGACCGGACAACGCCAACTCGATCCAGCTGGGCGCTCAAGCGATCTTCTTCTAATTGACGACTTTGACTGATAGTCGTTTGACGCCAGTTTGGTCTAAACCACAACGATAATTGATTCGCACCACCAACACGTAACGGGGAGATAACAATCATGCGCACGAAGACAGTAGCGCTCCTGCTGGGAGGCGTTCTCGCGGCATCCTGCAGCACTCCGCCGCCCGCGCCGGCTCCGGGGGCGGCGGCCGCCGCTCCCGCCGCGCCGGCCGCGCCGGCCGACGACAAAGGACCGATCAAGGTCGGCATCCTGCACTCGTTGTCGGGCACGATGGCCATCAGCGAAACGTCGTTGAAAGACGTGGCCCTGATGACAATCGAAGAGATCAACGATGCGGGCGGCGTGCTGGGGCGCAAGCTGGAGCCGGTCGTTGTCGACCCGGCCTCCAACTGGCCGCTGTTCGCCGAGAAGGCGCGCGACCTGATCCAGAACCAGAAGGTCGCCGTCACGTTCGGCTGCTGGACGTCGGTCTCGCGCAAGTCGGTCCTGCCGGTGTTCGAGGAGCTCAACGGCCTGCTCTTCTACCCGGTGCAGTACGAGGGTGAAGAGTCGTCCTGGAACGTCTTCTACACGGGCGCCGCGCCCAACCAGCAGGCGATCCCGGCCGTCGAGTATCTGATGAGCAAGAAGGGCGGCGGCGCCAAGCGCTGGGTGCTGCTGGGGACCGACTACGTCTACCCGCGCACGACCAACAAGATCCTGCGCTACTTCCTGCACTCGAAGGGCGTGGCCGACGACGACATCATGGAGAAGTACACGCCGTTCGGTCACAGCGACTACCAGACGATCGTCGCCGAGGTGAAGAAGTTCTCGGCCGGCAAGCGGACGGCGGTCGTCTCGACCATCAACGGCGACTCGAACGTTCCGTTCTACAAGGAGCTCGGCAACCAGGGGATCAAGGCCACCGACATCCCGGTGGTCGCGTTCTCGGTCGGCGAGGAAGAGCTGCGCGGCATCGACACCAAGCCGCTGGTCGGCCAGCTGGCGGCCTGGAACTACTTCGAGTCGATCGACAACCCGGTCAACAAGGCCTTCATCGACAAGTGGATGGCCTACGTGAAGAAGAACAACCTGCCCGGCGGCGACAAGCGCGTCACCAACGACCCGATGGAGGCGACCTACATCGGCATTCACATGTGGGCGCAGGCCGTCGAGCAGGCGCACTCGACCAACGTCGACGCCGTCCGCCAGGCGGTGGGCTACCAGCACTTCCCCGGCCCCGACGGCTTCGACATCACGATGGACGCCGAGAACCACCACCTGCACAAGCCGGTCTACATCGGCGAGGTCAAGGGCGACGGCCAGTTCCACATCGTCTGGAAGACGGACGGACCGATCAAGGCCCAGGCCTGGAGCCCGTACATCCCCGACGACAAGGGCAAGATCGCCAACTGGCTGTACCCGTGGGCTTGCGGAAACTGCACGGCGCCCAAGTTCGGTGGCGCGGGGACTGTGGCGGCGAAGTAAGGGAACAACCACGTGAAGCCGGTCGTACACAGATTCATCGTCCTGGCCGTGGCGCTGGCCGCTCCCGTGGCGGCCCACGCCGGTCCGCTGGAGGACGCCGTCGAAGGTCTGGCGGCGTCCTCGGACGACAAGATCGAAGAGGCGGTGACCAAGCTCGCCGCCCTCGACGATCCGCGGGCCATCAGCGTCCTGGACGCTCTCTGTGACGACCGGCTGCGGGTGGGCTCCGACGGCCACCCGTACATCTGGGATTCGAAGATTCGGGAGGTGCGCCGGCCGCTGACGAACGAGATCGTCAGCCCGGCGCCCCGTCCTCTGAAGGAAGTCGAGGTCAGCAACGACATCCGCCGGGTTGCCTTCCCGGTGCTCGCGCAGCTGCAGCTGGGATCGCCCAACGCCGACGTGCGGCTGGCCGCCGCGACCGAGCTCTCCAAGGCCGGCTCCGCCGAGGCGCCGGTGCTGTTGCACAAAGCGATGTCGCGCGAGAAGGACCCCAAGGTCCTGGAGGCGCTGAAGCTGGCCGGCGCGCGCGTCGACCTGCAGAGCGCGGATCCGCAGGCGCGGATCGCCGCCATCGCGGTCATCGGCGACAGCGGCAACGACGAGTTCCTGTCGGCCCTGCAACAGATGGTTGGCAACAAGGACGACGGCACGCCGCGCGAGCCGAACCCGCAGGTTCGGGCCGCCGCGCAGAAGGCGCTGAACGCCGTGGTCGAGCACCAGCGGATGATCAGCTTCGTGGGCGACCTGCTCCACGGTCTGTCGCTGGCCAGCGTGTTGCTGTTTGCCGCGCTCGGACTGGCCGTCACCTTCGGTCTCCTGGGCGTCATCAACATGGCGCACGGCGAGATGCTGATGCTGGGCGCCTACGCGACGTACGCCGTGCAGACGGCCATGCACGGGTCGTCCGCGTACCTGTTCGTCGCCGTCCCCGTCGCGTTCCTCTCGACGGGCTTGATCGGTGTCTTGCTCGAGCGGCTGGTCATCCGGCACCTCTATGGACGGCCGCTCGAGACCCTGCTCGCCACATGGGGGATCAGCCTCGGCCTCATCCAGACGGTGCGGTTGATCTTCGGCGCGCAGAACGTCACCGTGGCCAACCCGGACTGGCTGGCCGGCGGCGTCGAGATCGCGCACGGGCTGGTGCTCCCGTGGGCGCGCACGGCGGTGGTCGCGTTCGTGGTCCTGGTCTCGGCGGCGGTCTGGTTCATCCTGCAGCGCACGCGGTTCGGGCTGCAGGTCCGCGCGGTCACGCAGAACCGCGCGATGGCGGCCTGCCTGGGGATCCCGACCCGTCGGATCGACGCGCTGGTGTTCGGCCTGGGCTCGGCGATCGCCGGCCTGGGCGGCGTGGCGCTGTCGCAGCTTGGAAACGTCGGGCCCGAGCTGGGGCAGAGCTACATCATCGACTCGTTCATGGTGGTCGTGCTGGGCGGCGTCGGCAAGCTGGCGGGCGCCGTGGCGGCCGCCCTGGGCCTGGGCATCGTCAACAAGCTGCTCGAGCCGCTGGCGGGCGCGGTGACGGGCAAGATCGTCGTGCTCGCGTTCATCATCCTGTTCATCCAGCGCCGCCCGCAGGGGCTGTTCGCGCTGAAGGGGCGCGTCGAGGCCTGAGATGCTGGACCGCCTGCGAGAGATGCACGCTCCCCGGGTCTGGGCAGCGCTGGGCGTCGGCGCGTTGCTCCTGACGTTCCTGATCCCGTTCGTGGCGCCCGACTACATGGTGCCGCTGCTGGGCAAGTTCCTCTGCTTCGGCATCGCGGCGCTGGCGATGGACATGGTCTGGGGATACGCGGGCATCTTGAGCCTGGGTCACGGCCTGTTCTTCGCGCTGGGCGGCTACGCGATGGGGATGTACCTGATGCGGTCGATCGCCGGCGAGGGCGTCTACCGCAGCGAGCTGCCCGACTTCATGGTGTTCCTCGACTGGCACAAGCTGCCCTGGTACTGGCACGGCTTTCAGAACTTCCCGTTCGCGGCGGTGATGGCGCTGGTCGCGCCGGGCTTGCTGGCGCTGGTCTTCGGCTGGTTCGCCTTCCGCTCGCGCATCCGCGGCGTCTACTTCTCGATCGTCACGCAGGCCCTGACCTACGCGGCGACGCTGCTGTTCTTCCAGAACGCCACCGGGTTCGGCGGCAACAACGGCCTGACCGACTTCAAGCGGATCCTCGGCTGGCCGCTGCACGCCGCCCAGACGCGGCGCCTGCTCTACATCGCCTCGGCCATCGCGCTGTGCCTGACCTACCTCCTCTGCCGATTCATCGTGACCAGCCGGCTCGGGCGCGTGCTGACCGCGGTGCGCGACGCCGAGCTGAAGACCCGGTTCTGCGGCTACGACTCGACCAACTACAAGCTGTTCGTCTGGACGCTCTCGGCCATGCTCTGCGGGCTGGCGGGCGCGCTCTACGTTCCGCAGGTCGGGATCATCAACCCCAGCGAGATGCAGCCCTCGAACTCGATCGAGATGGCGATCTGGGTGGCCGTCGGCGGCCGCGGCACGCTGGGCGGCGCGCTGATTGGCGCCTGGCTGGTCAACGGCGGCAAGAGCTGGCTCACCGCCGCGCTGCCGGCCGCCTGGCTGTACGTCTTCGGCGCGCTGTTCGTGGTGGTGACGCTGTTCCTGCCACGGGGCCTGGTCGGCCTGCTCCCCAAGATTCTGGCACTGGTTCCCAAACGGACACCCGCGGCCCCCGCCCCCCAACCTGGGCCGCAGACATGAGCCTCACACCCATGAGTGAAGTTCCCTCACCGCCCAGCGCACCCGAGGAGGCTGGCGAGCGCCTCACGCCGATCCACTCGGCGCCGATCCCCGACGCCGCCAAGCGGCCGCTGTCGCTGTGGGTCGAGAACCTGTCGGTCAGCTTCGACGGGTTCAAGGCGCTGAACGACGTCACGTTGCTGCTCGAGAAGGGGGAGCTGCGCTGCCTGATCGGCCCCAACGGCGCCGGCAAGACCACGCTGATGGACTGCATCACCGGCAAGACGCGACCGACCAGCGGCTCCGTGTTCCTCGAGAGCCGCCTCAACGAGCTGACCCGGATGACCGAGGTGCAGATCGCCGGGCTGGGGATCGGCCGCAAGTTCCAGCGCCCGACCGTGTTCCAGGGGCACACGGTGTTCGAGAACTGCGAGCTGGCCCTGAAGGGAAAGAAGGGGGTGTTCCGCACGCTGTTCGCCCGCCTGGACGCCCCGCAGAAGAAGCGCATCGCGGAGATCCTGGAGCTGATCGGCCTGGCCGATCACGCCCACCGGCCGGCGGGGCTGCTGGCGCACGGGCAGAAGCAGTGGCTGGAGATCGGGATGCTGCTGGCCCAGGACCCCCAGGTGCTGCTGATCGACGAGCCCGTGGCCGGGATGACCCACGCCGAGGCCGAGCGCACCGCCGAGCTGCTCAAGAGCCTGGCGGGACAGCACACGGTCGTCGTGGTCGAGCACGACATGGAGTTCATCCGCAGCATCGCGCGCAACGTGACCGTCCTGCATGAAGGACGCGTGCTGGCCGAGGGCACGATGGCGCAGGTCCAGAAGGACCCGCGCGTCATCGAGGTTTACCTGGGCGAATAGGGAGAACGACGGAGAACCACGGCGATGCTGGCGACCGAGAAGATCAATCAGTTCTACGGAGGCAGCCACATCCTGTGGGACATCGACCTGGACGTGCCCAAGGGGGGATGCGTCTGTGTCATGGGACGCAACGGCGTCGGAAAGACGACGCTGCTCAAGGTCATCATGGGCCTTCTGCCAGCGAAGTCGGGCAAGATCAGCTTCGACGGGATCGAGCTGACGGGCAACCCGCCCGAGGCGCGGGCCCGGGCCGGCATCGGGTACGTACCCCAGGGGCGCGAGGTCTTCCCGACGCTGACCGTGGAAGAGAACCTGCGCATCGGTGCGCTGGGGCGTTCGAGCGGGGGCGGCAAGATCCCGGAGCGCGTCTTCAAGCTGTTCCCGGTGCTGAAGGACATGCTCCGCCGGCGTGGCGGCGACCTGTCGGGCGGCCAGCAGCAACAGCTGGCCATGGGTCGGGCGCTGGCGCTGGAACCGAAGCTGCTGATCCTCGACGAGCCCGGCGAGGGGATCCAGCCCAACGTGGTTCACGAGATCGGCAATGTGATCACGCAGCTCAACGAAGAGGGTGTGACCGTGCTGCTGGTCGAGCAGAAGCTGCCGTTCGCGCGCCGGGTGGCGCGCACGTTCCGGATCCTGGAGCGCGGCCACGTGGTGGCCGGCGGCGAGATCGCCGAGCTGACGGACGACTTGGTGCACCGCCACCTGACGGTGTGAGCAGGAGGTAGCAGAGATGCCGAAGGTGACAATCGAAGCAGAGCCGGGACCGCTGTTGATCGATCCGACGAAGACCGCCGTGGTGATGATCGACATGCAACGGGACTTTCTGGAGCCGGGCGGGTTCGGCGAGACGCTGGGGAACGACGTCTCGCTGCTCGGCAAGGCGATCGCGCCCGCCAAGAAGCTGCTTTCGGCGGCCCGGCGCCTGGGGATGCTGGTCATCCACACGCGCGAGGGACATCGCCCGGACATGGCCGACGCCCCGCCCGCCAAGGTCGAGCGTGGCGCGCCCAGCCTGCGCATCGGCGCGCCCGGTCCCATGGGGCGCATCCTGATCCGCGGCGAGAAGGGCCACGACATCATCCCGGAGCTGGCGCCGGCCGACGGCGAGCCGGTGGTGGACAAGCCGGGCAAGGGGGCCTTCTACGCCACCGACCTGGGAGAGATCCTGAAGCACCGCGGGATCGAGAACCTGCTGGTGGGCGGGGTGACCACCGAGGTGTGTGTCCACACCACGGTCCGTGAGGGCAACGACCGGGGCTACCGCTGCATCGTCGTGTCCGACGCGTGCGGCTCGTACTTCCCCGAGTTTCACGAGATGGGGTTGAAGATGATCAAGGCGCAAGGCGGGATCTTCGGCTGGGTCTCGGACTCCACGCGCATCATTGCGGGCCTGGAAGCCAGCCGGGCGCTCTAGCCGGAAGGGGGACAACATGGAGACCGAGAAGCCAAAGCTCTGGGTGCCGGGAGACTGGAACGCCTTTTTCGGGTTCGGCACGAACATCCTGGTCAACCTGCTCACGCTGACCGGCCTGCTCCGGTTCGTCCTGCAGATGCCGTCCGACATGGTCTTCAAGCGCATCCTGCCGGCAGCCGGCCTGATGATGTGCATGAGCACCGTGTACTACGCCTCGCTGGCCTACCGGCTGGCGAAGAAGACGGGGCGCAAGGACGTGTGCGCGCTGCCGTCGGGGATCAGCGTGCCCCACATGTTCATCGTCACGCTGGTCATCATGCTGCCGGTCAAGATCGTCACGGGCGATCCCATGAAGGGCTGGCAGGCCGGCCTGACCTGGGTCTTCATCCAGAGCTTCGTGCTGATGGTCGGCGGGTACGCCGCGCCGATCGTCCGCCGCATCACGCCCAAGGCCGCGCTGCTGGGCGCCCTGGCCGGCGTGTCGATCACCTTCATCTCCATGAAGCCGGCGCTCGAGATGTTCATGACGCCGATGGTGGGCGTCGTCTGCTTCGCCATCATCCTGACCAGCTGGTTCGGTGGGCTGAAGTTCGGCGGTGTTCCCGCCGGCCTGGTCGCCATCGCGGTCGGCACGCTGATCGCGTGGGGCTCCAACCTCTTCGGCCTGAACTTCGGCGGGATGAGCGCCGACGCGGTCAAGTCCTCGTTCCAGACCTTCGGGTTCGCCGTGCCTCACCCGGTCATCGGCCTGGTGCTGGGAGGGCTGCACTGGTCCTTCCTGAAGACCATTCTCGTCACGGCCATTCCGTTCGGCATCTACGACCTGGTCGAGGCGATGGACAACGTCGTCAGCGCCTCGGCGGCCGGCGACGAGTACCCCACCACCCGCGTCCTGACCGCCGACGGCGTCATCAGCCTGATCGGCTGCCTGATGGGCAACCCGTACATCAACGCCGTGTACATCGGCCACCCCGGCTGGAAGGCCATGGGCGGCCGCATCGGCTACTCCGCCGCCACCGGCCTGATGGTCATCATCCTGTCGTGGTTCGGCGTGATCTCCCTGATGACCGCGCTGATCCCGGTCGTCGCCATCTCGCCCATCCTGCTCTACATCGGCATGCTCATCGGCTCACAAGCCTTTCAGGAGAGCCCACACCGGCACGCGCCCGCCATCATCGTGGCGCTGGTGCCGTCGATCGCGGCCTGGGGCAAGCTGCTGATCGACAACGCGCTGGGCGCCGTCTCGGGCATTCACCACGTCACGCCCGAGATGATGGGCTCGATGATGCAGGTGGGCATCCTGTACAAGGGCCTGACCATCCTGGGCGGCGGCTCGATCCTGGCGGGCGTCGTCCTGGGCTCCATCACCACCTTCATCGTCGACCGCGACTTCGTCAAAGCGTCGGGCTTCGCCGCGGCCGGCGGCGTGCTGACGTTCTTCGGCCTCATGCACGGCGAAGAGGTGGGCGCCTTCGAGAACGCGCCGGTCGTGGTCACCTACCTGGTCGTCGCCAGCTTCCTGTTCATGGCCAGCCGCTACGCCGTCCCGGTCCCCGCATCGGCCCCGGCTCACGCCGAGCACAAGGCCGAAGAAGCCATCGCGACCTGATTCAAGAGCGCCGGCGGTTGGGCGGCAGCGGCGCGGGATCGACCGCGCCCAGCCCGCCCATCGCAACGTGCATCTCGGACAGCGCGCGCCGCGTCCGGGCGACCAGCTCGGGGAGGTCGTCACGACCGAGCCCGGCGGTCGGGATCGGCGCGCCGACCTTCACCCGCACCCTGCCGGGGCGGCTGCGGAATCCGTCGGGGGGAAGGCAGCGTCGCGAGCCTTCGATGGCGACCGGGACGATCGGCACCTGCGCGGCGGTGGCCAGGACGAAGGCGCCCTTCTTGAACGGGAGAAAGCCGCTGCCGCGCGCGCGCGTCCCCTCGGGGAACACCAGCACGTTGGCGCCGGCGCGCACGCGCGCGCCCGCCTCCTGCAGGCTCCCCATGGAGATGCCGCCCTTGCCGCGCTGAACGAACAGCATCCCGGTGGCCCACATGTACCAGCCCAGGAACGGCACGTACTTGAGGACCTGCTTGGCGACGAAGCGCAGGTTCACCGGCAACACGATGAATGCCACCACGATGTCCAGCATCGACTCGTGGTTCATCACGAAGACGTGCGGCTGCTTCCAGTCGATGTCCGGCATCAGGTCGACGTCGATCCGCGCCTGGGCGATCCACCGCAGGGGCGGCGCCCAGATCCGCCGGGCCATCGCCAGGGCCAGCTCCTGCTTGCGGGTCGCCACCGCCACCAGCAGCGCCAGCGTGATCCAGAGCGTCGACCAGCAGGCGAGAAAACCCGCCTGGATGACATTCAGGATTTGATAGAGAACGCCACGCGCCGCGCTCTCAACCGCCCGCGACTGCTCACTCCCTTCGGATTTGACGAAGACGGACTCGGCCATCGGCGGCGTACCGTCGGAATATACGATGGCCGCCGCCATCGTCCACCCTCTGGGAAAGCCTAAAGAAAGGGTCCCCGGATGCCGACAGGCACCCGGTAGCGCGGTCGACCAGGTCCGCGTCTACAGCCGCTAGCTCAGCCCGACCGAGGTCTGGTCACTGGCCCACGAATAGGCCGCCCGGCGATGGAGCTCTCTGCGCCTCTCCCGCGAATGCGGGGGAGGCCGCCGAGCCGCAGGCTCGGCGGGTGGGGTCCGGACCTCTCCCCGACCCTCCATGCTTTCGCATGGAGAGGGGGAAGGAGCCCCTGCGTGAACGGGCGGGCGCTTGACCCAGTCGACCCGAGGATTGGGGCGCCTTAACTGAACGGCATTGCCTCTACGAGTCCAGGACGCCTTCGCGGATGACGAAGTCCGCGACGGCGTCGACGCCGTCGCCCTTGCGGACGCAGGTGAAGACGAACGGCCGGTCGCCGCGCATCTTCTTGGCGTCGCGGTCCATCACCTCCAGCGAGGCGCCCACGTGGGGGGCCAGGTCGGTCTTGTTGATGACCAGCAGGTCCGACCGGGTGATGCCGGGGCCGCCCTTGCGCGGGATCTTGTCGCCGCCGGCCACGTCGATCACGTAGATGCACAGGTCGGCCAGCTCGGGGCTGAACGTGGCAGCCAGGTTGTCGCCGCCGCTCTCGATGATGACCAGGTCCAGGTCGGGGAAGCGCGCGTTCATGGCGTCGACGGCGTCCAGGTTGATCGACGCGTCCTCGCGGATGGCGGTGTGCGGGCAGCCGCCGGTCTCGACGCCGACGATCCGCTCCTCGGCCAGAGCGCCGCTGCGGACCAGGAACTGGGCGTCCTCTTTGGTGTAGATGTCGTTGGTGACGACGGCGATCTGGTAGCGGTCGCGCAGCTTCTTGCAAAGGGCGTCGACCAGCGCGGTCTTGCCCGAGCCGACCGGGCCGGCCACGCCGACGCGCAAGGGTTGAGTTCTGGACATCATGCTCAGCTCCTCATGAACGGAACAGCCGCGAGTAGAGCCCCTCGTGGGTGGCGCTGGCGATGGCCTGCCCGGGCGCGGCGGCGCCCAGCTCCTGGTCGGGCAAGGTCAGCGCGCGCGCCGCGATCGCCGGGATCGCGGCGCCCGCGGCGGCCAGGATGCGCTGGCCGGCGCTCTGCCCCAGCGGCACCAGCCGGACCGCGGCGGTGGTGATCGCCTCGGCCCAGGCGAAGGCGTGGCCGGCCAGCGCCGCGCCGGGCGCCACGTCGAAGCGCACCGCGGCCAGCCCGAACATCGCGGCGTGCGTGACGTCGGCGCGGCGGGTCCAGGCGGCCGCGTCGGCGATCCCCAGAGACTCGAGCACGCGCGCCAGAGAGGCGCCCAGCTGCCGGTCCTCGGCGCGCAGCTCGCGGGTCGGGCGGCAGGCCAGCAGCCAGCGGCTCCACCGGGTCACCGCCAGCGCGTCGCTCGAACAGGAACCCTCGAAGGGTTCCTGCGACCTCCCGCGATGACTCCGCTGGGCGGAGCCCAGCGGAGTCGGCACGCCGCGCCAGGCGTTCATCAGCCGCGCCAGGACCGGCAGGTCCAGCGTCGCAAAGCTCGACTCCAGCAGGCCCAGCAGCCAGCCGCGCGCCTCGGCCTCGGTGGTGACCCACCCCTCACTCACCGTCTGCTCCAGCCCCTGCGAGTAGGCGAACGCGCCGATCGGCAGCGCCGGGCTCACGATCTGCAGGAGGCGCATCAACGCGAGATCAGTGTTCATGCGCGTGGCCTCCGTGGTGGTGGTGATGAGGGGCGGCGCCCGCCTGGCGGTAGCCCCCCGCCTCCGGCTCGAAAGGCCCGCGGCGCACCTCCAGCCGCAACCCCAGCTCCGCGATCATCCCGTCCAGCACGTGATCGTGCTGGTAGGCCACCCAGCCCTCACCGAGCTGCACCGGGACGTGACGATTGCCCAGGTGGTAGGCGGCGCGCGCGAGCAGCAGCGAATCGCCGGTCGTCGCCCACGACAGCGTCTCGTCGGCGGCCCGCACCGAAACGATCGACGTCCCCCCCTCTTCCTGCAGGCGGTCGCCGTCGCGCAGCACGGTGCCGTGGGGCAGGATCAGCGCCGCCTCGCGCCCGTCGTCAAGGCGCACGCGCATCCGGCTGCGGCGGCGGTCGGCGAACGGCAGGGTCAGCACGCCGTCCACGGCCGCGACGCCCACTCCCCGCACCACCTGGGTCAGGCGCAGCATCGGTTCGCTCAAAACAGGAAGTACCGCTGCGCCAGCGGCAGCACCGTGGCCGGCTCGCAGGTCAGGAGCTCGCCGTCGGCGCGCACCTCATACGTCTGCGGGTCGACGTGGATGTCCGGCAGCGCGTCGTTCAGCACCATGTCGCGCTTGCGGATGCCGCGCGTGCCGCGCACCGCGACCGCGCGCTTCTGCAACCCCAGCTTCTGCGGGACGCCCGCCTCCAGCGCGGCGCGCGACAGGAAGGTCACGCTGGTTGCGTGGCGCGCGCCCCCCAGCGCGCCGAACATCTCGCGGTAGTGGACCGGCTGCGGCGTCGGGATCGAGGCGTTCGGGTCGCCCATCGGCGCCGCGACGATCAGACCGCCCTTCACGATCACCGCCGGCTTCGCGCCAAAGAAGGCCGGCCGCCAGAGCACCAGATCGGCCAGCTTCCCCGGCGCGATCGAGCCGACCTCGTGTGCGATGCCGTGCGTGATGGCCGGGTTGATCGTGTACTTGGCCAGGTAGCGCTTCACGCGGAAGTTGTCGGCCCGCCCGCCGGCGGCCCCCGAAGCATCTTCCGGCAGCGCGCCCCTCTGCGCCTTCATCTTGTGGGCGGTCTGCCAGGTGCGGGTGACCACCTCGCCCACCCGGCCCATCGCCTGCGAGTCGCTGGACATCATGCTGATCGCGCCCTTGTCGTGCAGGATGTCCTCGGCGGCGATGGTCTCGCGGCGGATGCGCGACTCCGCGAACGCCACGTCCTCGGCGATGCCGGGGTCCAGGTGGTGGCAGACCATCAGCATGTCCAGGTGCTCGTCGACCGTGTTCACCGTGTAGGGGCGCGTCGGGTTGGTCGACGACGGCAGCACGTGCGGCACGCCGCAGACCTTGATGATGTCGGGCGCGTGCCCGCCTCCCGCCCCTTCCGTGTGGAAGCTGTGGATGGCCCGCCCCTTGAACGCGGCCAGGGTGTCCTCGACGAAGCCCGACTCGTTCAACGTGTCGGTGTGGATGGCGACCTGAACGTCGTATTGCTCGGCCACCGAGAGGCAGCAGTCGATGGCGGCCGGCGTGGTCCCCCAGTCCTCGTGCAGCTTCAGCCCCACGCAGCCGGCCAGCACCTGCTCGACCAGCGCCTCGGGGCGGCTGGCGTTCCCCTTGCCCAGGAAGCCCAGGTTCATCGGCAGCGCGTCCGCCGCCTGCAGCATCCGCGCGACGTTCCAGGGCCCGGGCGTACAGGTGGTGGCGTTGGTGCCGGCCGCCGGGCCGGTGCCGCCCCCGATCATGGTGGTCACCCCCGACATCAGCGCGTGCTCCACCTGCTGCGGCGAGATGAAGTGGATGTGCGTGTCGATCCCGCCCGCCGTCAGCAGGCACCCCTCGCCCGCGATGATCTCGGTGCCGGGGCCGATCACGATGTCGACGCCCGGCTGCACGTCGGGGTTGCCGGCCTTGCCCAGCGCCGTGATGCGCCCGTCCTTGACGCCCACGTCGGCCTTCACGATCGCGTCGGCGTTCATCACGACCGCGTTGGTGATCACCAGGTCGGCCGTCTCGGCGCTGGCGCGCTGGCTCTGGCCCATGCCGTCGCGGATCACCTTGCCGCCGCCGAACTTCACCTCCTCGCCGTAGATCGTGTGGTCCTTCTCGATCTCGATGACCAGGTCGGTGTCCCCCAGCCGGACGCGGTCGCCCGTGGTCGGGCCGTACATCTCGGCGTAGGCGTGACGATCGATGGTCTTCATAGCGGACCCATCACGTCGCCCCGGAAGCCCTGGGCGATGCGCGCGCCGTCATAGGCGACCAGATCGACGGTGCGCGACTGAC